>Ga0209542_10000147_pt1 | contig 174255 bp, 173 predicted proteins | sample RifCSPhighO2_01_FD_184028 | JGI IMG/M metagenome (GOLD analysis project Ga0209542, IMG submission 184028) | Soil microbial communities from Rifle, Colorado - Rifle CSP2_plank highO2_0.1 (SPAdes) (version 2) | ecosystem: Environmental > Terrestrial > Deep subsurface > Rock core/Sediment ... | reverse complement strand
GCGACTCTCAAGTTTACTAAACAAGGAATGTAGAGAAGCGGAAAAACCTCCAGATGGAAAAAGGTATTTTGGGTATTGAAAGGGCAGTAAGAACCTTTTTTGATTGCAAACTCTCCTTTTTTCATAAATTTAACTTTTTGGTTTGATATAAGGCGATAAATAGCATCAAAGTCGCTATCTTGATCTATTAGCGAGTTTTGTATCAGTGCGAGGACACGAACCTTTTTTTTCTTAACAACGGATTTATTATTAATGAAATTTAGAGGGAAACCTCTTGGCCAGGCACCGTTATTACCAAAAAAGTTGTAGATGTTTATGAACTTCGGTCCGGAAAGAACAGTTAAATTCTTATTTTTTATTATGTTCTTGGGATAGTTACTATATGGGAATACATCATCATCGGTCTCGGCAATAATTTTGGCTCCTTGATCTATCGAATATAGATACCCAATATTTTTTCTTGCATAACTTGACCATGGGATTGTTTCCGACATTTTTGGAAAAATTTTAGCCTGTTTGCTAGGCGATAGATAAGTAACTTTATCCTTTTTCCAGTTGGCAGGGGTTTTTTTGTCACCCACACAAATAACTTCCCAACCGGATAATTTTGAAAATTTTTCAATTTCCGCTTTTGGAGGATTAATCGTCGTAATAACTATCGTCTTTTCCATTGAAAATATAAATATTCCTATGTATTATTATCCTTGGCACTGTAGAATAATTAATCTAGCATATCATATTTATTTATCCAGGCAATGTCAAAAAAAGTTGCATTTATAACAGGTATTACCGGGCAAGATGGGTCATATTTAGTTGAGTTATTACTTCGTAAGAAATATGAGGTACATGGTATGATTAGAAGGTCGAGTAGTTTTAACACAGCCAGAATAGACCACTTGTATCATGATCCTCACGACGAAACCTCCCGATTGCATTTACATTACGGTGATGTTACGGATTCAAATACTGTTTATAAACTTTTGGAGGTTATTAAACCCAAAGAAATCTATAACTTGGCAGCACAGAGTCATGTCAGAGTAAGTTTTGACCTACCGGAGTATACATTTAACACGGTTGGGATGGGTACTTTACGCTTACTTGAAGCAATAAGGGACCTTAAACTAAACTCACGGTTTTATCAAGCATCAAGCAGCGAGATTTTTGGTAGTTCTCCACCTCCCCAAAATGAGAACACACCATTTCGTCCTAGAAGCCCGTATGCCATTGCTAAAACAATGGCCCATTATGTTACTGTAAATTATCGTGAAGCTTACGGTATTTTTGCTTGCAATGGCATAATGTTCAACCACGAGTCTCCGAGAAGGGGTGAAACTTTCTTAACAAGAAAGGTTACTAAAGCTATAGCAAATATTTTGTTAGGTCGTCAAGATAAACTTTTTCTCGGAAATTTAGATGCAAAAAGAGACTGGGGTTTTGCTCCGGAGTATGTAAAAGCTATGTGGATGATGCTTCAACAGAAAAAGCCTGATGATTTTGTGATTTCGACTGGAGAAACTCACTCTGTCCGTGAATTTGTGGAACTAAGTTTCAATTTGGTTGGATTGAATTGGAAACGTTATGTTAAAATTGACCCGCGATATTTCCGTCCGACGGAAGTGAATGTTTTAATGGGAGACTATTCCAAGGCAAAAAATGTTTTGAGATGGGAACCTAAAATTAAATTCAAAGAATTGGTGAAAATAATGCTAAATTCGGATCTTAAACAAGCAGGTATAAAGTCTAGGATTAGTTAAATGGATTTAATAAATAAGAAAATTCTGGTAACAGGTGGAGCTGGTTTCTTAGGACAGCATCTCGTTGCAATTCTAAAAAAGGATGGTATTCCGCCATCTAACATCTTTATACCAAGATCTGAAGTTAACGACCTCAGAAAGCTAGAAACATGTCAAGATGTCGTTAAGGGGAAAGATATAGTTATACATCTTGCGGCTAATGTTGGCGGAATAGGTTATAACAGGGATAACCCCGGAACTCTTTTTTATGACAATATTCTTATGGGAGTTCAATTAATTGAAGAGGCAAGAAAAGCCGGTATAGAAAAATTCGTGGCCATAGGCACTGTCTGCGCATATCCAAAGCTCACTCCTGTACCTTTTAAAGAGGAAAACTTATGGGATGGATATCCCGAAGAAACTAATGCACCTTATGGTTTGGCGAAAAAAATGCTTCTAGTTCAATCGCAAGCCTACAGAGATCAATACGGTTTTAATTCAATATATCTGCTCCCGGTGAATATGTACGGTCCTGGTGACAATTTCGATCCCAAATCATCTCATGTTATACCTGCTCTCATTAGAAAGTTTGTTTCCGCATTAAGTAATAACAAAAAGCAGGTTGTTGTTTGGGGGAGTGGATATCCAACTAGAGAGTTTTTATATGTTGAAGACGCTGCAGAAGCTATTTTATTGGCTACTAAGCGTTATAATAAACCCGAACCGATTAATGTTGGTGCGGGTTTTGAGATATCAATAAGAGTGTTAGCAGAGATGATAGGCAAGATTGTAGGTTTTAAAGGAGACATAGTCTTCGATCGCCGAAAGCCCGATGGTCAGCCAAGAAGAATGCTGGATGTTACTCGCGCCGAAAGAGAATTTGGATTTAAGGCAAAAACAAACTTTAATAAGGGATTGAAAATGACGATTGCATGGTATCTTAAAAATGTAAAATGATTAAAGATCCACTTGTTAGTATTATAGTCCCAGCATTCAGGTCTGAATTTTTTATTAAGGCGTTAATTGAAAATATCAGAAAAATTAACTACCCAAACTATGAAGTAATAATGGTTTTTGATCCGTCGGATAATGCACCAGAGATTGCAAAAAAGATACTAAAAGGTAACACCAATTGGAAAATAATCGTGAACGAAGTTCGATTGGGAGCTCCGCAATCGCTAAATATAGGAATTAAAAACGCTAAAGGAGATTTTATAGCTATTGTGAATTGCGATATGGCTCTTGATAAAAATTATTTAACGGCTGCCGTTAGATATTTTGCTAAAGCCAGTAAGAATGTTGGAGCTGTCAATCCGATTATTTATGATTTCCATAAACATGACCGGATTCAAGTTTATAAGATGACGTTAATGCCGCAGACGGGATGGATAGTGTCAGATCAATATGGCGCAAAAAGTAGTTCTCAGTTTTCTAAACCCGTGGAAAGTTTTAACGGAATGGAGGGAATAATAGTTAAAAGAGAGGTTTTTTTACAGGCTGGAACTTTTAATGAAAATTATGAAGCTCTAATTTATGATCTTGATATGAATTGGAGGATTTGGCTTGGAGGGTTTAAAGTTATAACAGTTCCAAGTGTTAAAGTTTATCATTGGAGTTTAAAAGAAGGAAGACAGACTGCAAAGTGGGAATATTTCAATGGAAAGATGGTAAGTTGTTTTATTCAGAATTATAGTTTGAAGTCTTTAATAAAATACTTACCACAATTAATAACTATTTATACTCTCAGGGCAATTTACCTTCTTATTAGAGGTAATAGTGATGCAATAAATGGATGGATTAAAGCTATTTTTTGGGCGGTAAAGAATTACAATCAAATTATCAAAAAAAGAAGAGATATTCAAGTTAACGTTAGAAAGGTAACAGACGAATATTTATCACAAAAAATATTCTTTAAAGGTTCGCTTTTTGATTATTATCACTATTTAAAAAATGCTAAAGAAAAAATTGCCCCGATTTTACTCTCAAAAGAAGCTTCAAGCAAGAAAATAATATCATATAGTAAATAATATGAGATTATCAAATATTAATAATATCGTTAAAGAAAGAATTGTTATTCTAGTTATTATCAGTATTCTTATAATATTCTGGTTTCATAAAGGTTTAATATTGGGTTCAGGTGAATCCGGTTTACCTTTTTATAATTCACAGAAACTTCTTCAAATTATTAATCATGCATGGTCGGATACACCATTTGGAAATGGGGGTTCTGTTGGATATTCCGCCTGGCCGTTCTATTATGTTGTTTCCATATTGCAGAATATCGGTATTCCCTCCTATTTACTGCAGGCTTTAATGTACTGGTTCATTTTCGTTGTCGGTACATTATCTGTTCACAAACTCGCAGGAAAATTTTCAGGTAATACGGTGTTAACCAGGATGGGTTCTGCATTATTTTATATTTTTAATCCAATAGTTCATGTCTCAGTGCTACATAGATTTCAATATCCGATGATTTTTTTTTACGGTTTTATTCCTTTGGCATTCCTCATTTATTATTCAGGTCTGAAGGCTAGAAGACTCTCAAATTTAATTGTTCTTAACATTGTAGGACTAATATTCGGATTTATTTTCGTGGGACCGGCTTTTATGGAACTGTCCTTTGCTGTTTTTGGGCTTTTAAGTCTTTTTTATTTTGTTTTATTTGCTTTCAGAAAAAGGTTTGACCCGTTTCCGATATTATACTTGGCATTTTATTTTTTTATTTTCTTTCTAGTGAATATTTGGTGGCTTGTTCCGTTTTTATCATCTTTATTCCTTGCATCCGGCCAATACGGCTCCCTTAATTTTTTTAATCCGTCCGGGAATGTGGAAACATTTAAGGCTATAAGCAGAGGATTAGAATCAATATTAAGTGTTGTTCGGATGGTCCCTGCACATTTTTATGATACGAATGGTTCGTCTTGGGGATGGATCTATGGTACTTGGTTTTTTGTCTTTCTCAGTTTGTATCCGGTTATAGCTTTTACGCTCGGACTTTTTAGTAGAAAAAGGGGAGTCTTATTTAGGTATTTAGTTATCTTATCGTTTATTACAATGTTTTTGATGAAAGGTTCTTTGCGTCCCTTCGGTGGTGTTTCACTCTTGATTATTAAATTTGTAACATTTGCTCAGGTTTTTAGAAATCCTTTCGAAAAAATCGGATTATTGTTGCCATTCGCAATGGCAATTCCTGTGGGTTTTGGGACTGAAAAATTAATCAATACTCTTTCTTTAAAATTTAAGCGTTCACGATTAACAATTGCAGTTGTCCTTTTTATTGTATTTTTTCCAGTTTATATGTTTCCGATTGTTAATGGTTATGTTTTTACAGGAGGAGGAATTCCCTCCGATGATCTTAAAATAGGTCAATATGTCAAAGTGCCAGACTATTATAAAGATGCGCGCCAATGGTTGAATAAACAGTCGGGATTATTCCGTGTTCTTGCACTTCCTCTTGATGGTGAAGGTATGACATACAAATGGGATTATGGATATTCAGGTACTGAACTCTCTAACAATATTTTTGATCAATCTTTTATATCTTTTTCAACAGGCCAGAATTTCCTTGAAGGAATAGCCGAAGGAATAAACAGAATACTTTATTACTACCCGAAAAATTTCCTGTCTTTAGCCCAGATATTCAACATTAAATACATAATGGTGAGAGATGATATAAATAATTTAGCCAGAGAAACTCAATCTTCCGAAGCTTTGGATAATGTCGTCAAAACTGATTTAAAAGATCACTTTTCTAAAATTGCTCACTTCGGTAAGCTTACTTTTTACGAAATTAAACCAGAGGATTATAACAAACGCATATTTGCAGATACTTCCTTAACTTTTGTGACGAATACACAGAAAAAAGATTACGAGCTTATTCCGTCTTCAGGAGTTGAAAATAAAGGTTTGGTGGTTTTTTCTCCAGAGGTTTCACAACAAACACCTTTTTTTTCTTATGCTAATGGACTTGTCATTCAAGGGACATTTGTAGAAAAAATTAACTTGGATTTTTCTAAAGAACCTCTAAATTTACCGTTTACAAGGTTTAATAGAGAGAGCAAATTTTACAAGTTAGTTCGTTTGAAGGAGAATGCCCAGACTTTTTTTCTTACTTCAGGTGAAAGAATTTTAAATAATTCATTTCTTTTAGGTAAGAGATTGTCGGAAATCAGACAGGACCATTTGGGAAGGAAGGAAGCTCTTAATGAATACAATAATTCTCTCAGCGCGTTACAGAAAGATATTCGATCCTCTAATTTTTTTGACAGGCAAATAGCTGTTAACCTTATCAACCAAAGAAAGGCTTTTCAGGACTTGTTGGGCGAGGACAATGCGATAGTAAATGAAGTGAAGCAATCAATATCTGAAATAAATAAAATCTTGGAAGATATGTATTTTAAATCTATTTATATTACCGAAAATACCGCAATTTATAGATTTAGTGTACCTCTTGACGGCAATTATGATGTTATTTTACCGAATGTTAGGTGGGACGAATATTACCAAAGTATTGAGACAATAAAAGTTCAGATAGACGATAAAGAACAAACTGTTAAGACTTCAAATAATGTTCAAATAAGCCAGATGTTAAATTTAGGGAATTTTCATCTCAAGCAAGGTATTCATGAAATAAGCGTATTTAATCCCGTTTTTCTCAATTTGATTTCGGTGCCAGAAACAGGAGAAATGATATTTTCTTCTCAAAATCGAGAAGATTATATAAAAACATTTCCTGTAATAAATCTGGATATCTATTCAACTTATAAGCTTTCATTCGAATATTTTATTGAAAAAGGTAATGGTCCTATTGTGTCAGTAAATCAAGACTCTGATCCGGTAAATAAAGATGGAAAGAAAGTTCCAAGGATAGAAACAGTGCTAGCAAGAAATGATTATGATTTCGGATGGAAAACATACCAAAGTGGAATTATATTGACTCCGTCAACTAAAGAGTGGAATATATCTTTTAAAATTCTTCCTTATGGTGATTGTAAATCAGCTGCTTCGAGAATTGACAGACCTTATTGTTCTGACAATGAGTTTAGTAAACGTTTTCTCAAAGACTCGACCGTAAGAGTTCGTAGCTTAAAACTTGAGAGAGTATTTACCAATCCCATTATTTTAAAAAGTACAGCCAAATTTGAATATAAAGGAGCTCCACCTGAAATATCATTTGATCAGATAAATCCATCACTTTATAAAGTAAATATAAAGGATGCAAAATCTCCGTTCTTTTTAACGCTGTCTACATCTTTTGATCCTCAATGGAGAACGTATTTTCTCAACCCGCAGCCGGAAAGATTTATTGACAAAGTAACTGAGACCGTTCCGGGTAGTTCTTTGTCGAACGAATCCCATTTAATAGTTAACGGTTACGCGAATGCCTGGTATATTAACAAAACCGGAAGCTATGATCTTTTTTTGGAATATTTTCCCGAAAGAGGCTTCACTATTGGTAAAAAGCTTTCGATCATATCCGTAACATTTTTCTTTTCGGGTATTTTAATTTATTATGCTTTTTATAAATATCATAATCGGAAGGTTTGAAGAGATTTTTGCAAGGGTTTTGCCGTTCATCCCCAGTGCGGTTGATATCCTGATATTTTTTCTATGGCTATTTCTGGTAAAAAAATTATCATTATCGTATAGATTTACACTTAAAATTTTTATAGGCTTGTTATTACTGTCAGTTTTGGCTTTAATTTTAAATTTTAATGCTGTTTCACAATTCATATCTGAATATGCATTTATATTTTTCACAATTGGTTGCTTACAATTTGTTTTTCAGAAACATAAATCTCAAAGATAAATATTAGAGCTTCGTATATCTGTTACGTGATAGAATATTTGGAATGGTCGAACTATTAAGCAAAATATCATTTTTAATTGGTATTACATTGATCATAATTTGTGGAATTTCCTTGATTTTAAAACATTACAATGCTGGTTTGGTTTTATTGCAATACGCATTTTGGTTTTTTCTGTTCGGATGTTTATTTTATATTGGGAATTTACTAAAAAATGAAAAATAGCCTTCTCGTGATTTTAATTTTTTTAATTGGAGTATTTTGGACTTTTTTATTGCCGGGACCAAGAGTTGCAAACGACTATCACTATTTTTTTAAAGAACTTTCTCAAAGTCTTTTTGAGAGGCCATTCACCTGGAGAGAAGTAGTAACTTCGGAAGGGTTAGGGGAGTATTCTGTTTCTACTCTCTGGTCTTGGCCGACTAATTTTGTTTACGGGATGTTTGCCATGATGGGTCTTAATTATTCTTCTCTTTTTCGGTTTTTTGGAATTTTGCCTTTTCTGGGTTTGGGAATTTTTGGTATTAGTAAGTTGCTGGATTATTATAAAATCTTGGGGTGGGGAAAGATTATCGGAACCATTTTTTATTTGACTAACTCCTATGTTCTTCTTCTCATTGATGGTGGTCAGATCAACTTAGCTCTAGCTTATACAGTTTTACCTCTCGTAATATTTTATTATAGAAGATCTGTTTTTGAAGGAAAATTTCAGGAAAGAGTAAAGTTTAGTTTGAGTCTACTCCTGCTTTCAATATTTGATTTTAGGATTGTTTACTTCGTGGCTCTTCTTATTGGTTTTGGCTTCGTTTTCGATGTCTTTTTTTCTTATCAATCGCTGCCAAAAAAAATTAAGAATTATGCAATTTTGGTATTGATAGCATCTACAGCGATAATAGGATTTCATGCATACTGGATCTTGCCAAGTATTTTGGTGAGAGCCCCAGCTCTTCCACTAACATACGATAGACAATCACAGCTTACATTTTTAAGTTTTTCCAACATAGGTCATTCTATGCTTTTACTTGCACCAAATTGGTTTAAAAATCTGTTTGGAAATATTACCCAACTTAAGTGGGAATTTGTTTTTATTCCAATTTTGGTATTTTTAGCTCCAGTTCTGAGAAAAAGAGACAGAACTGTAAGTTTTTGGCTGGTAATTGTGATATTTGCAATTTTTCTATCTAAGGGTATAAATCTTCCACTGGGTAATGTTTATAGTTGGCTTTTTTCCAACGTTCCAGGGTTTTCTCTTTTTAGAGATCCGTCAAAGTTTTATTTTTTTGTTGCGCTATCTTTCAGTATTCTAATTGGAATATCCATTAATGAAATTTCAAAAAAGGCAAAAAAAGTTCCGCTGATTATTTTACTTTATTTGTTTTTGATTATTCACCCTGCTTATACAGGCAAAATGACTGGTCTTTTTTCAAAGCCTGTTTTTGAGAATGAATACATTGGCATAGCAAAGATTTTTCAGGAAGATAAAACATTTTCTAGGTCTTTTTGGATTCCGACAAAAAACCCGTTGGGCTATTATGCATCGTTACACCCTGCTACTGAGGCATTTGGACTGCTTGAAAAAAGACCTTTTACTTCTTCAGTTATAGGGACTTACGAACTTTTTAATTATTTGAGACAACCGTATATGGGACAACTATTTGATATTGCTGGTATTAAATATTTGTCCTATCCGTATCCTGATACACGACGCGAAAATCTAAAGCAGGACAATATCGATTATTATTATTGGCTCAAAAGTAAAATAAGTAACTTTTCCTGGATTAATACTCTGTTAAAGGACGGACAAGTTCCTCTTTTTGAAACAAAAAATCATCAGGATAAATTCTTTGTTGCAAACAATACTACCTTTGTTGTGGGTTCTGACAGGATTTACAAGGATTATTTCTCTTCTGGAAATTTAAATCTTTCTCAAAATGCACTAATTTTTCTAGAAGAAAAGCCCGGGGGAGGGAATATAATTCAAAATTTTCCAGAATCGAAAATATATTTATATGATAAAAACAATCTGGATTTAGCCGCTACATTTGTTGACGGAAATAATTCTATTTTTCCGGCAAAATATTTAAATTTTTCTCCCTCAAAACAAAATTCTTGGTGGAAAAGAGAAACTTCTGATCTTGTTTCCTGGAGGGGATTTTTACAGCAGAAATACGGCATTGATAATCAGGATTTTGATTTTGGGGGTGGATGGGCTGTCTCGGAAGGAAGTAATGATTTACGAATCAAAAATAACAAGTTAAAAGAAAGCGATATTTTACTTGCTAGGGTTATGACCAGTTCCAGAGGCGGTAAACTCGAATTTTTACAAGGAGCTAATGTGATCGGGTCGATTACCACTAAAGAAGACAACTCCAAAAAAGTAACTCTCACTTTGGATAACAAACCGTTTGAATATGACAAAGCAAACTTCCAATGGTTTGAAGTTGGCAAATTAAAGGACACGAGCAGTCAATTGACAGTAAGAACTCGGGGAAGCATTAACGTTGTAAATGCTTTTGTAGTAGTTTCTCAAGAAAGACTAAATGAATATAAAAACAAAGCTGAGGAGTTGCTGCAAAAAAATAAAATAAACAGTTTAGACGAAGTTGGTTTATTACAAAAACCAGATGTTTCCTATCAGGAAATAACACCTACAGAATATAGGGTAACTGTTAAAAACTTGAAAATACCTTCAACACTCGTTTTTTCAATGAATTATGATTCTTTGTGGCAAATGAACGGCAAAAGCGGAGTTGAAGTTTACAGTTTTCTTAACGGTTTTCCTGTTAATAATGATGGCACTTATAGCATCATCTTCTCGGCTCAAAAATATGTTCTTCCGGGTTTGGCGATTACCGTTCTGAGTTTAGTCTTAATTGTGTTAAAATCAGCCCGAAATGCGAAAAAGAATAAAACCTAATATTGCAATTTTTATAATCGCATACAATGCTGCTCAAACTTTAATTTCTGCATACAAGAGAATACCCAGACAAACTAAAATACAGGCTAAGGAAATTTATTGTTTTGACGACTGCTCGGATGACAATACTTACTATGCCGGTCTGGGCTATAAAACTTCTCATAAAATAAAAAAATTTAATCTTTATAAAAATCCGAAAAATTTAGGATATGGAGGTAACCAAAAAAAGGGCTACAGATATGCAATCAAGAAAAACTATGACGTTGTTGTAATGCTTCATGGTGATGCACAATATGCACCCGAAAGAATGTCTCAACTTCTTGAACCTTTCAATTCTGATAACTGGAATGACATAGGTGTTGTAATGGGATCAAGAATGCTAGGTAATCCGTTGAAAGGGGGAATGCCTTTATACAAATTTTTTGGCAACAAGATTATTACTTTTTTTGAAAACTTGATACTCGGGACTAATTTTTCTGAATTTCATTCAGGCTACAGAGCGTTTAACATGAATGCTTTTAAGAACATTCCGTTTGATGCTTGTTCAAACGGTTTTCATTTTGATACTCAAATACTGATTTTACTTCTCAAAGCAGGGTATAGAATTGTGGAAGTGCCCATACCAACATATTATGGACCTGGAAGTAGGAGTTACGTAAACGTTTTCAAATACGGGTTTCAATGTTTGAAGTCCGTTATCGAGTTTAGACTAAATGGACTAGGAATAATTAAGAAACCCCTTTATGATTTTGACTTTAATATATTTGGAAAATATCAGTTTAAGGGAGATAAACAATCCTCTCATATGCAGGTTGTCCGTTGGTTGCAAAAGGAAAATTGTCATAATGTTCTGGACATCGGTTGTGCAAATGGAATGCTTTCTGTCGCTTTGGGAAAGAAGTGGCAAGGAAATTTAACCGGAATTGAAAAAAATTTGAATTTGAAAAATTCACAATACCTTGAAAGATATGGCAAACTATACTGGATAGATCTCAATAAAAATAACCTTCGGGATATTCTTATGGCTGACAAATTTGACGCAATTGTTATAGCGGACGTTTTGGAACATTTACAAAAACCTTCACGATTGTTACTGAGTTTAAATAAGTTAACCAACTACAATTTCAAGCTTATAATCTCTGTTCCCAATTTCCATTATTTACCGGCTTTTTTAGCAAGTAAGTTATTACCTAAGTTTAAGATGTATAAGGGCCCGCTCGATAAGACTCACATTAATTTTTATTCATTAAGCCAAATTAAAGCTTTGATCGAAAACAGCGGTTATAAGATTCGTGAGTTGAAAAAAACACCGCCACCAACGTATTTGGTTTACAGTAAATTTTCTCAAGAATCATCTATATATAAGTTGAGTCTAATGTTGTCAAAAATATTTCCATCTATTTTTGCTTATCAATTCTTATTTTTGTGCGAAAAGAAAGAAGAATAGAAAAGATAACTACAGAAACCCTACCTGCTATAATTTGTCTAATGAGGAGACTGATAAGGGGAATTTTTGAAACAGCCACCTTTAGACAGACCTTAATAACCACTTTTGGAACTATAGTGAACGGGGCACTGGGTGCCATTTTTTATATTTTTTCTGCAAGGTATCTGGGTCCGGCCGGCTTTGGGCTTATGATTGTAGCAATAACAGTCCTTACATTGGTATCTGATATTTCCGATCTCGGAACGGATACAGGTCTGGTTCGATTTGTTGGTAAATATATCTCGGTAGATCTCGATAAAGCTAGAAGGTTTTTGAAACTAGGGCTTGAGATTAAACTCGTAGTTTGGGTTACAGTACTAATCATTGGATGGTTGTTGTCTCCGCTTATTGCGGATGGTATTTTTGTAAAACACTCTTTAGTTACCCCGATACGATTGGCATTTGTAGGCGTAGGGTCATCACTTTTATTTTCGTTTTTGGTTCGAACTCTTCAGGGGTTACAAAAATTTTGGCTTTGGAGTCTGTTTCAGATTGCAACAAATGCTCTAAGACTAATTTTGGTAGGCGGACTCTTGATTTTAGGAGTGTTTAGAGTCGAAGGAGTTCTCGCGGTATATATTACAACTCCCATCTTAGGTTTTATTGTAGGTTTAGCATATTTACCGAAGAATTTTCTCAAAGTTGATAACGAGAAGGCTGTTTTCAAAGAGTTTTTCCATTTTAATAAATGGGTTGCTCTTTTTACTTTTGTGGCCGCCATATCATCGAGGCTTGATACTTTTATCTCGGCCAGGCTTATTTCAGCTACTGAGCTTGGTTTTTATGCGGCTGCTTCCCAGCTAGCTGCTATTATTCCTCAAATAGTTGGCGCATTAGGAACTGTAATATCACCTAAAATGGCATCGATGGGATCAATAATAGAGTTGAAATCATATCTTAAAAAAACTTTTTCTTTAGTGATTGTTCTTGCAGTTTTGGCTATTATATCGATTCCCATTTCTGTCTTTTTGATTCCTGTCTTATACGGGAAAGCTTATTCAGCGGCTATACCTATGTTTATAGTACTTTTTCTGGGGCTTTTATTCTTTCTAGTTTCTGTACCGATTCATAGCGCTATTTTTTACTATTTTTCCTATCCGAAACTTTTTTTCTGGCTATCTTTGGCAAATATTTTGATAGTGGCTGTCGTTGGATATTATATGATTTCACTATTTGGAGCAGTGGGTGCTGCCATGTCTGTTTTTATTTCTAATGCGTTTAACTTCATCGTTCCTACCCTTTGGCTTGCGAGAAGACTTAAGAAAGAGGGGACAACTTAAATGAAAAAAATTTGGGCGCATGCTTTGGTGAAAAATGAAGAAAGATATATATGGTTTGCTGTAATGAGTGTTATTGATTGGGTCGACAAGATTTTGATTTGGGATACCGGAAGTAACGATAAAACTTTGAGAATTGTCAAAGAAATTCAAAAAATAAAAGCTAATAAGGTTATCTTTAGACAGTGTGGAGAAATAAATAAATTCGAGTTTCCGCAGTTGCGTCAAAAAATGCTCGAGGAGACAAAATCCGACTGGGTGCTTACATTGGACGGTGATGAAATTTGGTGGGAGGATTCGATTAGAAAGTTAACTAAGTTACTAAGTTATAAAGATACTAGGTGGGAATCGATAGTGGTTAAGACTGTAAATTGCGTAGGGGATATTTATCATTTTCAGGGTGACGAGGGGGCAAGATATGAATTTTTACGGAAGAAGGGGCATTTTAATTTGAGAGCTTTTTCTACAAAGATTCCAGGACTTCACGCCGAGGGAGAACACGGTAGACAAGGTTATTTTGATGAGAAAGGTGTACCGATCCAGGACAGGAATGGCAGGGTATGGCTTTTACCTGTTTCTTATTTACATATGACACACCTGACGCGAAGCAGCAGCAGAAATTTAGATAAAAATGTTATGAAGAGGAGTGCTAAGATAAAATATGAATTGGGTATTTCGTTTCCGCTTGATTTTTACTACCCTGAAGTCTTTTTCAAGCCAAAACCTTTGAGTGTTCCTTCTCCTTGGATTAAACTCAGCGGTTTTGGCTTAATGAAGTCTTATTTAGAAACCCCGTTAAAATATATCAAAAGAAAAGTTTTGTGATGAACAAAAAGAGATATTACGAAATTGCTGGTATGGCAAGTAAGGATGAAACCCACCCGGCACAACAGGAAATTGTGAAATACACGAAATTTGCCAGACGTGTTCTTGATCTTGGCTGTGGTGAGGGAACCAGACTTTTGCAGCTTAAAACGTCTGCTGAGAAATACGGAGTTGATTTAAGTAGTTTTGCAGTCAAGATCGCAAAGAAAAAGAATTCTCAAATAAAATTTTTGAAAGCAGATATCAAAAATTTGCCATTTACTGATAATTATTTTGATTTAATCTATTCCATGTTTGTGATAGAGCATCTAATTGATCCCCAAAAAGTTCTGGATGAAGCTATAAGGATTCTGGCAAAAGGTGGGATATTAATTATTGGTGCTCCCAATTACGGATCACCAAATAGGCATTCACCGATATCAAAAGAGAATAAATTTCTGAAATTACTAAAAGGAATTTTCCCAAAAGTTGAAGTAAATAAGTTAAACTGGACCAAAGTCGGTCCTTACAAAGGAAAATACTTTATCGACTCGGACACAGTGGTTGAACCTTATCTTTTTTCTCTGACTTCCTACTTAAAGTTTAAAGGTATGAAGATAGTTAAATCGAGTTCTCTTTGGTCAATAGATGATTTTTCTCCAAAACAGTTAGTTTTCAAAATACTTGGGCAATTAGGGATCAAACCGTTTATTTGGTGGGGTCCCCAAATTTTGGTAATCGCCGAGAAAATTTAAAAATATTTTTGAAACCATAGTTCAAGAGTTAGGAGAGCCCATAACTGAGGACCAAAGTCGTTTTTTTCGCTATGCCGAGAAAGTAAGCTTTTTATAAAATCCTGGTTGAAATACTTCTTCGTTTTAGAGCTTTTGCAAAGAAGTATGCTTTTGGCATATCCGTTTAAACTGCCAGTAAACCAATTTGACAATGGAATTGTAAAACCGTATTTTCTTCTGTAGATATTTTCTTTCGGCACTAATTTTTCTGCCGCCTTTTTAAGGATGTATTTATATTCATACCAACCTTTGACTTTTAGTTTAAAGGGGATTTGGCAAGCAAGCTCTACCATTTTATGGTCGGTGAAAGGTGATCTTGTCTCAAGTGACACAGCCATTGAGGCGATATCTACTTTAGCAAGCAAATCTTCAGGGAACCAGTTTGTGAGTTCGAAATATAAAGCCTTATCGTTGAGATCTTTAGTTTTGGCTTGGTCGAATTTTTCGCTGAGAAGTTCATACGATGAATATTTTTGAGGCAGGTATTTAAAATTATCCGCGTAAAGTTTATTTTTAATCTCAGGACTAAAGAAGTAGTTGTATGTAAGAAATCTATAGGCAAGAGAAGTTTTTGATTTTTCTAAGAATTTGTTTGCTCTTTTTATAATATTGGTGTCTTTTGAACCTGCCAGAAGATAAGAAACAGGTAAAACTACCGGTCTTGTCAGTTTTTCGTACTTGTTTAAAAAGACATCTCTTTTAAATCTTCCATATCTTGGGTAACCTGCAAAGTTTTCGTCTCCACCGTCTCCGTTTAAGACAACAGTTACATACTTTTTGGCCATTTTGCTTACCATATAAGTTATTACGGCACTTGAGTCTGCATATGGTTCTTCGTATTGATAAACAAGGTCAGGCAAGATTTCTACAGACTCAGGTTTTGCTACAAATACAGTGTGGTCTGTTTTATAAAGCCTGGCTATATTTTCGGCATACTTTCTCTCGTCATAGTTTTGATCTTCAAATCCAATTGTAAAGGTTTTTATCCTCTTTGAGGAAAGCCTTGCCATCATAGCAACTACTAAACTTGAGTCAACACCTCCGGAAAGAAAAGCCCCAATTGGTACGTCCGAAATCATTCTTAGTTTTGTCGACTCTTCTAATACTTCCAAGATCTTTTCACACCAATCACTTTCCGATAATTTTAGTTTTTGGTTAAAGTCCGGTTCCCAATATTTTTTTCTGGTGAGTTTTTTGTTTCTGATGTCGAGGGTAAGATAACAACCCGGTTCGAGCTTTCTGATATCGACAAAACCTGTCCAAGGAGAAGGGGTATACCCAAAGGTTAAATAGTAGTTGATTGCCGCAAGATCTGGAACTTTATGAATTTCTTTTTGAGTTAGTATTGCCTTGAGTTCTGACGCAAAGATAAAAACCTGGTCATTAAAGAAATATTTCAACGGTTTTTTTCCAAGTCTGTCCCTGGCAAGGAACAATGTTTCCTCAAAGCTATCGTAAATAGCGAACGCGAACATTCCTCGCAAGAATTCCAAACATTTTGTTTTGTATCTGTCATAAAGGGCTAAAATGACTTCGGTATCCGTATCGGAGGTGAATTTGTATCCAAGTCTTTTAAGCTTACTTCTTTCTGACTGAAAGTTATAAACTTCTCCGTTAAAGGTTATTACATATCTATCTTTGTAGGCCATTGGTTGGTGGCCTTTTTTGGATAAGTCAATAATCGCAAGCCTGCGGCTGACGAGGCCTAGGTTTTTATATCTATTTATATATATTCCTTTGTCGTCAGGACCTCGGTACCAGATTTTTTCCGACATTAATTCTAATTCAGAAGGACTAATTATCCTGCCATCGAAGGTTACCTTACCGGTAATTCCACACATCTAGACTAATTCATAATACAAAAAATATGTTTAGTCAAAGGGTAAAGAAAAGATTAAAATGATCTTAATGAAGATATTGTTTTTAAACGGATACACAAATGATCGTGGAGCCGAGACGTTTGTCAAAGAACTGTCTACCAAGCTTTCGAGGAATAACAGTGTCGATGTAATTATTGGTAACAAGAAAATGCCGATTAGATGGCCTTTTCTCTGGAGGTTTTTTATTGACCCGCATGGTATTTATACATTTTGGTTTACCTTTAAATATTTAGTAAAGATTTGGAAAGAAAAATATGACGTAATTATTCCAATAAACGGTGGATGGCAACCGGCGTTAGTTAGGATTATAACCTGGCTATATAGAGGTAAGATGGTTATTTCGGGGCAATCCGGAATGGGCTGGGATGATAGAAATAACCTTTGGTGCTTTCCGGATTATTTTGTGGCGCTATCTACCCATGCTAAAAACTGGGCTAAAAAAGTTAACCCGTTTGTAAAAGTGGAATATATCCCGAACGGGGCGGATTTGAAAAAATTTAAACCCGATGGTAAAAGATATAAAACCGCTTTTATAAAACCGATAGTTCTATGTGTTGGCGCTTTAGAACAGGCAAAAAGAATTGATTTAGTAATTGAAGCAGTTGCTAAACTTAAGGGTGCAAGTTTATTGATAGTGGGGGATGGGGAGTTGAGAGAAGATATTAGGATATTAGGAAATAAGAGATTAGGTGGTAGGTTTAAAGTAATTAAATTGCCATTCCCTCGAATGGCGGAAGTTTATAGATGCGCAGACGTATTTACTTTGCCCTCCAAATCTCATCAATCTTTTGAGATTGTATTAGTTGAAGCAATGGCCACCAATTTACCAGTAGTTGCCAATAATGACCCAATTAGAAAAGAAATTGTGGGTGATGGGGGAATTTTAGTAAATCCCGAAGATGTAGGTAAGTATTCGACAGCACTTAAAAAAGCATTGGGGATAGACTGGTTGAATAAACCAAGAACTCAAGCAAAAAGATTTGACTGGGATACAATTACATCAAGTTATGAAGAAATTTTTGAAAAACTATATTAATTTCCTGATTTCGATATTTTTATTTGCATTAACTCTAGTTATAGTCGGGAAGAACCTAAATAAGCCATTTTGGGGTATTCATGATTGGAATGGGGCTAGGTACGGGAATATTGCCAGGAATTATGTTAGGTATGGATATTTCACAACAAAGTTTTCACAAATAGAGAATGGTGGGGTATATACCCATTATCCTCCAATGTTGCCAATTCTAATCTCGTTTAGTTACAAATTTTTTCGAGTTAATGAGTGGGCGACCAGGTTAGTTCCAGTTTTAGCAACTTCGGGACTAATTATTATTATATATTTAATTGGTCGTACAATATTTAGTAACAAAATCGGACTTACCGCCTCTTTACTTGCTCTTGCGACTCCAATGATAAGGTATTACGGAAAAAATCCTGTTCATGAGCCGCTTGCCTTGTTTTTTGCATCTCTTGCTTTTCTTGGCGCTGCAAAGTTCACTAAAAAAAAGAATACCGGGTGGAATTTAATTCTGATTGGGATAGTTTTAACATCGTTAACTAACTGGTCGAGTGTATTTTTGGTTTTAGCAATAACGCTAATTCTTGTTGGCAAAGTTTCCCATAAAGAAATTATAAAACTTTGGATTATAAATTTATCCTTGATTTTACTTCATTTTTTAAGTATTTACTTGGTAACGGGGTCTTTTTTCGGAGGGGGAATTCTTGATTCCCTTATTCAAAGAACCTCGCTTGGCGGAGCTTCTTCCCAAACAAAATTTAGTTTATTCGAGTTTATAAATAGGGTCAGACTTTGGTCCTCGAATTTATTTACAATTTCCTTACTCGTAACTTCTTTTATTGGAACCTATTTTGTTTTCAAAAGTCGAACTTCGTTCGTCAAACGTTTTGTCTTTGGTACTTTTATTTATTGTGCTGGTTATCCGCTTGTTTTTCTAAACGCAACTTTTATTCACGAATACTTCATATTCTACTTGGTATTGCCGATTTCACTTCTTGCTTCATTCGGTTTATCCAAGATCTTCGAGAAAAAAACGTTATGGTTATTAACATCAATAGCTTTAATAGCATTAGTTTGGTTTGAACGGGCAAGGTATATGAAGGCACTCGAAGTTAGTAATATCGACGGACTCGCAGTTCAAATTGGTAAAGAACTTAATCAAAAAGTTCTAAAAGATGAACAAGTTCTCATTGAACCGTATGCCTTTGCTGCTTCCCGCTTACCCCATTTGTCTTTCTACTCCGATCGCAAAATTACTCTAGATCGAAACTCAAGCTATAATTGGTCACTTGAAGTTGATGAAACTGGTGGAGATTATAACAGAGTTCAAGAAAACCCCGCCTTCAAGGCGGGGATGAATTGAACCTGATATGTCATCCTCGCTTAGGCGAGAAACTCCGCTCTTTAGAGCGGGGAGGATGTCATAGAATTTTTCGAAAATGAAACTAACTGTTGCCATTATTACTTTAAACGAAGAGAAAGATTTACCACGTTGCCTTAATTCAATTCGCCAGTTGGCGGATGAAATCGTTGTGGTCGACTGTGGAAGTACTGATAAGACAGTAGAGATTGCTAGAAAGTTTGGAGTAAAAGTATACTCGCGAAAATTTGATGATTACGCGAATCAAAAAAATTATGCTCTTCAGCTCGCCCGGGGAGAGTGGATTTTGTCTTTAGACGCCGATGAAGAAATATCAGTAGATTTAGCTCAAGAAATAAAAAAAGTAATTAAATCAGATGAATTTGTAGCTTATGCGATCCCACGAGAAAATATAATTTTGGGTAAATGGATAAAACATACCCGCTGGCAGTCGGAGTTGGATAGACATATATGGCTTTGGAAGAAAAATGCCGGAAAATGGGAAGGTAGGGTTCACGAAGAAGTTATAGTGAAAGGAAAAGTGGGGATACTTAAAAACTTGAAAGTTCATTACCAATACGGAACGGTAAAAGAGTTTTTGGAAATGATAAACAACTACTCGGATCTGGAAACAAAGGATAAATTTTCCTACTCCAGATTATTTTTTGACCCAATTTATAATTTTTGCGTCAGATATTTTTACAGACTGGGTGTCTTAGATGGCTGGAGAGGTTTTGTCTTATCGTATTTAATGGGTGTCTATCATTTGGTTACTTGGGTGAAAGTTTGGGAGCGTTCAAAATGATTGTTTTGATTCTTGCGCTTGGACTTGTACTTAGGCTGATTAACTTGAACCAGTCATTTTGGCTTGATGAGGCAATAAGCGGGCTAGCTGCAAAAAATTATTCCTTTATCGGTATTATAACCAAATTTGCCCAAGGTGACACCCACCCACCTCTGTATTATCTAGTCCTTAGACTTTGGTCATTAGTCTTTGGCTATTCCGAAATATCAATGAGACTATTATCAGTACTGTTGGGAGTTGCAACGATTTTTGTGATTTACAAAATATCTGTAACTTTATTTAAGAATAAATCTAAATTTTTATATACCGCTCCGCTATTATTGGCAACTTCGGGTTTACATATTTATTACTCTCAGGAAGTACGTATGTATACTCTATCAACTTTATTAGTTTCTTTGACAGTTTATTTCTTTCTCAAAAAGGATTGGGTTAAATTTTCTATAGCTCTCCTTTTTTTAGGAATGACTGATTATCTTCCTCTTTTAGTTCTTCCGGCAATATGGATTTATTTTATCTTAAGTAAAAAATATGAAGCAAAAAAATTTATTTCATCTCATATTCCTCTGGTTTTATTTTTTGTCATCTGGTTTCCTAGCTTTCTTGTTCAAATGCAAGGAACCAAGGTGTATCTGGCAGCTTTTCAGGCCTGGAGACAGGTCTTAGGAAGCGCAGGCTTAAAAGACTTTGTTTTAGTCTGGATAAAATTTATTATTGGCAGAATATCTTTTGAGCTAAAAGTATTTTATGCTTTGATAATTATTTTGCCCTCAGCTCCAATCCTATTTCTTTTGTCAAAGTCATTTACTAAATTTAAAAAATATTCACTGATTTGGTTTTGGCTACTTGTTCCTCTAATTTTATTTTTTATAGGCTCAATTTTTATACCCGGCTTTTCATACTTCAGACTTTTATTTATAATCCCGGCATTTTACATACTTATTTCATCAGGAATAAACAAAAGTAAATTTTCTGAATTAGCTTTTTTTCTCGTTGTTTCTCTTAATCTCTTTTTTTCAGCCGTTTATATCCAAAATCAACAATTTTGGCGGGAGGACTGGCGCGGGGCGGTTGCTTTTGTGGAAAGTCAAATAAAACCGAATGAAATTGTTTTAATGTCTTTCCCTGAGCCCTTTGCACCTTATAGATGGTATTCAAAAGAGAAAGAATTTGCTTTCGGGACTACAGATTACAGTTTAATAAATAAATCAGGGTTATATACTTTTGATTATTTAATGGATTTGACTGACCATGAAAGAAAGTTGTACATAAAATTAGAAAAAGAAGGTTTTAAGCCACTTGAGGTATACGATTTTAGAGGTATTGGGCAAGTCAGACATTGGGAAAGACAATGAAAATAAAGATAATTATACTTTTTATAATTAGTTTACACGCTTTTCTACTTTCGAAACTTATTTTTTTTCCTTATCCGGAACTTTTTGTATATCCGTATTTAGTTAAAAACGGATTTTTACCCTACAAACAGATTTTTGACCAGCATTTGCCATCACTATTAATGTCCCATTTTAATTTTTATGATTTGGGTCTTCGCACACCCGAATCCGCGAGATTATTTTTAATTGGATCCGTCACTTTAACACATTTTCTTCTTTATTTTGTTCATAAAAAGGTATCTGGAAAAGCATCAATTTTACCTATCTTTATTTATTTAGTTGTTCAACCTCTATTTGAAGGTTATATTTTATGGCTTGATACTTTTCTAGCTCCAATTTTGCTTTTAGGCTTTTACTTTTCATACAAAGTTATTCACGAAAGGAAAGATGTAGATGCAATTTTGGCAGGATTATTTCTAGGCCTGGCTATTTTTTTCAAGCAAATGATGATTCCACTCTCTGTGGTTAGTATTGTCTATATTTATTTAAAAACAAAATCCAGAAAAATAGCAGCTATAGCAACTCTCACTGCTTTGATTCCGCTTTTTTTGAGCCTTGCTTGGATTTTATCAAAGGGAATATTCAACGAATTTTTCTACTGGACCTTTATTTTTAATTTTGAGATCTATTCTCGAATGGCCGTCAAGATGCCCACTTTGTCCCAAGTTGTCAGAGTTTTATTATGGTATATACCCTCCATCTACGTAATACTTAAGAATCTAGGAAAAATAAACTTTAAATTGATTGCAATGTTTTTACTCCTTCCTTTGGCAGATGTTATTGCACGCTTTGAGTTTGTGCATTTACAACCAACAATACCTTTTGTAGCATTATTATCTGCAATGTTTTTTTCTTCGAAATTCAAATTAAAACGGGTTTTTTCGATAGCTATGATTTTTGTAATCGCAATTTGGTTATTTAGGTTTTATGAAACAAATATCAATGGCAAAACTTACTTTTTTGATTCCGAAACGATTGAAACTTCACAGAAAGTTAGTAATCTAACAGTTGAAAATGACCGCATATTTATTTTAGGAACTCAGCCTATCGTTTATCCGCTCTCAGGCAGACTTCCAGCCGGAAACCTTTTTACGGTAAACCTTCCCTGGAATATGAAAGTAGCGCAGAGAAGTATTCTTGATGGTTTAAAGAAGGATAATCCAAAAATTGTCGTTCGAGATAAGGAAGCGAGCATTGACGGTCAAAAAATTGTCGACTTTTCAAGCGATATAAATAGCTTTATAAACTCAAATTACGTTAAAATAGACCAGATCGGTAATAATGAGATATTAAAATTGAAAAAATGAGAATAGGGATAGATGTATCACAAATAATTTACGAGACGGGGGTGTCGTGGTATACCAGAAAGTTAGTCGAGAATCTTTTGAAGATTGATACCGAAAATGAATATATCCTTTTTGGAGGATCACTAAGAAGACTGAAAGATTTAAAACTTAAAACTGAGGACTTGGAAGGCAACGTCAATAAAAGATTTTTTCCTATACCCCCAACTCTTGCTGATCTAGTTTGGAACAGACTGCACATTCTGCCCATTGAAGTTTTCACTGGAAATTTAAATGTTTTTCACTCTTCAGATTGGAGTCAACCACCCTCGAAAGCTTTTAAGATAACTACGGTCCATGATCTATCACCCATAAAGTTTCCCGAGTACACTGATCCGAAAATAGTTAATGTACATAAAAGACGTTTCGATTGGGTTATTCGTGAAGTTGATAAAATAATTGTTCCATCAAAAGCAGTAAGGGATGAGCTCGTTAGTTTTAGTATTCCTGAGAACAAAATCAGAGTTATTCCTGAGGCACCAACCATTGAAGCTCCTGCAAGCAAAGAATCTATCGAGAAGGTGATGAGAAATTATTCGATCCGATCGAAATACCTCCTTTCGATAGGTGTTGGTCCGAGAAAAAATACCCAACGAATTATCGAAGCTTTTAAACTGATGGGTATACAAGGCTTATATCAGCTAGTTATTGTGGGTGAAATTAAAGGTGAATACGAAGTAAATAAGGACATCATATTTACGGGACATATATTACAAACTGAACTTAAGGCGTTATATTCGGGAGCAGAAACTCTTATTTATCCGTCTCTTGACGAAGGATTTGGTTTACCTATACTAGATGCCTTTGTTTGCAGCTGCCCAGTTGTAACTTCAAATATTGGTAGTATGTCGGAGATTTCCGGCTATGCAGCGGTTCTGGTAGATCCTTATGAGGTAAAATCCATAGCTAAAGGAGTGAAAGAAGCTCTTGAAAATAGAGATAACCTTATTAAGAAGGGATTACAGAGGGTTAAACAATTCTCTTGGCGAAAAACAGCGCAAGAAACTTTAAAAGTTTATCAGGAAGTAAAATGAAAAAAATAATTGGGATTGATGGAAATGAGGCGAATATTGAAAGAAGGGTGGGTGTGAACCAATATGCCTATGAACTTCTTAAAAGTATACATAGACTACAGGATGAGTGGAAAAATAAATATAGGATAGTTGTATATTTAAAGAGTATTCCTCTTGCGGATATGCCTAAAGAGACTGAAAACTTCGAATATAAAGTATTATCCGGTAGAGGCTTATGGATAATAACAAAATTGATGCCAAATCTTTTTTTTGATTCACCAAAACCTGACATTTTTTTTACTCCAAGTCACTATTTACCGCCTTTTGCGCCTATTCCGATGGTCTGTTCGATAATGGATCTTGGTTACCTCAAATTTTCGGAACATTTCAAAAAATATGATTTTTGGCAGTTGAAGTTTTGGACTGCCAGATCAATAAGTATATCAAAAAACATCATTACAATATCAGGAAGTACGGCGAAGGATATTGTACGACACTATCCATTTAGTTCAAATAAGATAGTTACGGTGCCACTCGGATATGATAAAGAACGATTCAATTGTAACATATCACCTCATGATGTGCGACGAGTTAAAAAACGGTATGGGATAAATAAAAACTATATACTCTTTCTGAGTACTCTTAAACCAAGTAAGAATATAGAAGGACTATTAGAGGCATTCAGTTTAATTTACAATTTACAATTTACAATTTACAACGATATCGAGTTGGTAATTGCTGGAAAAAAAGGATGGTTATATGATTCTATCTTTCAAAAAGCTAAAGATTTGAAATTAACAAAAAGAGTTATTTTTACTGACTTTGTTCCGGAGGAAGATAAACCTGCTTTAATTAAAGGCGCGAGAGTTTTTGTTCTACCTTCTTTTTGGGAGGGGTTTGGAATAGACGTTTTAAGCGCGATGGCTTGTGGAGTACCCGTTGTTGTTTCTAATGTTGCATCGTTGCCAGAGGTAGTTGGTGATGATGGAATGTTGATTGATCCGTCGAAGCCTGCAAGTATTGCAACGGCTATAAAGAAAATTCTTTCTATGGATAAAAACGAGTATAATAAGTTCGTGGAAGCAGGCTTAGTTCAAACGGCCAAATTTAGTTGGGAGAAAACTGCTCAGAAAACGTTGGAAGTGTTAGGATCAGCCATATGAGTATTTTTAAAGACAGAATGGGAAGGGATTTAAGTCTAAATGGGGCTCTACCCAAAATTTTTAATAGATTTTACAATTATTGGCTTGATTTTGAATTGTTGCTACTTAGATGGGTAGGATATATTCCTTTTCACAACGTTCGGAAGCTATTTTACACACTCGCTGGCATAAAAATTGGTAAGGACTCAACCATTCATATGTTTGCTAATTTTTTTCAGCCAAAAAATATAATAATTGGGAATGGTACAATTGTAGGAAATAACGCTTTTCTGGACGGGCGCTCGAAGATTAAAATTGGAAATAATACAGATATTGCATCCGAGGTTATGATCTATAACTCGGAACATGATTTAAACTCGGAAGATTTTCGAGCAATCGAAGAACCTATCGAAATTGGAGATTATGTATTTATAGGACCTCGGGCAATTATTTTACCGGGAGTAACAATTGGAAAAGGAGCCGTGATTGGAGCCGGAGCAGTTGTGACAAAAGACATACCCCCCTTTACAATTGTTGGAGGAGTTCCCGCTAAAATAATTGGCGAGAGAGCATTTAAAAACCCCAAATATAAAATTGGAAGAGCGCGTCTTTTTCAATGAAAAAAATATCAGTTAAAGTTATTTTGGCTATTGGATTTTCTATCTTTTTGGTTTATCTATTGTTACCGAATTCGACTTTTCCAGTGCCACCGCCGGGTTCTTTGCAGTCAGGCGAAAAAGCTGATACAGAAACCCCTTTGAGACGTGCTTACTTTACAAATTACGCTAGGGAAGAGGTTCTAAGATACTATAAAAGTGAGCTTTCGAGATCGAGATTCTTAGGGATACCGTTGCCAACATATAGGTTAAATTATCCCCCTGAAGATGCATTCTCCCTTATTCGTGATCAAACAAGGAGTACTTTTTTGGAAGAAATCGTGAATCCTTTGAAGGAATCACTCTTTGTTAACGGTTTTGAGCCAAAGGATCCTAAGGACGCGATTTTCATTGAAAATAAGTTCTGGAGACAGAAAATAACTGTAAAGTTTGTTCCGTCTAATATGTTCATAAGGATCATAATTAACATTCTAGGACTTATGTCTCTCGCATTTTTGCTAAACTCTATCTCAAGGGAAGTTAGGGAATTTAGGAAATGATCGATCTTTCGATAATTATAGTAAGTTTTAATACCAAAAAACTTTTGTTGGACTGCGTCAACTCGATTTTTAATAATACTAAAAAAATCGTGTATGAAATTATTATTGTTGATAATGGTTCTTCTGATGGCTCTGCTCACTTAACCGGAAATTTCAAATTAATAGGGAATAAAGAAAATTTAGGTTTTGCTAAAGCGAATAATCAAGGCATAGAGAAAGCAAAAGGCAGATATATTCTTCTTTTGAATTCTGACACTGTTATTTTAGACAATGTTTTGGGGGAAATGGTTGAGTGGATGGGCCGAAATTCTAAGGTTGGGATTGTGAGCTGTTCATTAAAAAACAAAGACGGCAGTTTACAGGCAACAGGCGGTTATTTTCCGACATTACCAAGAGTTTTCGCTTGGATGTTTTTTCTAGATGATTTTCCTATTCTAGAAAGAGTTATTAAATCGTTCCATCCTCACCAACAAAATTATTTGAAAGAACACCAGCAAGATTGGGTAACAGGAGCGTTTTTTTTGATCCGGCGCCAAGTTATAGATGAAATTGGTCTTATTGATGAGGACTATTTTATGTATGTTGAAGAGGTAGATTTTTGTTTTAGAGCAAAACAAAAAAAATGGGAAATTTGGTATTTATCCGAATGGAGTATAACCCATCTCGGTGGCGCTAGTGGTCATAAGGGAGATTCGTTGATTCAAGAACTTAGAAGTATTAAGATTTTTTACAAAAAACATATGCCGAAATGGCAATATCCGGTCCTTAGATTCTTTCTTAAAACCGGAGCCTTGGGAAGGATTATTCTCAATCCAAAAATCTATGCAAAAGCATTTAGAGAAATTTAGAAAATATTTTTTTAAGTACTCGGCAGCCGCGATATTGTTTGCAATCCCTCTTTATGCAAAATTTCCCTATTTTAATGTAGTCGGAACTTACGTGTCTGTAAGATTGGAGGACTTTTTGATTTTATTTATAACTGTCTTGTGGGTTTTATTTAACATTAGTAACCTTAGGTTTTTTTTGAAAAATAAGATAGTTTTGTCAATGCTTGTTTTTCTCATCGTTTCTTTTCTTTCACTTGCTTCCGCTTTCCTTGTTACAAAAAGCATTTCTTTGTCTGTAGGGATTTTCCATTGGATGAGGAGAATTGAATATTTTTCTGCTTTTTTTGTGGGATTTACAGCATTGCAATCACTACACGATCTAAAATTCTACGTAAAATGTCTTTTCATAGTAGTTTTCATGGTTTTTATTTATGGGTTGGGCCAGAAGTATCTTTACTGGCCGATCGTTACAACTCAGAATTCCGAATATGCTAAGGGTGTTGCTTTGAGATATACTCCCGGCGCACATATTAATTCCACTTTTGCAGGACATTACGACTTGGCGTCCTTCTTAGTCCTTATTTTGCCGCTTTTCTTCACTTTTCTTTTTCTAGTCGAGAGCAAATATAAAAAAATATTAATAATGATTGTAATTGCGTCCGGTTATTGGCTTTTGATGAACGCTATTTCCAGAATTTCCATAATATCTTTCATTATTGGAGTCAGTATAGCGCTTTTTTCGATCAAGAAATATAAAGCAATTCCTTTAGTTATTCTTGTGACACTAATAATATCTGCATTTTCCACAAATTTAGTTAGTCGTTATTCAAACATTTTTGAAGTTACCATAAAAAAGCTTTATTTAAATGTTAAACCTAGTAACATCTATGCGATCGAAAATACTCTTGAGTTACCTAAAAGACACACTAATAACGAACAAAAACAAACTAGCTCAAGCCCAGTTTTCGAAGATCGATCAACCTCGATAAGGTTGAATGTCGAATGGCCAAGAGCTTTAAGGGCGTTTTACAAAAACCCTCTTTTTGGAACAGGATTTTCTTCAATAACCCTGGCGACCGACAATGAATATTTACGTCTTTTGGGTGAAGTTGGTTTGGTGGGTTTTTTTGGTTTTTCCCTATTGATTTTGAGAATCTTCAAAATGTTGATCAAAAATCTTCCTCTAGCAGAAGTAAATTTCAAGAATGCTTTTTTAGCAGGCATAATAGGTTCATTTACAGCAGTTTTTGTAAATGCGATTTTCATCGATATTTTTGAAGCCTCAAAGTTTGCCATAATTTTTTGGCTTATGGTAGGTTTGTCGATGTCTTTACTAAACATAAAAACTAATGAGTAACCTATATACGCGGAGCTTAAAGTTGATTAAAAATGAGTATGTTATTTTGTCTCTCATTATTTTATTCGGTTTTTTAGTTCGTTTATATAAAATAAATAATCCCTTAGCTGATTGGCATTCTTGGAGGCAAGCGGATACAGCCTCAGTAACCAGAAGATATATCGATGAAGGGATTAATCTTCTCTATCCTAAGTACGATGACATATCCAGCATTCAAACAGGTTTATTTAACCCCGTTGGGTATCGTAATGTAGAATTTCCCGTCTTTAACTTTTTTCACGCAGTTCTATTGAGGATTTTCGGTAGATTTAGCCTGGAAGTATGGGGGAGGATCCTTTCAATTTTTTCTTCGTTGGGATCTGTAGTAGTAATTTTTTTGATAGGTAATAAATTCGTGGGCAGTAGTGGAGGATTGCTTGCTGCTTTTTTCTTTGCTTTTTTGCCTTTCAACATTTATTTCTCGAGAGTGATTTTGCCCGAACCAATGACTGTATTTTTCTCTCTAACATCTGTTTATATTTATACGAAATTTATTGATACCGATTCTAGAATTTACTTATATGTTTCTGGTTTATTTTTAGCCATAGCGCTCCTTTTAAAACCTTACATCATTTTTTATACCATTCCCTTAATTTATTTGACTATTAAAAAATACGGTTTTAAACAAATAACCAAAGACTTTAAGCTTTTGCTTAGTTTTCTTATTTTTGTTGATATAGTTTTTGTCCCTTTTTTTCTTTGGAGGGCGTGGATAAACCAACATCCTGAAGGTATCCCTTTTTGGACCTGGGCCTTTAATGGAGATCATATCCGTTTCAGACCCGCTTTTTGGAGGTGGATATTTTCGGAAAGGTTAGGAAACTTGATTCTGGGGATTTGGGGTCTGACCCCTTTTTCTTTTGGGCTTTTGAAAATTAGAAAAACCCTTTTTAACCACTTTTTCTTATTTGGAATGTTTTTGTACGTAGCAGTAGTTGCAACAGCGAGTGTTAGGCACGACTATTATCAGATTTTTACTATTCCGGCAATCAGTTTAACTTTGGCCAGCGGGACAGTGTTTATGTGGCAAGCCAAAAATTTAAATAAATATTTTTCACGACTCATTTTGATTTTTTCACTGGTCTTGATGTTAGGAACCAGCCTTTATCAGGTTAAAGAATTTTACAAAATAAACCATCCGGAAATAATAGAAGCAGGAAATGCTTTAGACAAAATCGCTCCCAAAGATGTATTAGTTATTGCTCCCTATAATGGAGATACTGCGTTTTTATATCAAACAAAAAGGCATGGATGGCCAGCTGTTGATGATTCTTTCGAGAACATTATAAAAAAAGGAGCTAGCTTTTATGTTACCGTGAACCAAGGAGATTCAGATACGAAATACGTAGTTGATCATTATAAAGTTGTTGAAAAAACCGATAAATATTTAATAGCTGACTTAAGGCAAAAAATAAAATGAAAGTATTAATGCTTACCCCTTATTTGCCTTACCCTCCTTCTGAGGGGGGACAACTTAGGTCATATAAACTTATTAAACTGCTTTCAAAACATCATGCAATCACACTAGTTTGTTTTTCCAGGCAACACAATACTCCAGATCAAGTGAATCATATGCGGAAGTTTTGCAGGAAGGTAATCGTTATTAAAAGAGGTAAAACCTGGACGATTAAAAATGTTTTGCGAACTGGGTTTTCCCCATATCCTTTTTTAGTTTCAATTTACAATTCTTCTGGAATTAAAGATGTTTTAAAAAGCGAGATTTTGCAGGGTAACTACGACCTCATTCATGCGGAAATGTCTTATACCTTGCCATACCTACCTAAAACTCAAATACCCATAATTCTCGTGGAGCAAACAATTATGTCCAGAATTTTTGGTCACCAAGCAAGAACCGATAAACGACTTTGGTTTAGGCCATTTATGGCCATAGACGTAATAAAAATGCGCTTTTGGGAACAGCACTTCTGGCGAAGGGTTGATCGTGTTGTTACAGTATCCACCGAAGATGCTGCGATTATCCAAAAAATCATACCTGGATTGCAAGTAGACGTAGTACCCAATGGAGTAGGTGAGGATATGTCTAACCTGCCCCGAAAAATTCACCATAATTTCACTATTCTTTACATGGGTAATTATAAGTGGATTCAAAATTGGGAAGCTGCCGAACTTTTAGCTACGAGTGTTTTCCCCATTATTAAAAAAGCGCTTCCTCAGGCTAAATTAGTGATCGCAGGCCAATCACCCACTCATGATGTAAAGTTACTCTCAGGTTCTGATGTAGAGATCCGAGAATTAGCAGATTCTGACTTTGCAGGTGTTGTTAATTCGTATCTTAAATCCGGTTTATTTATCGCTCCTATGTATGCTCCTGGCGGAACAAGACTGAAAATTCTGGCAGCAATGGCTGCCATGATGCCCGTTGTTACGACACCCATAGGATCTGAAGGGTACGGAGCCATCGATGGGGAATCAATTCTTATAGGCAATTCTCCGACAGATATTGCCCAAAAGGCGATTGCAGTTTTAAAAGATGGAAAGTTATATGAAAAAATTGCCAAGAACGCAAGGATATTGGTAGACACCAGGTTTTCCTGGGAACCGATTTCTGAGAAGCTGGAGTCTATTTATAAAGAAATTGTTTATGCAAAAAAATCCTAAACTATCGATAGTCGTTTTAAGTTTCAATGTTAAGAAATTGCTTGTAGATTGTTTGGAATCCTTATTTAAAGTAAAGAGTGTTTCAGATAAATGGGAGGTTATGGTTATTGATAATAATTCTCAAGATGGATCGATTGATGCAGTTAAGAATTTAAATAAAGAGATAAAAATAATACAAAACCAAAAGAATTTAGGATTTGCAAAGGCTAATAATATTGCGATCCAAAAAGCCAAGGGTGAATATATCCTTTTATTAAATCCGGATACGGTCGTTTACCCAAATACCATTCAAACGGTTGTTAAATATTTGGAATATAATCCAAAAGTCGGAGCAGTAACGTGCAGAGTAGAACTGCCGAGTGGAAGGTTAGACTATTCTTGTCATCGAGGCTTTCCGACTCCTTGGAATGCATTTACTTATTTTTCAGGACTGGCGAAAGCGTTTCCTAAATTTAAGTTATTTTCAGGTTATACTGCGAGTTATTTAGATCTAAAAAAAATTCATGAAATTGACGCATTGACGGGAGCATTTACGCTTGTTAGAAAAAAAGCTGGCAATGAAGTCGGTTGGCTTGATGAAGATTATTTCTGGAATGGAGAAGACTTGGATTTTTGCTACAAACTAAAAGAGAAAGGATGGAAAATAGTTTATATTCCTGAGGTAAAAATTACGCATTTCAAAGGTTCGGCATCGGGTTTATGGCATACAGGAGTCGGCAATCCATCTAAAGAAACAAAGAAACTCTCCGCGCTTTCAGGCACCCAGGTGATGCGTCTTTTCTACAAAAAACACCTAGCTCAAAAAAACCCAATTTTTATTAATTGGATTGTATATGTTGGTATTTCTCTCCTGGAAAAATTCCGCTTAATTAAAAATAGTCTTTAGAAAATGTCAAAAATTATTTGTATTGATGCGAGGATGTGGGGGGTGAAAAACACTGGCATAGGAAGGTATGTAGAAGAGTTGATAGAAAACCTGCCGGATGATCCTCAGGTTAAAATAGTTTTGATTGTACCTCCTGATTTGGAAGATGAGCCAAAATTGTCAAAATTTGGCAAAGTTTATGCCAGATATCGCCCCTATACAATCCGTGCCCAGTTTGAGATTTTGTATCTTCTTATAAAGATTAAACCCGACTTACTGCACGTCCCACATTTTACAATTCCTGTCTTCTGGCCGGGAAAAATGATTGTGACAATTCATGACCTTATTAAGCATTTATCTGTGGGCCCCTCCGCCAGCACACATTCTCCTATAATTTACTGGATTAAGTATTACCTTTATCTGATACTAATTTGGTTTGTGGCCAGTCGGGTCGATCATATTCTTGCTCCGGCTAAATATTGGAAAGATGCACTTATTAAAAAATATAATCTTACCACTGGAAAAATCAGTGTTACGTACGAGGGCGTTTCTAAATTGTTCTCAGACGAACGGAATGTTGATGTGAGCTACAAACTCAAAAAACCATATATTATTTACGTTGGGAATCTATACCCGCACAAAAATGTTCCACTACTTCTTGATGCCCTCTCTAGACTTAAAAATGTTAATCTGGTTATCGTATGCGCGAGAAACGTGTTCAGAGAAAGATTTGAAAAAATGGTAAAAGACAAAAAATTGGAACAAAGAACAAAGTTTTTGAATAATGTTCCTGATGATACTTTAGCTAATATTTATAAGAATTCTGTTGCTTTTGTAACACCATCTCTTATAGAAGGGTTTGGATTACCGGGACTTGAAGCTATGGCTGTAGGAACGCCGGTTATTGCAGCAAAAGCTTCTTGCTTGCCTGAAATCTATGAAGATGCAGCACTCTTTTTTGATCCTTATAATGCAAAAGAACTGTCTGAAAAAATTAAACTGTTTTTAAACAGTGAAAAGATGCATGAAAAGTATATTAAAAGAGGTTTCGAGCAAGTTAAAAAATATTCCTGGCAAAAAATGGCAAGCCAAACATGGCAAATTTACCTAAAAGAGTTGCAATAGTTTACGATCGGGTGAATAAGTGGGGAGGGGCGGAGAGAGTACTTTTGGTGCTTCATGAAATGTTTCCTAATGCCCCCCTTTTTACTTCTGTTTACAATCCGAGATCGGCAGATTGGGCAGAAGTTTTTCCAAAAATTTGTACTTCTTTTTTGCAAAAAATTCCTTATGCGCGGGAAAAGCATGAACACTTTCCATTTCTTATGCCCTTGGTTTTTGAAAGTTTTACATTCAATGATTACGATTTAGTAATTTCAGTTACCAGTGAGGCAGCCAAGGGAATAATAACCAAACCGGGAACTTTACACATTTGTTATTGTCTAACCCCAACACGCTATCTTTGGAGCCATTTTAATTTATATTTTGAAAATCCAATTTTAAAGTTTATATCCAGTCCTGTCGCATCATACTTAAAAACTTGGGATAGAATAGCCGCTCAGCGGCCGGATGTAATGATCGCGATATCGGATACCGTTAGAAAAAGAATTAAAAAATATTATTACCGTGAGTCGAAAGTAATTTTTCCCCCCGTTGAATTATCTACAGGACAACATACCTGCCTGCCGGACGGGCAGGGCGGGGTAGTAAGAAGAGAGAATTTTTTTCTAGTTGTTTCAAGATTGGTTCCGTACAAAAAGGTCGATTTGGTAGTTGAGAGTTTTAATGAATTGAGATTACCTCTTATAGTTGTTGGAACAGGAAGCGAAGAAAGAAAGCTAAAGGCTTTAGCCAAAAGCAATATTAAATTTAAAAGTCAGTTGACAGATGAGAAGTTGAAAGATTACTATAGCAGAAGCAAGGCTTTGATTTTTGCCCAAGAAGAAGATTTTGGCCTGACTGCCGTTGAAGCACAGTCATTTGCTACACCGGTTATTGCCTACCGAAAGGGAGGGGCAAAAGAGATAATTATAGATGGAAAAACCGGTGTATTTTTTGACAAACAAGACAAAAAAAATTTAATTGAAGCTATACACAGATTCGAGCAAATAAAGTTCGACAGAAAAGTTTTAATTCAGAATGCTAAAAGGTTTTCAAAAGAGAGGTTTAAAAAAGAATTCTTAGATTTGATAAATAAATACACCATCTTATAGAAACTATGATTCCAGTAATTATCTGCGGTGGATTCGGAACAAAACTTTGGCCGATAAGTCGAGAATCTAAACCCAAACACTTTCTCAAATTAATTGGTGATAAATCATTGTTCGAGCTTAATTACGAAGCTTTACGGACAAAATTTAAACCCGAAGAAATTTATGTCTCAACTAATGAGTTTCAAGCAAAAATTGCTCAAAAGTTAGTACCAGAAATTCCAACTGACAATTATATTCTTGAGCCGGAGATGCGCAATCAAGGTCCTGCTACAGCCTTGATCGCTGCAATTTTATATAAAAAAGGTTTTGCAGACGAGCCTTTTATTATTATTCAAGTAGATGTTTTACGAGAACCTATCGAAAATTTTATAAAGATGATAGCAGATTGTGACTCTTTGGCCCGACGGGAGAATAAGTATATAACCGGCGGTTTTAGGCCAGACTATCCAGTAATGGGTGTGGACTATTTGATTAAAGGCGAGAGAGTTAGTGGTGAAAATAATGTCGGAATATATAAGGTAGATAAGTTTGTTTGGCGGGGTTCAAAAGAGCAGACAGAAGATTTTATTAAGCAAGACAATGCTTTAGTTCACGCGAATCATACATGTATGACTCCACGCAACCTTCTTTACATACTACAAAAATATAAGCCTGAGTGGTACGGACCATTAATGAATATAATAAACGGAGGAGATCTAAAAACCGAATATTCAAATATGCCTCCTGGTCCGATTGAAGACGTGACTCAGCAGGTTCATGCTGCGGGTGAATCTTTAGTTGTGGAACTTCCTTTTAAATGGGTTGATTTTGGAACTTTTGAGTCATTATTTAAGTATCTGAAAGAGAAAGGACTATATCAAACTCCGGAGAATATCGTTGAGATTAATAGTCCAAACAACTTCATAAAGCTTGATGATTCTAATAAGGTTATAGCTCTTATTGGTATTGATAATTTTATTATTGTAGATACCGGGGATGCGTTGCTCATTTGCGATAAGGACCAAACAGGTCAAGTTGGCGAAGCTTTGAAAGAAGTTAAAAGCAGAAAAATATCAATTACCTGAAAGACGAATTATTATTGTATAATACCCTGCCTAGTATGTATTACGAGTTTACAAAAAGATTAATTGATGTTATCGGATCGGTAATTTTTATTATCGTTTTTTCTCCGGTTATAATTATCACGGCGATCTTGATTAAATTTACTTCACCGGGTCCTATTTTTGTCGAAAAAGAAAATTCCCATATGAAAAGGTTGGGTAAGTATAGAAAAACATTTAGGTTATACAAATTTCGGTCGATGATGGTTAATGCTGATGTATTGGAAAGAACAGACCCGAGATATAAAAAGGTTTATATAGAAAAGCGGACAAAAGGCAGTTATAAACCACTCAATGATCCTCGAATAACGAGTATTGGTAAATTTATTCGAAAACATTCTATTGATGAAATTCCTCAATTAATTAATGTATTAAAAGGTGAAATGAGCATTGTTGGGCCAAGACCTTACTTAGCTGAAGAGCTAGAAGAGCAGCAAAAAAAATTTCTCGGTACAGATAAGTCTATTAAAGAGATGCTCACAGTAAAACCGGGAATTACGGGTTTTTGGCAAGTAACAGGACGCTCTGAAGTCAATTTTGACAAAAGAATTGAGATGGATGCTTATTACGCTCGCAAAAGATCAATATTTCTTGATATACTAATACTGCTTAAGACGCCTTGGGCAATGATAACGGGGAAAGGTGCTAGATAATATCGATATACACCAGATCAAAGTAGTGGAAAATGCGCCTCAATCAGGTGCTAAGAACATGTTTCTAACTAAAAATAAAAAATTAAAAATTATTTTAATTCCCTTAGGAATTTTATTAATTTTCATTCTAATAATGTTTTTGGCTGTCGGCCTACCTGCCATGGAAGTTTATTCGAAAGCCCAAAAACTTGCATTAAAAGCTAAGTCAATGAAAGCTGTTTTCGACACCCAGGATATCGGAGAAATTCGCAAAAATCTTACCGACATAGCAAACGATCTTTCCGGCTTACAGGGCTCTTATAAAAAACTATTTTTACTCAAATCGGCTCCGGTAATAAGTTCCTATTTAAGCGACGGCGATTCAGTAATGAAAGCTGGCTCTTATGCAATTGAGGCAGCCCAAATTACCCTGGATACGATAGAGCCTTACTCTGATATTATCGGTTTAAAAGGAACTGGTGGGCATAAAGCAAAAAGCGGTGAAGAAAACGCAAACGATAGGGTAGAATTTGTTATTAAAACAATAGGGGAAATTGCTCCTAAACTTGATCTTATTGCCGAAAAGGCGCGGCTTGCTAAAAGCGAGTTGGATAAAATAAAAGTTGATAAATATCCCGAGACATTCAGAGGGATTAAAATTAGAGAAAATTTAAATACCCTTTTTTCGCTGGTTGGTGAAGGAACAAAACTTCTCAATGATGGTAAACCATTGATAGAATCCGCACCTTATCTCTTGGGAATTGATAGTCCTCGAACTTATTTAGTTTTATTCCAAAATGACAAAGAGCTTCGGCCTACAGGCGGTTTTATAACAGCTTATTCTGTAATGAGGGTTGATAAAGGAAAAATTCAACCAGTTATTTCAAATGATATTTATAATCTTGACTCAAAATATATACCGGAAATTGCGGCACCCGACCCAATAATAAGATACATTAAGGGGCCCTATATTTTGTCTAAAAACTTGAGGCTTCGGGACATGAATTTTTCGCCTGATTTTAAAGTTTCTATGGATACTTTTACGAAAGAGGTGAGTAAAGTCGGCATAAAAAATATTGACGGGGTGATCGCGGTTGATACTCAATTGTTGGTTAAACTATTAGATGTAATCGGAGAAATTGGAGTACCTGGTTTCGGTAACTTCGGTACAAAAATTGTCCCCGAATGTAATTGCCCCCAGGTAATCCACGAGCTCGAAAGTTTCGCTGACGTCGAGGGTCCTATTATTTGGGATCCGGTAACGGGAAAGATAATATTAAAGCCTGCCCACGCTGATAATAGGAAAGAGATTGTCGGCCCCTTAATGAATTCTGTTTTAAGAAATGCTTTAGGCCAGCCCAAAAATAAACTTCCGGATCTATTTCGGGTAGGGTTTGAATCGCTAACAGAAAAACACGTTCTTTTTTATTTATTTAACGAAAAAGCTCAAAAAGGGGCAGAAGCTTTTAATATTGCGGGCAGAATTCAGGATTATGCTGGCGATTACTTAAATATAAATGATGCGAATCTCGGAGGTAGAAAATCTAACCTTTATGTTACTCAGGAAGTTAATCAGGAGATTAATGTTGGAAAAGACGGTAGGGTAGAAAAAACTGTAACTATTACTTATAAAAACCCCCAAAGTTATGATGGTTGGCTGAATTCGGTTTTACCTAATTGGTCAAGGATTTATGTACCTAAAGGATCCGAATTAATTTCTACAGATGGATTTGAAGACAAGGGAAAGCCTTACGAAGAATTTGGGAAAACAGTTTTTTCCGGAGGGTTTAAATTGAGACCGCAAGGCGTAGTCCAAATTACTATAAAGTATAAGCTTCCTGCTGGTGTAGATAAAAACTACAGCCTTCTTATTCAAAAACAGCCGGGAACGGATTCACCTTCATATATAATTAGTCACGGATCAAAAAAAGTAGAGTTTTATTTAAAGACAGACAAAGAGTTAAAGTTTAGTTTGTGAGACCAAAAAGCTACTCTACAGAGGGCATTGTCTTAGCCCGAAAAAAGTATTCTGAAGCAGATAGAATAATTAGCATACTTACCAGAACTTACGGCAAAATGTCCTATATTGCCAAAGGAGTTAGGTATCCAAAGAGCCGCAAAAGAGGTTCTTTGGAAGTTTTTAGCTATATAAAATTCCAGGCAGTGAACATCAAATCAATTCCCCTTATTACAGAAACTCAAATGATAGATTCATTTCAAGAGATGAGAAAAGATTTAAGGAAAGTATCAGTCGGATACTTTTTTACTGAGGTAATCGGGCGAATTACTCGTGAGAATGAAACAAATGAAGAGCTTTTTAATATTTTATTAAATACACTTAGAAAACTAAAATATACAATTTCATTAAAAACTTTGCGGAATGATTTTACTTATGAAGTTTTAACAAACTTAGGCTTTTGGCCGAAAGGTAAAATTCTCCAGAATCATGACCAAAAACTTGAAGAAGTACTCGAAAGGAATCTTTCGACAATCCGCATCGGCAAAAAACTTGTTTCCTAGCCTCCACGTTCTTTTGCGAGAGCAATTTTTGATTGTTGCAGAACTTCCATATATGTTTCTTCTAACTGTCTTGCGAATAGGCAAATTGGGGACATCATCTCAAACATAAGTGCCTTCTCAGATGGGTCCTTCGTAGACGGTGATTCAAGATATTGCTCTAATCCGCATCCACTTATGCATGCGGCTGCACCACAATTTGCCATAGAACGTGAATAAGTATAATATATTGTCTATAATATTTCTATGGATTTGATGGAAAAGATTACAAGTTTGGCTAAACGGCGGGGGTTTATTTATCCCGGAAGCGAGATTTATGGCGGGCTAGCCGGATTTTGGGATTATGGTCCTCTTGGGGTTGAACTAAAAAATAACATTAAGCGAGAATGGTGGAAATCAATGGTTTATGAGCGAGAGGATGTTGTAGGTCTTGATGCCGCAATAATCATGAATCCTAAGGTTTGGGAAGCTTCAGGCCATGTTAAAAGTCTTACTGACCCTTTGATTGAATGTAAAATTTGCCATAAACGTTTCAGAGCTGACAATGAAGATATTATAAGGGAGCACGAAAGAGAACATAAAGGGAAGAGTTCGTGGACCGAATCTAAAAATTTTAATTTGCTGACTGAAGTTTACTTGGGTGTTACGGAGCCTAAAGAAAAAGCATATTTACGAGGAGAAATTACGCAAGGTGTTTTTGTGAATTTTCAAAATGTTGTTTCTTCAAGCCGCGTTAAGATTCCTTTTGGTATTGCCCAGATAGGTAAAGCTTTTAGAAATGAAATAACACCCGGAAATCTGACATTCAGGAGCCGCGAGTTTGAACAGATGGAGCTAGAGTACTTTATGGAACCTGACGAGAAAGGCTCGAAAAAGGTTTTTGAATACTGGAAAAAAGAAAGACTGAATTGGTATATAAGTTTGGGAATAAGACGCGAAAATTTAAGATTTCGTGAACATGCGCTTGATGAGAGAGCGCACTACGCAAAATATGCAGAAGATATTGAATACAATTCACCTTTTGGCTCGCCTCGCGGCGAAGCGGGCTGGAAAGAATTCGAAGGAATTCATCATCGGGGAGATTGGGATTTGTCACGACATAAATTGACTTATGAAAACTATACTCCTTGGGTTATTGAAACTTCCGGCGGAGTTGACAGAGCTTTATTATTTTTTATAATTGACGCTTATACTGAAGATTCTTCGATAAGTTCAGAACCTCGGGTTTATCTTCGACTAAACCCTCGGCTTGCTCCCTATAAAATTGCTGTATTTCCTTTGCTTGCAAATAAAGAAAATTTGGTAAAGAAAGCTAACTGGCTCTTCGGCAAGCTCAGAGCGACCCTCCCTTCGGTCGCTTGGGATGATCGTGGAAATATTGGTAAACGTTATTATGCACAGGATGAGATAGGAACGCCTTGGTGTGTTACTGTTGATTTTCAAACGCTTGAGGATGGCGCAGTCACTGTTAGAGATAGAGATACTGCAAAACAGGAAAGAATAGGTGTTGACAGGTTGGTAAAATACTTCGAAAATAAGTTAGCATGAAAAAGTATCTGCCTGTTTTGTTATTCTTTGCGGGTTTAGTTATCGTGGGTGGTATATTGTTTTTGACCTCAAGGAGTAAAAAACAGCCTGTTGTCCAGGAAGAACAGCCGGAAGTGGCTAGAGAAATTCCACAAGGTGAGAAGCCTCTTACTTCTTTAACCCCAAGTTCGGATGGGCATTGGTTAAAACTAAAAGTAGACGATATAAAAGTTCAAGGGACCGAGTCTTTAGATTATGAGATTTTATATAAGGTTAAAGACGGAAGAACACAGGGTGTACCTGGAACTATTCAGCTTAAAAGCCAAAACTCCTTGGAAAGGGATATTTTGCTAGGATCGGAATCTTCAGGCAAGTTTAAATTTGATGAGGGAGTTAACCAGGGCACTCTTACTTTAAGATTCAGAAATTCTGACGGAAAGTTAGTAGGTAAGCTTTCTACCGATTTTCATTTACAGTCAAACACAAAAGAACTTACATCTGTTGATGGCAAATTTAAATATCTTCTCGATAAAATTCCAAAGGGCACTTTTTTTGTAACAATGGAAACTTTTAGTAAAGGCTACGCCGTATTTAGTTCTTCTTCTACCCCCATAATCGGAACGATAGAGTAACTTCTTGCCCTATATTTAGTGATGCTTTGTTGTGTAAATACATATTGACAGTTGCGTGAAAAGGGATAAATATAGTATATAGTGGTGATAAGTGGTGGTAAGTGTTTAATATCTCATCATGTTGATAGGGCAGCATTCTGGAAAGCTTACACAAAAAGGGCGTCTTGCACTGCCTAAGAAGGTAAGAAGCGAGATAGGTAGTAAAGCTATAGTTGCTAGGTGGTACGAAGGATGTTTTGTTGTAGTAAGCCCTGATCGCTGGCAAGCACTTTTAGAAAAATTAACCGCTAGAAGCGAATTTATAACCGAACCGGTCCGAGATACTGATAGATTTATTTTAGGATCGGCATATGAAGTCGAACTTGATGATCAGGGAAGATTTGTTGTGCCGGGCATGTTAAGGCAATATGCAGGCTTAAAAAATGAGGTAATTTTCTTGGGCTTGGGCGATAGGGTAGAAGTTTGGGATAAAGAAACTTGGTTGAAAAGAGAGAGTTTGATTCAAAAAAGAGCAAGCATAATACTGGAAAAAGTTGCGAAAGAGAATGGTAATACAAACAAAGATTCATGAAACAGTTCTTTTGAACGAGGTTGTTCAGGTTTTAGTCGCATATTTAAAATATCAAGGTCGCTTTATTGACGCAACACTTGGAACTGGAGGTCACACACTTGAATTGTTGAAACACGGAAGTGTTTTGGGAATCGACCAGGATCCAGAAATGATTGAGATTGCCAGGAAACGAGTTACCGAATCAAACGAATTTAAATTTGTCTGCGGAAACTTTAAGGATTTAAGAAAAATTGCTCTGAACAGTAATTTCGATCAGGTCGATGGGGTGGTTTTTGACTTAGGAGTCTCAAATTTACATTTTGCATCACTTACACGAGGTTTTTCATTTGTTAATAAGAAAGCAGCGCTCGACATGAGGATATCTAATCGAGGTTTGACAGCCGCAGATTTATTAAACAGTTTGAGGCGGGATCATCTGGTAGATCTTTTTCAACAGGTGATGGGTAAAAAACAAGCAGTCATAGTGGTTGAAAAGGTATTGGCAAAAAGGAAAATAGATCCGATAAGAACAGTCGGTGATTTTTTAGAAACCTGCGGAGTTTTGCAAGCAAAGAAAAACCTTAATCCGGCAACTTTAGCCTTTTTGGCCCTTAGAATTGCGGTCAATAGCGAAATTGATAATTTAAGGGAAAGCTTGCCGCAGGCTTTATCTCTTTTAAAAAAGGGAGGAAGACTGGGAGTAATAAGTTTTCATTCTTTAGAAGATCGAATAGTCAAGAGTTTTTTCAGAGAAATGGAGGCAACCCATTTAGCAAAAGTTTTATACAAAAAAGTACTCACTGCAAGTGCCGAGGAAACTTATGAAAATCCCAAGGCAAGAAGCGCGCATTTAAGATTTTTGGAAAAAATATGATAAACAAAAAGAAAAAAACTCTAGTATTTTTAGGATTGTTTATTATAACTTTTGTAGCTTCAACTCTTTGTTTAACAATTCTATCTGCTTCGAAAGGGGCAAGGTTGTCTAGTATAGAGGAAGAAAAGCTAACGTTGGAAAAAGAAAGCCGGGAATTGGAAACTCTTCTTGTCTCTAATCTTTCATTGACAAGAGCTTCAGAACTTGCCGGAAAGATGGGTTTTGAAAAGGCCCAAAAGTTTATTTATCTAAGCAGCTTTACGCCAGTTGCACGGCGATGATTCTAAGATTAAAAATTTATTTTATAGTTTTTTTGCTTGTTTTTGTTACCCTTTGGGCCAGGCTTTTTTATTGGCAAATAATAAAGGGGGGAAATTTATCTCAAAAGGCAAAACTTCAATATCAAGCGAAGGAACTACTATCTGCACCTCGGGGAAGCATACTTTCGTCTGATCGAACATGGCTTGCTGCAAATACCCAAGGTTGGCTGATGTATGCTTCAAAGCTTGAAATAACGGAGAGTTTAAAATCAATCGCGAATAAAATTACTCCACTATTAAGAGATAGGAATATTCAAATAGAAGAACTTTTAAATAGAAAAAATCTTGTTTGGATACCTTTAGTGCATAAACTAAAATCGGATGTTAAGAATAATATTCAGGCTTTAAACATTAATGGTATTGGTTTTGAACCGGAAGACTTGAGAGTTTATCCGGAGAGTTCCTCTGCTGCTCAACTTTTAGGTTTTGTCGGAAAAGACGATTTGGGACAGGATAAGGGATATTTTGGGCTAGAGGGTTATTATGATCTTCAACTTACGGGTAAAGAAGGTTTCGCGCTTGCTGAAAAAGACGCTCACGGCGTAACTTTAGTTGACGGTGACAAAAAGACAATTTCGGCTATAAGCGGCGTGGATCTTTTGACCTATATCGATAAAACTATCCAGCTTGTTATTGAAAAAAGATTAAAGGAAGGGATAGAAAAATACGGTGCCATTTCGGGGACTGCGGTTGTTCTTGATCCTAATAGCGGGGGAGTCTTGGCAATGGCTTCGTACCCGTCATACGACCCCGAAAAGTATTTCGACTATGGAAACGAATTCTTTAAAAATCCGGTTATTTCCGATTCTTTTGAACCTGGATCCATTTTTAAAACAATAGTCATGGCTTCAGGTTTAGATGCCGGAGTCATTGAGCCTAATACGAAATGTGATATTTGTGGCGGACCCGTTAAGGTAGATAAGTATTCAATTGAAACATGGGATAATAAATATCATCCCGACTCAACAATGACGGATGTTATAGTTCACTCCGATAATGTGGGTATGACATTTGTCGGTAGAAAATTGGGCGCAGGTTTACTCTATGATTATTTAACTAAATTTGGGATTGGCGAATTATCCGGAGTAGATTTGCAAGGAGAAGAAAATTCTGGTCTAAGAGGCAAAGGCAGTTGGAATGATGTTGACTTGGCAACCGCGTCATTCGGGCAAGGAGTAGCTGTGACTCCGATTCAAATGGTTAGAGCTGCTGCAGTCATCGCTAATGGCGGTAATTTAGTAAAACCTAAGGTAGTTGCAAAGATAACAAAGGATGGTTGGGAAGAGAATATTGACAAGGAACAGGAGGAAAGGGTTATATCCACTGGTGCAGCCGAGAAAATGACGAATATGATGGTCGCTGCGGTTAAAAACGGTGAAGCCAAATGGACTCAAGCTAAGGGATTTAAAATTGCGGGCAAAACAGGTACAGCACAAATTCCCATTGGAGGACACTATGATGATAAAAAGACAATTGCGTCATTTGTTGGTTTTGCTCCGGCTGACAAACCTAAATTTGTTATGCTTGTAACTCTAAGAGAACCCAAAACTTCACCTTGGGGATCTGAGACTGCTGCTCCTTTATGGTTTTCAATAGCCCGCGACCTTTTCCCATATTTAGGAATTCAACCGGAAAACTAGTATAATACTTTCTACCTTATGAATATTAAGGTTAAAGGCGGACAGGTACTGGAAGGCGAGATTACTCCTTCTGGGAGTAAAAACTCTGCTGTAGCTATTATACCTTCAACACTTCTTTTTGATAAACCCGTCTTTTTGGAAAATATTCCCGATATAACAGACGTTGATAAACTTATCACAATACTCAGGATGTTTGGAAGCAAAATCGATTGGAATAAGTCTAAATGCACAATGAAGATCGATAACGCTAAGGTGGCTCTAGAAAATATATCAAAGGAGGACTTGGGAACTATGAGGGGGTCGTCTCTTTTGTGGGGGCCGATGTTGGCGCGGTTTGGTAAAATCGAATTCGGTAAAAGACCAGCAGGTTGTAATCTGGGTTATAGGACTTTATCTCCTCACTATCAGGCATTTGAGGACTTAGGTTCAGAGGTTTCTGAATCCGACACTGGGATTAGTATGAATCGAAAAAAAGCCGAGGGAGGCGATATTTGGCTTACAGAAATGAGTCCAACAGCAACTGAAAACGTTTTGATGTTAGCGACAGCCTTAAAGAGAGCAACTAGAATTTATAATGCTGCTTCAGAACCGCAAGTGCAAGACTTATGCAACTTTTTAGTCTCCTCGGGAGCATCTATTAGCGGCATTGGGTCCAATACTTTGCTAGTTGAAGGTTCAAAATATCTTAAGTCCGGTGGATATAAACTTTTACCCGATCATTATGAAATTGCAACATTTCTGGCTCTAGGTGCTGCAACTGGCGGGAGGGTGAAAGTAAACAATGCAATGCCTTCTTTTTTTACTCCTATAATCAGAGTTTTTTCAAAATTTGGAATAGAAATTTATTACAAAGATGAAGCGGCAATTGTTGAAGCTGGGCAGAAGATAAAAATTATATCCGATGAAGCGCGAAAGATTTTAACAATAAAAGCCCATCCCTGGCCGGGGTTACCTGTTGATATACTACCTCTTTTTATTCCAATATCGCTTTTAGCACGAAGCGGGCAAGTTCTTTTCCACAATTGGATGTATGAAGCCGGCCTCTTTTGGACAAATGAGCTGGGGAAACTCGGAGCAAATATTGTAATGTGTGATCCTCATAGGGTAATAACAATTAGTGGTAATGGTTTAAGAGGAGCCATAATGGACGCACCCTATATAATCCGTGCGGTTGTGGCAATGACAATGGCAGCAATGATCTCAAAGGGAGAGTCTATTATTAGGAATGCAGATTCAGTTAACCGCGGCCACCCGCATTTTGTAAAAAATTTACAAAAGTTAGGCGCTTCGATTGAAGAGATAAGAGAATGATTCGAAAATTAATTCCCCAAAAAATAAAAAACATTTGGCATTACCTAAATTCTTTGACATCAGTTATATATTTCGGTTATCCTGCCAGAAAGCTTAAGGTTATAGCCGTAACCGGAACAGACGGTAAAACTACGACATGCACTTTAATCTATCACATTCTTAAGACGGCAGGGTTTAAGGTTGCACTGATTAGTAGTGTCGCCGCGTATATAGGCGACAAAGAGATAGATACAGGATTTCATGTAACCACCCCAGATCCTTGGCGACTTCAGAAGACAATTTACTTGATTGTTAATAGTAATATCAATTATTTGGTACTTGAAGCTACTTCTCACGGAATAGACCAACACAGGCTTCTAGGAACAAACATTTCAATGGGAATCCTGACTAATATTACCCACGAACATTTAGATTACCATAAAACTTTTGGAAATTATTTGAGGGCAAAAGCCAAGCTTTTTAAAAATCTAAAAATTGCAATACTTAATCACGATGACGACTCGTTTGAAAGAATCAAAAAATTAATTCCTAAAAAAGTGAAAATCCTAAGTTACAGTATGAATTCTCCACACGATAAAATTAGGGAAAGTGTAAAGGCTAGGTTTAAAGAAAAGTACAACCTGTCAAACGCAGCAGGAGCGGTAAAGGTGGCAAAGTTATTGGGTGTTAGCGATTCTATCATAATCGCAGCGATAAAGAATTTCCCTGGAGTTTCAGGAAGAATGGAGGAGATTAAAAACAAGAAAGAAATCAAAATCTTCGTTGACTTTGCTCATACCCCAAATGCCTTAAAACAGGTACTTAGTGCATCGATTATAAAAAGAGGAGGAAAACTTATTTGTGTTTTTGGTTGCGCGGGAGAGAGGGATAAAGAAAAAAGGCCAATGATGGGAGAAATTTCGGCAAAATTGGCGGACATATCTATTTTTACAGCAGAGGATCCAAGGAGCGAGAATGTCAACAAAATTATAAGTGAAATTGCCGAAGGTGCCAGATCACAAGGAGCGAAAGAAAGAGAAGATTTTTTCAAAATTTCTGAACGAGGGGAGTCAATTTCGTTTGCAATTCAAAAATTGGCCAAAAAAGGCGACACTGTAATAGTTTGCGGAAAGGGTCACGAAAAAAGTATGGCCTATAAGGGTGTAGAATATCCATGGTCGGACTACGATGCCGTTAAAATTGCCTTGAAAGGAGGAATAAAAGAAATTAAAAAATGAGGTTTATTTATTCGGAGGGGTCCAATAATTATTCGAACTATCTTTTTCCTTATCAGGTTTTGCTACTTAAGGAAGAAAGCGATTTAATTAACAATATTTATGAGAAAGGTTTTTTGCCGGTTAGGAGTATTAAAAATCTTTTTTATCTTGCGAGAAGCTGTAGGGTGAATTTGGAGAAGTTTCGTCTTTCGAGTGAAAACAGAAGAATATTAAGAAAAAATCAGAATGTTAAATTAGAAATCATACCGCTTGCGAAATTCGATGTAAATAAAAGAGAAAATCGGGAAATTATTGACATCTTTACTAAAAGAAAATTTTTAAGCAAACAGTTTACACATTACGGAATAAGAAGAATATTTTTAGACAATGGCAATTATAATTTTGTGATAGGGTTTGTAAAAGATAACAAAAAAATAGGATTGGTTGCTATTTGCTTGGATGAAAGCATTATTCATTATGCGCACCCTTTTTATAGAGAAAACAGACTTGGGATGCTAATGATGACAAGGATTGTTGATTGGGCGAAAAACAACCAAAAGAAATATGTCTATTTGGGAACGTGTTATGGCAAAAATTCGCTCTATAAAGTTCAATTTGAAGGGTTTGAATTTTTTGATGGGATAAGTTGGTCTGGCGACTTGGAAAAATTAAAATATCTGGTAGAAAATGACTCTCAAGCTAAAAGCAGCCATTTATTCCAAGATTCAACTTACCTCAAAAAGTTTTATGCAGAAGATAAACTTGGCCGTTTAATCAAAAAACTCCAAAATGAAAAAAGTTAAAAAATGGGTACATTTTATCGCTATCTGCGGGACTGGTATGGGAGGGATGGCGGTTGTAATGAAAAAAATGGGTTGGAAAGTTACTGGATCGGATATAGACATTTATCCCCCAATTAGTAGTTATCTATCAAATAACAAAATAAATATCCAAAATGCGTTTAAGCTATCGCATGTAAAGAAAGACATCGATCTCATCGTTTTAGGAGGAAGTGCTCTTATCGATGACCGTAACAATCCTGAGTACATTAGGGCTAAAGAGCTTGGTTTACGAATAGTGGGATATGGTCAGCTTGCGGCAAAATATATTGTTAAAAACAATTCGATAGTCGTAACAGGTACTTACGGCAAAACAACTATTACTTCAATGTTGGCGTGGGTTATGAGTGATTTAGGAGAAGATGTTAGTTATTTGATAGGCGGGCAGCCGGTTAATTTTAATGAAATAGCACATGTAGGCAGTTCAGAATATTCAATAGTTGAAGGTGATGAGTACCCTTCTATTATCTACTTTGATTTTAAACCTAGGTTTATGTATTACAAACCAAAGTTCGTAATATTGACTTCAGCAAAATGGGACCATCTTGATGTTTTTCCCGAAGAAAAGAACTATGTCGAGCGTTACATTAGTCTAGTTAAACTTATTCCAAAGGACGGAGTTTTAGTTGCCTCAAAAGACGGTGAAAACCTCGATGCTGTCCTTCGATACGCCAAATGCAAAGTAATAAGATATTCCGAAAAAGATTTTAAAGACAGTCTTTCTGTAATCGGTAGGCATAATATTGAAAATGCTGCGGCGGTTTTGAAATTGTTAAATGAGCTTGGATTTCCAGAGGATAAAATTTATAAAAGTTTGGCTGGTTTCCGCGGAGTTAAAAAAAGACTCGAGGTTGTCTATGCGGATAGCAAAACAACTTTGATCAGTGATTTTGCACAGCATAGGGATAAGCTGAAAGCCTCTATAGACTCAGTAGATGATAGATATCAAAAAGAGAAATTTATAGTTGTTTTGGACCCGCACGCTTCTATATTTAAAAAAACCGAAGCTCTTGAAAAATTTAGCGAAGTATTTAAAAAAGTTGATTATTTAATTGTGCGTCGTTTAAAAACTTTAAAGGGACATCATGATGTTACTGGTCCAATGATAGTTAAAGCCACTGGATTACCTAAAAATAGAGCCGAATATATTCCTTTAGATGTAGATATAATCGGAAAACTAATGGAGCAAACGAGAGGCCAAAAGTCAGTTATTCTGTTCTGTTCGAGCGGGGGTTGGAATGGACTCATTGAAAAGACTATCAAAGCTTTATCCTAAAACTTATAAACTTTTGCAAAGCTATCTAAATTTGGATTTTGGAAAAGTCAAAGTCAGATGTCCCTATTGGATAAATAAAATTAATAAGGGAATACGTGGACCTTTTTCGGGTAAGGGCACTCCCGGGCAGATAATAAAATCTGCTTACTCATCTGCAAAGAGAGAAGGGATAGACATTGACAAGCTAAAAAGTTATGAGATTACGAAGTTACTAAAAAGGAATAGAATCGGTGTTGATTGCTCGGGGTTTGCGTATCATGTCTTGGATACTTTAGACCGCGAAAAAGGCGGAAACGGTATCGCAGATGATCTTTTCCTGCCTGCCGGCAGGCAGGCGGCCAAGCCTAGGTTTCCGGCGTGGAATCCTGCTTGGAGAGCAAGTGCTGATCTGCTGACTAGTGAAATAGTTACTAAAGTGATTATGTTACTAAATGACGTAAAAGTCGGGGATATGATTAGAACTGAGAACGGCCGCCACATTTACGTTACTGTCGATGTTTCAAAAAAAAACATAATTTGTAGTCATTCTTCAAGCTTATTAGCTAGAGATGGTGGTGTGAATCTTCAAGCTTTTAGTAAAGACCATTTAAAAAATAACGACAAGATTTCAATTAGAAGATTTAAATGGTGGTGAATTACTTTTCCTCCTCCAGAATTTCCATTTTCAATGGCTTAAGAGAAAGAATCTCCATTTCAGCACCGCAGTTATCGCATTCGACTATCTCTCCAACCTCAACTTCTTTTGGAAGGTCTAACGGATTTTGGCAGTCTGGGCACTTGGCTTTAGTTTGTTTAAGCATTTGGATATAATATACAAAAGTGGACATAAATTTGCAAGAAACTCCCATTAGAAAGATAAATGATATTTATTTCAAACTCGAATATAAAAATCCGACGGGTTCTGTAAAAGATAGAGGAGTTTCTTATCAAATCACGGAAGCAATTAAACATGGTCACAAGTCCTTTGTCATATCTTCGTCTGGTAATGCCGCTATATCGGCATGTTTTTACGCAAAAAAACTAAATTGTGATTTAATAGTTTTTGTATCTCCTAAAATATCAAAAGGGAAATTAGCTAAGTTGAAAAGCGAAAAATGTAAAGTAGTGGTTAGTGATAAAGCTGTTACAGACGCTTTCCGCTTTTCCAAAAAAAATGATATTTATAATCTCCGTCCCTCCAATGATCCGAATGGCTGGATTGGATATCGGGCTTTGGCAAGAGAGTTAGATAAGCAAATTGGCAGAGTCGGATCAATTTTTGTTCCTGTTTCTAGTGGTACTTTACTTTATGGAATCGCAAGAGGTTTTGGAGATTTAGGTTACCTTCCGCAGTTGCATGCAGTTCAAACAACTGTCGTTAATCTAATATCATCTTACTTTGATTCGGATTATCAAAAAACAGACTCAAGTCTTTGTGATGCTCTTGTGGCAAAAACAACATCCTTGAAAAGTGAATTAATTAAGTTGATCAAAAAATCAAAAGGCTTTGGTTGGATTATATCCGATCCTGAAATCAAAAGAGCATGGTTTTACCTCAAAGACAAAAGTATTATTACATCATATGAAGGAGCTGCTACTTTAGTGGCTGTCCGGAAAGCCAAAGAAAAGGGTTTTGAATTAGATAATCCAGTTGTTTGTTTGCTGACAGGAAAGTATTATTAGATCTGTTTAATTATGATAGATTATTCTGCTTGGAATAAATTTAGTGAGGGTAAAACACCAGCTACAACTCCTCTACCAATTAAAATCAATAAATATCTTATGCCTTCAAGAAAAGAGTTGATCGTTGATGTTGGTTGCGGTTGGGGTAGGGTAACAACTTGGTTGTATTTGATGGGTTACAGGGTTGTTGGTACGGATATTAATAAAAAAGAAATAGAAAAAGCAAAGAAAGATGCAAAGAAACTAATAATAAAAGGTAGAGAGAAAGAAATTTCTTTTCAGGTTGATGATGCTTCGGAGCATATAAAATTGCCTAGCAATTCAGCCGATGGTGTAGTGGTTAATGGTGTTTTACTGGCAATGACGACAGTCAAGGATAGAAAAAGTTTTGTGTCAGAAATCCATAGAATCTTGAAACCTGAAGGAATTATATATTTAGCCGAGTTTGCACAGACTCCTGACATTTATAACTATCGTAAACACGCTTTGATAACCAGAGAAACAGGAACTGTAGTTGGTTTTAAACATGAGTTGAAAATTACCTTTAAAGATAAAACTGACGAAGGAATTAAAGCACTGGGGAAACCTAAAAATATTGACTATTTTGCCCACCATTACACGAAAAAAGAGTTAGAAAAGTTATTAGTCAGATTTCAGATTTTAGAATTTAATAAAGTCAAATTTATCACTCGTTCGGGAATAATTACAGATGGATTTGTAATATATGGCAGGAAATGATCAATAGAGGAGGGGTGTCCATCTGTATCACCCGTCGGGTGTGAAAATTATCAATGAATCGATTCATTGATACTAAATTAAGCTACTTCTACACAATATTGACTTCTGGCTCGAGGCGGATATCGAAATGACTATAAAAATCTTTTTGCATTTGTTGGGTGAAGGAGAGGATTTCCTGGGGGGTAGCGCCTCCGTAATTTACAACAACCAGTGCCTGACCTCTATAGTCGAAAGTTCCGACGTTACCAATCCGTCTTGCTCCCCACCCAATTTGTTCAAGCAACCAACCTGCGGGTAACTTTATTTTTTCACCGTTAGAGGCGTAAAAAATCTGCATGTCTGGATATTTAGCCTTAATTTCTGACAGTTTTTTCTTATTAACCATTGGATTTAGGAAAAAGCTGCCTGCAGTTCCTAGCTTAATCCAATCCGGAAACTTTCGTTTTCTGATTTTTACTACTGAATCATAGACATCTTTAATTGTATAAGGTTTTGTTGAAGAATTTTCTAGTTCCCTTGAGAGTGAATCATAAGGAGAGGTGTAAGATATGTCGAAAACAGGATTTTTTGTAAGTATAAATGTTACGCTAGTTATAATAAATTTATTTTTAAGTTCATGTTTGAAAATACTATTGCGGTAGGAAAATCCACATTCATATTTTGTGAATGTTCTTTCTTTGTCAGTTTCAATTTCGTATGTTTTAAGCGAGTCAAGTATTTGAGAAAGTTCAGTTCCATATGCACCAATGTTTTGAATAGGACTAGATCCTACCTGTCCTGGGATAAGAGCAAGATTTTCTGTTCCGCCGAAGTTGTGCTCAACTGCCCATGTTACGAATTCGTGCCAATTTTCTCCTGATCCCACCTGAATTTTTACTGTGTTTTTATTTTCTGATTTAATTTTGATTCCCTTAATATTTATTTTTGCAACAACACCGTCGAAATTTTTGGTAAAAAGAGTATTTGTGCCATTGCCAAGAATATAGATTTTTTCTTTTGCGTAAGGTTTTAATACTTTAAGATCTTTGGAGTTACTAATTACTACAAAATATTTAGTTTTTACTTCAACCTTGAAGGCATTGAGATCTTTCAACGGATAATTTTGATATACTTTCATTAAGACTTAATTATACATGATCAAAGATCCTATTTTTTATGTTACTCCTGATCCGGAACGGGCAGTTGGCCCGGAAGCGTTTTTAGATAACTATCATATTATTTGTTTTGACGATAAACAGATAGTTGATTTGTTAAGACAACGAGGTGTTAAAATTTTTAGTCTTGCCAGAGAGATTAAAAAAAACCACTCTTTTTTACGGAACGCCGGTAAAATGTTGTATCATCCGCTAGTTCAGGATTATATAGAGAGAAATTCGCATTCAAAAAAGCCGGGCATAATTTATTTCAAACCTTCATATAAAATTGATTTTATTTGTCAGAAAAAAGGATATCTGCAAATAGGAAATACGGCTCGTTTAAATCGCTTATTTGAGGACAAAGTTAAGTTCTATGTTATGTCTAAGAGAAATAATTGGTCTGTTCCAAATGGAAAAATAGGAAAATTAAAGAACTTAAAATTCGATTACCCATATGTCGTTCAATTTGGCAGAGGGTGGGCGGGAACAACTACTTTTTTTATTAGAAACGACGATGAACGGCAAAACTTAGTTAATAAGTGGGGAGAAAAAAGAGTCAAAATATCTAAAAAAATAGACGGTTTTACCTATCTCAATAACGCCTGTGTCACTAATAACAAAATATTAGTCAGTGATCCTGCAATTCAGCTCCCTCAGTTACCGAATTCTAAAGGCAATCCCACCGCAACATACGGTCGGCAATGGCCCGCGACTGGTTTAACAAAAACTCAATCTGATTTGATAAATAAAATTACCAGAGAGGTTGGAAAAACCATGAAAACAGCCGGATATAAAGGTTGGTTTGGCTTGGATTTTTTGGCTGATATAAAGACGGGGGAAATATATCTTTCAGAAAACAACGCACGTTTAACTGCCTCGGCTTCATTTTATACACAAATGGAAATTAAATCCGGAGTTAAGAATCCTCTCTTTTTATATCACATCGCAGAGTTTCTGGGAATAAATTTGAAAAAAGATTGGAAACAATCCTCTTTTGAAGCCAGTCAAATAGTTTTGAGAAATTTTAGTAATAATTCCATAGAGATAGTAAATATCCCAATGTCTGGAGCCTATAATTTCGATAAAAAAATGACATATTTAAAACCATCTATTGGACTATCTGATATAAAAGATAAAAATGAAATGTATTTAACCACTCCAGGAATTGGTGATATTGTGAGCCCCAACACAGAGTTGGCAACTCTTGAAAAACTAGACAAAGCTCTTAATCAAAACTTAAATTTTAATCCGTGGGTGAAATTTTCTATAGATTGTTTAGATCAAACCCTAAAAACCAGAGCAGTTGAAAATACCTCATAGTAATTGTATAATTTAACTATGCCACTTAAGATAAAATCGGGTAGCGATTGGGAAGCTGAGATTGGTGATGGTTCGCCTATTGGAATAGTTTCTGTTCCCCAAGGTTTGGGTGGAGGACAAATTGAGTATTTTCCTAATCATAGACCCCCGTTAGTTCAATGGCGTTTAGGTGAAGAAAGGGTCCCAGTAACTTTAAAAGAAACCGGTGTTGCTAAGCCAATTCAGATGGGAGCAAGCTTCTTATCTGTGGAACGAACAGAATGAACGTAGTTATACTTCTTTAAATAGTTTGATATACTTTATAATGTGCAAAGGAGAATTAAAGTCGCGGTTTTGATGGGAGGGAAGACTCCAGAGCATGAGATTTCTCTAATTTCAGGTAGAGAAGTAGTTAGAAATATTGATACTAAGAAATACGAAGTTTTGCCCGTGGTAATATCTCGAAACGGAAAAAGTTGGAGATTAACTTCGCCACAAAAGCTTCTTAGCTTACCAGATCCATCAACTATTAAAGACTTAAAAACAGAGTTAGTTAGAGCTGGTTACAAAGATGTTCAAGGAATTGACCAGATGTCAAAAGTTGGGGCTGATGTCGTATTTATTGCAATGCACGGGCCGTACGGCGAAGATGGGACCGTTCAGGGAATGTTAGATTTGGCCGGTGTTAAATATACGGGTTCTGGAGTTGCTGCAAGCGCTATCGGAATGGACAAACTCTTGTTTAGAAAACTACTTAAGAGTGAAGGTATTCCAATTCCGAAATTCGTGGCGGTAGAAAAGAACAAAGATTACGAAAAGATATTTAAAGTGTTGGGTAATTTCCCATATTTCGTTAAGCCCCATAATCAAGGGTCTTCGGTTGGAGCCTCAATTGTTAAAAATCAAGAGGATTTGGAAAAAGCGTTAAACCTCGCTTTTAAGTACAGCAACATCACTCTTGTAGACGAATACATTCTTGGCAAAGAAATAACTTGTGGAATTTTAGGAAATGAGGCGTCTATAGCTTTACCGCTTGTTGAAATTATTCCAAAGAATGAATTCTTTGATTACGACTCAAAATATACAGAAAGCGGGACTCAGGAAATTATTCCGGCTCGAGTTCCGAAATCTCTAACCAAAGAAATTCAACGAATCGCACTTAAAGTTTATAAAATTTTAGGCTGTAAAGGTTTTGCGCGGGTGGATTTCATTTTGAGAAACAACAAATTTCCCGTTGTGCTTGAAATAAATACAATTCCTGGTTTGACTCCCATGTCGCTTTTACCAAAAGCAGCTAAAAAGGCAGGATTTTCGTATTCTGAGCTTCTGGATAAAATAGTCAATTATGCAATCGAATAAAATTCCGAAATTAATTCAATTGTGGGTGACACCGAGGCTGCCAAGTGAGCATATTTTCATTTCTCCTGAAAAAAGGCCTCAAGATTTTGTAAATTTTATTAAAGTTTACTTTCGAAAATGGGCAATTCATCCTATTAAACGAAGAATTGCAAAGTATTATCTTTTATATCTTCAAAAATATTTTGGACTGATAGTAATCGCTATAACAGGAAGTGCAGGAAAAACTACAACCAAAGAGATGCTGGCTTCGATTCTAAAACTTAAAGGTAATACAGTTTATTCCTACGCAAATATTGATCCTGTTTACAACATTCCATCAACTATTCTTAGGTGTACACCAAGAACTAAATACTTAATTCTTGAAATGGGTATAGAGTTTCCAGGAGAAATGGATTTTTACTTATGGTTAGCTAAACCAAAAATAGGAGTAATCACAAATATCTACAAAACACATACACTGTTTCTAGGCAGTGAAAAAAATATTGTGAAAGAAAAGGGAAAGTTAATAATGTTTTTAGGTGAGGGAGATGTCGCTATCTTAAATTCTGAAAATTCATATTTAAGGGAGGTCGGGGACAAATGTAAAGCTAGGGTTGTTTGGTTTGGTGCCAAAGGCATAATAAAAGCCGAAAGTATCATAACTTCTAAACAGTTGAATACTTTATTTAATCTTAATCTAAATAAGAACAAGTTAGTTATTCACTTACTTACTTTGGGCAGACAGTTTATTTATGATGCTCTTGCTGCAGCTTCGGTTGCTTACGCGTTAGATATCATTCCTGAATTGATAAAGCGAGGTCTTGAGGATTTTCAAAAACCTGAACACCGAATGAATTTGATAAAACTGAAATCAGGTGCTTTAGTTATGGATGATTCTTATAACAATAATCCGCAGGCTGCAAAGGAAGCTATAGAAACTTTTATTTCTATTGCGAAGAATAAAAAGAAGGTTATCGTTTTTGGCGACATGCTTGAATTGGGGAAATATGAAAAAGAAGCCCATCGGCAAATCGGCAAAATTCTATCAAAGATAGGATTAGATTATCTGATTGCTGTAGGGCCTGCATCCAAAACTCTGATAGAACAAATTGGCAAAGGTGTTTGGGTAAAAAAATTCAATGAAGTCAAGCCATTATTGGAACCCAAATTACAAAGAGACACAGTAGTTCTAATCAAGGGCTCAAGATCAGTAGGCCTTGATAGGGTGGTTTCAGATATCATATAATCATTTTTACCAAAAACTTATGAATTTGCCGAATTACCTGCCATTGGCGCTGGGGCTAACAATTTTCTCATTTTTTATAACCAGTTTATTAATGGTTCCTTTTATCAATCTTCTTTATAAACTTAAATTTGTTCGTCAAAAAGAGGAGTCGCAGAAAGGAAAAACATCTTTATTCAGCAAACTCCACAGAAAAAAAGCTGGAACACCTACTGGCGGAGGTATTTTAGTTTTAGTTACAGTAACTACCCTCTTCACAATGGTTTTTTCACTAGCTTCACACTCTGGTGTTTTGATACATTCAGCTCACAACTTAAATTTTGAGTTGTTTATTATATTTTTCACTTTTATTTCTTTTGGTTTTTTGGGGTTATCAGACGATATAGCAAAAATTTTTGCTAAAGGAAGGGGAGGGGAAAGAGCCCTTGCTTTGGTTTACGGATTATCGAGAAAGCAAAAGTTCGCATTACAATGGATTTTAGCTGGAATTATTGGGTTTTTACTTTTCAAAAACCTGGGAATCCAGATTGTTCATATCCCGGTTTTTCATATAACTTTAAACTTGGGGCCTCTTTACATTTTATTTGCTGCTTTTGTGATCGTTTTTTTTACAAATGCTTTTAATTTTACTGATGGCCTTGACGGACTTGCATCAGGACTTCTTTTAATTTATCTCCTTGCTTTCGGTGTAATTGCAGGTACTCATCTCGATACACCTTTATCTATTTTTATTGCTTTATGGGTTGGGTCAATAATCGCATTCTTGTATTTTAATGTCTGGCCGGCAAGGATATTTCTTGGCGATGCCGGAGCGATGTCTTTCGGCGCCATGATTGCAGTAGTAGGCCTTTTGACCGGCAATATAGCAGCCTTATTCGTGATCGGCGGAATTTTCGTAATTGAGGCGGCTTCATCTGCTATGCAGATTTTAGGATGGAAAATACTTAAAAAACCTTTTTTTCCTATTGCGCCAATTCACCATACTTTTTTGGCAATAGGTTGGGAAGAACCCAAGATCGTTATGAGAGCTTGGATAGCGGGAGTAATACTCGCAATTTTTGGACTCTGGCTCGCTTCTATATGAAAGCACAGAAATTCGCATACGATCGAGGTTTAGTAGTACTGACTTTGATTCTGACTTTTTTAGGTTTGGTGGCAATAGCGGACATCTCAGCACCTCAGGCTCAAAATTTGTTCTCTGACAGTTTTTATTACGTTAAACAACAAATTGTCTGGGTATTTATTGGTCTTTTTATATTTTTTAGTGCATCGAAAATTCACTATTCTTTTTGGAGAAAACTATCCCCTTTTATTTTTTGGGGTAGTTTAGTGTTTTTAGTTCTTGTTCTAATTCCGGGAATAGGGAGTAGGTTTCTTGGAGCCAGGAGATGGATTATAATAGGCCCGCTTACTTTTCAACCGTCCGAATTTGTTAAGCTCTCCTTGGCAATATATATTGCAAGCTTATCCCAATCCCATAAACGACCACTTTCTTTTATTGTTCCTTTAATTTTGGTAGGGCTTTTGGTTATGCTTCAGCCAGATTTAGGAACAACGATAGGTATTTTAGGAATTGCTTTAACGCAACTTTTTGTTGCCGGATTCGCACTTTTACCTTTCATAGGTATAATTTTTGCAGGTGGGATTATGGGAACCTTTTTGATACTGATATCAGACTACAGAAGAAATCGTCTATTAACTTATTTAAAGGCATCTTCCGACCCTTTGGGCAAATCTTATCATATACGCCAGATTTTTCTGGCTTTAGGATCGGGTGGATTTTTCGGTTTGGGAATAGGCAACTCCAGGCAAAAGTACCTTTTTTTGCCTGAAGCCGCTACAGATTCTCTATTTGCGATCGTTGCAGAAGAAGTAGGATTTTTAGGAAGCACATTGCTCTTAATTCTGTTTTTTGTAATGTTTTATAAATTAATAAAAATTGCTATAAATGCTCCAGACAGCTTTTCAAAAATATTGTCGACAGGTGTAGCTGCGTGGTTCGGAATCCAAACTTTCTTGAACATCGGTTCAATGGTAGCAGTGATTCCCTTGACCGGAATTCCGCTGCCTTTTTTCTCTTATGGAGGTTCATCGCTTGTTGCTCTCCTTTTCGCTCTGGGAATAGTTCTAAACATCTCGAAATATATTAACCGTAATGATTTTTCCGCCCGCAAGCGAAGATAGTTTCTGGTAAAATTGATTTGTGAAAAAGAAAATTAGGATAGTTTTAACCGGTGGGCATGCGGGTACCACGGCTTTAGCCACAATCGAAGAACTTTTGCGAAGAACCGACAAATTTGAATGGGAAATTTATTGGATCGGACCGGATAAGGCTTTAGAGGGTAGCAGAATTCCTTCTCTAGAATCTAAAGTCTTTCCGAAATTAGGAGTTTTTTTTCACCCCATTATTGCAGGGAGACTTCAAAGGAACTTTACGATTTGGACAATCCCTTCCCTAATGAAAGTTCCAATAGCTTTTTTCCACGCTGTTTATCATATTTTCAAGATAAAGCCCAAGGTAATTCTGTCTTTTGGGGGATACGCTTCTTTACCGATAGTTATAATAGGTTTTTTATATAGAATTCCCATCGTCGTTCATGAACAGACAGCCGCCGCCGGTCTTGCAAATAGAATGTCCGCCCTTTTTGCCAAAAAAATTGCTTTAGCCCGGAGGTCAAGTTTAGATTTCTTCCCCAATATAAAAACAGTCGTAGTGGGAAATCCCGTGCTGTCTCAAGTTTTGGAAGTGAGTCCAAAAAAGAACATTTCCAGCCCTCCTGTTTTATTTGTGACAGGTGGTTCCAGAGGGTCAAGTCGAATAAACAAGACTTTGGATAAAATCCTGGAAAGTATTCTTGAAGTATTTGTTGTTATTCATCTTACAGGAGAAAATGATTTTGAGTATTTCAGCGAAAGAAAAAAACATTTGGCTCCTAATATAAATTCAAGATATGAAGTGCGTGATTTTGTTGATCCGATGCAAATTGATAATATTTATCGCATGTCTGATATTATCATCGGAAGATCGGGGGCAAATACTATTTCCGAAATAAATATTGTCGGACGACCTGCTGTACTTATTCCAATTTCCTGGGTACAACATAATGAACAATTGAAAAATGCCAAAATTCTAGAAAAAAGCGGACTGGCGTTGATAATAGAAGAAAAAGACATGAATCCCGATAAATTATTTAAAAAAATTTTATTTTGTTTGAAAAGTTGGAAAGACATGGCTAATAAAGGAGATGCCGATATTTCAAACCTCGATAAAAAAGCTTCGGAAAAATTAGTAGATATAGTTTTGGAAATTCTTAAAAAATGAGATTTGTCCGCATTCTTTTATTGTTATTTTTATGTTTGGTTTTTATTTGGTTTACATTAAAGAAAGCCGTAATTATTAAAGAAGTAAGCTGTTCAAACCAATTTGGCTCTTGTTCGAACATTATCTTAGAAAAAATCAAGAGTGCTGAGGGTAAAAATGTTTTAGACGGCAAAAAAATTATTAAACAAGACCTTGAGAAAGAGATAATAGTTGCAAATTTTACCTCAAGGTTCAGACTTCCGAATAAAATTGTGGTTTACCTAGTTGAAAAAAAACCGATTATAGCTATTGGTGATACAGTTTTGCATGATCAGAAGTTTACTTTAATCGATAAGGAAGGTTTGGTTTTGGATAAAGGCGAGAAAGGTAATCTGCCGATTCTGATGTCAAATAAAGCTTTTCAGATAGGAGAAAAAATAGATGATAAGACTCTCTTTGCAGCATTTCTACTTCAAAAGTTAAATCAGATGTATGAAGTAAAGATGGCAACGGTTGATAATAATCAGCTTGAAAGCACTTTGGATGGTAGCGTGAGTGTAATATTTCCACTTGAAGGGGATCAAGATTTTCTGATAGGATCGTTTAACGCTATTTTTTCACGATTGATTACTCAACAACAACGATCTAAAATTGAAGTTGACATGCGCTTTAAAAACCCAGTCATACGATGAATAAAAATAAAATTGTAGCGGCAATAGATATCGGTTCAAGCAAAATTGCGACACTGATTGCGCAAGTTGCAACAGACCCGGCGTCGTTAGAAAACAATATTAATATCGTTGGAGCGAATTCTGTTGAGTCGAAAGGAGTCAAAAAAGGCCAAATAGTTGATATTGAAGAAGCTGTTGAGGCGTGCGTTCTTTCCGTTGAGGCTGCTGAAAGAATGGCTGGCTATAACTTAGATTCTGCTTTTATAAGTGTGGGCGGAGCACATGTTACGTCTCAAAATTCTCATGGCGTTGTGGCCGTTTCTAACCCTGATGGAGAGGTGACTAATGAAGATGTTGAAAGAGTTATTAATGCTGCCAAAGCTGTCTCTTTACCTTCCTCTAGAGAAGTAATTCACGTTATCCCTCGCGAGTTTATCGTGGATGGGGAGGCGGGTGTTAGAGATCCTGTGGGAATGTCCGGAGTAAGGCTTGAGGTTGAGACTCACATAGTGACAGCCTCGTCTTCTGCACTCAAAAATCTTTCTAAAGCGGTAAACGAGGTCGGAATAAATATAGAAGAGATTGTTTTTAATGGTCTTGCGTCTTCAGTTTCGACTGTTTCTCCAACCGAGAAAGAACTTGGCGCGGTTTTGATCGATATCGGCGGAGGAGTTACATCGTTTGCAGCCTTTATAGATGGGGCCTTATCTTATTCCGGAGCGATACCGATTGGAGCCAAAAATGTTACCAATGATCTGGCTATTGGCTTGAGAGTATCGTTGGATTCAGCTGAGAAGATTAAAATTATGCTTTCTAAAAAATCAAAAGGTAAGAGTGAGGATGAATCTGACGTTATAGATATAAACGAATTTGGTTTGACCGAAGCCAAAAAGATTTCCAAAAAAACTCTTCTCGAGGGAATAATCAAACCCAGGCTTAATGAGATTTTTACAATGGTGAGGCTGCAGCTTGATAAAGCTGGTATTGGTAGTAGAATTCCTTCCGGAGTAATAATTACAGGAGGAGGGGCACTAACAGCGGGTGTTTCCGAATCTGCGCGGAGAATGCTCGCACTTCCTGTAAGAGTCGCAGAACCGGAAGGAGTGAGTGGTTTAATTGACGACGTTTTAACTCCGCCGTTTGCCTCTGTTGTAGGACTAATTCTTTATGCCGGCCGCCATCCACAAGCTGCTCAAAAATCAATTATTGGCAAGAAATTTAAAATTCAAGGAAAAGGTCTAATTGGTAAAGTATTCAATTTAGTTAAAGATCTCCTGCCATAATTTTTTTAGTTACTTGCTTTTAGTTAAAACTAGATATAGTATTACGCATTAGATATGGCTCTTGTTAAACCGGATGCTGCCCGGATAGCCAAGATAAAAGTTATTGGTGTTGGTGGCGGTGGAAGTAACGCAATTACTTCAATGGTTGAGGGCAATCAGATCGCCGGAGTGGAATTTATATCTATCAACACCGATGCGCAAGTTCTTCTAAATAATAAAGCTGCAACAAAGATTCAGATAGGAGAAAAGCTAACAAAAGGCCTTGGAGTTGGCGGAAATCCTGAAATTGGAACTCAGGCGGCAGAGGAATCATCCGAAAAAATAAAAGAGTTGATGATAGATTGCGACATGGTCTTCATAACTGCCGGAATGGGTGGGGGTACTGGAACAGGAGGAGCTCATGTTATAGCTAGGCTGGCAAAAGAGGCAGGTGCGTTAACAGTTGGTATTGTTACAAAACCCTTCGCTTTTGAGGGAACCAGGCGTTCAATTGTTGCAGAGGAAGGAATTGAGAAACTTCGGGAGCAGGTAGACACGCTTATTGTAATTCCAAATCAGAGATTGATGGATGTGATTGATAGAAAGATGACCTTAGTTGAGGCATTTAAAGTTGCAGACTCTGTTTTAGGGCAAGCTGTGCAGGGGATTGCCGATATTATAACAACTCCGGGTCTCATCAATGTCGATTTTGCCGATGTTAAGACAATAATGAAGGACGCCGGCAGCGCACTACTTGGAATCGGTACAGGAGTTGGTGAAAACAGAGCTCAGATGGCGGCACGGGCGGCTATTTCTTCTCCTCTTCTAGATCTTTCCATTGATGGGGCGAGAGGTGTTCTTTTTAATATAACAGGTGGCAACGATATGACTATGTTTGAGGTCGACGAAGCTGCTAATATTATAAAGGCATCGGCTGATCCAGATGCCAATATTATTTTTGGAACAGTAGTTCGGGATGATCTTGCTGATCAAATAAGAATTACTGTAATTGCGACTGGTTTTGATGAAACCAGAGCGAGAATTGCCCAAATGGCAAGACCAGTCATCCAGCCAACAATTCAAGGGGTGGTTAGTGAGCCTCCGCAAGTAATAGTCGATAAAAGGAAAAAGGAAGAAGAAGAGAAAGAAGAGGAGGAAACTAATCCTCCTGAAGATGAAGAACCGCCGGAAGATAGGGTGGAGGAAGATTTCTTTGGCACAAAGTTCGAAATTCCCGCCTTTCTCCGCAAACACTAAAGTTTGACTTATAATAATCCCTTTGGTATTATCCCTTTATTATGAAAGGAACGAGAGCGAGAAGAACTTGGAGAGCTTTAGGTCCAAGGATGGATGAAGATACTTTAGACCACGCTTTGGGTGAGCAAACATTAGCTGAACAGACCTGGGCCGTTGAAGTACAACGAAGGGAGATAGTAGAAGCGCTTAAAGCACAGGGAGAAGCAAATTTAAGAGCTCAAGAAGAGGCGAGAGCGCAGTTTCGTTCACTGGCTCAAAAAAGGGCTAGTGAACTTTTTAACGAAATATTTGAGGGAATGGATTTTGATCCACGTAAACGAGTCTAGATTTAAACTTCCTCAAGTTATAGAATAGTCTTGGAATGTCAGATAAGGCTTACTTTGATCCAGTTGGCACAAAACCCAATTTTCCTGAACTAGAAGAAAAGATTTTGCGATATTGGAAAAAAAATAAAATTTTTGAGAAATCTGTTGATTCACGGCCTGAAACAAAAATATGGACATTTTTAGACGGGCCTCCATTTATAACTGGTTTACCTCATTACGGCACACTTTTATCTAGTATTCCTAAAGACGTCTTTCCGAGATACAAGACTATGAGGGGTTTTAAAGTCAGGCGCGTCTGGGGTTGGGATTGTCATGGTTTACCTGCAGAAAATAAAGTTGAAAATAAATTGGGCATCAAAAGGAAGAAAGATATCAAGGAAAAAATCGGCATTAAAAAATTCATCCAAGAATGCAAGCTGTATGTTAAGGAAGTTTCTTCAGAATGGGGATGGTATGTTGACCATATTGGTAGATGGGTTGATTTTAAAAACGCTTACAGAACGATGGATCTCCCATATATGGAAAGTGTTATGTGGGTATTTAAACAAATTTATGACAAGGGATATATTTATAAGGGATTGCGTGTCTCTTTATACTGTCCACATTGTGGCACACCCATTTCCAATTTTGAGGTTGCCATGGATGCAGATAACTATAAAGAAATAACGGAGTCAGGAACAACTTATAAATATAAATTAAGAAATGAAAAGAGCACTTTTTTACTCGCATGGTCAACCACTCCCTGGAACAAAATTGCTACTCCAGCGCTGGCAGTTAATCCAAAATTATTGTATGTCAAAGTAGAGCAAGGAAACGAATACTATATTTTAGCTAAATCAACATTAAAAAGTTTAAATAATGGACCATTTAAAATCATAGAAGAGTTTAAAGGTGAAAAAATTGTTGGGGTTGAGTTTGAACCGCATTATTTTTTTTATAAAGTAGAGCCGGGTAAAAAGGTCTTTATTGTAATCCCAGGAGATTTTGTTACTGCTGAAGAAGGAACCGGAATTGTAACCATAGCTGCATACGGAGAGGAAGATTTAGTGGCAATGAAGGAAAACAAAATTCAGATGATAATGCATGTTGATGAAGAAGGTTATATCAAAGCCGAAGTACCTAAATTTGCGGGTTTCTATTATTTAGATGCAAATGAAGAAGTAAATAAGGACCTAGAAAGCCGGAATTTGATTTATAAGGATGAGAAATACACACACGCGGTGCCGACTTGTTGGCGATGTCATACAAGACTTTACTACGCACCGCAGGATGCTTGGTATATAGATGTACAAAAGTTAAAGCCGGATATGAAAAGAACGAATGAAATGGTTGATTGGTTCCCCAAACACTTCAAACACGGCAGATTTCTTAAAAGCATGGAATCAGCTCCTGACTGGTGTATTTCAAGAAGCAGATATTGGGGCTCGCCGGTTCCTGTTTGGGAATGTGAATGTGGAGAAAGGTTTGTCCCCGGTTCAATTAAAGAACTTGAGAGAGAAGCTGGTGTGAAGATTAATGAACTTCATAAGCCCGATGTCGATTTAATATTTATAAAATGTAAATCTTGTGGAAGAGAGGTAAAAAGAGTTCCTGAGGTACTTGATTCATGGATAGAAGCTGGTTCAGCAGCGTTTGCAGAAAGACACTTTCCTTTTGAAAAGAATGCTAAGCTTAAAGATTTCTATCCTCCTGATTTTATTGTCGAGTACACGGGCCAGATAAGAGCATGGTTTTATGTTCTCCACGTCATATCAACAGCATTATATAAGACAAACGCTTATAAAAATGTTGTTGTAACAGGAGTTATTTTAGGAACAGATGGGAGAAAGATGAGTAAAAATTACGGAAACTATCCCGATCCCAAAGAGCTGTTGCAAAAATACGGTGGGGACGCTTTAAGACTTTATCTGCTAGGAAGTCCAGTTATGCATGCGGAAGACATCCGAATTTCCCAAGTAGATTATCGGAATCAAATAAAAGGCCTGATTCTTATTCTCTGGAACATATACAACTTTTTTGTAACATATGCCAATGTAGATAATTGGAAGCCTGGAGATGAACTAGATAACAACAGTGATTTTTCTGAAGATCTTTTGGATCGCTGGATCATTTCTAAATTGAATGACTGTATCAAAAATATATCTCAAGCCTATGAAAAGTTTGATACTCCGAAATTGGTCTCTTTAGCCTGGGATTTCATAATCAAAGATCTATCCTCCTGGTACGTCAGAAGAATTAGAGGAAGAGTTGGTCCTTCAGTAGACAATATCCAAGCAAAAAATCTAACCCACCGAACGCTTTATTATGTAATTGTAAATATATGCAAGATAGTAGCTCCTTTAATTCCTTTTTTGACGGACGAAATATATCGGAATTTAACTAAGGAAACTTCGGTTCACTTATCTAACTGGCCAAATACCGGGAAAATAGATGAATTATTATTAAAAAATATGGCTGAAGCACAAAAATTGACTTCAGTTGTGCACGCTTATAGAAAAAGTGCAAATGTAAGAGTCAGAATTCCTTTAAAGAGTCTAACCTACAAAGGCCCGGAAAATTTATCCGATGAAATAATAAAGGTAATTTTAGATGAGGTAAATGTTGAAAATCTCATATATACGGGAAAATCAAGAGGATATGCGGTTTCAGGAGAATTGTCAGAAAAAAATCAGGACTTAGAAAAAGGTCAGGCTCGAGATATTGTGCGACGGATACAGGAGGAGAGAAAGGTTCTTGGGACTAAATTGGACGAAACGATTAATGTAACTATTGAGACTTGGCCGGCTGAATTTGAAAATTACATTAAAAAGGAAGCCCTGGTTGCTAAAATTGAAAAAGGCGTTTTTAAAGCGACTAGATCAGAATGAAAGACTGGATAATTACTGGGAGTATTACTGTACTTTTCCTTCTTAGTTTGATTACTTTACGATCAATAGCCAGTTTTCTTTTTCCTGTATATTTCCTTTATATTTTCATTGGAATTATTTCTTTTTTTGTATTTTCAAAAGTGGATTTTGACATATGGCCTTATTTTTACAAGATATTCTATATTGTTTCGATAGTTTTTTTACTTGTGACTTTGTTAATCGGGCAAGTAACCAGAGGCACTATCCGCTGGCTTCAAATTGGTCCTTTAAGTTTACAGTCAGGAGAATTTGTCAGACCTTTTCTTTTAGTTTTTTTTGCCAGGTTTTTAACTCAAAAACAAATAAATCTTAAAAGACTTGGAACCTTCTTTTTGCTGGTAATTTTTCCTGTATTTTTAATAGTAATTCAACCATCATTAGGAGTTTCTCTAATGCTTACTTCGGGACTTTTTGGAGTTTTATTGGCGTCAGGAATTAATAAAAAAGTACTATTTTATTTTTTAATAACAATTTTTATTTTGATGCCATTAGCATGGAACATACTTGCTACTTATCAGAAATCCAGAGTTATTTCGTTTCTTTTTCCCTTGAGTGATCCGTCGGGAGTTGGTTATCAAAGTATACAGTCAACTATTGCAGTAGGAAGCGGAAAGTTGACTGGACGTGGTTTGGGAGAAGGAGTGCAAACTCAATTGGCATTTTTACCGGAAAGACATACAGATTTCATTTTCGCCTCGATTGCTGAGGAGTTAGGATTGGTCGGAGCAATGTTGGTTATTTCAATCTGGTTTCTAATTCTTTATAGAATAGTTATTTTTATGGAAAACTCAAAAGACACTCTAACACGGGCATTTTTAACAGGAGTTTTCATGATGTTTTTAGCTCAAATATTTGTTCATATAGGTATGAATATGGGTATGCTACCTATTACAGGGATTCCACTTCCATTGGTTTCTGCAGGAGGATCATCGCTTGTGGCTACGATGATTACGCTAGGCCTTGTAGTCGCCGCAAAAAGGCAGTAAAATAAGATTGTGAAGTACGCAGTTATTCGATTAAAAGGCCATCAATACAAAGTCAAAGAGGGCGAGGAAATCTTAGTCGATCACCTGGATTCAAAAAAGATTGAGCCCGAAGTGTTGTTAATTTCAGAAGGAGATAAGGTCGAAGTTGGTAAACCGGTGATAAACGATGAAAAAGTGATTATTAAGATAATGGAAGAGGAAGTTAAGGGTGAAAAAATCCATATTTTAAAATATAAAGCCAAATCAAGGTATAGAAAACACACTGGCTTTAGACCTCTTTATACAAAACTGCTGATAGAAAAAATCTCGCTCTAAATATATCAATATATATATTTTTAGTCTATTGACAACTGTGAAAACTTTATATATATTTATTTTCAGTTCTAATTCTCAATAGAATATGTCTAAAAAGAAAGCCGGTGGTAAAACATCCCAGCACGTTAATCCTGAAGGAAAACATCTGGGACTTAAAGTAACTCATGGTGAGAAAGTTTCTCAAGGTAATATTTTGGTTAGACAAAGAGGAACTAAAATCAGAGCAGGGAATGGAGTAAAAGTTGGCAGAGATCACACTTTGTATGCGATGAGGCAGGGAGTGATAAAATTTGGGCTTAAGCTTGGAAGAAAGCAGATGTCAATAAGTCATGGCTGAAGAAGTAATTCAAATAGCAGTTGAGGAGATTCAGGCGAACCCCTTACAACCTCGGGGACAAATTACCCCGGAAAGTTTGGTTGATCTCGTCGATTCAATAAAGGAACATGGAGTGCTTGAACCGCTTGTTATTGCTCTTACCCCGGCCGGATATCAAATAATTGCCGGAGAACGCCGTTGGCGAGCTGCCAAATTAGCAGGTTTAACTCACATTCCTGCGATTATTAGAGAAACAACTCCAAAAGGAATGCTTGAGATGGCTCTTGTTGAAAATGTTCAAAGAGTCGATCTAAGCCCTCTTGATAGGGCAAAAGGAATAGAGCGTCTGATGACCGAGTTTGGCTTGACTAACTCGGAGGTTGCGGCCAGGATTGGTAAGTCCGTAGCGTATATCTCAAATTCTATCCGTCTTTTATCTCTTCCGGATGCTTTGAAAGATGGACTTTTGTCAGGCTTAATTTCAGAAGGGCATGCGAGAGCTCTTTCAGCTATTGATGATCCTTCTTTAGTTATTGAGGCCTACAAGATTGTTTTGAGAGAATCCGGTTCTGTCAGGAGAGCGGAAGAACTTTCAAGACGAATGAAGGCAAAATCTCAACAGGCTCCAAAACCTCGGGCAATAATTGGTGACCTTAGAATTGTTTCTGAAGAAATAGATAAAATGCAAGATGATATGCAGAAAGCGCTAAAGATATCAAGTGACGATCAAACTACTTCTGTGAAATTACTTAGGTCAAGACGTGAAACTCGAATTGTTATTGTTTTTAAAGGAACTTTAGAGGAGACAGAGGAAAGATTAAATAAACTTCATAAAGCAGTTATTGGTATTTAACCAATCCGGCTTTTTTAGGTGGCCAGTAAATTAGCCATGCTCGTCCGGTGATCTCGATACGAGTTACAAATCCCCAAATTCTTGAGTCTGATGAGTGTCTACGGTTATCTCCTAAGACAAAATATTTTCCTTCAGGGACAGCAATTTCTTGATTTTCACGCAAAAAAACACCCGAAGAGGTAATTGGCAAAAGTCCGATGTAAGGCTCTTCGAGTTTAACGCCGTTTAAATATACAAAACCGTTGTCAACCATTATTTTATCGCCGGGAATTCCGATGATTCTCTTTATAAACTCATCATTTTCATCGGGCGGAGCTTTAAAAACGATTACATCACCTCTTTTAGGTTCATTAAACCTGTAGGTAATTTTATCAGTCAGAAGAAACTCTCCATCAGTGAAATTAGGCTCCATCGAACTCCCCTTAATTTTATGGGGTTGTAAGACTAGTAAATAGATGAATAGAAAAATGGCGAAAGCAAATACTACAACTTGTAGTACATCCAAAAAAAATGCCCCAAGGCGTTTCAAAAACATAGTCTATTATATGTAATTAAGTTTTGTTGTTACAAGAGCTAAGTTTGGGTTATAATCAAGTTCGCATCTATCTTGAGTGCTCGAGTAGCTCAGTTGGTTAGAGCGTTCGGTTCACATCCGAAAGGTCTCTGGTTCGAGCCCAGACTCGAGCACCAAAAAGGAAATCGAGTCGGAAGTGGGAGCAGTGCTGGCTGCGCCTTTACCCTGAGGAACGTAGGGCGCTTTACACTGAGCGGAGTCGAAGTGCTCCGCAGACAGCGCTGCAAAAGCATAATTCAAATTCGCCGAGAGCCGCCGTAAAAAAAGAAAGAAGAAAAATCAAAAATCGTCAAAAAAGCGTTTCAGCTTTTTGCTGAAGGCGGAAAATCGTTTGTCGAGATTTCCCGCTTATTGCACAAATTCGGCATAAAAAAGTTAGATGGTGAGCCGGTAAAAGTGGATCAGGTTAAAAATATGCTCACTAATAGATTTTACATTGGCATTATGAATTATGCCGGAGAATATTATCAAGGAACTCATAAAACTTTTATCAGCAAAAAGCTGTTTGACGAAGTTCAAAAACAAATCGAGAAAATCGAAAGACCGAGAAACAAAGGCCATAATTTCGCTTTTGCAGGTCTGGCGACCTGCGGTGAGTGTGACGCCGCAATCACGGCGGAAACCCACACCAAGATTTATCCTAAAACCAGAGGAAAAGTTGAATATATTTACTATCGCTGTACGAAAAAGTTAAAACCGTGTACCCAAAAATATATCAATGAACCTTCGCTTGAAGAACAATTAAGAAATGTTATTCGTGATTGCGGCTTACACAAAAGTTGGGAACCATATCTTGAAAAATGGATTGTTGAAGCGGAAGAAAAAGACAAACTAGAAAGCGAAAAGGAAATCAAACAATTCGATTCTCAAGTCCAAGAAACCGAAGTTAAACTCAACCGGCTTCTTGACGGATATTTAGATCAAGTCATTGAACCGGAAATTTATAAACAAAAAAAGAACGAGTTATTTGAAGAAAAACTAAAACTGGAGAAGAAAAAATTCCAAATTGAGAAAAACGGTAACTCTTGGCTCGAACCAGTTAGGGAATTCGTAAATTGCGCTTTACAAGCGCAAAAAATCGCGGCCGAAAAAAATAACGGGAGCGCGGCGGGTGGGGGCGCCGCGCTGAAATTGCGAGCCACGCCAGAGGCGGGGCGAGCTAACACATTAACAATTTTCTTTGAAATGCGTTCGAATTTTTTCAAAAACGTGCACACTATTTAGTAGGGGAGGATTGCTATTGTTAATTATTTTTTGTAAATTAGTAGTATGGATGGCGAACCTTCACAATTTGGAGTATCGGCCGAACAGATGAAAGAAAGTAGAAGAAAGCTTTTAGGCAAGCTTGAGGGGGCGACTTTTACGGCATCTAGAATAATTACTAAATTTTTAGGCCATATTTTTAAGATAGTTATCTCAATCGCTCGTGATGTAATCTCCGGTCTACTCAAAATTTTCTCATCCAAATGAGTAGCAAAAAAATAGCTTTTTTTGTTCTTTGGCTGATTGTTCTCTCTGTTGGTCCAATAACTGTTATTAAAAATACACCCATCGACCAGTTTAAGACTAATAGTTTGATCACTATAAATTTTCTTCAAAGATCAGTTGGCCTTATGGCATATACAATGATTTTTTTCCAGATCATATTAGGAGCCTTTATGAACAAATGGATAGAAAAACTGGGAGGTTGGATCTTTAGATTTCATTTGAACGAAGGCGCTTTGGCATATTTAATTATTCTTTCTCATCCACTTCTTTTGGTTTTATATAATTTTAAAGCAAAAGGATTAGTCGACCCATTTTATGTTTTCACGGATTTTTGTCTTTTGTGTAAAGATAAGACAGAATATTTTCACACTTTGGGCAGAGTATCTTTTTGGATGGTTACTGTAGCTGTAGCAGCTGCAAAGTTTCGGACACACCCCTTACTTCAAAGACATTGGAGAAAATTTCACATTTTAAATTATATTGTATTTCTTTTGGTTTCAGTCCATGGCTTTTTGGTTGGATCTGATTTTCGAACACCCCCCTTTGGTTACTTATTTCCTTTAATGATCATTGCGGCAACAACAGCTTTTTGGTACAGAAGAATTTATTCAGAATGAAAGCTTCGATTTGTATAACTGTTTTTAACGAAGAGAAAACGATAGATAAACTTCTCAATTCCCTTCTTAACCAAACAACAAAACCTGATGAAATTGTAATTGTGGACGCAGGCTCAATCGATACAACTGCTGAACAGATAACTGATTATCAAAAACTGTTCTCTGAAAAACTTACGCCATTGAGATTGATCATTAGTTCGGGAGCCAGTATTGCGGTGGGAAGGAATATAAGTATTAAAAATGCAAAACACAAAATAATAGTTTTAATTGATTCGGGGTGTATTGCAAAAAAGGATTGGTTGAAAAAAATTACAAAACCTTTTGAAAATAGAGAAGTAGATTTTGTGGCAGGATTTTATCATATGACAGGAGATAGCTCTTTGCAAAAAGCAGTTGCCCCCCTTCACGGCGTTCCGCCCGAAAGGTTCGATGTAAATAAATTTCTGCCATCAGCCAGATCTATGGCATTTACAAAGAAAGTTTGGCAAGAGGTTGGAGGATTTAACGAAAAATTGGAAAGAGCGGGTGAAGATACGCTATTTAATTACAAAGTTTTGCAAAAAGGATTTATGATGGTGAGAGTTAAAAGTGCAATTGTCTATTGGGAAGTTCCGAAAATCTTTAAGGAATCTATGCAAAAATTCTATATATACGCAAAAGGAGATGCCCAAGCCGGAATTTGGTGGAATCCGGCCCAGAGACTTGCAACTCACAATCTGAAAATATTGACTATATTTATAAGATACCTTATTGGTTTATTGTTTTTGATTCTGTCTTTTAGATACAACAGCTTATCAGCTTATCTGTTAGTCAGTTTGGCTGTTTATTTATTTTTTTCGATTTATAAAATGAGAGATGTGGTCAAAGATTGGCGCTCTAGAGCTTGGCTGCCGATTATTCAAATTTGTTCTGATGTGGTAGTGATGGGGGGATTTATAAGTGGGTTATTTTAAAGATACAATTAAAGGAATTTCCTGGGTAGGTGCTTTTAGGTTTTTTAGCCGCTTCGTTGCAGTTATTAAAACAGCTATCTTGGCCAGAATTCTTGTGCCAGCACAATTCGGAACTTATGGAATTGCAACTCTGGTTTTAACGTTTCTCGAAATTTTAACCGAGACGGGTATTAATATTTTTCTAATTCAGGAAAAAGATAACATAGATAATTTTATTGATACTGCCTGGATCGTTTCGATTATCAGGGGGATTCTGATATCGCTGGCGATAGTACTTGCCGTTCCGTTTGTAATTTTGTTTTTTAATTCTTCTAATTCAAGGAGTTTATTATTTTTGATCAGCCTAGTGCCTTTTATTAGGGGGTTTATTAATCCCTCAGTCACGAAGATTCAAAAAAACCTCCAATTTCATATAGATTTTTGGTATAGATCCTCTATATTTGTTTTTGATGCCCTGCTTGCGGTGACGATTTCTTTGATTACACGATCGCCGATAGGATTAATCTGGGGATTGATCGGGGGAGCTTTACTTGAAGTTTATATGTCTTTCAAATTCTTTACCCCGAGGCCGAAATTTGCTTTTGAGCACGTAAGAATTAGAAAAGTTATAAACAGAGGAAAATGGATAACAGCCTCAGGCATTTTTAATTATTTATTTAAGCAAGGAGACGACATTGTTGTGGGTAGATTACTGGGAGAAAGTTCGCTTGGTTTTTATCAGACCGCTTATAAAATATCTACTCTTCCCGTATCTGAAGTTGCAGATGTAGTTGGAAAAGTAACATTTCCAGTTTATGTAAAAATCTCAGAAGATAGGAAAAGATTGGAAAAAGCATTTATTAAAACAACATGGGGAATTTTTTTGACAGTTCTTCCTTTAAGTCTGCTTATTTTCGTTTTTGCCAAGGAGATTGTATTAATCGTTCTGGGAGTAAGATGGTTGGAGATTGTTCCCACCTTGAGAGTTCTATCTGTTTATGGATTTATTAGGTCAGTTGTCAACTCTCCGTTTTCTCTTTTTCTAGGTCTTGGAAAACAGGAGTATGTAACTTATATCACACTACTTAGCATTCTAGGTTTAGGCATTTCGATAATACCTCTTGTTAAGATGTATGGGATATTGGGGGCAGGTTTATCCACAATTGTTGGGACAATAATTTCGCTTCCGTTGGTTATTTATTACACAAAGAAAGTGTTTCACAGCAAATGACAAAAATAAAAGTTAGCATAATAATTGTTGATTATAAACAAAAAGAAAAACTATTTAATTGTCTTGACTCGATTCGTGAAAGTAAACCCAAAAGTAATTATGAAGTTATCGTCGTAGACAATGACCCTACTTCTCTTAGTATCGCGGGACTTCAAGGGGTGACTTATGTCAAAAGCTCCAGGAATGGAGGATATGGATATGGAAATAATCTCGGAGCTAAATATGCAAAAGGGGAATATTTATTAATTTTAAATCCTGACACTCGAATTGTAAAAGACGCGATCGACCAACTAGTTAAATTTTTGGATAAGAATAAAAATGCTGGTATTGTTGCGCCTAATTTAATAGATATAAAAGGTAAAATTTTCAGGCAATTGAGTTTACAAGCACTTACTCCGATACGGGCTATTTTTTCTATGTCTTTTGTCAACAATTTTTTTCCTAGGAAGCGGGATTTTGCTACAAATAAACCTCTTGAAGTTGAAGAAGTTCCCGGATCGGCATTTTTAATAAGATCCGAGGTTTTTGAGAAGGCCGGAATGTTTGATGAAAATATTTTTATGTACTTTGAAGAATCAGACATTGGTAAAAGAGTCAGGAATTTAAACTATAAAATTTTTGTCAATCCCAAAGCAGAAGTTTTACATTACTGGTACCAGAGGTTCGATGAAAAAAGAAAGAAAATTTTTGAAAAGAGTAGATTCTACTACTTTAAAAAGCACTATGGTATTTTAAAAGCATTAATTGTAGAGATCTTTTGCCGATTTTCAAAAAGGCACGCGGCGTTAGTTTTGATTTTAATTTTGTCGTTATTTATTATGACAGTAACATTATACTATATTAAAAAATGATTAATTTGTCAGTTGTGATCTTGACCAAAAACGAGGAGAAAAATATTGAGAACTGCATAAAGTCAGTTAGTTTTGCCGATGAAACTGTAGTTATTGATGATTACTCAACAGATAAAACAACCGAAATTGCCCGGAAACTGGGAGTGAAAGTATATAGCAGGAGCCTAGAGAATGATTTTGCCGAGCAGAGAAACTATGGACTTCGTCGGAGTCAGAGCCAGTGGGTTTTATTTCTGGACGCCGACGAGCGTATAACCCCATTACTTCGTGAGGAAATAGTTCGGTCAATAAATAATCCAACAAACCAATATGGCGGATTGTCTCTAACAAGAAAGGATTTTTTTATGGGGAGAGAGTTGAGATATGGAGAAACAGCTAGTATTAGATTGTTGCGGCTGGCTAAAAAAGATACCGGGGAATGGAGGCGAAAAGTTCACGAGTATTGGGATGTTAGGGGTAAAACCGGGGAACTTAGAAACCCAATTTATCACTACCCCCATCAAAGCTTAAAAGAATTTATAGCCCATATTAACTTTTATTCTGATCTCCACGCCAGGGCAAATTTTGAAGAGGGTAAAAAATCTAACCTCATAAAAATTGTATTGATTCCAATTATTAAATTTTTAGACAACTATTTTTTTAAACTCGGACTTTTGGATAGCTTACAAGGTTTTGTTTTTGCAATGACAATGAGTCTTCATTCATTCTTAGCCTGGAGTAAATTATGGCTGATACAAGAAAAACTAAAATAGCCGGAAAAATCGTTTTTTTGTGGCTTATACTTTTTCCCTTCGGGCAGCTTATAAATATTGGCAGATTTCACCCCATCGATTTGGTAGCCTGGCTGGGTATGCTGTTTATTTTTGAAAAAAAACCGGACATATTTAAATATTTAAAAAATTTCATACTTTTAGCTTTATTTTCACTAGTTATTTCACTTTCATTTTTGAATCTTTCTGAAATTGAAATAGGTCTACTGTATTTTTTGAGATTTTTATCTTATATACTTTTCTTCATTATGATTTGGAATTTCGTGAAAGTAGACGTGAAAATAAAAGATAAAATATTTTACTCGCTTATTTTCGTTTCTGTTGCAACGGCAATTTTTGGTTGGGCTCAATACATATTTCTGCCTGATCTTAGGGACTTGAAATATCTAGGTTGGGATGATCATTATTTTCGCTTAGTCGGAACATTTTTGGATCCTGGTTTTACAGGCATAATTTTAGTTTTCGGATTCTTACTGGCATTAACTAAGTTTGTTTATAAAAAACGCCCAGGTATATTTTTCCTACTGATTTTTCTTATGCTAACAATTGCTTTTACTTACTCAAGAGCAAGCTATCTTGCCCTGTTCGCAGGGATTTTTACAATATCTTTCCTTAAAAAAACATTCAAAGTTTCCATCTTTCTTACAACTTTTTTCTTACTGCTGGTTTTATTACTACCTCGCCCTTCCGGTTCTGGTGTTCAACTTGAAAGAACGTATAGCATAAAATCACGATTTGTTAATTACTCTGAAACATTGTCGATATTTAAAAAGTCTCCTATCTTTGGTGCAGGCTTTAATAATATTTGTGTCTCACGCCAAAAATTATTAGGGGTCGGGGATTTTGGGTCTCATTCCTGTTCCGGAAGTGATTCAAGTTTACTTTTAGTATTGGCAACGACAGGTATTATTGGTTTTGTAGTTTTTATACATGCAATTTATAAAATTTTAAGATCGATTAATAAAGATATTTACGGTATGGCTTTTTACTCATCTTTTGTTGCGCTTGCTGTTCATAGCTTGTTTGTGAATAGCATTTTTTACCCATGGATTATGGGTTGGATGGGACTTCTTACGGCAATAGCTTTAAAATGAGTTAAAGTGTAAAATTGACTGTGAGTGATTGTTCGGTAGAATTACCTGCCTTATCGGTAGTTTTTACTGTAAAGTGATTTTCGTCTTCATTAAGGGTTGTTGCATAGGAGAATGCTCCGCTTTCATTTACGATAATAAGTCTGTCATTTATTATTACAGAAGCATTGTTTTCCGTTTTGCCTTCTATAGAAACTAACCTTTGATGAGATCCGAAAAAACTCGTGCCATCTTTGGGTTTCGTAATTTCTAAGGTCGGGGGTTTATTATCTAAAGTAATTTTGTATTCTTGGGATTTTTGGCTTTCATTTCCGAAATTGTCTTTAGCCGTTGCGTAAAGAGTATTTTCTCCGTCTCTGAGTTTAAAATTAAACGAAAAACCTCCGTCGCTTCCCGCAAGAACTTCGTCTTTATTATCATTCCAAAATATCTCTACGCTAGAACCCGGTTCAGACGAGCCGTTTATATCAATTGAAAATTTGTTTGTCGCGTCAGTTGGCGTGTTTATTCGTGGAGGCGGTGGTGGATTAGTGTCATTTTGTTCAATAAGCTGGGAACTTTTATTAAGATTTGATAAAAGAGAGGTTAATTTTGCTATAGCAGGAACTCCTACAAGAATCACGAGAGTGATAGTAGCAATGGTTAAGGTGCCAAAAAAAATTGCGGTTTTTAAGTACTTCCTTCTCATACTTGAGCCGCCTCTCGGGATCGAACCGAGGATCTTGGCTTTACGAAAGCCCTGCTCTGCCAACTGAGCTAAGGCGGCTTTTGAGTGCTATTTTACCACATTACCACACATCAGTAGCCTGTGAACTTTTCGACTCTTATGTGGTCCGGAGAAATATTGAGTTTGGATAAAATCTGTTCCATTGCGTCAACCATCGGGGGAGGACCACATAACCAGAATATTAAATTTCTACCGAGATGCGGGTTATTCATTTTTAATGACCAATTCTCAATTAACTTTTTTAACATCAATTCATCCATTCTACCGACTAATCCAGTCCATCTTTCTTTACTTTCTTCAGGTTTGGTTACTGTCATTGATACTTTTATATTCGGATTGAAGTTTGAAATATCAGTTAATTCCTTTCTAAAAGCAATTTGTTCGGGAACAGAGTTTGAGTAGATAAGATGGATTTGAGTATCAAGCTTCTTGTCAAAAACGTACTTTATGATGCTTCTAAACGGTGTTATTCCAATTCCACCGGCAAGAAAAACTTGAGGGCCTTTGTTATTTTCATCGAAGATAAAAGTTCCATTTGGACCTTCTCCTTCAACAATACTTCTGATCGCGAGTTCATCGAGTGTTTTTTTAAATCCAGATTCTTGTCTAATTCGTGTAGTTATTCTTAAATTTTTTCCTTCTGATGGAGATGACGAAAGGGTGAAATCTCTGGTTGATCCTCTTGGGTCTTGGTAGTTTAGTTTTGGAAGTGTAATATAGAAATATTGACCTGCGATATATCTAACTTCTTTCTCGGGTTCAAAAAAGAAAGATTTGGTTCCTTGGGCCTCGTCTTGTTTCTTGACAAGAGTAAGCTTCATATTTAAATTGTATCAAATAAAAAACCCACTGTGTAGAGCCTTTGTAGCGACTGATAGTGATGGACCTATTGACACCTTAATCATGCCTATGCTAGCATTGAACTATAAGACAACACTTTCAAAAGTTCACAGCGTTTTTTGCTTTATTTGCAGTCGCTTTTCTGCCGACTGGCGTAGTCAGTGATCTTGTACAGAACAAAGACCGGCTGGAGGTAAAATCCGAACTTTTTGATAGTTTGAAAGAAGAATTTGTTTCTGGTGAGCTTTTGGTCAAGTTCCGAGGCGATCGAGAGGCGCACGTTTTGCGTCTGACCCCCGGCCGGCAAGTCTGGGACGCTGTGAGAGAATACCGCGGCCGCCACGACGTGGTTTTTGCCGAACCCAACTATATTGCCCGTGCTTTGTTTACACCCAACGATCCTTACTTCAAATACCAGTGGGATTTAGACAATCCGGTTTACGGCGGGATTCATACCAAAGCGGCTTGGGACACGGGTAGTGGCAGCGGTGTGACCGTAGCCATTGTGGATACAGGCATTGCTTATGAGAACTATACCAATCCTGCAAACGGCAAAAAATACTACCAAGCTCCCGACCTTGCCAGCACCTGTTTTGCGCAGGGCTATGATTATATCGAAAACGACACTCATCCCAATGACGACAACTCTCACGGCACGCATGTCGCTGGCACCGTGGCACAGTCCACCAACAACGGCGTGGGCGTAGCCGGAGTTGCTTTTTCCTCGTGTCTTATGCCAGTCAAAGTTTTGGATAAAAACGGTTCGGGCTCTTACGCCGCCGTGGCCGCTGGCATCTGGTTCGCCGCAGATAATGGAGCTCGTGTTATCAACTTGAGTCTGGGCGGCTCAGCTTCTTCGCAAGCCCTGCTGGACGCGGTAGCCTATGCCTATAATAAAGGTGTTACGATTATCGCCGCGGCCGGCAACGATGGCGTAAATCAAGTTTCTTATCCAGCGGCTTATGATAATTATGTGATCGCAGTCGGAGCCACGCGCTATGACGAGACTTTGTCTTATTATTCCAATTACGGGCCGAGTTTGGATATAGTAGCACCGGGTGGGGATACCAGCCTGGATCAGAACGGCGACGGTTACGTGGACGGAGTTTTGCAAAACACCTTTAATCCCAACACGAAAAATACGGGTAGTTTCGGCTACTGGTTTTTTCAGGGAACCTCCATGGCCGCGCCTCACATAGCAGGAATCGCAGCTTTGGTAATTGCTAATGGCAATGCCACCACACCTGATAAAGTAAGAGTTGCTCTTCAAGAAACAGCGGAAGATAAAGGAGTCACTGGTCGAGATGATGTTTATGGTTATGGTCTAGTTAATGCTTTTACCGTTTTGAATTGGACAGCTGGGCCGCCAGATACAGGATCACCGGTGATAACCGGAGCTACCGGAAATATTACTGGAACCACTGCTGAGCTTGTAACAATATCTGCAACCATTACTGATAATGTAGGCGTTGATAATTCGACAGTATACTATACCCCGATCAACGGCACAGAAACTGCGATAGCAATGACCAAGGAACCAGATCCAAGCAATGTTTGGAAAGCTGATACGCCGGTTGCTTCAAATAAAATAGGAACGATAATCTACTATATTAAAGCAAAGGACGCAGCTGGAAACGAAGCTAGAGATCCTTCCACTGGTAGCTATAACATAACTATTACAGATAATGATCCTCCAGTAGCTAATGCTGGTCCAGATAAATCTGTGATAGTGAATGAGACAGTAACCCTCGATGGCTCAGGCTCAACTGATAATATTGGAATAACCAATTACAGTTGGGACTTTAAAAGTGATGGAATAGTGGATGCTGCTACTGCGGTAGCTACATCTACTTACTCAGCTCTCGGCACTTATATTGCCACTCTTACTGTTAGCGATGTAGCCGGTAATATTGCTTCTGATACAGCAGCAATCACCGTCACCGAAATACCAGTCGAGATGACAGTATTTTCTGACAGTTTTGAAGTAGGTGAATGGAACGGATTATGGACTGAAGATAGTCAAAATGATTGGTTCCGCTCCAGCCAGCGTGCGGTGGACGGCACGCGCAGTGCCGAGGTGGACGGCCGGGCTAATGACGCGCGGCTCATATCCATCCCGATTGATCTGCAGGGTCGCAGCAACGCGCGCATTGAATTTTCCTGGCTTATCGAATCGGGTCTAGATACCGGAGAGTATCTTATTTTCGAAGTTTCAACTGACGGCGGAACAACTTGGGTGGAAAAATCCCGGCTTAGAGGCAACGTGGATCCGGAAAACGTCTGGCACTCGCCCAGCTTTGAGCTTTCCGGTCTTGTCAATTTGCGTCTGCGCTTCAAAGCCAAGATGAGCTCGTCAGATGAAGACGCGAATGTTGATCTGGTAAAAGTCACGGCCTGGTAAAAGAGGATTCCACGCTATGCAGACGATTTTGTCGAAAGGAAATTTAAGGAAGCAGAAATTAATCCTCGGATATATGCTAAACGTATTAGATCTTGGGAGTGGGCAAGCGTTCCAGCTGTAGTCATAACAAGCGGAGACGGAATCGGCGCAATGATTTCCTCGAGAATTGGGCCGACAAAAACAAATAAGTCTAAAGGGGTCGTATTTGCCAGGGTCTTGATATGACTTATGATTTGATTCATGTTTGAGCACTTCTTCGTAAGAATAGGGCCTTTCGGATTTCTGACGATATCAGAAGTATTGCCGAAAGAGCTATGACGAGTACCAATTGAATAAGTGAAATTTGAGTAATTTTAAATATCCCGGACAAAAGCGGGATATAAATAAGAAGCGGTTGTAAGATGAGCGGGCCGAAAAATGCCAAGAGAAAAATCTTGTTGGCAAAGATGTTCTTCTTCAAAATAGAGCTGTCCCGTGTCCAAACATCGAGTAAAATAAAATGCTGGACGAGAATGATGGTAGTAAAAGCCATTGCCCGAGCCAATTCCAGATTAGCGAATTTTTGCCCAACCCAAAAAGCAATCAGTGTTGTAACAGCAGTTAAGACGCTGACCTCAAAAAACCAGGCACCATCAAGCGAGCTAAAAATACTTTTGGTTGTCCGCGGTTTTCTCTTCATAATGCTGTCATGTTTTGGCGTTACCGCCAGAGCAATTGCCGGCAGTCCATCGGTAACGAGATTGATATACAAAAGCTGTAGAGGAGTCAAAATAAGCCGCCAGCCCAAAAGCATACCGATGACAACTGCTAAAACTTCTCCGACATTGCACCCGACCAAATATTTGATGGCGGACTTGATATTGTCAAAAACCGTCCTGCCTTCCTCAACAGCTGTCACGAGCGTTGCATAATTATCGTCGGTAATGATCATATCGGCGGCTTCCTTGGCCACATCTGTTCCTGTGATCCCCATAGCCACGCCCACATTTGACTGTTTGAGGGCTAGGGCGTCATTCACGCCGTCGCCGGTCACGGCAACGATATGACCCATCCTTTGTAAAAGCTGCACGATGCGCAGCTTCTGGTCAGGAGTGGTCCGGGCAAAGATGCGAATGGTACTGAGTTTTCCCAGCGCTTCTTCGTCAGAGAGTTTTGCAAATTGGCTACCTGTAATAATCTCCTCATTTTTTTGGATCAGGCCGATTTTTGCGCCAATAGCATTGGCCGTCAGTTCATTATCGCCGGTAATCATGATGGTTCTGATACCTGCGGCTTCGGCTACTGCAATGGCATCTTTCACTTCTTCTCTAGGCGGATCGGCAATCCCCACAAACCCGATAAATATAAGGCCCTGTTCGGCTTCGTGGCGGGTTTTTGGCGTGTGTGTTACGTTTTTATATGCCAGCGCAATAACACGCAAGCCTTCTTTGGCATACTCACGGAATTCATTTTCAATATTCTGTCTCGACTGCTCATCCAAAGCACAACTTTTCAAAACAGATTCCGGAGCGCCTTTGGTGTAGATAGTCTTTTGCTTGTTGTTTTCCCATACGACGGTCATCATTTTTAGTGTAGGATCAAAAGCAAATTCCTCAAGCAGCGTGCCGTTCTGTTTCACCTGCTCGATTACTAAATCCTTGTCCGAGGCAAAGAGAAGCAACGCTCCTTCAGTGGTATCTCCTAAAATGTCGTGCTTCCCATGATCGTGCTTAAATACCAAACTGGCGTTGTTACATATCACACCGGCGGTCAAAAGCCTACCAAATATTGACAGAGATAATTGCAAAGCGGTATCGTGAATGTTGTAGCTTTTTCCGTCAAGCCAAACCTTTGTCACCCGCATCTCGTTTCTGGTGAGCGTGCCTGTTTTATCTGTAGCAATAACGGTAGCACTTCCCAAAGCTTCAATCGAAGACAGCTTACGCAGGATCGCTTTTTCCCTCGCCATACGCTGCATCCCAACGGCTAAGGTGATGGTGATGACTGCCGGTAAACCTTCCGGAACCGCGGCTACGGCCAAACTTATACTGGTAAGAACAATCTCAATTAAAGGATGTTTAGCCAAGAAACCGATAATAAATACTATGCCGCTGGCGGCAATAGCCAAAATTCCTAACTGTTTGCCCAAAACATCCAGTTTCTTTTGCAACGGTGTTTCCTCCTCCTTGATCTGGGAAAGGGAGGCCGCAATCTGACCAAAGCGCGTCTGCACCCCGGTGGAGGTGACGAGCACCTTGGCTCTGCCTTTGGAAATAATAGTTCCCAAATAAATCAACCTTTTCCCTTCATCATGGACGTTTTTCTCAACTGGCATTGACTCGCCGGTGAGTGAGGCTTCGTTTGCCTCCAAATGCAAACTTTCTAGAAGCGTGCCGTCGGCCGGGATTTTATCTCCTTCCTCAAGAATAATTACATCGCCGGGAACTAGAAGCTTGCTGTCTATTCTTTGTTCCACCCCGTCTCTCATGACCCGCACAGAGCTAACAGTCATTTTTTTCAGAGCTGCAATAGTCTTTTCGGCTTTATATTCTTGGATAAAGCCCAAGATTCCGTTGAGGATAACGATAAGAATAATGAAAATCCCATCCAATAGATCTACCAAAAACAAAGAAGCGATAGAGGCAATAATCAACAAAACCACTAAAACACTTGTAAATTGGGAGAGGAGAATCTGAAAAGGCGTTTGCCTAGGACGGCCTGCAATTTCATTATACCCAAATTGGGTCAGCAGTTTCTGCGCTTGTTTATCTGATAATCCGACTTTATGTTCCATGTGGTTAAACAAAAAAGGCCCTTACTCTCTCCAGTATACTGGTTTGACTAAAGGTCTTGCTTATTTACATTAAATTGTGGTATAAAAGATATAGTCTAATATCGCCTTGAGTGGTGGGAAGCAACGAGACGAATGGTCAAATATGCGTCTTAAAGCTGGGAACCGTCACTAATTATAACCGGCCAAGACAGAGGTCGGTTTTTGGTATTTACATATGACTAAAATATTTTCATGGATATTCATAGGCATAGTAATTGCGTTTTTCATTTTTTTCTTCAACATCGTTGCTCTGATTACGGATTGGTGGTGGTTTTCTGAAGTTGGTTTTACCGAAATCTTCACCAAATCACTCGCCACAAAAGTCATTGTCGGTCTCACGGTTGGCTTGTTTGCGGTAGCGTTTCTTCTTACTAACTTTCTCATCTCCGTGCGCAGCAAAATTCCTTGGCTGGCAGCTATTCCTGAAGCTCTGATTGGCCAACCTCTGAGCCTGAATGATCGTATAGTAAAAAAACTTGGAATTGTTATTTGTTTAATAGTAGCTTTTTTTATCGGTCTTATCGCCGCAGCCAGTTGGCAGGATGTCTTGAAATATTTTGCGGCGACTCCATTTGGTCAAACCGATCCGTTGTTTGGTAAAGACGTAGCATTTTATGTGTTTTCCCTCCCGATATATTCTCTGGGATTGGGCTTGGCGAGAATTCTTATCCTCCTATCACTTATCGGTTGTGGCATTGTCTATGTCTTGCGGGGCAGTCTGAATCTGACTGATCTTTTGGGAAAATTTAACTTGGCAAGCATATCTCAAAAACTCGGCGTCCCTGCCCGCATTGCTACGCAAAGCGTTGCAGGCGGGCCTCCAGTCAAATTAATCAAACACAAGAGCACACATTCGACAAGCTCAGTGCAGGCAGACCGGAAGGCAAGACTACATATAGGGATTTTATTATCCCTCTTTTTGGCAACAGTTGCCGTAGGTACTTATCTTTCGCTTTACAACCTTCTTGTAACTCAGAGCGGGCCGGTATTTGGCGCGGCGTTTACTGATGCGAACATCATGATCCCCATCTTAAAGGTCTCTGTCTTTACCTATGGGCTTGCAGCATGCATGGCATTGTTCTATGGCGTAAGCGGAAAAATTTCACCCCTTATAGGCGCGATCTCTTTAACTGTTTTGGTTGGACTTGCACAAGGCATCGTCCCAGGTGTCTTTCAAAAATTAGTGGTTGCTCCCAATGAACTGGTGAAAGAAACGCCGTTTATTAAGCATAATATTGAAGCCACCCGCAAGGCGTATAGATTGGACAGGATCGAAGAAAGGGAGATCGCCGCGGATAAACCTATTACCGCATCTGATATTGCAGCGAATAATTTAACCATTAAAAATGTGAGGCTATGGGACAGGGCACCGCTTCTCTCCACTTTTTCGCAAATCCAAGAGATTAGGACCTACTACGAGTTTGCAAGCGTCGATAACGACCGCTACATTATAAATGGGGAAGTGCGCCAAATCATGCTTTCGCCCAGAGAGCTAGCTTCCGACAGTCTTCCCAACAAAGCCTGGATTAATGAACGATTGACGTTCACCCATGGCTATGGTATTGCCGCTGGACCGGTGAACCAGGTGACTCCCGAGGGGTTGCCGGTACTGTTCGTCAAAGATTTACCCCCCAAATCGGAAGTGAAAGAACTTTCTGTTGCCAGGCCGGAAATTTACTACGGAGAGATTCTTAACGACTATGTTATTACGAAAACCAAATCTAAAGAATTTGATTATCCTAAAGGAGAAGAAAATGTGTACACCACATATACAGGAAAAGGTGGAGTGGAAATTAACTCCCCGTGGCGTAGACTCTTCTATGCTTTTCGCGTTGGCTCACTCAAAATGCTTTTATCTGGCGATATAACCCGCGAAAGTCGTATTCTTTACAACCGGGGTGTTATAGAGAGAGTGGTAAAAGTTGCGCCATTCTTAACGTATGACCGGGATCCATATTTAGTCGTTGCCGAAGGCAAGCTCTATTGGATCATCGATGCGTATACTTCAACCGACAGATATCCGTATTCCCAACCATTGCCCCTAAACGGTAGCCCTTCGACTCCGCTCAGGGTAAATTACATTAGAAGCTCAGTCAAAGCAGTGGTAGACGCGTATGACGGAACCGTGAGTTTCTATCAAGCCGATCCAGACGATCCGATTATCAAAACTTACGCTAAAATGTTTCCTAATACCTTCCGTTCGCTTTCTGACATGCCCAAAAGTCTAATGCCTCATCTACGTTATCCCGAGGACATCTTTTCTCTGCAAACTGCCGCTTATACCACATACCACATGGATGATCCGCAAATCTTTTATAACAAAGAGGATTTGTGGGAAATACCAGCTATTGCCCAAGAAGGAGAACAGCAGGTTGACGGTAAGACTTCAATTATGACTCCCCGCCACATGATCATGAGGCTTCCAGGAGAAAAAACCGAGGAGTATATTCTAATGCTGCCATTTACTCCGCGGGCCAAAGACAACCTTTCTGCCTGGATGGTAGCCAGAAATGACGGCGGGCAGTATGGTAAACTGGTCGTCTATCGCTTCCCCAAGGATAAATTGGTGTTCGGTCCTAAACAAGTCATTAGCCGGATCAATCAGGACGCAGAAATCAGTCAACAGATCTCTTTATGGGATCAGCGCGGCTCTCAAGTAATTCAGGGACCACTTCTGGTCATTCCCATCGAAGAGTCTCTATTCTATGTTCGACCACTCTACCTTAAAGCCGATGCTGGGAAAATCCCGGAACTCAAACGCGTGATTGTCGCCTATGAGAATAAGATTGCGATGGAAGAGACGCTGGAGGCAGGACTCGCCAGACTCTTCGGTATCGGCATCGGCCAACAAGCAAAATCAGCAGGAGAAACAGTTCCATCGAAAGCAGCTGCCGAGACGAGTAAGGAGAATCTCCTCAAACAGGCTGTCGAGACGTACGATGCCGCTATCCGCGCACAAAAAGAGGGAGATTGGGGAAGATACGGAGAAGAAATTAAAAAATTGGGGGAAATCCTGAATAAACTGCGCCCATGAATCTTAAAAAATGGCTGACTATTATTATCATCACATTAGTACTGCTTAGCTTTTTGCCTTCCCTGTTTATGGCATACTAAGTGAAAAAATGAAAACCGGTTTATCCGCTACTATACGATCACTACTCATTGTGGGCACCACGCTTTCAGTTGTCCTTGGACTGTTATTTCTCCTTTTTCGCATACTCCAGCCATTTCTCTTTGTATTTCTAGCCGCTTTTATCTTAAGCGTCTTCTTAAACCCACTATTTATCTACTTGCACCAAAGATTGCGACTGCCTAAAACAATCTCTGCTACCCTCGCGATATTTGTATCTATTCTCGTTGTGTCCATCCCGCTTTTAATTATTGCGACACTTCTTATAAGTGAAATGAGTAATGTATTGGCCTTTATTCAGGCTAATGTCGGAGCAAGGAATGAATTGACACAAGCTGTCTACGGCTACCTTAATCAATGGGGAATTTCCACCCAAAACTTTGAGGTTGAAGTCAATAAATACGTCATCACCACACTTGGCTTTGTGTCAGCTAGCTTAACTGCCATACTCTCCCAAACTTTTGGATTAATTCTTAATGGTCTTCTTACTCTCCTCGTGACCTTTTATTTCCTGATACACAAAGAAGCTATTATCCACTATGTCTCTAATGTCAACCTGTTAAGTCAAGCTGATACCGAGCGTCTAACCTCCCGGGCTACTGAAGTTATGACAGCAACGATACGTGGCAATTTTATCGTCATAGCAATTCAGGCAGTGTTAGGGGGAGTAGGATTTGCCATCTTTGGTCTCTCTTCGCCTGTACTTTTGGGAGCTTTATATGGCTTGGCTTCACTTATACCTTTAGTAGGAATTACCCTCGTTTGGCTTCCGGCAGCTCTTTATCTCATATTATCTGGAAATCTCATAAGCGGTATCGGGTTAGCTCTGTGGGCTATCGTGTCCAACTTGCTTATGGATAACGTCGTCAGTCCAAAAATCGTGGCCGGAGAAACTCGCCTCCACCCTTTGTTCATATTGTTCGGCGTCTTGGGTGGAGTCCAGCTCTTTGGACTTTTTGGCATCATCCTCGGACCTACCATCATCGCTCTTTCATTTATTGTTCTTGAAATGTACCGGCAGTTACTGCATGAGCAAGGTCATATTTCAAGAACCTCAAATCGCTTGCGTAGATAGTCGCTCCCGATATTGATAGCTGTAATTCCATTAAACTCATTACAAAACTCCAATTAACTTGAAATAACTCCATCTTTTCCATCAAAATGGGCAGTTACCCTAGATAGGAGATGACTGCCCATATACGATATTAACAAATTAGTTTCTCAAAGGGTATTTGGAAAACTAATTAAAATACTGTTCGGACCAAAACAAAAAAGATATGGAAGAAAAAGAAGTGACTTTGAGGCTATTTCCAACGGAATCTTGCAGGTCTTGGTGAATGGTATTGCATGGAATAAGATTTCTTTCAGTGGTTGCTCATATGGCACATGTTACCGATATTTCCGTGAACTGCAAAGACGTGGGAAACTCAAACTCATTTTTCAAATACTGGTCGGAGAGAAAACAGATATTAAGGGACTTCCTGTTAATGTTTCATTTGGCAAAGGAGGAGATGATGACAGGGATTTTGTACCGGTTCATCTGCAAAACGGAGGCCGCAGAAGGAAAATTAAGACTTTAAATCTGGATAAGGGATATACTAGTTGTGATTTAATAAGAGATTTAAGAAGAAGAGGAACATCTGTAAATATGCAAACAAAGAAGGGAGACTATATCAGAAAGATTGGTCCTAAATTCGGATTTAAAGAAGAGAAATACAAGGTGAGATTCCTGGTGGAGAAAGTATTTACCTGGATGGAGAACTTTAGGCACATTAAATTGAGAAGAGAGTATAAACCGGCTATGTTTAAGGCTTTTGTATACCTTAGTTTGATGCTAATTTTACTGAGGAATTAAGTTTTGTTCGGAGCGGGTCACCGTACTTTGCTCGAACCTGCCTAGCCTGGATGACCATATCAAATCATATCTTTTAAGCCAGTCTGATATGACATTTCCTACTGCCGTCAAAATCATCCTCCGGTCTTCTATTACTCTTGAATTAATTTTACAACTAACTGAGTTTAAAAACCATCTCAAGAGTGTTGATTTCTGTTTGTTTCAGGAGGTTTTTGGTAAATCCAAAAAGCGTTTTTCTACCCAAGTTCAAAAGTAGTCACTCCGTAAATTCTATCAATCGGTAGAGTGGGGAATTTTTTTGTATACATTCTGGCTGTAGCAAACACCTTTTTCATTTTATGCAAACCAACTAAAGTGACCGCACTCTGATTTATCTCTGGTATGTCTAAAAAACACGGGGAATTGTCTTCAATACTACTCACCAATGCTTTGAAGAGTTTATCGGCTATTTCAAAGTTATCAGCAAATAGTGGTCCAATTTTGTAGCCTACTCGACACTTTCTGACCGTGCCATAACCATGAATTTGGTTATTTGTTACGTAAACTAAAGCTGTACTTTCTGGTTGTTTAATCCAGTGGCTGAGAAATTTTTTCCTATCAACTGGAAAAAACTGATTGTCATATTGGTTTAGATCATCAAAAGAAATTGTGTTAGCTGGAACAATATTCTGATCGTCTTGATTAAACTTCTTGCTGTTAAAATAATAGCGAGCATTGTTGTAGGCAAGTTCAAAACCAGACTTTTTGTAATTTTCCTGCTGTTCAACCACCCCATCCAGCCCTATATTTTGAGTTTTGAGGTAATCTATAGCTTTATTCCAAACCTGAATTCCGTAGCCTTGATTACGAAATTCTTTTTTAGTGATATAAAAACCCAAGAATCCAAAGCTTGGTCCATAAGAAACAGCAGAAATACAAGCAATTGGTTGGTCATCTAAAGACCCAAGTAAAAATCCCTTTGGATCTGTAGCATAAAAAGCATCGGCATCATAAAGGCCAGGATTCCATCCTTCGTTGGCGGCCCATTCAACCATTACGTCTAGTTTTTTGCGTGTTGCAGGACGAACTTGGAAACTCATGGTTTCATTGTACTACTTGAGCTGGTTTTGTTCTACTAAGCCTAGTAAAATACAAGTACCGAATGATCTCTGTGGTGAAGGTATCTTACCTTTAGAGAACTGATGGCACGCGAGTGATCCATCTTAGCCACAGGGACCGATTTTAGGTTGTAGAGGCTAGTTCAAGAACTTTAACTAAATCTTTTCCGAGTTGTTCTAGTTCACTTAAATCTACTGTTTCTTCTACTGAGTGTTCATTTCTAACCCCCGTAGATACTACAAAAACATTTAACCCTTTTTCTCCTCTTAAAGCGTTTGCGTCACTTGCAACAAAAGTTTCCTTCATTTCAAATATTCCGCCTCTTTGTTCCACGACATTTTTATAAGTTTGTAAAAGTGGTTCATCAGAATCAACTTTGTAGGCAAGGGCAAGTTGTTTGGTCGAAAATTTGACTTCAGCTCTATTTCTTTCTGCTGCTTCTGTGAAAGCCGATTGGAGTTGATCAACCCTCGCTTTTAAGTCCTGACCTTGCAAAAAGCTCCTAACTTCACCCTGCAAAGTTAAATTTCCCGGAACAACGTTTCTTGCTTTACCTGCAGATAAAATACCAATATTTACTCTGGTTTTTCCATCATCGGCTTCACCTGCACGTATTCCAGTATCAAGTAAAACTTGAATGGCATTTGCTCCTTGAGTTAAATCTTTTCCGGGATGAGTTTCTTTCCCAATAATTTCCACATCAAAGGCTACGTAAGCAGATCCCTGACTAACTACAGATCCAGCTTCAAAGGCATTGTCGAAAACAATCCCTTGAGTAACTCCATATTCTGCAAGATTTAATGCCTTAGCTCCCCAAAGTCCAATTTCTTCCTGAACTGTAAAAGCAACTACAAGAGGTGGATGCGCTTTTTGTTCCGTCACAATTACGTTTGCTGCCTCAAGAATTATTGCAACACCGGCAATATCATCAGCTCGAAGATTGGTTGAGCCGTCACTTTTGAGAATGTCTCCACTTTTTAATGGGATATGTCCTTTTCCTGGTGGAACACCATCCAAATGAGCATTAAGAAGGATAGGTTGTCCAGCTCCCGGGAGAAAACCAATCACATTACCAATTTCGTCTCTTTTTGTGTCAAAACCCAAAGCTACTAATCTATCAGTTACCAATGATGTTATCGCACTTTCATTCTTGGACACAGAATCTACTTTGGCCAAGCTGTAAAAAGTTCTTTCGATAGCTTCTTTCATTACGACGATTATATCATTTATCAGGTAAATCGTAAGTTCTAAATCCAATCGCAACCCCCTAGAGTAAAATATTTAGCTTCAAGGGGGTGAAGACATATAAAACATAAAAAGATTGATGCTTTTGAGAGAGACAAAATTGCAATCTGGAAATCTCGTGGTATATCCAATAAAGAGATTGGCAGGAAACTTGGTAGATCTGCCTCAACTATTGGACGTGAGATAACAAGGAACTCTTTTAAGGGAGCATATTACGTGGCTATACATGCACAAAATAAATCTACCCAAAGGAAATCTTCTGCTGGGAAAAGACACCCTTTAAAGAATAAAGAAGTTTTTGCCTGGGTCATCAAAAGATTAATTAGAGGTTGGTCTCCTGAACAAATTTCAGGCAGGATGAAACTGGTATTCCCAAATAACTTTGAGATGAGAATTAATCCTGAAACAATTTATTCATTCATCTACTCAACTAAATTTAAATATAGAAAGTTTTGGGAATATCTTCCCTGGAAAAGGAAGAAAAGAAGACACAAACATGGCAGAAGTGTTCACAGAGGCACAATTTCCAATAGAATCTCTATTCATGATAGACCAATGGCAATTGATCAGAATATTGAGTTTGGTCATTTTGAGGGAGATTCTGTTGAAGGATTACACCACAAAGATGGTGTTCATACTGAAGTTGAAAGAATATCCAGAAAATATTTTGTAAAACTTGTGAACAGTATAAGTTCAGAAGAAGCAATTAAGGCTCAAGTAGAAATATTTGAAAACCTTCCAGTATTTGCTAGAAAGTCCACTACTTTGGATAATGGCAGAGAAAATCATAGTCATTTCAAGTTAAAAGAATTAGGAATGGACACATACTTTGCAGATCCATATTCATCTTGGCAAAGAGGATCAAATGAATATCATAACGGACTATTCAGAAGGTATTTTCCAAAGAAAACAGACTTTTCAAAAGTAGCACAATTTGACATTGATGAAGTTGTAAAAGAGATAAACAACAGACCAAGGAAATGCCTTGGATATTACACACCTAATGAGGTATTCTTGAGGGAGCTAAATAAGGGAGGGGTTACGATTCGATATTGAATGTAGGCAATTGTTTCCGAGTAATGGACAATCTCCTGGGAATTAAAAAGCATCGGGTCGCTCAAAGTAAGGCCTGCAGTTAACTGAACATGTCTATCTCCCTCAACGAAATCAGCTATTCCGTTTAAACTCTTGGAAACCAAAACCGAACCTTTAAACTTTGGATTATCGGCATACTGCATTACAATAATCTTATAATCAGATAATCTTTGCAAAGACCTGATAAAATTCCATCCGTCTTCGGCACTTTCAATTCTTAGTTTTGCAACCCTGCTTAGATTTTCAACTCCGATTTTTGGACTGGCACTGATCCAGTACGGAAATTCTAAATCGGCAACTGTCATCAGAAAATCATCTCTGGTGATCAGGTCGCCGGAACGAAAAGCATGAAATCTTTCATGGGGCAGTCCCTTTTCTTTTAACAACGAATAAATGTGTTCCCTATCTTTTCTTTCTTCGACTCGCAGTTTAACGTGGAAGTATTGTTCAGTAAGTTTGCTCCAGGCTTGGAGTGAAGTGGACTTTTGGACGTTTTTCTGATCAGTCTGACTTTTATCCGACATTTTCAATGTCTGAATTATATTTCATAATTATGGCCCGGTCCAGTTTTTGAAAATTATTCCAAAATCCAAGCTATTCACTTTATTGTCAACAATAAAAAGGTTATATAAAGGTGTAAACCAGTTAGAAAGAAGTATTTTTGCGTCATTCCCATTAACTCTTCCATCACCATCTAAATCTCCCGTGATTGGCCCCGGTGTAGGTTTGGGGGTGAGTGTCGTTGAAGGAGTAGGACTCGGAAGGGGTTGGCAAGTGCAATATGACCACTCTGCGGGAATTCCAGAGCAATCCTGGTTAAGATTTTTTAAAACCACACTACAAACAGAATTTGCTATTGTACAAAAAGTGCCGTCGAAGGTCATTCTGGTTCCGTTCATGGGAACATTTGCTCTAACCCCGACGCAACTTCCCCCGTTACTAAAGCATTTTTGGTCACAGGATTCGTTTGAAGCACTGTTAAGAATAATTGTTGGTCCAAAGTTTATGGATACGCTAGCTTCAGAAGTAGAAGCGCTTAATGTTTTTATAGTAATTCCCCTATAGGTATCTGTAAAAGTTTTGCCAACAGCCAAAGGTGCGTCAGAAAAGGAATTTGTGTCAGAAGACGTATCAATCAACAAAGAGTCAGTTGACCTATTGAACTCGGGTGCAATCCTTATACTAACTCCATTTGTTACCGAACTAGTCAAGGTGTTGTCAAAACCATACGGCTGTCTGTACTCCAGATAATAGTAGTTTATAATATTGCCGAATGAATCTCTGTCCTTAGGAACCCGTAAAGCCTGGACACCAGTTGTTGATCTTTCAATTGGAGCTATCGAATAATTACCATCCGAAGTAACTGTCAAAGTATTAACTGGCTGATACCAATTGAGTACACCTTTAAAAAAATTGTTCATATGATAGGAAGATCCACTATCCATAATATCAAAGGGGTCGCCATAAGAAACTTGTGTGCAGTTATCACTAATAGGTACCCTTTTTCCAGTCGGATCGACACAATTGTAGGTATTGGCGTGGTATAAACCAAAGTTATGTCCGAGTTCATGACCTACGACACTTAGTGAATAAAAAAAATTCACCCAAACCTCATTTTGTCCCACTTCCGCGGCACCTGACCAATTGCAAACCAATGTATAGGGAAACAAATAGATGTAATTGTCATATCCGGCTAAGTCAACCCCATTGTTTTGAGCTATTGATCTGGCACTAGAGGTCCAAGTTTTGTAATCGCAAGGTAAAGGGGGTAACGGTTTATTGTAGGGTATTGTATACCAACCAAAAATATCGCCATCGGACCGGAACTTTCCAGTTAAGTTTATTTGTCCAAAGGATACCTCTTGATAAAATGCTTTAACCGAATCGCTATCTGTAAAAGTTTTTCTTCTGGTTTCATCTAAAGTGAAGGGTTGTGAAGTATCATTTTGGAAATTGAAAAGAATCACGGCAACCTTTTTTGCGAGAGAACATGCACATGAGAATTTCCCGGTACATAAAGGTTGGCTGGGAAGAATGCAGTTATTTTGAGTAACTGAGCCCAAATCGCACTGGCAGGTTCCCATGCTTTGAACAGAAGAAACAGTTGCTGTGGCTGTAACTTGAAAAGAATTAACCGTTATAGTATTACCAGAGATCGTCCCGCTAACCTGAAGTCTTGACCCAGGTTTAACTTGGGATAGGTTGCCTGGGTAGTTAAGCAAAATTAAATTTCCGCTACTGGTCTCAAGGGAATAAATTGTATTAGAAACTCCATTTTTAAAATCATCAGTTATGGAAACAACGAGTTTTCCTTCAATCGTTATCTCTTGAGTAGCTGCCAGGGAATGTTTAGATAAAACAGAAATAAGCAAAAACAAGCTAAAAAGGATTCCAAAATACCGTCTCACTCTAAATTAATTTAGAACATTTAACCTAAAAAATAAAGACTCTAACTTATGGGAATCCCCCCGGTGCCGGTATAGATTTTGGGGGGGCGGGACCAATCTTTCGGCGATTCCTCTTTAACCTCCCTTGAAGCGTTTTCTTTCTTTTCGGGCTCTAATGGCACCTCACCCGGAATTGATCCCGGCGGAAAGTGAGCAGGCTGAAATTGTGGAAGGTTCACCCTTCGTCCACCCAACTTCATGAGATGTGCAAGAATCTCAAAAGTCTCAGAGTTGACCATAGGATGGGTAAAGCGTTTACTTCCTTCTTCAATTCCCATCAAAAGATTAGTGGCAACATCAGCATCTAAATTAAATCCGCTCTCTTTAATTAAACTTGCAATAATCTCTGATATCGAACTAGCAGGGCGTGCAAAAGACAAAACTCTAAAGCTTTGAGACAGATTAATTTCTCTTATTCCGATGTGAATTATTTTTTGTGGTTGAATTTCTTTACCGCTTAAAACAGGGAAGTGTCCTTCATGTTCTCCGCCCACCAGAACAGCCATATCGGCAGATACTCCGGAATATACCAAATCTAACTGGTCTTTCTTGGGAGAAGAAATACCCGGCTTAGGGATAACTGTTAGTTTAAATTCACCATTTTCTATGTCCGCGCTCACCCGGTCAACTGCATTGGCATCATAATTAACAAACTTTATAGTCAGATTTTTATCACCTAAGCTCGTGCCTATTTTATTAACTCCAACCAAACGATTAAATTCGACAACCATTGGGGAAGAACACGCAATAGACGCTTCTTTTACCCCGTTTAAAGCTAAATAAAGACCTAATCCTGCTGCAACATGGTCAAATTGTGGACTTAAGGGCAGAAGGATTAGAATCGATTTACTGTTTTCGACTAAAGATGCGAACGAGTTTTTCACTTTTCTGTTTTAGAAACCGATAGTATCATATCGCCTTCTCTAAAATCAAGTTGGGGATCAAAAATAGCTCCAAATTCTTCTCCTGCTTTGACCTCCATTACGTTCTGTTTTTGTTTTTTTAAGGAAGTTACCTTTACTTTACCAATCTCTTTATCATTTCTTGTTATTGATAAACTATCCAGTTTTGTAATAATTCCCTGCGTCATTTTGCATCCGGCAACGCGTTTTTTGTTAAATGGAAAGCTGGCGACAATGACAGCTTTACCTAAAATTTCTTCAGTATTTTTTTTAACGAGTCCCTCAAGAGATTTAAAAAGTTCATAAATTATTTTGAAAGTTTCTATTTTTATTCCCTCTTTTTCTGCCAAATTTTTAACCTGGCTCGAGACGCTTAGCTCAAAAGCAAAAATTGCCGCGTGTGATGTTTTTGCAAATAGAACGTCAGACTCATTAACTTCACCAACGCTTGATGATAAAACCTCTATTCCTTGCGGTAGATTTAAAATTATTGCCTCCAAACTCCCTGCCTTTTTGGCTTTAAGAACAATCGGAATTCCTTTCAACAATTCTGGCACCTTGAGTTTTCGGGATAAAATATCAGTTGATTTTTTAGTAATCTCTGAGTTACCTATGCTTGAAACGGACGACCCAACCGATGGCAACTCCTTAAATCCCAATATCTGTCCCGGTTCCCCCGGTAAAATTTTTTTAACCGACTTGCCTACATAATCAAAAATCCCCCTGACGCGGCAGGCGACACTTCCGCAAATTATATTTTTACCTACCTCTAAAGACCCGTTTCTGACAACAACCGACACTAAAAGGCCCTTCTTATCTTTCGAATTTTCAATCACAACTGCTTCTAATGGAGCAACGGAATCTGACCTAATTTCTTGAACTTCGGCAGTTAAAGTTATCATTTCTAAAAGTTCATCTATACCGGAAAGAGTTTTTGAAGAAACCGGAACTAAAATGATATTTCCACCTCTTCCCTCGAAGTAAACTTCTTCCTGCTCAAGCTCGCCTCTCACTTTATCAACATCGGCTGTTGGAAGATCAATCTTTGTAATAGCAACTATAAATGGAATACTTGCTTCCCGAATATATTCTATCGATTCTTTTGTTTGAGGCTTAACTCCATCGTCGGCTGCCACAACCAGAACAGCAATATCAGCCAACTTTGCTCCCCGTGAGCGCATACTGCTAAAAGCAGCGTGTCCCGGAGTATCAATAAAAGTTATTTTTTTTCCTTCTTTTATGGTAACAACCGATGCTCCAATATTTTGCGTTATTCCACCGGCCTCCTTAGTAGCAATATTCGTTCTTCTAATTGCGTCAAGAAGAGAAGTCTTGCCATGATTTACATGGCCAAGTACTGTAATAATCGGGGCTCGATTTGTTTCCATAGCTAATTTCCTTTCCAATTAAAGTTATCATTTAACTTTGATCGGCTGATATATCAAGTTTAGTTTTTTTAGTTTTATCCTTCTTTGGTTTAACCGTCTTTGCAGCCGGCTTTAAAGTTGCACTTTGTACTTCAATTCTCCACCCCGTCAATTTTGCAGCAAGGCGGGCGTTTTGACCTTCCTTACCAATTGCAAGAGATAGTTGATCTTCAGGCACGCTGACTTCGGCCGTTTTAGCCTTTTTATCCAATTTAATTGATGAAACCTCTGCCGGAGAAAGAGCTGTTTTAATAAATTCGGCTGGCTCGTCCGACCAGGGGATTATGTCAACTCTTTCACCGCCAAGTTCGTTGGTAACAGCCTGAACTCTAACCCCTTTTTGTCCGACACAAGATCCCACTGGATCAATTCCCGTTTGAGAGGAAAAAACTGCAATTTTAGATCTTACACCAGGCTCACGGGCAATATTTCTAATTTCAACATTGCCGGAAGAAATTTCGGGAACTTCTCTGGCAAAAAGTCTTTTTACAAACTCGGGATCGGCTCGGGATAAAATAATATCGCGCCCGAACGTTCCTTCCCTAATTTCTTTCAAAAGAAATGTCAATCGCTGACTTAAGCTAAGTCTTTCGGTTTGAATTCTTTCTTCGGCCGGCATTATCGCTTCGGTCCGGCCTATATCAACCCGAACATTAGGTCCATCAAATCTAAGAACCAGTCCGGAAATAAGGCCCCCGACTCGGGAAGAAAACTCATTCAAAATTGCGCCTTTTTCAGCTTCTCTTATTTTCTGATGTATTACTTGCTTAGCGGTTTGGGCTGCAATCCGGCCAAATCCTGGAGGAGTTACGTCTTTTTTCTCCTCCGGTTTTCCCGTAGGATTCGCAAAAACTTTTGCCTCCCCGTTTACGGGATTTATTTCTACTTCAAAATCAATGTTTTCTGTTTCATCTCCTAGTTCCCTGGCATCTCTCCTATAGGCCGCAATAATTGCCTGCTTAATTGTTTCTATAACCACGGCACTATCCAAGTTTCGCTCCGTCGCGACTGCTTTTAATGCCTGACTAAATTCTGTTCTAGCTACTTGTGCCACAAGGCAGTCTACTCTATAGCCCTTCTTTTTTCAACTCTTCAACAATTTCTCTTTGATAACCGGATAGTTTTTCGGGGACGGAAATATTCAAGCGGACGTACTCGTCGCCTCGGCCTCGGCCACGAAGATTAGGAACACCCTTTCCCCGAAGCCGGACCGTAGTTCCCGGAACAGTTCCGGGTCTGACGCGGATTTCTACCTCCCCGTCTATTGTCGGCACACCAAAATTACCGCCCAAAACCGCTATAGAATAAGGAAGTGAAACTTTGACATAAATGTCTTCTCCATCCCTTTCAAAAAGATTGTGTGACTTGACCTTGATCGAAAGTGTGAAATCTCCAAAGTCAATCCGCGATCCTTCATCTACCCCCGCCGGAATTTTAATTTTTCTTCTTTTGCCTTCAATCGACACTTCTTTTTCAGTGCCCTTTATAGCTTCTATAAAGTCGAGACTGAGACTATAACGAGGAACCCTTTTAGCCTGTCTGAAGGGGCTCCCGCCAAAAAATTGCTCGAATATCTCAAATGGATCTCCAAAATCAAAATTGCCAAATGGATTTCCACTATCTCCATCAGTCGATGTATAGGTATAGGTAAATGGGCCCGTTGTGCCGCCAAATCCTCCTGGCATTCCACCCGGAGAAAAGGCATCATGACCATATTGATCGTAAGCTGAACGTTTCTGGCTGTCGGATAAAATCTGGTAAGCTTCATTTATTTCCTTAAAGCGCTTTTCTGCCTCTTCTTTATTGTCCTTATGCCGATCAGGATGCCACTCTAAAGCTTGCTTTCTGTAAGCCTTTTTTAACTCCTCCGCCGAAGCACTCTTCGAAACTCCTAAAATAGTGTAATAATCACTCTTAGCAGCCATATTCTTGAAGTCCTAACTTTCTTATTCAACAACCTCGCCTTCTTCAACCCCTTCGGTAGGCTCAGGACCGTTGGCTTTCCCCCCTTTTTTAGCACTCTTCTTCTCCCCATTGGGAGTTTCAGAGGTTGGTTCTTCACTTTGGGGCTGGCCTTGCGCGCCATACATTGCTTGGCCGATTTGACTTAAAGTATCCGAGAGATCTTTGGTCGCATTCTCGATTTCCTCTTTGCTCCCCTTTTCAAGAACATCTTTTAAAGCCTTAATTTTTTCTTCAAGTTTCGATTTAATGTCTGCAGGAACTTTATCCCCTGCATCACGAAGCGCTTTTTCAGCTGTAGCAACCATTGTATCGGCCCGGTTTTTGGCATCGATTTGTTCAGCCTTCTTTTGGTCTTCCTCTTTATGATGCTCTGCTTCCTCCTGCATTCTTTTGACTTCGTCTTCGGAAAGCCCAACGGCTCCAGTTATTGTTATATGCTGGGTCTTACTGGTTGCTTTATCTTGGGCGGTAACTTTCAAAATTCCTGAGGAATCAATATCAAAAGTTACTTCTATTTGCGGAACTCCGCGGGGAGCCGGGGGGATGCCATCCAACGTAAATCTCCCTAAACTTTTGTTGTCTCCCGACATGGGGCGTTCTCCTTGTGTAACATGGATTTCGACTTGTGTTTGATTATCGGCAGCTGTCGAAAAAACTTGAGATTTGGACGTCGGCACGGTCGTATTTCTGGTTATCATCGGAGTTGCCACCCCGCCTAAAGTCTCAATACCTAAAGTCAAAGGTGTAACATCCAGTAAAAGAATATCCTTGACTTCCCCTCCCAGAACACCCGCTTGGATAGCTGCACCCACTGCTACTACTTCATCCGGATTAACCGACTTATTAGGTTCTTTGCCAAAATATTCTTTAACCTTTTCGATAACTTTAGGCATTCTGGTCATTCCTCCGACCAAAATCACTTCGTTAACATCATGTGGATCGAGCTTAGCGTCTTTTAGACAAGCAGCGACCGGCCTCATCGTGTCTTCAATCAAATCATCAACTAGACTTTCAAGCTTTGCGCGTGTCAGCTTCATCGTCAAATGCATCGGCTGACCGTCTTTCTGAGTAATATAAGGCTGATTTACCTCAATTTCACTTGCGGCTGATAACTCAATTTTGGCTTTTTCTGCCGCGTCTCTCACTCTTTGAAGTGCTTGTTTATCTGCCCTTAAATCAACTGTATATTCTTTCTTGAACTCAGAAACTATGTAGTCTACAATTTTTTCATCAAAATCATCTCCTCCCAAGTGAGTGTCTCCGTTTGTTGCTTTAACTTCAAACACTCCTTCGCCAAGCTCTAAAACCGAAATGTCAAAAGTTCCGCCCCCAAGATCATAAACAGCAATCTTATGGGCATTTTTCTTATCCATTCCGTAGGCAAGAGCCGCTGCCGTTGGTTCATTAATTATTCTTTCGACCTTAAGTCCGGCTATCTCTCCTGCCTGTTTGGTCGCCTGTCTTTGAGCATCATCAAAATAGGCGGGGACTGTGATGACTGCCTGTTCAACCTTTCCACCCAAATAGGCCTCCGCATCTTTTTTAAGCTTCGTCAAAATTCTGGCCGAAATTTCCTGAGGGGTATAAGTTTTCCCCTCGATTTCGATAACAGCCATACCGTCTTTACCGCTCTTGATTTCATACGGAACCATCTTTTGTGTCCTTTTGACTTCATTATCCGTAAAACGTCTTCCCATTAATCTTTTAACCGAATAAACCGTATTTTTGGGATTAAGAATTACCTGGCGCTTAGCCACATCGCCTACCAGATTCTTGACGGGTTCAACAACAGACGGAGTAATATTTCGCCCAGTATCGGAAGCGGGTATAACCTTAGGTCGTCCCCCTTCCATAACTGCAACAACTGAATTTGTCGTTCCTAAATCAATTCCAATTATTTTTGCCATATTTATTTATCCTATTACTTTTACCTTAGCATGTCTTACGACCTGCCTGCCGGCAGACAGGTCGGTCTCATCTTTAAATTTCCATCCAGTCAAAACAACTTCTGTGATTTTGCCTTTTTCTCTTCCTTCAATCGTTTCCACTACCTCGTGTTTATTTTCGTCGAAATTACCTTTTGTGTCAATTTCCTCTAAACCCTCCTCTTCAAAAATCTTTCTTAATTCGATTATGGCAATTGCTAGTCCTTGATCTTTCAGATGCTTCTGTACAGATTCTAATATATCAAAAATTGTTAATAATTTAACTAATATTGCCTCTGCCGAAAATTTTATCCAAACTTCTTTTTCTTTTTCACTCCTTTTCCTTAGATTATCATAATCTGCAAGTGCTCTTGCAAGTTGGTCTTTTAGATTTTTGGACTTGTCGCTCATCCTTCTGTAAGCTCGTGTATAAGATTACCAAAATACCTTACGGTCGGAATAATTGCCGAATAATTTAATCTAAATGGTCCGATCACGCCAATTGCACCCTGTTTTTTGCCGGTTGCAAACCTGGTGGCAACAATTCCAACCGGCTCAAAATAGTCCCAACCAAGATCTTCGCCAAAAAGAACCTCCATCGGTGTGCCCAAAAACTTTTCAAAGAAAAGTTCATGAATGCGTCTTTCTTGCTCCAATAACTCAAAAACACTACGGCAAACTTCCATGTTACCGAACTCAGGATTTTCGAAAATATAGGAATAACCTGAACTCCAGGTATCACCTTCGTCAGTCGCAGAAACGGCCAGAGAGTTAGTTTTTTCTGCTAAAGCATGGGTCGCTTCTTCCATAAGTTTTCCAAAGTCACGCCTTACATCCCAAACCTCCTCTTTCGCTTTAACTTCGTCAACAACACTTAAAGATCTTTCTTCCATAAGTTGATCAATGTAAAATTTCATTGCAACGGACGTCGGAATCCGTCCAGCCGAAGTATGCGGCTGTCTCAGGTAACCTTTCTTTGTCAGATTTACCATTTCACTTCTGATTGTCGCAGAAGAAACTCCGAGATCGTATTTCTTCTCCAAGGCAAAAGATCCTACCGGTTCTGCTATTTTTATATATTCATCAATGAGAGCCTTAAGAATCTGTGTTTGTCTAGCTGTGAGTCCATCGTTCATGGTTAGCAGAATCCTATCACGAGTGCTAAATGCTGTCAAGGACTTAATTTTCAGGATCTAGTTCATCGGTTACTAAAATAGACTTTTCTTTTAGAACCAACCGTTTTAAAAGTCCAAGAAAAACCTTCAATTCTTTTGATTTTAGAATAAGGGAAATAATTAGATATACACCGATCCCTATTGTCGAAACCAAAAAAGTCAAAATCGCAAGATTGACAGTGTATCGAGTATCTAAAACGAACTTCTCAAAGTGAATATTTCTGACTACATCAACATTACTTAAAAAGGAAAGTCTTTTAACCCAAACGGACCGGTCAAAAAATTTGAGCACAAAGTACATAACCGCACCAGAGATGGTCGCCGAAAAAATGGACTTTAAGACAGGCAATAGCGACCTAATCATCGACCCATTCCTAAGTCTTTTGTTTAGCAAATAAAAAAGAATGAAAGTTTGTATTCCCACTCCTACGGAAAAAGAAGCGGCCAATGCCCACACCGGCAGATGGAAAGCTTTCACAAAAACAAAATTACCGATTATGTTCAAAGAAAGACTTATTAGTGAAATAATCACGGGAGTTTTAGTGTCGTGCAGAGCATAAAATGATCGTTCAAGAAGAGCCGCAACTGACTGAAAAACTATCCCAAAACCAAACGCCGAGAGGACCATTCCAGTCTGAACTGTGGCTTCCCATCCAAAAATTCGAGTCCCGAAGGCAAGTCTAATCAAGGGGATTCTCAAAACGATTATTATGGCAGCAAGCGGCATAACCAAGAAAACAATCTGATAAAAAGTGGAAAGCAAAGTCTTTTTAAATTCCTGCGGGCTATTTTCTTGTCGGGCCAAGGTCGGCAATGCTGCTTTAGCAATGGATGTACCAAATAACCCAATGGGTAAAAGTTGCAAAGAATTAGCTAACGTAAAGTAGGTGTAGGAAGCCGTTGACAACAATGAAGCCAGATAAAGTTCTGAGGTCTTTGCAATTTGTTCAAAAGATAAATCTACAAAACGGGGCAGAGATAGTTTTGCAATTTTTTTGACTTCTTCGTTAGGTTTAAAGTGCGAGACAAACCTAAATCCGAGTTTCACGGCAACAGGAAACTGAATCGAAAAATGAGCTATTGCCCCAATAACCACACCCACCGCAGGTGCAGTTAAACCCATCGACGGAGCAAGAAATACGGTTCCTAAAATTATCCCCAAGTTATAAAAAATTGGGGCAAGAGCCGGAATTAAAAATCTTTTCAGAGATTCCAGTACACCAGTTAAAACGTAACTTACTATAAAAAAGGCTTGGGCTGCAAAAAGAATTTTTGCAAGAGAAGCGATTTTTACAATATCCTGACTCGTAAAACCAGGTGCCATTATTTTGTACAGTCCCTCGGCTTGCGATCCTATAAATAATGCAAAAAAAGCAAAAATTATAAGACCGATATTGACTACCCTTCCTGCGGTATCCCAAGCCTCTTCCTTACCCTTCTTAAGCGATTTTGTAAAAACCGGGATAAAAGCCGAAGAAAAAGTACCAAAGACTAGAACCTCAAAAACAAGATCGGGAAGCCTGAAGGCAGCGAAAAACAACGAAAGTTCGTCCGGAGCAAAAAAGTGTGCCAAGACTCTTTGACGGACCAAACCAAGAATTCTTGACAATACAATCATAAGCATTATCACTGTTGCTGCAGTTAGGATTGAATTTTGAGGGCCAGTCAGGAAGTTTTTACTTTTTGTAATAATTTTTCTAACCATGTTGTAATTTTAGTTTTTCTAGATTATACTCTGGCCATGCCTGTAACTAAAACAGCCAAAAGGGCACTTAGATCGTCCAAAAGAAAATTGGAGGTTAACAGATTAACTATTGCCAAGATGGAAGCAACAATAAGACTTGCGAAAAAGCATAAAACCACAGTTTCTATCAAAAAAGCAATTTCTGCAACAGACATTGCGACCAAAAAGAAAGTCATCCACAAAAACAAGGCAGCAAGACTCAAAAGCACTCTCTCAAAGCTTATTCACTCCAAGCCCAAAACTCCCAAAAAACGATCTTAACCCAGGACCTCTCCTGTGATATATTTAAAGTATGACTGCCCCGAAAAAGGAAAAACTAATCAATCTACTTCCAAAAGAGGAGTTTGCAGAATCGACTCTCGGCCGAGCGTTAACTTGGGCTCTTTCAACTTTCCGGATTATAGTCATTGTTACCGAATTAATTGTAGTTTGTGCTTTTCTCTCACGCTTCTGGTTGGATGCGAAAATAACAGATTTAAATGACCAAATAAAGCAAAAATCGTCAATAATTTCATCTTTTTCACCCCTTGAGAAAAAATTTAGACAGGTTCAAATTAAACTATCAGTTTTCTCCACGTTAACATCAAACGGCCAATTGGTTTCCAAAACTATTAAAACCGTTTCCTCGTATCTTCCGCCCGATGTATTTCTAAATTCTTTTTCTTATAAAGATAGGGGTTCAAACATCAATGCCACAACCTTAAGCGAACAATCAATATCTCAGCTAATTGCAAATTTAGATAGCTTAGGACTGTTTTCAAAAATCAGTCTTGATCAAGTCAATTCCCAAAAAAACAAAGCGTCATTAAATTTCAATTTAACAGTGACTTTAAAATAATATGGCATTTGGTCAAAGACAAGGTAGCTATTCTAGATATAGAGAGTATTTTTTAAAACTCTCTATTTTGTATAACAAGCCTGGGGACATAAGAATGTTTATCGAACTTGCGCTGTCCCTTGCTACTCTCTCATTTTTCCTGTTTTTTGTACTTAGACCTACAGTTTTAACAATCACACAGCTATTTAAAGATGTGAATACGAAAGAGGAGACGATAAAACAACTGGATGAAAAAATCCAAAATCTAAACACGGCTCAGAATATAATGGACCGTGAAAGAAAAAATATAGAAAAGCTCGACTCGGCGATTCCTAATGGCCCGTTACCCGATAAATTTATAAGACAAATTGAATCTATCGCTCAAAAAAATGGATCGCCGATTTCGGCTCTGACCGTGGACGAAGTAACGCTTATTGGAAAGGAAGGAAACTTTAAACCTATAGAAAGATTACCGGAGGGAACATCTGGATTAAATATTTCTATAAGTCTTACGGGTAACAATTACCAACCTTTAATTTCTTTTCTATCAGATCTTGAGAACACTAGACGACCCTTGCTTTTAGATTCAGTTTCTTTAAACTCAGTTATAATAGAGAAAGACCAACAGTCATTATTAATGACTATCGTTGGCCGAGTACCGTTTCTGGTTTTAAAAGAGGGCAATACTAAAAAATGAAGAAGCAAGTTAAAACACCAAGATTAATTACAGTTGAAATTTTGACTTTAATTACAGTTACTTTATGGATTGTATTTGAAGTATACAGACTAGTTACTCTCAAAGGGAGTCCGACTGTTCCAGAGGAAATACTTGCACCAATTTCGTCAAATCTTGATTTGAAAGCGTTAAGCAAGCTAGATGAAAAAATATTTTTTGAGGGTAACGAATTATGAGCAATAGTAAAATTCCGACAATTTTGGCTATATTTGTTTTGGTTATTGGAATTGCTTCAGGGGTATTCCTTATTCAAAATAAAAAAATCTTTAAATTAGGAGCCTCCCCTGCCACGATACCTCAAGATGTGAGAATTACGAATATTACCCACTCTTCGTTTACAGTATCTTGGGTTACCGATAAAGAAAGCGTCGGATCAATAATTTGGGGAAAGGATGGTAACCTTGACCAAAAAGAACTTGACCAGACTTCCAAAAATATTCATGTTTTTAGCATAAATGGATTGACTCCTCAGACTTCATATTCATATAAAATAAGCTCTAACGGGGAAGTATTCGACAATAGTGGAATCTCCTGGCAAACACAAACAGGGCCGAATATCGGAGTCCCTGAAAATTCTTTGGTGATCTCGGGAACCGTTCTTGACAAAAATAATCAGCCTGTTGAAAATGTAATGGTATATCTAACTGGGGGAGGCATTTCGTCTTTATCAAGCGAATCCTCATCAAATGGCACATGGCTTATACCAACATCTCAGGCAAGAACCGTAGATTTGTCTTCCTATTCTAGGCTAGCAGAAACAAATGCCGCTCTTGATATCTTTATCCAAGGAGGTCCTAAAGGAATTGCGACTGCGAAAATTACAGCCACAATCGGAGACCCGATTCCTCCAATCGTTTTGGGGACTAATATGGACTTTAGAAATCAGACACCAACGGAAACGGGCAAGCTACCAGAAGCGTCAATAAACTTACCTCCGGAATCAACAGGGTCTTCAGGTTTTCACATACCGAGCAATATTCCTTCTCCTTTCCCTAAGACAGTGACTTTAGAAAGCATTAAAGACGGAGAATTGATAACCTCTACCAAACCGGAATTCTTTGGAGAAGGACCTAAAAATATTAAGATCACAATCACTGTTGAGTCCGAAACTCTCTCGGATAATCTGTCAATAAGTACGTTAGGTACTTGGAATTGGAGCCCTCCGAAAAAGCTAGATCCGGGTGAGCATAAAATTACCATTAGTTGGCGGGATGCAAACGGTATTCTAAGAAAACTAACAAGGGCATTCATCGTTCAGGCGGCTGAGGTACCATCTTTCGTTTCAACCCCTTCGGCATCGTTAACACCATCGCCAACCACAAAACAAACACCAACGCCCTCTCCCACTATTAAACCAGCAGTGTCACCAACGGCTACTCCAATCCCAATACTTCTTACCACCACTCCTTCTCTAACTGGGTCGCCGACTGTGACTCCCACTAAAGTTCCTTCCCTGCCTCCCGCGGGTACAACTTTGCCTACAATTTTTGGCGCAGGAGCAGGAATTATTTTACTCTTAGGAGCCATCCTTTTGGCAATTTAACTCCTTATCCTAAAATACTAAATATTGGATTTTTATGAATGACGATCAAACCAACAACAGACAATTTTCCCCGGTAGTGGTTCAGGAAGATGCACCACCGGCACCGGCCCCAGAAGTTCCGTTATCTGAAACCCAAGTAATGGTGCCTGCATCGCAAATAAATAATCCCGTAAATACTTTTTCACCTGACATCCAAAATCCAACTGTTGTGGCACCACCATCTCCATCAAAAAAGTTTGGAACAAAAAACGTAATTGCTACTATTTTTGTCATTGCAGTGCTGGTTGTTGGACTTGCTGCAGGTATAGTATTAGTACAACGACAACAATATGCTCCAACACAAGCATGGGATTGTAGTAAATACAGCTTCAATATAACCAAGGAAGGTGTTGTCTCTTTAGTTAATAGCTCGACAAGAGATGAACCCTCACAGAAAGCAGATGTTTTAATTAACAATATCAAAATAACAACTTTGGATGTGCCCGCACTAAAAGCTGGTGCTTCTGCTACATTGGGCACGGTTTCTGTACCTGAGAACGGGATCTTTGACTGGAGTGTTAATGGAACTCTCGATTGCAAAAATAGCGGGCATTACGAAGGACAAACAACACCAACTCCGCAAATTTCCGCTTCATGTAAAGAGATTAAAACTTACAATACCGCTTGGAACATTTTAACCACAATCCAACTAAGTAAACTCAACGCTGGCGACAAAGTTCGTTTTACGGTTCAAGGAAGTGCATCAAGCGGAACTTTTGATAAAGCTAAATTTAGCGTTAATGGAACAATTACTCCGGAAGTTACCTCTAAAAAGCCAGGTACCGAAGAATTTTATTATGAATATACCGTCAAAGAATCCGACTTGGGATCAAATATGAGTGTGACTGCTTGGGTACACCATCAAACTCTAAATCAATGGTTCTAAACGTGAAAAAAATGTTATTTAAATGATTATATATCTCAAAAGAAACATTGCGACAGCTTTAATAATAATTGCAACAGTAGTATTAGCGGGGATTGCTATATTCACGGCAATAAGGCTTTATCAATTAAGACAGGAGGCTGCTGTCCCCTCTTCTCCGAAAAGTCAACCAAAAGCTGAAGGCGAACTTCCAACACCAAACCAAAGCTGCACGCTTAATTTTTCTATTGAACAAGCTCCTACACCAACTGTGGGACCTACACCGACAACTGGACCTTCACCAACTCCTACCCCTATCCCTACTGTTACAAACATACCGACAGAGACACCAACTAACGCGCCGAATGCTACGTCTACTCCCACAAATCAACCAACGGCAACTTCAACTCCGACGGCTACACCCACGACATCAGTTGGTATAACGTCAACTCCAACATCAGTTCCCGGTGCAACAGCGACATTAAGTCCCCAACCAACTCAAGCTCTGACTCAAACATCACCGACAACTTCGGCAACACTTCCGAACACAGGAATTTCAACACCCACACTTTTCGGTATAGGCACGGGTATCCTTCTTTTCATCGGCGCTTTGCTTTTGGCAATATAGATGACCTGGTATAATTTCTCTTATGCGTGTGGCGATTATTGGGGCAGGATTCACAGGACTGTCAGCAGGATATTATTTGGCCAAAAATAGTGCAGACGTCACTATTTTTGAGATAGACACCAAAGCGGGAGGTCTTGCTGCCGGTTACAAAAAAGAGAGTTGGAATTGGCCACTGGAAAAACATTATCATCATCTATTTACTTCGGACTATGAAATTCTCAGTTTGGCCGAAAATATAGGCCACAAAATCAACTTTTCCCGGCCAAAAACTTCAATGTTAGTTAACAATCAAATTTTTCAGCTGGATTCGCCCATAAATTTATTAAAATTTCCATATCTAACCCTACCCGACAGAGTTAGAACAGGAATTGTTTTAACCTACCTTAGGGCAACACCATTTTGGAAGCCTTTAGAAAATACTACGGCAAAATACTTTCTTGAAAAATATATGGGTGAAAATTCCTGGAAAATCTTTTGGCAACCGCTTTTCGAAGGGAAATTTGGGGAATTATCAGATAAAATTCCGGCTTCTTGGTTTTGGGCTAGAATAAAAAAAAGAAGCGCTTCTCTGGGATATCCAAGGGGGGGATTTGAATCACTCGCAAACTCTATTGCAAAAAAATTAAGTAAAATTCATTTCGAGACACAAGTACTAAATATAAAAAGGGTAAATAACAATTTCGAAATAATTTACAAAAATATTAAAACCGGATTAACAAAAAAAGGAATCTTTGACAAGGTCATATCCACCCTACCTTTTCCTCTTTTTTTAAAAATATTCCCTGATTATCCCAGCAAAAAATCTTTAGAAAGCTTGCCTCAAATTGGAGCAATCAATTTGATATTGAGATTAAATAAACATTTTCTTAAAGACGATACCTATTGGCTCAATGTAAACGAAAAAGATTTTCCATTTCTAGCAGTTGTTGAACACACAAATCTCATTAATAAAAAATATTATAATAATGAAAATTTAATATACGTCGGTAAATACCTACCACAAACGCACAAATATTTTTCGATGACAGACAAAGATCTTCTAAAAGCTTACGATCCTTATTTAAAGAAACTTAATTCGCAATACTTAAAACATTTAATAGGTTTTGATGTTTTCAAAGCCCCCTTTGCCCAACCAATAATCCCCTTAAACTACTCCAAAATAATTCCGCCGATTGAAACTCCGGTAGTAGGACTGTATCTAGCTACCATTCAACAGGTTTACCCCTGGGACCGGGGAACTAATTATGCAGTAGAATTAGGAAGAAAGGTCGCTGATTTATTATGAATGGTAAAAAGTGGATTTTACTAATTATACTTCTGGGAGCGTTTCTGAGATTCTACAAACTTGACTGGGGTGAGGGATACTTTTTTCACCCCGACGAATATCATATAGTAGCCGCTGTCGATCGCTTGCACTTCCCAAACCAGATGAACCCTCATTTGTTTTCCTACGGATCTTTTATAGTTAACCTTATTTACTTCACAAAACTTTTTCTCTCTAGTTTAAACCCTAAATTCTTAAGCTTGAATTCTTTTCTGGTGGGAAGGTTTTATTCCGCCTTTTTCTCAACTTTAACTGTTTGGGTAGTATTTCTTATAAGCCAGAAGGTTTTTAAAAATAATAAGTACGCGCTTACTTCGGCGTTGATAATTGCCACTACCCCGGGTCTTATTCAACAAGCACACTTTACCACCCCCGAGTCAACTCTCATTTTCTGGTTATTTTTGTTTATTTATTTTTCACTAATGTGGATTGGTGATAAAAAAGAACGGTTTTTATATCTCTCGGCAATCTGCCTGGGAGTAGCAATTGGCACCAAAGTAACCGCATTAACTTTAGCACCTCTGCTTGTTTTAATTAGCCTCCAAGGTTTCAAGAAAAAAATTAAAAAAACTTTTATTTCAATATTTCTCGCTGCGGCAAGTTTCCTTGTGGTTTTTCCTTACAGCATTCTTGATTGGAAGAGCTTTAAGGCAACGACAATATATGAACTAGGGCTAGCCCAAGGTAAGCAAATAGTCTTTTACACCAGACAATTCATAAACACCAGGCCAGTTATTTTTCAAATCGAAAAGATATTCCCCTATACACTGGGACCCCTCATTCTTTTTGTTGGAATTTCAGGATTTATTCTATCAGTATATTTAACTTTCAAAAAGCTTAAAAAAATTGACAAAAAAATATTACTTATAATATTTGCTTTCCTTTCTTATTCTGTTCCGAACTTTTTTCTCTTTGCAAAATGGACTCGCTTTTTATCTCCCACTTTCCCCTTCTTTGCAATATTCTCTGTCTATTTTCTTCAGTGGTTTTCAAATAAGTTTAATGAAAAACTTTTTACTCTTTTACTTTTATATTCTTTTACTCTAGTTCATATTGTTTGGACTCTTATGTTTTTCTCAATTTATTTAAAGCACGACGTTAGAATAACAGCAACCTCTTGGATTAATCAAAATCTCCCCAAAAATTCCTTTATTTTGACTGAGTCAAGAAATATGTTAGAGGTTCCTTTACTGGGAAGTTACACTAAAATACCATACGAATTTTACGATATTGATGATAATTCCCTCCTTGAAAAAAATTTACCTTCTCTTTTGGTTAAGTCTGATTATTTTATCATTCAAAGTAGAAGATTATTTGTAAACCATTTAAGATTCCCCTTTCTCTACCCCAGAATTTCGAATTTTTATTCTTTGCTCTTTTCAGGCAAACTAGGTTTTACCGAAATCAGAGAATTTAACTCCTACCCCAAACTGGGAAGATTTATAGTACCTGATGAATTTGCGGAGGAAACCTGGTCTGTTTTTGATCACCCCGTAATAAGGATATATAAAAAGATTAATAATATAAAATTAGAGGATTATGAAAAACTTCTTAAGATCTAAAAAAAGTAAGCTGGTAATTATTTTAATAATTGCAGCTATCTTTCGACTTTATGGAATTAATTGGGACCAAAATCAGCATCTTCATCCTGACGAGAGATTTTTAACAATGGTAACGCAGTCATTTACAGCTCCAAAGAATTTATGGTCATATCTTGACCCAAAAAAATCTTCATTTAATCCATATAACACAGGATTCAACTTCTTTGTTTACGGATCCTTACCATTAACAATAAATAAAATTACATCTTCTATAATAAAAATTGACAACTTTGACTACAATAATACAACCTTGGTCGGCCGTATTTTATCAACCATCTTCGATCTAGGAACCGTCTTTCTTGTTTTTGTAATTACAAAGAAAATATTTGATCATAAAACCGGAATTATAGCTGCATTTTTATATTCAGTTTCTGTTTTGCCAATTCAACTTTCTCATTTTTTCGCAGTTGATACTTTCTTAAACTTCTTTATAGTTTTATCTTTCTATTTTTTAATTCTATTGATAAGTACTAAATCCATTTTCAATAGTATTTTTATAGGTTTTACACTAGGGTTAGCACTAGCTTGTAAAATCTCATCTGTTCTTTTCATTCCTGTTATAGGAATGGGGTTGTTATTTTACCTGTTAAAATACAAAAATTTTCAGAAATTTTTGCTAGCTGGAATACTTATTGTTATCTCATTCTATGTATCTTCAAGAATTGCAGACCCCGGAATTTTTAAAAACAATAATTTTCTGAACCCAACACCAAACCCTTTGTTTATTGCAAATCTAAAACAACTCAAATCATTTGACAACCCCGATGAGTTCTTTCCACCTGGTATACAGTGGATCAAAACAAAAGCCATTATTTTTCCCCTAAAAAACATGATTCTCTGGGGATTTGGAACTCCATTGGGAATTTTAGTAATTCCAGGAGTAATTTATTCAGCATTTATTTTAGTTAAATATTTTAAACCGTCTAATAGATTAACAGCCCGCCTGCCGGCAGGGCAGGTTCAACAGTACGGCGGTTTACTAATTTTATTCTGGACCCTATTCCTCTTTATCTACCAAGGAGTCCAATTTGCTAAGTCTATGCGCTACTTTCTCCCGATATATCCTTTCTTAGCAATAATGACAGCAAACTTTTTGTTAAAGTGCTTTGAAACATTGAAACAAAGATTTGGTAAAAATATTGTTTCACTTATATATTGTTTCGTTGTTATTCTTATCCTAGTTTGGCCGTTTTCGTTTATCTCAATTTATTCGAAAGCTCATTCACGAGTAACTGCTTCGAATTGGATTTACAAAAATTTTCCGCCGGGATCTATAATCTCCTGTGAATATTGGGATGACTGCTTACCTTTACCTTTGGGCCAAAAAAACTATACATATTATCATACAGAGACACTAACCCTCTTTGACCCCGATACACCACAAAAATGGCAGAAAATTAATAACCAGCTTGCCGAATTAGATTATCTGATAATGTCGTCAAACCGTCTCTGGGGTTCAATTCCAAAAGTTCCGGGAAAATACCCCATTACTACAAAATTTTATAACGATCTTTTCGCCGGAAAACTTCGATTCACCAAAGTAGCTGAATTTACATCATATCCAACTATCCCAATCTTAAATATCCGAATTCCTGATGATATTGCGGATGAATCTTTTACAGTTTATGATCACCCCAAAGTCTTAATTTTCCAAAGAAGTCAAAAATGAAAAAAATACTTTTTACATCGACTTATTTTTATCCTTATCTCTCAGGTCTCGCTGAATACCCACTAAAATTAGCAAGCCATTTCTCCAAAAACTATCAAGTTACAGTGCTAACATTTCAACATCAAAACGATCTAGAAAAAGTTGAACAGTTGAATAGTTTAACTGTTCATAGGGTTCCTGTACATCTCAAAGTTTTTAAGGGACTTTGGAATTTTTTTTATCCTTTTACTGTATTGAAACAAGTAATTCGAAACGATGTAATTTTTATAAATCTACCTCAATTTGAGGGTCTGTTCCCCTCTTTATTGGGCAGAATATTTGGTAAAAAAACATACTGCATTTATAACTGCGAGCTTTCATTTGAAAATAACTTTCCAGCGGAAACGGTTGCCTTTTTGGGAAATCTGTCGGCATACTTTTCCTGTCTTTTTTGCGACAAAATAATAACTTATACCAAAAACTATGCTCAAAATAGCTCTATTTTGAAATATTTTCCAAAAAAACTTTTTTTTGTTTTGCCACCGGTTGAAAAGTATACGATCGATAAGTCTTATTCAAAATATCTGAAAGATAATTTTTCAACTTTCAAACCGATAATCGGTTTCGCAGGGAGAGTCGCAAGGGAAAAAGGACTGGTCTATTTAATAGAAGCGTTAATTATGCTTGAAAAAGATTTTCCAGACATATCTCTTTTGGTAGCGGGTCCATATGGAAAAAATGTTGTTGGAGAAGAAAATTATTACCTAAAAATTGCAAGAATAGTCAAAAGCAAGAAGTTAAAAGTTTATTTTTTAGGATCCCTAGATAAAAATAGGCTTTTTTCTTTTTACAAAAAAATCGACCTTTTGGTGCTTCCTTCGGTTAACAAAACAGAGGCTTTTGGAATGGTACAGGTTGATGCAATGCTCTCAGGGACTCCAGTTATCGCTTCAGATATACCAGGAGTAAGAGTTCCAATTAATTTAACAAAAATGGGGCTCTTGGTAAAACCGGGTAGTTCTAAGGATTTAGCTAATAAGATAATAAAGATTCTACAAAATCCTAAAAAATTTAGAGAAAATACAAAAAAAGCAAAAATAATTTTTAATGCAAAAAAAACATATAAATTTTACGAAAAGCTTATTATTTAAACCAGAAAGAAAGATTGGATTTAAACTTTATGTGGTAAATTTTTAACCCTCTTTTCGCCAATTTTCTGGCTAAATATTTAGCTATTAGTTCGTCATCTTCAAAATAGATATCTGGTTTTAGTTTTTTAAGCATTTTTTCTTTAAAAACATGGGGCTGTTCATTTTTCAAATTAATATTGACTTCTCTAAAGGTTCTATCAAGGCCATTTATTTTGAACCATATTTGAGTTCTTTTTTCCAAAAAGGCATATCTCCCAGAGATGACATAAAGTTCATAACCTTCATCTTTCGAAAGCTTCTTAATGAAATCCAGATTTTGTTTTATGGGAGGACGGAACTTATAATAATGGCTTATCCGCCTTATTAATCTCTCAAGACGTGTTTTTGGATACCGGTAAGATAATTGCCTGTTACTGTGTGACCGATAAAGCCACTCTATGACTTTTCCGGGAATAAGAGGTGGTTTATCTATAAACACACCATCTAAATCAAAGCCAATTCGAATAATTCTTTTTTTGTCCATTAACTTAATTTATTTTCTTTGCTTTAATATACTAGATAAAGTATGTTGAAACCAGTCTCAACGATCAATTACTATTTATCTTCCTTGCCAACTTTGATAAAAGGAATCAACTTATCATACATCCCTTCTGTTTTATTTAAAAAACCCATACTCATAAAGTTAAAAAAGGAGAAGTTGGAATTTTATGTTCAGGGTATAATGGATATCTGGATTGTAAAAGAAGTAGTTTTAGATAGATGTTATGAGCGAGTTAGAAAAATACAACAAAATGACTTTGTAATTGACATTGGAGCATCAATTGGAGATTTCAGTATTTTGGCAAGTAAAGAAGCTAAATTCGTTTATTCTTACGAGATAAACAAAGCAAGAATCTCCTTAATGGAGAAAAACATCAGAATAAATAACTGTAAAAATATCAAGTTATTCGAAAAGCGAGCAAGAACATTGGATTCGATTTTTGAGGAAAATAAAATTAGAAAATGCAATTTTTTAAAAATTGATTGTGAAGGATGTGAATATGAAATATTTAAAAACACATCTCCTAAATATCTCTCCAGAATAGAGTTCATAGCTTTAGAAGCACATACCTTTAATAAAAAGATGGTAACTGAATATAAAAATCTAATTCTGATGCTAAAACAAAATAAATTTAAAACTAGGGAAGAAGTTAATCCAGTTCACAGCCATATTAAGCTTTTGTTTGCATCAAAATAATATATACTTTTAGTATGTTTGCGTTAGACTTCGAATATATTATTCGGTGGTGGTTGTTCTTTTTTTTGCTGGGATTTTCCATGTTTCCTCTTGTGTGGTTAATTTTCAGACGTTTTTTTGACCTCGGAATCGGTCTGGCTAAAACTTTTGGGCTCCTTATAATTTCTTATCTGGCGTATCTTGGAGCAATTTCGCACATCTTGCCATTGACAAATATTGCCCTTTACTCAATTTTTATATTTTTCGCTTTAGCTAATTTATTTATTTTCAGCAAAAACAAAAAAGATATAGTTTCAGACTTAAAAAGTAAGGCAAAAATAATAATTTTGCAGGAGATTCTATTTACCCTTGGGCTAATCTTTTGGTCTTACATCCGCGCCCACCAGCCAGATATCAGAGGTTTGGAAAAGTTTATGGACTTTGGGTTCATAAACTCGATAATAAGGTCAAATTCTTTACCGCCAAAAGATATGTGGCTTGCAGGCAGTTCAATAAATTATTACTGGTTTGGGCACTTTATGGTTGCGATTGCTACAAAGTTGTCTCAAATTCCCTCTTATATTACTTATAATCTGGACCTTGCAACCATCATGGGATTAACATTAACCGGGGCTTTCTCAATCATCACAACCCTTATTCATAACCTATCAGATCAGATATCGCTAAAGAAAATAAAGATCGCGGGGATTATATCCGCAATACTTTTGGTGTTTGGAGGAAACTTTCACACTCCTTACTATGTCTGGAAAAACGGGAGAGAAAGATATTGGTATCCTGATGCGACTAGATTCATCGGATATAATCCAGATGTTAATGACAAGACAATTCATGAGTTTCCGATGTATTCGTTTGTGGTTTCCGATCTTCACGCACATCTTATTAATTTACCTGTTGTACTTCTTTATCTCGCTTTAGTTTTTAGTCTTCTAACGAAATTTAAAGCAAAAGAGAAAGAATTTAATTTTTGGAGTTTGGGAATAACTGGATTTGTCTTAGGAACAATGTTTGCAACCAACACTTGGGACTTTGGAACTTATTCCTTACTAACAGGAATAACAGTTGGTTTTTATTACCTAAAAAATAAGGGTCTGAATCTTGAGGCTTTTTGGGAAGTAACAAAAAAAATGTTCACAATAGAAGTTGTTGCAATATTAATTGCAGCTCCTTTTATTCTAAATTTTTCTTCAATTGCCCAAGGCGTAAAACCGGTTCACAGCCACTCGCCTTTATGGCAGCTTGCCATACTCTGGGGTTTTCCTGCCATATTAACAGTGATTTTCTCGGGAGTAATTTACAGGTTCAGAAAAAGTATTCAAACATCAGATATTTTTGTAGCTTCTCTTTTATTTTCGTCATGGATACTAATACTTTTGCCCGAGCTGATTTATGTCAAAGACATTTATGTTGCAACTCACTACAGGGCAAATACTATGTTCAAACTTACTTATGAAGCGTTTGTTATGTTTTATCTAACCAGCGGGTACATATTTGTTAGGTCAGCTACATCAATTAAGAAAAACCTTTACCGTTTCGTGTTTATAATTTTTACCGCACTAATATTTTATTCAGTTCTTATTTATCCCAGTTTTGCCATAAAGGGATACTACGGAGATCTTAAGGTCTATAACGGTCTAAACGGAGAATCGTGGCTCAATAAACAATATCCCGGAGAGTATGCTGCGATTGATTGGCTAAGAAAAAATGTCGTTGGACAGCCATTTATAGTTGAGGCGCAAGGAGATAGCTATACCGATTATAACGTTATATCAGCCTACACCGGTCTTCCAACAATCCAAGGATGGTTTGTTCATGAATGGTTATGGAGAGGAACATCTGACGTCCCGGCAAAAACTTCAGAGGATGTAAGAATTATTTATACATCAACGGATGTTAATTTAATAAAAGAACTACTTAATAAATATAAAGTAGAATATATAATTGTCGGTACCTTCGAGCGCGAAAAATACCAGTTCTTAGATGAAGATCGCTTTGCCAAAATCGGGACTAAAGTATTTTCTTCGGCCAATACAACTATTTATGAGTTTCACAATTCTCTCCTTGTTCAATGATACAGTTAATCCATCCGTGTAGATCTGACCAGTCACCTTTTTGAGGAATAAACACGTACTGATTATCAAATTTTCCCGAAATTGGAGGGTTTATTAAAAAATCTTGGGGTAAAACATAAGAATTTATTTTCTCTTTAGACTTTAAAAAGTGTCTGGCAAGAATTGCAATATTAGAGAGATCCAGATCCGTCTCAATAGATTCAGTAACTGTTTTTAATAAAGTCTTTATTCTTTTGACTGATAGTAATGTTTTCGGTTTTAATACCTTATCTCTAATTGCCCTTATAACTTTTTGTTGGCGAGCTGCGCGTGCGAGATCAGTTCCTTCGTCACCCCCAGCATTTCTCGATCTAACAAATTTTAATGCGGTCTCTCCATCCATATGTTGAATACCTTTTTCAAAGCGGATTGTTTCATATCTGCAGTGAAATTCTTTATCTCCGTTACATTGATCACTTTCGTACCCAGGAATCGGATATTTTTCGTCAACAAAACTTCTTTCGACGTCAACATCAACTCCTCCAATATTATCAATTACTCCTTTGAATCCTGAAAAGTCAACGACAATTCCATACTGCACCGGTATCCCAACGATTTCTTCGACTGTAGATTTAGCTAGAATAAGCCCCCCGCCTTTTTGCTTGCCCCAATAGTAAGCACTGTTTATTTTTGCCCGCAGATCCGGAATCCAAATGTCCCGAGGTAAGGAAACAAATACAGTTGGATCTGACTTGTTAGAAACGGAAGCTAAAATCATAGTATCGGTTAAATCCGGAGCCTCATGACCTTTACCTCCTTTACCCAAAATAAGTATATTCGTCCTTCCTTCGAAAGATTTTATTTTATCTTCCGGGGTTAAGACAAAGTCGGATCCGAGCCCCGTATAAAAACCTAATTTTGAATTCCTAAAAACAAGTGCGGCCGAGATAATCAAAATAAAAAGAGTAAGAATCACTGTCAGTATTATTAACAGTCTTGTAAACCAGACATGCTTAAAAAATTTTCTTTTAATTCTTGATATCAGTATCTTTCTTTTGTTTACTGACTTTTGCACTGATATAGCATCTTCCATGATAGAATTAAAAACCGTGATTTCTATTTTAGACGACTTGAACCATGAGCAACAAGAGGCGGTAACATATATGGGCGGGCCGTTATTGGTTTTAGCCGGAGCCGGAAGCGGAAAAACAAGAGTATTAACTCAAAGAGTTGCCTGGTTTATTCAAGAAGGAAAAGTTAAACCCGAGAACGTGCTTCTTTTAACTTTTACAAATAAAGCTGCAGGAGAAATGAAAGAAAGAGTTCTTCGTTTGACTAGCCAGGCCCCTGCTTTCGCCGGAACATTTCATTCATTTTGCGTTAGAGTTTTGCGAAAGAGTGGGCAAATAATTGATATTTTCCCGGATTTCTTAATCTACGATGAAGACGATTCTAAAGAAGCCATAAAAGAAGTACTTGAGAATCTTAATCTTTCGACCGATAAATATAACCCCAATGCCATTTCATCGCAAATTTCTGAGGCTAAAAATCAAATACTAACTCCGACTATGTATGCTGAGTTTATCCAAGGTGAATGGCAGGAAAAAATATTTAAAATCTGGACTGAGTACGAGAAACTTCTGAGAGAGGTGGGGGCACTAGATTTTGATGATCTATTACTAAAAACTGTACAGCTTTTTGATAATAATCCGCAGACTTTAACAAAATGGCAGCAAATTTTAACCCACGTATACGTGGATGAGTGGCAAGATACCAATAAGGTTCAATATAAGTTAACAAAACAAATAGTTGGTGAAAATAAAAACATAACAGCTGTCGGCGACTTCTCCCAAAGCATATACTCATGGAGAGGCGCAGACCCATCAAATCTAAACAAATTGACGAAAGATTATCCTAATATTAAAGTAATAAATCTTGAGCAAAACTACCGCTCAACTCAGATAATATTAGACGCGGCAAATTCAATTATTAAAAAAAATACCTCACACCCAATACTCAACCTCTGGACAAATAAAAACGGTGGACAAAAAATTAAGATCTACCGAGCCAGAAGCGAACTTGATGAAGCCTCTTTCGTCATTTCCCAAATTGATAAACTGATTACAAAAGGGCTCAAATTCCAAAACATTGCTGTCCTTTATCGCACTAACGCCCAATCACGTGTATTGGAAGAAGCCTTACTTCATTCAGGGATTCCTTATACTTTGGTCGGGGGGGTACGATTTTATTCCAGACGCGAAATAAAGGATGTTCTTTCCTACTTAAAATTGATCGTCCACCCAAAAGATAGTATTTCTAAAAAGAGAATTGACGGGTTGGGACAAAGGCGTTTGGAAAAATTCCGGGAATTTGTAAAAGAACTGAATCCCGATAAGTATACTACTCTCGAAATATTGGATGCGGTTTTACAAAAGACAAATTATCTCGATAAATACAAAATCGAGTCCGAAGAAAACCTTGCTCGTCTAGATAATATTAAGGAGCTGCGGTCTGTCGCAACAGAATTTCCGAATATCAACGATTTTTTGGAGAATGTGGCGTTAGTTGAAGCTGAACAAGATTCCGAAAAACATATAACCCTGCCTACGCAGGCAGGTCGTAACACCGAACAGAGGAATTTTGTAACCTTAATGACTTTACACGCCGCCAAAGGTCTTGAATTTTCGGTTGTTTTTATGGTCGGTATGGAAGAAGGACTTTTCCCGCATTCCCGAAGCCTTTTTGATATAAATCAATTAGAAGAAGAACGCCGTCTTGCCTATGTAGGAATTACTCGAGCGAAAAAATTTCTATATTTAACTTTCGCTTCCCACCGGCTTTATTTTGGTCAACTTACCAGTAATCCACCATCAAGATTCATCATAGATATTCCTGAAGAACTATTAGAAACCGTTGATAATAATAAAATCGTCGAATATGATTTCGAGAATTTAGATCAGTAATCAAGGACTTACCATGTTAAAAGTATTACTTTTCCGAAAAGTAATACTTATTGACAAAGTAGGTAAACTGAATTATATTTAGGTTATGGATTTGCAACTTTATAGTTATTCTACTGTCACCCAAAAAGGTCAGGTTACTATTCCTAAAAAAATTAGGGAAAAAGTTGGCATAGACTTGAGAAAGAAGGTTAAAATTGAGGCTAAAAAAGGTTATATTAAAATTGAGCCTTCACTTGATCTAATAGATATTGCACCACTGGTAATTGCACCTAAAGGTAAAAATGCCCTCAAAGCAAGAAAATATATGGATTCTCATTACCAAAGGGCATAATGATCTATTTTGTTGATTCCAATATTTTCCTGAGAGTCACGGCAAAGGAAAGTGAGAAAACTTTTGAAGAATGCTCAAACTTTCTAAAGCTTGTGAAAAGTAGACTAATTATTGCTTCGACTTCAAGCTTGGCACTGGCAGAAGTTGTATGGACGTTAAAAACTTATTACAAGTTAGATAAACCCAAGATAGTTAAAACACTGGAAGGAATTGAAAAGCTAGGAATAAAAATAACAGACTATCATAATTCACGCCTAGCATTTAAAATCTTCAAAAAATATAATATAAAGTATATTGACGCTTTGATCTCGTCAATTCCGCAAATCTATACTAAAAAGTGGGCATTAGTTTCTTATGATGGAGATTTTGATAGATTAAAGGTCAAAAGGTTAGAACCAAAAGAAATAAATAAAAATTTCAAAAATGAAGAATCTTCAAGTTGACGAGTTCATAAAAGAATGGCGGGGAGAAATATAACTTTAGAGAACTTCAAAGCCCATTTGGGCAAAATGCTCATCGAAAGTAAAAAATACTAATTCTTCTCTAAATATTTCAGGATAAAACCACAATATCGTGTATATTGAGATAGACAATCTTTCATTGACTCGAAGAAAATTTTTTCATCAAGTTTTCTGTATTGATGGACCAGAATATTTCTTAGCCCTACCGAGTTAGCAATCTCTTTTGCAAATTCCTCAGAGTAAACTCCTAACTTAGTTAAAAGTAAAAAGCTTTCTTTAAAATCAAAAGGCAACTCCCCATAACCTCCCTTGATAATCAGATGTTGATTGATATTAATTGCTTCGTTGATTACTACTTCAATTATCCGTTCAACGGCCTTGTGTGCTCGGTAATCGGAAACAATGCCGTCAAATGAATAGTTTTTAAATTCCGCAAGCTGGGATAGATCTTTCTGAATCTCTGAAATTTTATTTTTAACCATTTCTTTATCAATCATAGAAAACTCCTTAATCTATCTTGTTGGCTTTTAAGTAATTGATCATGAAACGGAAAATACTTTTTACCATCGTCGATATAGCGTCTGTTCATATAGGATTTCAAATTATCAAATTCGTTTTGGCTGCCATAAAGAAGTTGACCATTTTTAATTACCTGCATTCCAAATAGAGGATTCGCGTCATTCAAAAAACGGATATCCAAATTCTCACCTCCAAAAATCGTTGAGAGTTCGCTATAAATAGATTTAAAACTTTTGTAATCAGGATTTTTGTCTGTTAAAACTGCTATATCAAAATCGGATTCCTCATTCGTATGTTCCTCTACTTTTGAACCATAAAAAATTATCAGCTTCAAATGAAGCTTTTCAGCCGCCTCTTTTATCTTCTTTCTCTGTTCAGAAGTAATTTCCATATACTTATTGTATCATTATGTGAAATGAATCTTAAAAAAATAAATAATGGCGCAAAACATCCACTCCAATCCCGGCAGTGGGGAGAGTTTAGGAAGGCGTGGAGGAATGAGATTGTATGGACGAACTACGGACTTCTAACTCTCCATAAAATTCCTTTTACAAACTATAAAGTCGGCATGTTTATAAAAGGGCCAAAGCCTACACCAAAAATGCTAGATGATCTAAAAAATATTGCGAGAAAGAAAAAGCTGATATTTATTAAAATGGAGCCTAACATCGTAAAAAATAAAGTCAATAATTCAGTAATTCAATTACTCAGAAATAACGGCGCTGTTCAAGGAAAAACTTTGTTTACACCAACAACCTTTTGGATCGACTTAAGTCGTCCAGAGGACGATATTCTAAAAAGCTTTTCTTCAAAAACTCGGTACAACATACGATTAGCCCAAAAGCATGGTGTTAATGTTGTCGAAGATAACTCCGAAAAAGCATTTAAAAAATATTTGGAATTAACTTTTGAAACAACCAAAAGACAAGGATTTTATGCCCATACCGAAAAATACCATAGATTGATGTGGGAAACCCTTCGACTCGATATGACTCGCTCAGGGCGATCACCTATTGCTCATCTTCTAGTTGCAAAATATAAAGGTGAAGTTATTAGTACCTGGATTCTCTTTACATGGCGCGATTTTCTTTACTACCCCTATGGCGCTTCCAGTGAAAAATATAAAAATGTTATGGCGAATAATTTAATGATGTGGGAAGCTATAAGATTTGGCAAAAAACTCGGATTAAAAACTTTCGACCTGTGGGGCAGAGAGCCCGGAAAGGGATTTACCAAATTTAAGGAAGGTTATAATCCTCAAGTAATTGAGTTTTTAGGAACATGGGACTTGATAATAAACAGGCATTTTTATTCAATTTACAGATTGTTAGAGAAATTACGTTGGTGGATACTAAGACTTCGCGCAAAAAAATGAAAAATCTTATTGCACACATCCTAGAAATCATTGGGTTTGCCAAGAACAATAAAAATGTTGTCAGAGATATTTTAGAAAATTACGTTTTTAGAAAAATTCCCCGCAAACCTAAAAAATGGAATTCGGGTAAAAAGGGAAACGTTGTCTTAGTCCATGGTTTTGGAGGCAATTGGTCATACCTAAAAGAAATTGGGAATTTTGTCAATAAACTCGGGTATCGGGTACATGTTTTAAATGAATTAGGGGTCAATCTTAAACCCATCTTCGAATCTTATAAAATCCTAGAGAAATACATCGATAATAACAATTTGAAAAATCTGATATTGATTGGCCATAGCAAAGGAGGGATCATTTCTAAATATTTTATTGATAATTCACCACTCACAGATCGAGTAAAACTAATAATATCTATAGCATCGCCTTTTGGAGGTACCCAGCTTGGTAGATTAAAAATATTAAATACCCATGAGTTTCTCCCCGACTCAGCTATAATCCAAAAATTAAACGCTAAAACATCCAAAAATAAATTATTTATAAATCTTTTTTCTAGAAAAGATGATGTTGTTATACCCAATCAAAATCTGATTTTAAAAGGCGCTAAAAATATTAAAGTCGAAGTCGATGGACACTTAGGAATTTTAGAGTCCGAAAAAACACTTAGAGAAATTGATAAAATACTTTCGTAAATTAGTATTATATTTATGATTGATCTTCGACAAACTCCCGAATATGCAAAATATATAGCAGGAATTGGCTGGAAGGTGGAAAAAATTGGAAACGTTTATTGTTATATTAAAAAAATTCCAATTATTGGGTCTGTCATTAAAATCCAAAGATCGCAAGAAATTGACTTTACTGAAATAAATAAACTTGCAAAAAAATACAGGGCTTTTCAAATTGTTATCGAGCCCCGTAAAGCTTCGCCACAGGGCAAGCCACCAATCACCAGTCACGGTTTCAAACCGTCAAAGCATCCCTTTTTACCTTCCAAAACAATCCATATAGATCTAACAAAGTCTGAAAAACAGTTATTAAAAGAAATGCACTATAAAACCCGATATAACATAAAAATTGCCCAAAAAAATAAGGTTGATATTAAAATTTCAAATGATATTGGAAATTTTGCAAAATTCTGGAATAGGCAGTCTTTAATAAAAGGCAGATTTATCCCACAAAATAAAGAAATCACCGGATTGTATAAAGCTTTTGGGAAAAAAGCAAACTTATTGATTGCTTACCAAAATAAGAATTTATTAGGAGGAATATTGATGCTGAGAACATCCCAAATTGCTTATTATATGTACGCCGCTTCGTCCGATCTGGGTAAAAAACTTTTTGCACCGACGCTACTGGCATGGGAGGCGATAAGACTAGCTAAGAAAAAGGGGTCTAAAGTTTTCGATTTTGAGGGAATTTACGACGAGCGCTTTCCTCTTCCTGCTTGGCGCGGCTTCACCCGCTTCAAAAAATCCTTTGGAGGATCCGAGGTTGAATATCCTGGAGCTTTCACAAAATTTAGAATTCCTTTATAGTAATACTGTTATTTATTATGTCTAAAAAAGTAGTAGTAATAGGCGGCGCAGGTAATGTAGGACAAGGGATAACGAAAGCATTCAAAAAGCATAATTGGATAGTTAAAGTTATTGACCCTCAAATTAACACAACATTTGAAGAACTAGACGATTTAGAACTTAAAAAATTCTTTTCAATAAAACATATAATTTACGTAGCTGAAATCGGAAATCGCGATTTATATGCTGACCACCCTAATTTAGCAAAGCAAAATAATATCCGTTTTAAAAACTTCTGTAAAAAGATCTCTCAAATAAATCCTAAGGCTATAATTTGGTACATAGGTGGTTCTTGGACCAAAAGAAAATCTAACAAGAACTGGTTGATTACAGACAAATCTCCAAACAAAGATTTAAAAGATTGCAACCCTTACGAAAAAGCTAAGATCTCCGCTGAGAATAATGCGAAAAGATTATCGAAATTCGTAAAAATTAGATTTCTGGATTGGGCTTCAATAGTTCCAAACTTTTCTGAAAACTTTACTATTCCAAAAATGGTAAAACAAGCTTTATCTCAAGGAAAAATTATCTATTCGCCAGGTCCATACGGTAGACCACTTTTAGAAACAACACAAGCAGGCGAAGCTTTAATTCTTTTGATCGAACACGATAGTTATAAAAAACAATTTAATAAATTTCTTTTACCCGGATTATTTGTTTCTTTCACTGAATTTGCTCAATCGGTTAAAAATGTTATTGAAGAAAAAACTAATAAAATTATTAGGCTGGAAAAACAATCTGTTACTCCTAATTTTCTTAAGAGTAAAACTTCCTCATCCCATCTTGAGAAACTAGGATTTAAACCGTCTAAAAAAACAGTCCTTAATGCACTGGAAAAGAATGCTTTTCTTTATTTAAGAGAACTAATATAGATATTTAAATTTTATGATGAATAAAATACACACGGACTAAAGTCCGTGTGTATTTTGTCGACAAGTTTAGATTCTAGCTTCATCCACGATTTAAAAATCGTGGTTTTCGCTAGAGATATTCAATAAAATATGAACCTAAAAAAACTTTAATCTTTCTTCCCGGATTAGGCTACACAAAACACGTCTGGGACAAATTGCTTAAATATATATCTAAAGAAAAATATAACACTTTATCTTTAAGTTTACCTGCTTATGGAACTAAATATAAAAATAAACCGCTTAATTTCGATACGTTTCCATTCTTTTTACAAGATGAGCTAAAACAATTTAATCTAAGGCCTCCATATATTCTCGTGGGACATTCATTGGGCGGATACATATCGCTTGAGTATTCTCTGTCCCACAAAGAGGATGTTGAAAAGCTTGTTCTTATCTCCACACCGTTAAGAAATTCCAATTCGAAATACCCAATTTCGTGGAAAATACTTCTGAATCTCGGAGTTAAAACTAAATCCTTGGAAAGTGTTGTCCAAAGACTAATAAACTCAGAATCCTCATTGGTCAAGTTGTTCATCAACAAAGTTATATCGATAGACAGCAGTTTTCTCAAACGGAGCGATTTAAAATCTGTTTGCCTTTGCTGTCTGGATTTAGGAAAACGTGACTGGAAAAAAGATGTTGAAAAAATTGATATTCCGACCCTTTTAGTGTATGGAACCGAAGATAAAGCAATAAAAGGAATAAACGGAACAGAGCTCTACAAAGGATTCAAAAATAAAGAAATTATTTCCTTTCCCTGTAATCACAGTATTCCTGTTCATTACCCTAAAACTCTGGCCAAAAAAATTGTAGAATTTGTTGAAGAGAATTAAAAAAATATTTTCTCCCAGGTTATTTTGAAACTCTGTCGAAAAATTTCGTTGAAGATTCGAATACTTTTCCGGTTTTTCTGTCAGAATATACAGATTTTCTATAAAGAAAATCACCGCTTTTAATATCCTTTTCAATCCATCCGCGCTCTTCTTTTGTTTTAAAGTCAGACTTCTTAACATAGGCGTGGCCAAGAAATTTAATTCCGTTTCCTTTTTCTTCAAAATAAATCTCAGCTAGCCTCCCGTTGATTTTTGCAAAACACCAATTCATAGCTTAATTTTACCGCATATCATCAATCAGTCCTACACAATAGAGAATACTCGCAGTTTTGGCAAAGCATGTTGCCGGAGCAGGAAAAATCTGAATTCTCAATTTCTTTCCTTACTTCAAAAATTTCGTCAATTGCATTTTTTAAATCCTCCTTAGTTCTTTTGGTTGAAATTTTTTCCTGCGTGTCTAAGAAGTATAAAGATAAAGTAACATCTCCAGGATTTTTATTAAAAGGCTCTTCACGAATCATTGTCGAAGCCAAAGCATAGAAAGTCATCTGCAAATTTTTATCGACATCTAGCTGGGTTGGAATTGTTGCCCCAGTTTTGTAATCAATTACTTCAATTGACCCGTCGGAGTAAATATCAACTCTGTCTATAACACCTCCGATCCTTAAATATTTTTCATTTTCTTTAGAAAACGGTATTGTGAACTTTTGTTCCAATAATGCTGGTAGAAGTTTAGGACTAAAGCCCTCTTTCAAAAATCCGGAAAGGTAAAGTTTGCCTTTTTCAAAAAACTTTTTCTCATGAGATTTGCTTAAATATCCTTCCTTCATCCAATTTTCTTGCAAAAGTTTAAATAACAATCCCTTTGATGGATTCTCCCCGGATTTTACTGACAAATAGAAGTTTTTTAACACCGAGTGCAACGAGGTACCAAAACTTTGTGAAGCAGATGGAGGAGTCGGAATTCTTAAAAAATATTTTAATTTATAATGCAAGGGGCAAGTCCTGAAAGTTTCTATTTGACTGTAGGATAAATAATCAACATGAAGTGCTTCGCCCGACTTCGCTAAAGCTTCGACGGGTGAGGCTGGTTGATAATCCAAAAAACTAAGCTGTTTTGATTTATCCTCGCCAACTTCGGCCGAAATCGCTTTGTCTCCTAACGCCTCAAAAATAAAAGGGGAGAGTTTTTTCTCGCGCTTTCCCTCCCCGTAATAATCGGCAGCCGTGAAATAAAGACGATCTTTTGCTCGTGTCATACCAACGTAAAAAAGGCGCCTTTCTTCCTGTAAATGGTAATCCCCTTGCGGCAAAACTTCTTTAATAACTTCGTCAGGTATTGGAATCTGTTCCCTTCTTTCGATTGTCGGGAATCTTTGCGAAACCAGATTAACCAAAAATACAACAGGAAATTCTAAGCCCTTGGCAGAGTGAACTGTTAGAATGTTGACAGCGTTGACTTTCATCCAATCATTATCAGCAGCAAGAGGAGACTCTCCAATCTCGCTTGATAATTCGATCCAATCTACAACTGCCGGTACTGTTGCGTCTTCATGATCAACTTCGTAAGTTTTTAATTTATCGAAAAACTTTGAAATATTGTTAGCTTTCTTTTCTGCTTCGGGACTTTCCGGCTTAATCAAAGATTGGATTAAACCTGAATCCTGCAAAAAATAATATAAAATCTGCCCGGCAGTTTCTTTTCTTATTAATTTTAAATGTCTATTTATTATTCCTAATATTTTCTGGATTTTTTCTTTACTCCCGTTGGATACAAAGATTTCATCTATTGACTCGCAAGACTCAAAAAGAGATTTGTTAAAGCGCTTTGCATAGTTACCTATCGCCGCCAGATCGCGAGCTGACATATCAAAAAAGTCTATAGATAAAAGTCGATATAAGGCTACCGAGTCTTCAAAATTATAAAGAACTTTCAAATAGGAAATAAGATCAATTATTTCCGGTTGCTTAAAAAGTCTGCCCGGACCTAAAAATTGATAAGGAATTCCATGTCTTTGCAAAGCTCTTATAAAAGGTTCCGAGTGGTTGTTGGCACGAACGAGAATTGCAATATCTTTAAAATCATAAATTTTCAGCCTTGCTCTTTTAGTTGTCAACTCCTTAATTTCTTTTGCAACTGCTTCTGCTTCATTTTCAACTCGGTCGATATGAATAAACCCAATCTGGTCTCCCTTAATATTTCTTTCAGAAACAAGTTTTTTGTCTACTTTTTCTACGACTTCTAATCGGTCGGGATTGTTATTCTGAATGAGATCATAAGCTCTGTCTAAAACTTCTTGGGTTGAGCGATAATTTTTAGTCAGAACTACAACTTTCGCTTCGGGGTAAGTTTTTCTAAATTGAATAATGTTAGATACGGCCGCTCCCCTGAAACGATAGACCGCTTGGTCATCATCTCCACAGACCGTAATATTTTTCTTACTCCCGGCCAAAAGTATCGCCAGTTGATTTTGGGCATAGTTGGTATCCTGAAATTCATCAACTAAAATATATTTGAATTGTTCCTGATATTTTTTTAAAATATTTGGTCTATCACGAAAAAGCTTTAATGTTTTAACAATCAAATCTCCAAAGTCAAATACGGATTCTTTAGTTTTTAATTCGTCATAAGCCTCGTATGCACCAGCTAATTCTTGCCATTTCGAGAGTTCAACTTTGTCTTCTTCACTCGCCCCGCGAAGCCTTGGCGAAGTGGGGTTCTTCCATTGACTTTTTACCCAATCAATGTATTGATTTGGGTTTACGTCTTCATCCTGAAGTCTCGAAAAATGCTGAAGGATTCCTCCTATAAATTTATTTGGATTCCCCAACGGCCGGAAGTAATTCAGATCAAATTTAAACAGATTTTTTCGGACGAGTTGAATACTTTCCGCCTCAGTCATTAATTTATAGTCAGGACTAAGTCCAATGTGAAGCGACTCGCCGCGTAATACGCGGTCGCAAAATGAATGAAATGTTGAAATCCACATCTGGGTATAGCCGTAAGGCATACCTTTATCTACTCTTTCTTCCATTTCGCGAGCAGCTTTCTCCGTAAAAGTTAAAGCCAAAATTTCAGACGGTTTTGCCAAATCTTTCTCAATTAAATACTTAATTCTTTCTGTGACAACAGTTGTTTTGCCTGTCCCTGCACCGGCAATAATCAAAAGCGGTCCCTCCCCATGCTCGATGGCCTGAATTTGTTCCTTGTTCAACTTTTTCTCCATGCTGTAAGATTATACTAGCTTTCGTTGTAAGAAATGGATACTAATTTTTTATTACTCACGATTTTTACCTTGATGTCCAGCATTGTAATTCCTTTGTACACAATCTTGAGAAAAGGAATGATTAACAAATCTCTTGATGATCATATACCTCAAAAATTCTATTCAAAACAAAGAATGTCAAAGATTGCACTTACTAATTTCTTTCTTCTAATTTTAACTATTATTTTAATCACGTTGATTCTTTTATCAATAAAGTCGCGGCGAGACCTAAACTATTTTAGTAGAGAAGATATTTCTATATTTTTGATTTATTTTTTGGTAGTAAATCTTATAAGCTATGGGGCAGGTATGTATATTATTTCAATTATAAAAGAGCAGTTTACTACAAAATCTCTTAAAAACCACCCAGAATATAAAATTCTTTACTTAACTAATGAATATTTCCATGGTCCGGTCAGTCATGTGCTTATTTTTTCGGGAGGTTTTACGCTATTCTTCTTAATTAGTATTCTTGAATTATTTTATGCTACTCATGAAATAAACCTAACAAAAGTTTCTTTCTATATTATATATGGCCTATTATTTGGAGGTTTATTTTTATTTGCGCAGCTATTCAACAAGACTTGGAAACACCAATCGCCTTGGATGATTGGTTTATTCTTATTATATCTAGGAGTTATATATAACTATCCTGTCAATTTATTTTTTCAACCCTTCAATCTTTTTTTTATTACATTTGGATTTATACTCTGCACTGGTCTAATTATTAGACATGCTACCTATATATTGAGGGGAGAGAGATACAAATATGATTATAAAAAATGAATTTTTCTTAAAAATCTTCCAATCTTTTTTTCCTCTTTACCAACTGCATATGGTTTCTCAAAAAAGAGATAACTTACTGGGATTAAAAGTAACGTAGATAAATAGTTGATTAGATAAAATAAGCCCAAAGCAGATGCCGTTGATGTCACTGAGGTAAGAGATATGTTTCTAATTATCATAAACCCTATTCCCATCATGGGCAAAATTGAAATAGAGGTAGCTACAATATAGGGAAAATATTTAATTCTGGATAACCCCGACCCATACGAAATATAGTCCGTAGCCGCTCCTCCAACAAATTTCAGAACAAATACCGTAATGGGGTTTGTAATATTAGGAAGTTTGTCGATTTCTGTCAGGGTTCGCTGCCCAGCAACTCTGACAATTGCAGATCTGCCCCAAATTTTTGCTATAAAGAAATTTATACTGCTTCCTAATAAATTTCCAACGAAACTTAAAAGGAAACCTATAATCGGGCCAAAAAGGATTATGCTTGCTATCCAGAAAGGTGTCGCAGCTAGGGGCGGTATAACGTTAGTTAATGAAGAGAGAATTATAAATATAATTGGGCTCAAAACCCCAAATTTTTTTACTAATACTCTGATTGTGTTCACATCAAATTTACCATTAAGAAATAATGCCGGAATTGAGATTATAAGACCGAAAAATAATAATAAATAAAGTAATCTTTTCAAGTTCTTTACACTGAAATATCTTTTCATATTCGACAACTTATAATAAACTATATTAAATATGTACCACAAACACCACTTTAGGCTTCACTTCGGACGTTATTTAATTCTAGTTTTTTTAGGAATAATATTAATTGTTCTAGTCAATTCAGGAAAATTTGATAATACAGTCGTGCTAATTAATTTTATTAAACAGCATCCTTTTTGGGGTATATTTATATATTTTATATTTATGATTATTTCGACAATAGTTGTTCCGATTCCCAGCGTCCCTTTATGGCCTGTCGCAATTTATCTTTACGGGTTCTGGCTGGCATTCGCTCTTTCAGCAATCGGGACAATAGTTGGAGCAACAATAAATTTTGTAATCGCAAAAAAATTCGGGAAACCTATTGTTATCAAAATGATTAGTCATAAACTTTACGAAGAAATAAATCATTTAGTCAATATTGAGAATACTAAAATGTTTTTCTTAATTAGAGTATTTGGAAATAATTATTTTGACACAATATCTTATATTGCTGGTTTATCACGCTTGTCTCTAAAAAGTTATTTGCTAGTTACGACCCCAACTTCTGTGGCTTGGGTTTTCATACAAATGATGGTTATTCAAAAGTTAGGTGGAATAGAAAATATAAAATCTTTTATTGCGGTGATGACTTTCTATGGAACAGTAATTCTATTTGGAACATTAATGTGGGAAACCTATCATAAACACCATTTGCTACGAAAATTAAAACCCGTTTATGCCGAATAACGCCTTCAACATATTATATAAAACCTTTCAAATATTTTTCTCTAAGTTTTGGATCGAATCTTTCAATTGCGTATCTAAGCGTTGTTCTGGGCATCGTTCTGTAATATTTATTGAGAAACTCTTCTTCAACTTCCTGTGAAACGCGTTTACCAACCTCTCTGAGCATCCAGCCAACCGCTTTCTGAATTAAATCTTCTTTGTCGTTGATTAAAATTTCAGCTATCTTAAGAGTTTCTTTCGCATTTTTATGCATAATAAAATCAAAAGTTGAAATTACTGCAATCCTTCTTTCCCAAAGACTTTCGGACTTTGCTAACTTAACAAGAATAGATGTATCCTTTTCCTCAAGGTAATTTCCGACGATATTTCCTGCAGACAAATCGACTAAATCCCAATTGTTAATATACTCTGTTGATAACAAATAAAACTCATAAATAACTTTTCGGGTTTTTTCATCAGCTTTTTTGAAATTTTCCACTAAAATCAACAGTGCTATTAACCTTGCTTCGTGTATTCTTAGTTTAAGAAGTTTTTGAATTTCTGAAAAAGGTAAATTTTTATATTTTATGGCAATTTTCCTAGATTGAGGTACAGATATTCCTAAAAACAGATCTCCTTCTCCATATTCCCCCTTTCCTGTTTTGAAAAACCCCTGAAGGATTTTAGCCTTCGGGGGATTTCTCAATAAATTGAGTTCTTTTAATACCTCTTTCACACTGCAATTCTAACATAGTAGAGATAATACTAACTTGCCCTAAGTAATTTAAGGCTCTAAGCGTTTTATAGAAGAAATTTTATCAAACCCTCTGTCATAAGAATAAATATCTTTAGATTTTTTCTTCCACATATGAGAAATCAAAATACAATCTTCAAAATCCAATCTGTATTCGGCCAGTATTTGAAGAGCTTTAACAATCAAACTCTTATCAGGAATTCTGATTCCCCTGATTCTAATAATTGGAATTATTTTATCAGAAATCTCCGATTGATTAAGCGCGTAGAGCTTTTTGGAAGAAAGGATATAAACAATTTCTGCTATTACCGTTTCTGTAGTTTGAAGTTTTATCTTTCCTAATCTTGCTTGCTCGAACAGCTCAAAACATTTCTTTGCCTTAACTGGTTCATCATTAGTGAGGAATCGAATAAAAATATTGGTATCAACGAATTGCATTTATTTTTTCTTCTAGTGCAATATCCCTCATTTTTTTAAATGACAATCTCTTTTTCAAAGGTTCTACTGATCCAAAAATATCGATAAGTGGATTTTTAACAGGACTAACCTTAATTTGGGTTTTTTCCAGCCTGAAAGATACCTGGTCTCCGGATTTAAGCTTAAGTCTTTTTCTTAAAACAAGAGGTATTGTTACCTGTCCTTTGCTTGTAATCGAGTAAGTTTCATCTATTGGTATTACTTGCATACATAGTAATACTATATTACAACTAACTAACTGTCAATATTAAAAAGGTGGTTGATATAAAATAGTCTGATGCATCATGTCGCTATTATGAAAAAATCTTGGGGACTCATTCCTAAGATATTAGATAGTACAAAGACAATTGAATCCCGCTGGTATATAAATAAATCGGTTCCCTGGGGAAATATTAAAAAAGGAGATATTGTCTATTTTAAAAATTCGGGAGAGCCGGTAACCGTAAAAGCAAAAGTTGATAAAGTTTTACAATTTGAAAAGTTAAATTCTCAGAAAATAAGTGAAATCTTAAACAAATACTACAAAGAAGACGGAATTGAAAAAGAAAAAGTTAAGTATTATTTTGAACTATTCAAAGATAAAAAATATTGCATTTTAATATATCTTACAAATCCTCAAAAGATAAGGTCTTTTGATATTGATAAAAAAGGTTTTGGTTCTATGTCCGCCTGGATAAGCGTTGAAGATATAAATCTAATTAAGCAAGTTTCTTTATAATCTTTTTGATTGTCCAGTCAATAATTGATTGAGGAAGTAAACGAGACACAAATAAAGAGCAATGACGTCCCAACCGATGAGATAATTCTTCTTCGGATTTTTGGTTTCGATAATTTCTCTGATCTTTTTAGCAACAACCATTGAATTTCCCCGCCTTCTTTTATTTCTTGAGATAAACGCTTTTATTCTTTCATTAAATTTTCCCAGACTAGACCTTGTATTTTTGGGAAACTTTTCGTTTTCCCAAAACTTTGTCTCAAAACTGCCGGGATTTACAGAGACGACTTTAATTCCATATAAAGATTCCTCAATTCTCAAGGCTTGAGTTATTGCCTCGACTGCATATTTTGAGGCAGAGTAAATCCCGTAATAAGCTGTTGTAAAAAGCCCGGAAATCGAACTTACATTAATAATTAATCCCGACCTGCCTGCCGGCGAGGCAGGTTTTTGTCCTCGCATATAAGGCAGCATCGACTTTGTAACTTTGAATAGACCGAAGAAATTTGTTTCAAACTGTTCTTTAACCTCCCTTTCAGAAAAAGTTTCAATTGCTCCCAAGTAACCAAAACCGGCATTATTTATGACATTCTCCCCGCACTAAAGTGCGGGGTTCCCCTTCTAAAAGAGATGACATATCAGGTTCAATTCATCTGTGGACTAAAAGCAAACGGTTTGCTAAAGAAGAGCTAGATGATCCTAAATATAACTTCCGAAAACACGTAGTTTATCATGCCAAGTACGCACCGTGCCTAGCTTCAAGACACAATTGACCCACAGTAACAAAACCCATATAATACTTTTTTTCCATGAATAGAAAACCGCCTTTACTCATTGAAGTAATGACTCGCCGACAAAAGTTGTTCTTTTATACCTTATTTTTTCTATTGCTTGGTTTTACAGTTTATTTTTGGGTTTGGTGGCTCAACCCTAATCATCTGGTTGGAAAAATAGGTTTTGCGCTTAATAGCGCGCTTATCGCATGGAATATGCTAATGCCTGTTTATTTCTTCTTTTTTGCTGCCAAAATGAAAAAACCGAATCCCCAACTTGCCGTATCCGACGGGCTTAAAGTTGCCATGATCGTTACCAAAGTCCAATCCGAATCTTTTGAGATTGTTAAAAAAACACTTTCAGCCATGCTTTCTCAAAAATACCCCCATGACACATGGCTTGCGGATGAAGACCCGACAGAAGAAGTAATTGCGTGGTGCAGACAAAATAAAGTTTTTGTTTCAACTAGAAAGGGAGTTGCTGAGTATCACCGCGACACTTGGCCAAGAAAGAAAAAATGTAAAGAAGGCAATCTGGCATACTTCTACGACCAATGGGGTTATGACAAATACGATTTTGTAGCCCAGATGGACGCTGATCATGTGCCAGAAATCGGATATTTGGAAGAAATGTTGAGACCCTTTGCAGACCCAAAAGTAGGATATGTTTCTGCGCCAAGTATTTGCGATGCCAATGCAGATAAGAGCTGGGTTGCAAGAGCCAGACTTTATGCAGAAGCAACACTTCATGGCCCACTGCAAGCCGGATATAACGCGGGGTGGGCTCCACTTTGTATTGGATCGCATTATGCCGTACGCACAAAAGCTCTTAAAGAAATCGGTGGCCTTGGCCCGGAACTGGCTGAAGATTTCTCCACATCTTTACTTATGAATGCGTATAAATGGAAAGGTGTACACGCACTAGATGCTCATGCACACGGTGACGGACCTTTAACCTTTACAGATTTTGCTACTCAGGAATATCAATGGTCCAAAAGTTTAGCCACGATTTTATTCACGTTGACTAATAAATATTGGGTTAAATTAAAATTCAAATTGAAAATTCAATTTATGTTCTTACAACTATTTTATCCCCTATATGGATTTTCTATGCTTTTTGCCTATTTAACACCAGCATCTGCAATTATAAGTGGAGTACCATTAGCAAATGTTGGCTATATTGAATTTTTACTACATTTGCTTCCTTTATCTTTAATTTCCTTAGCATTAATCGGGTTAATTATCAAAAATAGATTTACCAGACCCCAGAACTATTCAATCTTTTCATGGGAATTATTTATGTTCCATTTTATAAGATGGCCGTGGGTAGTTCTAGGAACGTCTGCAGCCTTTTTTGGTGTATTAAAAAACAGACAGAATGAAATTAGAATTACCCCCAAAGGTTATATTGCAAACGAGAAACTTCCTTTTAAAATCGTATTTCCTTATCTTGCAATTAGTTTAATTTCAGCCTTAGTTGCAATTCTACCTTTAAATCACACTTATATTAAGGGTTACTACTATTTTGCTTTACTTAATAGCACATTTTATCTAATCGTCCTGTCTATTATTTTTACAACCTTTTTAAGACAAAGAGATAAATTGTATGTTCGGAAATAATATCAAATTATTTTTAATATTTCTGACTGTTTTTTTAATAGTAGGGATCGCCATAAAAATACGATCAAATGATGCAGTTAGTGGAATCGTCTGGGGGTACAAATCAGTAATTTGTGATTCTAAATTCGAATTTTTAAAGAAAAACTGCAACATCGATTGGAAAAATCTATCAATTAATTTTGGTGTTTACGATCCAGAAGGACACTTTGACTCAATTAATACCATAGCCATCGAACATCGGTTTATTAAGTGGACCGAATATCAAAAAGGGCAACTGGACGACTTTTTCAATCACGTAAGCAGTAAAAACAGATGGCCCATGATTACTATCGAGCCTTTTAGTTTTGATAATAGCGACGAAAGCAAGCGTTCACTATTCGATGATATCGCCTCCGGTAAATACGATGAGGCTATCGAAACAATCTGTTTGGATTTTAAGAATTCCAAAAACCCGGTATTTATCAGATGGGGGCAAGAAATGGAAAACGTAACCGGGAGGTATCCTTGGGCAAGTAATGATACTTCGGGATATATTGCTTCGTATCGCTATTTTGTTAATAAATGCAGGGAAATCGACGGTAAAAATTTTTATATATGGTCGCCGGTTGGACACTCCAATGTCAAAGGATACTATCCCGGAGGAGGTTTTGTTGATCTTGTAGGATTATCCGTCTTTGAATTTCCCCAGTGGGATATTAATAATTACGGAAAAACACAAAGTTTCGACGAAATATTCTCACAAAGATATCGTGTTGTTAAAGGATTTGAAAAGCCAATAATAATTGCCGAGCTCGGTGTTACTGGAGATAAAGATTTCCAAAAAAGCTGGCTTATTAATGCAATTAATAGCAGCCAAAAATATCCGCTTCTTAAGACAGTTTCGTATTTTGATGCTGTCGATAGTCCGGGGGTGTGGGGAGAAAAATATCCAACACCGGATTGGAGAATAAATCCCGAAATATTCACCTCCCCACTTTAAACATCTTTCCGTGGCCGGGGATAATAAAATCTGCTATTTCTAATGCTTTCTTGCGGCTTGCTTTTAGAGCATTTATGTCTAATGCGAATTCATCAACTTTATCGATATCTACTTTTCCTTCTTCATTCTCTTTCCACCAAAATACATCTGCAGATATCAAGACTTTCCCTTCCGAAGTAGGAATTAATAGTGAAGCATGGTCGAGCGTATGCCCTGGAGTTTTAATAATCTTAATGTCCGTTTCGGGTAAAGTATCTCCAGCTAAATCTCCTCCAATAGATCTTTTCTGCCAAACCGAAGAGTCAAATACAGTCGCATTCTCAAAAATTCCCGTTAATAGGCAATGGTCGAGATGATAATGAGAAAGAAAAACGTAATTAATATCCGAGGTTTTTAGCCCTTCCTTTTTTATCCTTCTCAAAAGAAGCTTTCTGTTACATCCTGGGTCAACAATAACTTTAAATTTTCCGGTATCAATTAAAGTTGCACTACTCGTCGCATCCCAAGTTCCGCCGCTACTAACTCTTGCATAACCTTCAATCAAAACTTTGACTTTATTCATTTTTCAATAAACCCACTTTTTTTCAAAGAAGGATCGCGGGAACTCTCAGAATTGAAGTTTCTTTCCCATGTGTGTTTTTCCAACTTTTCTAACATCTCTTTCGACAACACTCTTCCGTCTGAAACAGAAACATTTTCTTCTACATGCTTTAACCTTCTAAGTCCAGGTATCGTTGTCGAAATTTCCGGAAAAGATAAAATAAACCTAAGCGCCAACTCAGTAAGGATTTTCGCCTCTTCTCCCAAAAGATTTTTTAAAGTATCTGCTCTCTTTACTACTTCTTTCAGTCTTTCCCCAGCAAAAAAAGAATATCTAAGTTCACCTTCATTGAATTTGGTATCTAAAGTAAATTTACCAGTTAAACTACCTTCATCTAACGGAACTCGAGCAATTAACCCAATATTGTGTTCTTTAGCGTAGGGAAAAAGTCTTTTAATAGGTAATTGATGGAAAATGTTAAATATTAGTTGCACAGTCGAAATCAGTCCTGTATTCAATGTTTTTATACAATTACTTGGCTGATAATCATTTGCAGAAATGCCCCAATATCGCACTTTGCCAGATTTGGTTATTTTTTCGACCATTTTTTTCCATCCGTCCTCTTTAACAAAATCATCCTGCCATACATGAAACTGCATTAAATCAATAGTTCCGACACCCAAACTCTTTAATGAATCGTCAACACACTTTTCAATCCATTCATTGGGAAAAACTTCGGATATAGATATTCCTTTCCACGCAGGCCACTTCATATTCTTTCCTGGAACTTTTGAAGCGATAACTAATTTATCTCTTAACCGAGATTCTTTCAAGAATTTACCAATTAAATTCTCTGAAGGATGAACGTCTGGTTTATCATCTGAATAACCGTAAATCCACGCGGTATCTATAAAGTTTCCTCCTAGTTCAACAAATTTATATAAACTTTTTAAACTTTCTTTTAAATCTGCACCCACCCAACAATTAGGATCATTAGCTAACTGCCACGTTCCCATCCCAATTTCAGAAACTTTTAGACCTGTTTTTCCAAGAGGTCTATATTTCATTCTTCTAACTCCATTCTTATTTTACATCTATATATCTCACATCTCTAAATCGGACCAAAACCCAGGAGGGAATATTTGAATTTGGTGTGGTTTAGGTAAGCTACAAAGTCTTTGGCAGTCTGGTCAATATTGGTAATGAGTTTATTGTGAGTCACCTGGCTTCGACCCTCTTTCCAGACATGCTCCTGGGGGTTTTCTTCAGGGGAATACCTGGGGAAAAACAAGACGGTGATATGTTTGTCTCTCCGGATGAACTCGATAACTTTTGACCCCCGGTGCCAACCGGGGTTGTCCCACAAAAGCAGGATTTCCTGTCTCGGGTAAACTTTCCTTAATTTGGCTAGAACCTTGACTGTAATCTGCATGTTTTGCCAATCAGTGGCAAAGGCGTGTTCCACGCCGGTTTTGATGTTTAGAAATCCGTAAATGCTTTTGTTTTTCCTGGTGTTGGAGACTTGTATTTTGGGGAATTGGTTTGCCGGTAACCAGATTTTTTGAAAGGTGGTTTGGGTAGACAAAATCATTTCGTCGGCCGCTAGGATGATGGTGTGGGAATCGTTCCAAACCTTCCGGATGGCCTTTTTAGCTTTAGCTTTCCACTTAGCCACCTCTTGTTCGTCCCGCCTTTCAAAAACTCTTCCGGGTTTGTGGAAAGTAAACTTCACCCGCTTAAACAGCAGGTAATACGAGGCCTTGGATTGGTATTTAACCTTAAATTTAGACCACACCAGATCAGCTAAGATCGAGGTGGTCCAGAAAGGGCTCTCGTAGTCAAAGTCCGGTGGCTTTTTATGAGTCAACCAACTTTCAACTTCGGCTATCTGTTTCCGGGTCAACAATTGGAACACCCGCCGTGGGCGGGAAGCCACGGCTTTAAGCCCGAGAGTTAAATACGCTTTACGCAAACCAAAAATCCGACTTCTTTTCAGCCCGGTAATTTTAGTCACCACCTCCGGTTTATCCCCTCCATCCAGAAGCAAAATTGCCTGGATCTTTTTAAACTCGGACAGGGAATCCGTTTCCTCCCGCCTGGCAGTCAGCTCCCGAATTTGTTCGGAGCTTAATTTGGGGCAGAGTCTCACCTCCCCCCAGTTTAACTCAACTTACCGGCTGTAGTCCAATCTTGGGATGTGATGTGTTTAGTTGGGATCGATCTCATCTGTAAAGTTGGCTGTGGGTACCTAATAAATCAAAGTAAATAATTTCCCCATTATTTAACTCTCGAAACACAGCTCTCCAATCACCACTAACATTAAAACTTCTATAACCTTCGTATTTCCCAATCAGAGCATGGTTGTTTAAAAGTGGACTAAATTTATCTGTGAGAAATATTTCGAGTCGGATCCTAAAAGCTTTTTTAATAGTTGTTGGAGCTTTTTTTAAATTTTTTTCAAACCTCCTGGAAAAATCAATTCTCTTTATTAGCATTTATCATTTTATCCACAAACTTTAATGCTTGATCTACAGAATCAAAAGACTTATATCTTCCCTTTTTCCTATCTTCTTCAGATTCTCTTAGAGCTTGGATCATGTACTCACTAGGAACTTCTTCAATAGTTGAAAAGTGAATAGTCTTAGTTTTTATTAACTGATTCAGATAACCGTTAATTAAAGCACTAAGGCTAAAACCTAAATCGGAGGCAATTTCCTGCGCCTGAGTCTTTATTTTTGCATCAGTTTTGATGTTAATAATAGCTGTATTCATGTACACTCAGTATATACTGTATATACACTTTGTCAAGAAGAAGACAGAGGTTTTTCCTCGTTATCGCTCAAAGATCTTGTAGAAGAAATTTTTTGGCCCAGGTGGGTGAAAGAAGTTATCACTGAACTCATCGTGTTATAAGCGTTATTAAGATGTTTTTGTAAAACAGAGAGGTTATCTTCCACTTTTGTATAATCTTTTTGCATTGCGCGGACTGCCGACAAGATTTCTTTGGCTTTTGCTTCGATCTTCTGACCTTCAAAGCTCATTAGTATGGCTTTAAGGTAAGCATAAAAAGTCGTCGGAGAAACGGGAAGAACGCGCATGTCTCCTGAGTATTCAAAAAGTGAAGGATTATTTACAATCTCATAATAAACTGCCTCGCTTGGTATATACATCAAAGCATAATCAATCGTTCCCTCATCCGTTAAGATATATTTTTTAGAAATATCATCAATATGAGTTTTGACATCTCTCTCAAAGTCCTTCCCAAAAGTCTTTTTCTCTGATTCGCTTTGGGCAGACACCATTTTTCTGAAATTCTCCATTGGGAACTTTGAGTCAACTGGAATAATTCCGGCGGCAGTTTTTATCGCAGCATCAACTTTGTCACCTGATTTGAAAGTATATTGAAGATGAAAAGTTTGTTTCGGAAGCATTTGGCCCAAAAGCTCTTTTAATATATGCTCGCCAACATTACCTCGAAGTTTTGGGCTTTTTAGAAATTCCTGTAAATCTTTCATTCCCCGGCCGATTTCACTCATTTCTCCGATACTTTTTTGAACTTCTCCGATTACTCGGGCAGCGGAATCAAGACGTTCATTTAAATTTTTTGTTTGTTCCCAAATCTGCCTAGTTTGCTCCTGGGACCTTGTATCAAATGAGTGCAGAAATTGGGTTATAATTTGATCAGGTTTTTGTTTTTCAGCTATATCCGAAAGTTTTTTGTTAATAAACACTATAATTGCCAAAAACCCGAGGAATAAGACGATTATTAATAAAACGTTGTCCATGACAGCTACATTATAACCGCTTTTCGTTTTATAATGTATCTAAGATGAAAGGAAAACGTCTAAGGATAAAAAAAAGGAGGAAAAATTTCTTACCCACATTCATTATTACCATCTCACTTTGGATATTAGTGGGGCTAATTGTTTATTTTATAAGTCCTGATACATCCGGAGTAATTCCGTTCTTTTTTGTAATATTGCTTTTGGCTCTTTTTTTCAGTTTATCTATAATTTTTGCAAATAAAAGAAGGGGAATTATTTCTTCTCTGGTCATTGAAATCTTTTTATTGCTTCGCTATTTTGACATCGGGAATCTCATAAATTTATTACTGCTAGCCGGAGTTGCTGTTGCGTTTGAATTTTACTTTACTAAAGTGCTTGACTCAGATTAGAAAGAAAACTATACTCCGATTTAATCAATTAAAACTACATGAGGGTTTCTAAAGATAAGGTTAACTCTGTACTTGAAGAAGAACTTGCCAAAAGTTTTCTGCAACTAATCTCGGATTTAAAAAGCGCAGAAGAAAGCGAAATATTTCTTAGGGATTTTTTAACCAAATCTGAATTCTCAGCTCTTACTAAAAGATTAGCTGTTGCTTATTGGCTAAAAAAGAAAAGAAGTTACAAAAATATCAAAGATAATATAAAAGTCTCAAGTGCAACTATTGCCGATGTTCAAACAAAAATTAAATCTTCGGGCTATCAACTCGCTCTTAAAAAAATCGAGGCCGAGGAATGGGCTAATAAATGGAGCGAGAAGATTAAAAGATTTGTAAAATAAAAATTTTTTGTTACAATATATTCAAATGAAACAAATTAGAGTAATGATTATGCAAATGGAAACCTCGTAGGCGGGACTAACATTTCGTGCATAACCCCGCAAATACGGGGTTTATTTTTTGGCAAAAAATATGTTCACAACTATTATTACCGACTGCAAGGGAGAGAATGAAGCCGGGAGACAAATAACCCGGTTTAATTCCCTTGGCTTGGGACCAACCAGTTTGATTGGTATAGATAGCGATTTAAGCAATAATGCAACTATTGAAGCGTCTGCTAATCTAATCGACGTCTTAGACGCAAGCAATGGAAAGCAAGGAATTGTTGTTTTGAATGTCGCTCCTCGAGGCAACAAAAAAGATGGAGAGAACGGGACACACTTTATTTACTTTCACTACAAAAAAACTTTAGTTATATCAACAATCAAGGGATATTGTCTATCAATGGTTAAAAAATTTGAAATTGTCAAAAAGGTAAATTTGATGGAGCTAAGTAAAACTTTAGATTTTGCTTTCAGGAATAAATTGATAGATAAAAATTTGAGAGATTACACTGTTAAAAGTCAGTTTAGAAGTTTCGACTTTGTACCAAGAGTCACGGTATGGTTAATAGATAAAGTTGAATTGCCTTACAAAACTTACTATTTAAAAAATATTCCTGAAATAGCACAATGTATTTGGTGCATAGACACTTTTGGCAACTGCAAGACGACTATTTTATCCAATGAAATTAGTCTAAAAAAAGACCATTTGATAAAAACAAATTTAGGGAAATTCAAGTTTTACGAAAGACTAAAAGACATCCCAAAAAACGAAACAGCAATTTACGTTGGAAGCTCTGGGATTAAAAATATAAGATTTCTTGAGATAGCAACTCAAGGTGTTGCCGGTAGTGCTGGAAAAAAATTGAACCTAAAAATAGGCACCAAAGTTAAAATAATGTAAAATATAGATATGGACAAAAGATTTTATGTGACAACACCAATCTATTATGCTAACGGTGCGCCGCACGTAGGACACTTTGTGACCACTACGGCTGCTGACGTTGTGGCAAGGTATTATCGCCAAACAATCGGCAATAATAATGTATTTTTTACAACCGGGCTTGATGAGCATGGAACAACTGTTGAGCAATCAGCCATAAAAGAAGGATATAATCTTAAAACTATCCAGAAATACGTAGACAAAAGAGCAGTTGAATGGAAAAAGGCTTTTGAACAAACTGGTATTAGTTATAATTATTTTGTAAGAACCACTAATCCCAAGCATGAAGAATTCGCCAAACAATTTATTCAAAAACTAATTGATAATAATGATGTTTATAAATCAAAATACTACGGAAAATACTGCAACGGTTGCGAAAAGTTTCTAACTCTTTCTGATTTAAATAAAGAAGGTTATTGTCCGCTTCACAGACCAGACCAAGTAGTTAAAGTAGAAGAGAAAAATTATTTTTTCAAACTTTCTAAATACGCCCCAAAAGTCAAAAAACTAATCCTTGAAAATAAAATAAGTATTATTCCAGAAAGTAAAAGAGAAGAAATTCTTTCAAGACTGGGTGGCAAAATCGAAGACATCAGTATTTCGAGACCTAAAGAAAAAGTCGCATGGGGAATAGATTTTCCAAATGACAGCCGACAAACTTGCTATGTTTGGATCGAAGCGCTTATAAATTATATCTCATCACTTGAGATAACCGACAAAAAAGAATTTTGGTTAAACGCTCACCACTTTCTTGGCAAAGATATTAGTTGGTTCCACAATGTAATTTGGCCCGCAATGCTTCTGTCGGCAAAGTATAATCTTTTCAAAGGAACGTTTATTCACAGTTTTGTTATTATCAGCGGAGAAAAGATAAGTAAATCAAAAGGAAATATAATTACACCTAAAGAACTTATAGAAAAATATGGTGTTGATGGGACAAGATATGTAATTTTAAGCAACTTTCCTTATATCAACGATTCTGATATTACGTGGGGTCATCTTACCGAAAAATATAACGCTGATCTTGCAAATGGTCTTGGAAATTTGGTTTCAAGAGTTGCAAAGCTTTGTGAACAAAACGATCTTGCCTTGTCATCTGATACAAATGTAAAACCGCATGTATCATACTCTTCGCAACAAGGAGGTTACCATGTACATATTGAAAGATTTGAGTTTAATTTAGCGCTAGAAGAAATCTGGAGAGATATAAAAGATCTAGATGTCGAAATTAGCAAGAACCATCCTTGGGATCTATCCAAAGAAAAAGCAGCTCAACCTCTACAAAAATACGCAAGAGAGCTAATTAATATTGCTTATGCACTAAAGCCTTTCCTTCCTGAAACAGCGGAAAAAATTGAAAAACAATTTAGAGGACCGAAAATAAAATCAGAAGCACCACTTTTCCCTCGCCTGCCTACCGGCAGGTAAATCTATGATTAGAAATTTTATTTTGAGGCACGAAAAGAAAGTTTTAAGAGCACTGGAGATTTTACCGGGGTTTGTTTCCTGGAACATAATTTTATTTCCTTATTGGGGAATTTTTGTAATACCGACAGTTGTTGCCTATTTTGTATTAATTTTCAACATTTATTGGTTTTACCAGTCTTTGCAAATAGCAATAACTGCTATTATTTCTCATCTGAGAATTCAAGCATCTATGCAGTACGACTGGCTTAACGATTTAAAAGCTTTTCCGGACTGGAAAAAGGTTCACCATATCATAATTATTCCTATTGTTAAAGAACCTCTTCACATTCTTGAAAGAACCGTTCGGTCATTAACTAACCAAGATTTACCATTAAAACAAATCAGTATTGTTCTTGCCTTTGAAAAACGGGTGCCGGAAGAAGAAAGAATTCCAAAAGTTAATGCTCTTATGGATAAATTCGGAAAGTTATTTGGAAATTTCTTTATAACAGAACATATCCTTACACCCGGAGAAATTATAGGTAAGGCCTCTAACGAACGGTTCGCAGCTGTCTGGGTTAAAAAAGAGATGGTTGATAGAAGAAAAATGGATATAAATTATATAACAGTAACCAGCTGCGACTCCGATCATGTTTTCCATCCAAAACATTTTTCCTACCTGACTTTTAAGTTCTTAGACAATCCGAACCGTTATAAGAATTTCTGGCAGCCTGCTGTAATGTTTTACAGCAATATTTGGGAACTTCCCGCAATTACCAGAGTCCCGAACACTCTAAACTCTATCTGGAACCTCTCACAGCTGCCCCGAAAAGATAGACTTATCAACGGCCAGAATTACTCTCTTTCCTTAAAACTTTTGGACGAGGTCGATTATTGGGACCCGGATAAAATTCCCGAGGACTGGGGAATATTTTTTAAAGCTTTCTATAAGAAACACGGCGGAGTAGAGGTTGAACCAATTTATCTGCCGCTTTACGCAGATGCTGCGCAATCCAGTTCATTGATAAAAACAATTAAAAACCAATATTCACAATTCAAACGCTGGGCATGGGGTGTTTCGGACGACCCATGGATTATTAAAGATTATTTTTTAACTCCCGGAATCCCTTTTTGGGATAAAACTATGCGCTTAATCTTTTTAATTTGGGCACATTTCTTGTGGCCTGTTAATTGGTTTATTATCACAATCGGTCTTACAATTCCTACTCTCATTAATCCCGCATTCGGAAGAACAGTTCTTGGTTATACTGTTCCAAAACTCTCGTCTGTTATTCTAACTATCGCCCTCGGATTTTTAGTAGTTATGCTTTTAATTGATAAATCCTATAAGCCCAAAAGGCCTGATAAATTTCCCGTTTGGAGAGCAATTCTCATGCCATTAGAGTTTATTTTAATGCCCTTAACTGGTTTTATTTTTAGCGCCCTTCCCGGCCTCGACGCCCACACCCGCCTCATGCTGGGTCGTTACATAGAGTACAAAGTAACTGAAAAGGTATAATCTTATTTACTTTATACTATATCGCTTAGCTTACTTCGTTGCTCAAAAAAGACTTTTTTCGCAAGCCGTAAGATTCGCGATTGAATACAAAGTCACCGAGAAAGTTTAGTCCGCCTTATTAAAATCTTCAAAAGGGTCTGCAGAGACTAATTTCTTAAGGTAATATAACGCAATTTCCTTGGTCAATATCCTTATTGCTTGTGAATTAAAAAAGTTGGGTATCGGCTTTGAATTCAGTCTATGTTCATGAATAACTCTCGCTTTTGGGTTATAAATCACATCATATCCCAAAACATGCAAAAACCAGGAGTATTCTGCGTCCTCTGCTTCAATCAGATTCCCGTTAAAAGGGCGCTTTTCCCAAATTTCCCGTCTAATAGAACAACACCCTCCGGCAAAATTGAAAACCATCTCCCTATGCTTCTCACTTAAAATAAGGTTCAACAAGCTAGGTCTTAAAGAATATCTCGTCAGTCTTTTTGGAAACCTCTTTGCTGGCCAAAAGATTGGGTATCCATAACCTTTTCTTTCAGTAATTTCATATTTTCCATATACGCCTCCAACTTTAATGTCCACAAAGGGCGCAATAATTTCAAAAAGAAACTTTTCGTTAACAGGAATCGCATCCCCAGATAACCTCACTAAGTATTTACCTCTGGAAGCATTTGCACCAGTATTAAAAGCGTTGGCATAGTTAAATGACTTTGAATCTAGACTTACAACTCTGACTGGTAAACTATTAACATATTCTTTAGTTCCATCTGTAGATCCTGAGTCAACAATAATAATTTCATAATCATTCAAAAGCTTCTGTTTAAGAAGAATCGGAAGAGACTTCTCAAGAACATGCTTCTGGTTCTTAGTAACAATAATTACCGATATCTCCATAAAAATGGTGACAATATACTAGTATATCTTACCTGTTTTTTGCGGAATGAAAAAACTCTAAAATTTGCTAAACTGGATTAATGTTAAATCAGTTCAATGTTAGTCTTTGGGGAGATGAAGCTTTCTCTGCAATTCTTTCTATGAAGCCTGTCTCTCAAATTATTTCAATTATTAGCCGAGATACATCTCCTCCCTTATACAACATTACCGAGCATATCTGGTTTCGGTTTTTTGGAACTTCCGAGATTGCAATTAGATTGTTGTCATTTCTGTATTTTTTAATTGCCATCTTCTTTGTATATAAAATCGGAAGCTTCTTATTTAGTAGAAGAATAGGATTACTGGGTGCTGTCATGACTTTTTTCAACCCGTTTTTCTTTGTTTATGCCTTTGAAGGAAGGATGTATTCAATACTGGCTGCGGGAGTTGCAGCCTCTATGTATTTTTTTGCAAGGATAATATTTTCTAAAAACTCACTTGATGCTAAAGACTTGGTAGGTTACATTCTAAGTACTACTTGGGCTCTATACTCACACCATTTCTCTATATTCGCTTTACTTGTTCAAGGACTTTGGTTTCTAATAATCTTGGTTAGCGGAAAAAAGAAAATCGCATTTTCACCGCAAAGCGGGTTATTCATTTTTAAATCATTTATAATAATCGGAATTCTTTACATTCCGTGGATGGTACCCCTTTATAACCAAACCCAAATGGTCGGATCCGGATTTTGGTTGGGCAAACCGAATTTGGCCGACCTGAGAAACTTAATTTACAAGTATTTAGCTGAAGGAATAAACCATCCATTATCAAAACTATCTTTATATCTGGTTTTATTGGTTTTAGTTTTACGGAGATGGTCCAGAAATGTCAAAAAATCTTTATTTTTAGTTTCCTGGTTTTTGGGACCGATAATTTTAACTTGGGCTGTTTCACAAAAATTTCAGTCTGTATTTTTTGACAGATATCTTCTTTATACTATACCTGCAGCAACGCTTCTTTTGTCCTCAAACGCGAGAAAATACACAGGAATTGTCCTTGCAGTTATCATTCCTTTATTCCTGTTAATCGACTACAATTATTTTATCTATCCTACTAAAAGACCTTTTAGAGAATTGGCAGCTTATGTAAAAGAGGTAAAAAGAGGAGACGATTTTCTGGTCAATTGGAATTCATCCTCACATCATCTCTGGGAATCCAAATATTACGGAATCCCTGCCCCGATTTACATTCCAAGTGGTAATCAACTGCCTTTTTTTGTAGGCACCGCACTCATGGAACCGGGGGATGTTATAAACAAATTTCCCGATAGGGTTCAGAACTGGCCAAATCGCGACCTGCCTGCCGGCAGGCAGGGAAAACCACCTAAAATACAAAGAATCGGGGTCATTACAAGCGGAAATGTTGATGAGATTAAACTAGCTGGCTATACTATAGAGGAAACTAAAACATTTGGAGACCTTAAATTTGCCTGGTATAAAGCACCCTAGATGAAAGAATTCACCGACAAAATACACCTTCCACATTGGCTATGTATTCTTCTTGCCATAGTTTTCATCTTAAGAATCCCATCTTTTTTTGAACCTTTCAGCTATGGCGATGAAATGATTTATTTAACTCTCGGCAACGGAATAAGACAGGGAATTCCCCTTTATAAAGGGCTTCATGACAACAAACCTCCGCTTCTTTACATACTGGCAGGAATAGCAGGAAATGTTATGTTTTTTAGAATGATTCTGGCTTTCTGGAGTTTTGCAACTATAATTTTGTTTTGGCATCTCACCAAAGCTCTTTTTCCAAAAAAATTCAAGTTTCAAAAAATTGCTACTATAATCTTTGCCTTATTGACTACATTACCACTTTTAGAAGGCCAGATTGCTAACGCTGAAGTTTTTATGATCGGACCAATTATCGCTGCCTTTTGGATTTTACTGTCTTATAAGCCTACGACCAAAAATATGTTCAGCGCGGGGTGTCTTTTTGGAATTGCAACTCTTTTTAAAGTTCCGGCCGCATTTGATATGCCCGCGATAATTATCTTCTGGCTTATAACTTCCGACCTTAAAAAAGAAAATATTAAAAAAGTTATTAAAAACTCTTTCATCTTGATTTCAGGATTTTTGTTACCAATACTCTCAACCTTCTTTTGGTATTTTCTAAAGGATGCTCTAAAAGAATATGTGATTGCTGCTTTCTTACAAAATTTTGGTTATCTTTCAAGCTGGAGACCAAGCGATGTACAAAAATCATTTCTACTTAAAAACGCTCCGCTTGTAATTAGAGGGGCAATTGTAATGCTAGGAACTTTTGTACTTTTTTTGAAAAGAAAAAGATTTTCAAAACCATTTATTTTTATTAACCTTTGGCTTCTTTTTTCACTTTTTGCCATAACCCTTTCGGAAAGACCCTATCCCCATTACCTAATACAAGCAGTGCCATCTGTTTCTTTGCTTTTAGCAATCCTTTTTACATCTGTTACCAAAGAACAAACTTTGTCTATTATTCCGCTGACGATCGCCTTTTTGGTTCCTTTTTACTTCAAATTTTGGTATTATCCGACGACTGCTTACTATAGTCGTTTTTTAGAATTTGCTACAGGAAGAATTTCAAAAGAGGAATATTTTAACAGGTTCGACTCAAACGTAAACAGAAACTATAAAATTGCAAGCTTTCTAATGACCAGCTCCAAACCGAAAGATAAAATTTTTGTTTTGGGGGATTCACCACCTATTTACGCTTTATCGAGAAGATTTCCTCCGATAAAATACATTGCAAATTATCATATTAAAGATTTCTATAATGAAGAAAGTCTTGTACATGATCTTTCACTAAATGAACCGTTGTTTATTGTTACACTACCAAATGAACCCTTGCCATTGGGTTTATACAGACTGCTCTATCAAGATTATACCTTTTTGGAAAATATTGATGGTGCTAAAATCTGGTATCTTTTGAAAATAAATAATGAAAAGGCTAAGTTTTAGTAAATTCATTCTTGCCTCAGTAACAGTAAATCTAATAACCGGCGCACTAGTTTTAATTTTATTAAACCATATTCCACCCCAGGCACCCATTTTTTATGGCCGTCCGCAATCCGAAAAACAGTTAGCAGACAAACTAACGCTCATTTTGCCGCCATTTATTTCGACTATTTTCGCGGTTGTCAATTTTTTTATTATTAAAATAGTCAAAGACGACTTCTTAAAAAAAGTGCTTATGGGTGTAACAATTTCAGTAACAATACTATCTACAATAACAGTCGTTAAAATTATTTTTCTGGTCGGAAATCTGTAATTGTTATGGATCCTAAAATTTTGATCTTTTTTCCATTGATTTTTTCTTTTTTGATAGCCTACTTAGTAACTCCCTTAGTTATAAGAGTTTACTGGAAGCTAAAAATTATCGACGACCCGTCAATAAGCAAACATTTAAAAACTATCCATACTTATCCTGTACCAAGAGGTGGAGGATTGGCTATATTTATCGCATTTTTCCTCTCGTCAGTTATTTTCTTACCAATTGATAAACATTTAATGGGAATAATTGCCGGTTCGCTGCTTATAACAGTTATGGGAATTCTCGATGACAAATATAATTTAAATCCGTACACAAGACTTATTTTTGGATTTTTATTCGTTTTAATTCCGATAGGGGCGGGAATTGGTATTTCTTTTTTGCAGGTTCCTTTTTTAGGAAACATCAATCTTTCCCAACCTCAAATAAACTTTTACTTTTTAGGCGGATTTCACAGTATCTGGATTCTATCCGACCTGTTTGCACTTTTTTGGATAGTCTTTTTGATGAATATGCTAAATATGGGTGCAAAAGGTGTTGACGGACAACTTCCGGGTGTCGTTTCAATTGCCGCAATCACGATAGCAGTATTATCCCTAAGATTTTCTGGCGACGCAGCCCAATGGCCCCTAATAACATTGGCCATTATTACTGCGGGAGCATATCTTGGCTTTCTTCCTTGGAATATTTATCCTCAAAAAATAATGCCTGGGTATGGAGGTTCAACACTTGCAGGCTATCTCCTGGCGATATTTTCAATTCTTTCAACTTCGAAGGTCGGAACTCTTGTTGTAGTTCTAGGAGTTCCATTGATTGATACAGGCTATACTATTGTGCGACGGATTCTATCCGGAAAGTCTCCTCTCTGGGGAGATACAGGACACCTCCATCACAGACTTTTAGCTATTGGTTGGAGCAAGAAAAAAGTATCGGCATTTTATTGGCTAATAACTGCAATCTTGGGAATACTTGCAGTTAATTTGAATAGACCCTCCAAATTCTATACAATGATCGCTATAGTGTTTTTGCTGGGAGGATTAATTTTGTGGCTAACTTACCATCCAAAACGATCTCGTTAATAAGCGCCGGTATTAAGGCAATGCGCCCGGTCCATTGGGTTAAAAATCTATCCCTTTTCGCAGGACTTATCTTTACTGGAGACCTTTTCGACCGTGGAGCCTTCTTTAAAGTACTCTGGGCATTTGGAGCTTTTAGTCTTGCAGCAAGCGCAACCTATGTTTTTAATGATATTCTCGATGCCAAAAATGACCGACTCCACCCGGTCAAAAAAAATAGACCGATTGCTTCGGGAAAGTTACCCATTCCCATTGCCTTACTTATTATTATTTTCTTAAGTTCTTTCTCGCTTTTTACCGCCAACTTTCTGTCACACCTTCTGTTCTTAATCATAGCAGGATACTTACTATTGCAAGTTGCTTACTCGCTTGCACTTAAAAACATCGCGATTATTGATATTCTAATTATTGCAGCAGGCTTTGTAATTAGAGTCTATGCTGGAGCTCTCATAATTGACGCCCACTTATCAGTTTGGTTTCTTCTTTGTGTAATTTCACTGGCTTTATTTTTGGCTTCAGGTAAAAGAATGGCAGAAATCACTACAGTAGAAACTCCTGGAACTACCCGAAAAAGCCTGACCCGCTACCCCAAAGAATTATTAAGTTCATACGTAACAATGTTTGGCAACGCAGCCTGGATGAGTTGGTCTTTATATACTTTTTTCGAGTCCCCGAAAGCGTCACTACCTGTTTGGCTTTTCTTAGCAGAGGTTTCCAAAGCAACAACAATAAACAAGCTCCTTATGATCACAATTCCGATCGTAATTTTCGGAATTATGAGATATGAAAGTCTAATCTTCCAAGGTAAATCTGAAACTCCCGAAAAACTTCTTTTGACAGATATCCCTCTAATTGCGGATATTTTTCTTTGGACAACTACGGTTGTTTGGATTTTATATAGCGGCATCTCCGCATAATTGCTTTAAATGGATGAATCTAACGAAAATCAACAAAAGGATGGAGTAGGAAAACCAACTATTAAAGTAAAATCTGTCTCTCTCGCACAAGCCGTAGATCTGGGAGAATATGACCCAAAATATCTTTCGACTTTCTCGGAGTGGTCTACACTATCTGCCCATGTCCAACTTCAATATATTCGCGCTGCATTGGACAACAGACGCAAACAACTTTTATCCCAATGGGCGGAAGTAAATAACATGTTAGATTTCAGATTAAAGCCCCAATTACACACAACTCTTAAAAACATAGAGAAACAATTAAATGAACTTGAAGACGACCGTGAAGAAATCTACGCCGAGTATTCCAAAAAATTTTAAATCAGCCATTTCTTGTAAAAATTATCCTTAAAGCTCAGGAGTTGGGGTTGGAGTGAGTTTTTTGGTAGGAGTTGGCGTCGGAGTTGCTTTTGGGCTCGGAGTAAGAGTCGGAGTAATATTCAAATCAATCTTTCTGGCATATTGATTAGTAACCCAACCTTCTTTGTCGGTAACATATTCTATTTTAAACCAGCCTGATTTATCATCCACTTCAACCAGTTTGTATTTTTCTCCCGGCTTAACACGGCCAACTTCATCTGCCAAAGTACTTGGCTCCTTTCTCACTCTCAAAAACCCTGTTGGTGTTTTTAAAATTTCAATCATAATTTCTTTCTTTTGGGAATTATCTTCTATCTTTTGTTCAGGAGTTGGAGTAGGTATTTCACCTGAAATCGCCAGCTTAACTACGGCGGTCAAACGATATCCCCTGGCATTCTCGATATCAAAGCTTCTTTCGGAATAACTTTGGGCTGTCAAAGAGAGTTTATGTTTGCCAGGCGAAACTGACGATATCTTCAAGGGGGTAAAACCCCTTATCTGGCCATCTAAACCGACTTGAGCCGCGTCAGGATTGGAAACTACAGCTAAACTTGGATCATCCGAGCCAGTTTTTTCGAAAGAGATTATCTCTCCAGCCGAAGTTTCTTCAGACTCCCCTATTGATCTTCTGACAACCGTTTTGATACCAGAAATCAAGGTTACTTTTGTCTCATAAGTAGCAAGAGGTTTAGCAAAAGTTTCCGGAACAAGCTTAATCGTCACTTCTTCTGGTTTTTGTCTTCCTTCATATGGTGTTCTTCCTACTTGCTCTCCATTGATAAAAACCATCGATGAGGGATTGCTGTCAACAAATACGGCTGCCCCTTTCGGATTAATTAACTTGATTGCGAAAAAACCAAATAGACCTATAACTCCAAGGCTAAATAATACAAGACCGATAATCTTGACCTTTTTCATTCAGTGTTCAAGTTTAGCAAAAAACTTATGGGCTTGACAACTAAGTAGCATGTTTTTGTGTTAAAATACTTTCAAGACCTGGTGGTGAAGAGGCTAACACAGCGGTCCGCAAAACCGTTATTCGCGGGTTCGACTCCCGCCCAGGTCTCAATTTTTTCCCAAGTAGAACTTTCCCACCGATTCAGTAAGAATTCCCCTCAAAGACATTAAACTTAAAATCGTACTTACTTCAGAAATATCTAGGTTTAAATTCCTCGCAATCTCATCTGCCGAAAGGGGTTCAAGATTAAGAGCAGTATAAATTTTTTTCTCCTTATCATTTAAATTAGAGGGCTTGCTTGGAAGTTTGGAATTTTTGAGTTTTGGATTTTTTGAGCCAATCATATCTCTTGCTTCCGTCGCAATTTTCGCAATTCCATTTTTTATTAACAAATTAGTACCGGTTGAAAGAGAAGATGTTATAGGTCCGGGAACAGCATAAATCTTTTTGCCCTGCTTTTGGGCATATTCGGCAGTAATTAAAGATCCGCTTTTTTCCCCCGCTTCAATTACCAAAACCCCAAGTGAGGCAAGTCCAGCGACAATTCTGTTTCTTTGGGGATATCTCCAAAGTTGAGGTTTGCTGTCCGGTTCATACTCCGACAAAACCACTCCGCCTTTTTCAAGAATACATGTATAAAGTTTGTCGTTTTCGGGCGGGTAGCAGATATTAATTCCCGATCCGAAAACCGCAACCGTAATTCCTCCGTATTCAACCGTCTTTTTATGCGCTTGGGTATCTACTCCGTACATAAAACCGGAAATAATAGTTACGTTGTTTGTAACCAACTCCGGAATAAAACGGTCTATCACTTCTTTTCCATATCTAGTCATTCGTCTGGAGCCAACAATTGCCAAAGATTTTTCAAAAATTTTTGGATTAATATTACCACGATAATAGATAACTTTTGGTGGTTTATATATCTTTTTGAAAAAAGATCCGTCTAACTTTTTTATTGGCCAATCTTTCCACCTCATAGTTCACTTCCAACATTTTCGTAATGACTAATTCTTGCAATAGAACCGTCTTCGTTTTGGACAATACAAACAGCGTCTATTTGATAACCCTTGTGAGAATTCTCAATTTTTTGATTTTGAATTAGATACATCTGTGCAGTTTTTGTTACTTGAAGCACTTTTCTCTTGTTAATCATCTCCTCCGGAGTTCCAAATTGATCACCAATCTTAAGTTTTACTTCAACAAAAATTAATTTATTATCTTTAGAAAATATAAGGTCTATTTCCCCAAATCTAGTTCTGAAATTCGACTCAATGTGTTTATATCCCTTTTTAATTAAATAGGTCCTCGCAATCTCCTCCCCATTCTTCCCACTTTGATAATTATATTTCTTCACGGCTTTAGTTTAACACCCAAAACAGGGATTAGAGTATATAATTATTGTTATAGCACCGGCCAATCAAGAAAATGAGCAACATGTTAAGTTGCAACCGGATGCCAAAGAGATATTTAGTGCTTATAAAATCCTTCAGATTCTTTTACCTGGAGCAAATGGCTGTGATATTATGCAGTATGACAATTACATTTTTAGACAAGAAAAGTTTGAAATTAAATTAACCCACCAAATCGGCAAAACAGACAAATACAATTTTGAGGTTGAAGCAGTAAGCGAGACAGTAAACCTCAATAAAATACTTAAGGGTCTGGGATTATTAAAATTGGTTACAATAACAAACGTCGAATTCTGGGACAAATGGAATGATGAACTTAATCTCAAAGGTACCGATTTAAACGAGAAGCAAACCCTTGAATTGATTAAGAAATATTTATTTGAATCGCTTTCATGATTATTCTGTCCCCGATTTCTTCCCAATCAAAATACTTCTTTTCATCTTCATGTTTCGTAGTCTAATTATATTCCAAATCAGAAGAGTGGATTTTATTCACTCAACCTTATTCTATATTGCAGGGCTTCGGCGACGTGAGAAACATTTATCTCTTTGGCTTGTGAGAGACCAGTGATCGTCCCAGAAACCATAATTAAACGAAAAAATTTTTACCGTCCCTTGGAACTAGTTTTTCTATTTCAACTACAGGAACATTAATATGTATATCATTTAGCTTGTTTATTGACAAACAAACCTAATCTTTGTTCATTATTAACATGGGGGGGTCAACCTGATAAAATAATACCAGTAGTAATTTACTCAACATTGTGTCAAAACACTTTAATAAATATAGAATTGAAAAAGGCAATATAATAGCCGAGACATTATTTGCACCAAGTGACAAACTACCGAGAATTCCAATTTCTACACCATTTACTTTTCCTATAATTGATAATAAGGTAGTTTTGGCAAAGGATAAAATGGGCTGGTGGAATCCACTTGGCGGACATATTAATTCAGGAGAAAATTGGAAATATACTATCAAAAGGGAAGCGTATGAAGAAGCTGGGATAGAAGTAGGTAATATCAAATTATTCGGATGCATAATAGTGACAAAACTAGTTGACCACCCAGATAATAAATACCCTCCCATTAGTCAAATTCCAATGACAGTCTCTAGAGTTTTATCTATAGAGAAGAGGTGGTACCCCAGAGAGACTTTTGAAAGAAAAATCGTTTTCTTTAATTCCGCTCAAAAGATGCTTAAGTTAAGAACTGATAACAAACAAATGCTTCAGATATTCCAATATCTTATCAAGAACTTAAATGCGTTATACTAATAGGGTTGATTAAGTAATTCTTTATATCGTTTTAAATTAGCCTGAAGCTCATTTTTCTTTTGTATAAAGGAACCTGATCTGGGGGGATGATCAATATGATAGACCCCTGTGGAAAGGATCGGTATTACGAAATTCCCTTCAGCTATCATTCTTGCACCAAAATAAGAATCCTCTAATCCCCAACCACGAAATTCGTTAGAAAAACCTCCGATTTTGTACACGTTGTCCTTACGGCAACTCATATTATGGCCAATAACCATTGACGGCAAATCGTAAATACCCAAGCTCCTCCCGTTACCCAAATCTTTAAAATAATTGGACTGATTAAGTATTTCTACTGCAACCTTCCCCGAAACTTCATACATTCCTGGAGAACCCTCATCAACAACTTTCCTTACTCTTAGATCACTATAAATATCGGGGGAGTTCAATCCCTTCTCAATTGATTTGAAAGATATTCTTTCGTCATTCTTATCTAAATTTTTCTTGAAACTGACAAAGACTGCATTTGGTATAAATATGTTGCGTAGACAATGTTCAAGTAGGTAGTTCTCTGATAAAACGATGTCGGAATCCAAAAATATTACAATATCGTTTTTTGCTATCGATACACCGGCGTTTCTCGCATTCGATAAACCCATGTTGGGATTAAAACAAACTGTTTTGCATTCAAACTTAAAACCTAACTCATTTTTCTTGATGATTTTCCTAATAGGCGTACCCGAACTGTCATCCACCAAGATGACATCAAGTTTATTAATATATCCTAGCGGAAGATTTTGACAGCTTAGAGAATATAAAGTCTTGATAAATGTTTCGTTTGAATTGAAACATGGAATTACAATCGATACTGGTTGAATTAATTTACTATACGCTGGATCAAAACCTTGAATAGTTAGAAGCTCGTGATCAAATAACTTAAAGAAAGCAGATTCTAAATATGAGTAATCATTACTAAAGTTTGAAATTTTGGACTTTAAGGAAGTAATTGATGGTTCCAAAGAAAGACCTACGTCCTTAGTAAATTTATAAATTAAATCATTAACTACCCCTAATTGGTTAATAATTTCGTAGTATTTAATATTTCTCTTGCCGACAAGAGACTTTACTTGCGGTTTATTGATTTTGTTCAATCCCAGATTAGATAGCTTAGCCTTGAATTTGTCTGCTATTTTGTCATTCTCATATCCTATCTGCACAAAGTCACCAATGAAGGTATCGACAAGTAATTCAATAAATAGTTGATTGGAGCTATAGTATTCAAAACAAGTAGCAATACCTATGGATGCTTTGTCGTAACCAATCTCTTTGAACAAAGTCAAGAGAGACTTCATTGTGGTCCGGTTCATATCAATATTTATTCTTGGTCTAAATAATTCATCCGTCTTTTCAGCTATATAAAATAGAAGACATTTCTTATTTCTAAAACGGAGGTGTATTTCGTTACCTGTTTGGTCTTTTGCGAAACAATAGATAGCGAGATCTTTCTGGGCTTGAGGTACACCGAACTCACTTACTAAGTTACGCATCACACTTGAAAGATTCTTTTTAACCGGAAATATATCAATTTTCATAGCTATAATAATCCTTAAGTGATAGTATAATATTATGAGGAATGAATTATCAAACCCATTGGTTTCAGTCATCAAGTATAAACCCGGGGCACAATTATCCAACTACTCAGATATATTGCTGGATATTAACAAAAGACAATAAAATTGCCATTGTATCGAAAGATAATATTAAATGGCAGTTTCCCGGAGGAAAACCAAAACCAGGAGAAGCAGATATTAAAGCCTTAGGTCGGGAACTTAAAGAGGAGATATCACTTAGCTTAAATATATTTGAAAGTAAGCCTGTATTTTTGGGTTATTACGTCATTAATGAATTGGACGGAAATAATAAATCAGTCAAAAAATATTTACATTTAAGATATTTTGCATTGTGTAAAGACAAATCTATAAACTATCCTGTTTATCCTTCAGAAAAAAAAAGTGAAATAGAGGAAAATAAAATTAAATTTGCCAAATGGGTTTCTATCTATGAAGCTAAAAAGTTGATTCCCTGGCTAGCGAAATCTGAGGAATTAACTAGTTTTTTGATAAAATATCAACAATCTGGTTCATTACCTCATTGATATTACCTTTAATCGAATAAAATGGAACATTTTCTGATAGAGATTTCGCATATTCTGATCTTTTCTTCGATATTTCATAGGAATCTAATGACATAAGGGGATAAGTAAAATTTGAGATTCTTCGAGACACACCCCTTATCTTTCGACTCATTTCTTCGTAGATATGAAAATTCGCTTTTAACTTATCCAATAAATCAATTTCAATCCCTTTTCCTTTACTAAATATATTTGGCTGAATAACTAACTCTAGTTTAGTTTCTTTATCTTCAATATGCATGTTTTTTATTTTTTCCTTTGGGGTCGACTTATAAAGCCATTGCTTGTTATAAACGATCCTTTTGACTCCCCCTATCAACCTGTCATTCTGTAAAAGAATTTTTTCGTCACCGATAAAAGCAGCTTTCTTTTCTGTGCACAAATTTAAAGCCAGAGTTGTTTTACCCAAGCCACTTACTCCACCTAATATTAGAATACCCAAACCTTTATAGTTAACAGCACTTCCATGGACACAATATATCCCAATTTTTTGTCTCAGATATTCCAAACAATAGTCAATAACTGTAACAATATCCTCAATACTTAAATTTTCCCCGACTTTTCCTTTCAATAAAGCTGTATTCCCAAAAAATGTAAAGCTAACACTCGGACTTTCAGTAATTTCAAGAGTAAACTTGCTATTTGCAATCTTTTCAATTAGCGATTCGACACCAGGTATATAAGACCTCATAAATTCCGATCCTATTAGCATAATATAAAGAGATTGGCTACAACTTATCGATATGTTAACCCCACCCGAACTAATTATTAACATTCACAACCTCCTTAATTAACTTTTTAAAACGATCAATGGACTTATCCCATGTCCAATTTCTCTCAATTTCTCTTCTGGCATTCTTACCAAGTTTTTGCCTAATTGAATCATTATTAAGTAAATATTGTATTTTCTCAGCTATCTCCTTGGAGCTTTTCGGTTTAACAAGCAAGCCATTTTCTCCGTCTTCGACAAACTCTTTCATACCACAACAATTTGTGGTTACCACCGCGCACTCACAAGAAGATGCCTCAAGGAGAGTCGTCAGTACTCCTTCCTTGGAATATGATGGCAGAACAACAACCTTACTCCTGTTGTAATATCTTCTAAGGTTATTATCAGGAATATAACCGATAAACCTAATATTCTTCTCCATTGAAAGTTTACCGGTTAGCTTCCTCAAACTTTCTTCGTATGGCCCGTTTCCGCCTATAACTACACGAAGATCTGGGTAATTTTTAACTAAATTCCAAACAGCATTAATAAGGAACTGCACACCTTTAACTTCAATAAGTCTTCCTACATATAAAATATCAATATCTTTACTAGTTTTTTCACTAGTAAATAAATTACTGTCGATCCCGTTATAAATCACTTCTATTCGTGGAGTGTTATAAAGTTTTTCCCATCCACCCGCAACATACTTACTAACGGCTACTAATTTATCTACCACGCGGACTGCAACTCCATTAACTATTTCCTTTGTCTCCGGCACACCATGAAGAACTAATATTTGTTTTGTACTTGCTGGAATAGAAACAGCTGCCGGAGCGTAATGAGTAATAACCACATCAAATTTCTGTATGGTGCAATAGTCAGAAACTTCTCTCCCTAAGTTAAAATACATTTCATGACCTAATTTGTGATCCACCACCCTTTTGTCATAGGGTATATCGGATCCAAACAATCTCATTTTTAGATAATCAAACTTTATGTTTTTATTTTCTTTTTGAAAAGTCTTAAAATACTCCGTTTGAGTGGAAGTTTTCAACACTGAAACATGAATTTTGTTTCCCCTTTTAGCCAAATATTTTGCTTGCATAAGGGGAACTATTTCACCTCCACCTACAAAGAAACTTGCTGTAGGTATATAAATACCAATTTTCATTAATCTATTAGTTTATCCAAAACTGAGAAACCCAACTTATTATGGTCTATTTTTACACCTATCCAACCATTTTCCACAGCAGTAGACAAGTTAGTATCCTCATCGTCACAAAGTGTAGCCCCACTTAAATCACCAAGTTTATTCTCAATATACAAATAAAACTTTTTATCTGGCTTAGTTAAACCTATCTCATCGGAGATAAATACCAAACTTGGACAAAAATAATCATAAATTCCAAGCTGTTTAAGAACAATATGTCTCGATGGTCTTCCGTTAGTCGCAACACCTAAGTTGAAATTAGACTCTTTCAGCAGTTTTAGATATCTCAACGTACCGGAAAATAATTTGTATCGAACTTGTAAGTTTCTTTCATGGATAAATATATCAAGTCTATCTTGACATCCTAACCTATTAAAAACTTTTACAAAAAAACCCTTATTATATTTTTCCTCTTCCTGAATAGTTCTACAACGATCGTTATCGATCCAAAATGAGTAAACACCCCGGTCTTGGTTAGACATTACTGTCAATATATTATCAATAATGTCTGTATCTTTGCCAGTTATCTTTTTAATAAGTTCTTTATCGAAATCTTTATGTGACCTTTCTCTGTAAATAAGTGTATCTCCCAGATCAAAAAAAATAATGTTGCTATTTTTCCTTTTCATTATCCTTTATATATTCTTCAATTGGGAACCCTCTTTCTTCAATCGCTTTTTTATCTTCCTTTGATAAGAGAATTTTTAATGCTGTTGCAGTTTCCCAAGGGTTGTCGGTTATATGTATTGCATTATCAACTACATTCGGGACTTGTTTCCTATATTCATCCTCTGGTAGACCTTCTAACTTATCTAAATCAATCCTTTTTCTAGGCAAAATAAATCTACCCCTAATCCCACTACCCTGACTTTCACCTACAAACGTCTCTTTACCCTTGAACTCACGAAGGACATCTTCCATTTCAGATTGAGAACCTTCATATTGGACAAGGAAAAACATAACTTTTCCTTGGTATCTTTCAAGAATAGTTCGATAATGTCGCCTGTCTCTATCTCTTCCATACATAATACCCATCAATTCCTCATATTTCCCTCCCATGTTAGGATTGTTATTTCCCATGTCTCTGGCAAACACAGCCACAGGTTTAAACTTCCCGCTTCTAAATAACAGTTTCTCTGTATCTGATGATAATTTTAACAATTTAATCATCTCGTCACTTGGCGGCTCAGGACTGAATCCGAGCAGTTGTCCTACTGGAACATCAATAACTTGTTCATATGCATGAGGCTTAATCATTATCAGTCCGAATGATCTTTTTCCCAATTCAACTTCAGGAGACTTAACACTACTTTTTTCTATTGTACTGATAACAAGCGATTTTTCTTCTAGCCCCATAAGCAAACTATTCTTTTTCAAGAGTCACCACTAGAAATCCTCCACCGAATTTTACACCTGCTGGTATAGAAACTAGTCCAACTATCTTAGTCAGATATCTAAGAATCTCATTAAACCACCAAGTTCGTGGCTTATTAATAAGATATATTGATTGTGACAAAGTTTTAAACCCAGAAGAGTTTGTTAATTGTACAAACGAGTCGAAGTTAAAGTGGTGTATATGGCCGTATTGTTCCTCAGTTTTTTTAAGTTCATCACTGATATTAAGAGTTTTAAGAAGATGATTAAGAATACTATCTTCCATAGGTACTCGAATAACAATCTTTTTTCCAAGCTGAGAAAGTTTTTTTAAAAACTTTTTTTTATTTTGTATGTGCTCGATAATATCTGCACAGACTATCAAGTCATACTTTTCCTTCGCATGTAACTTAAAAATATCTATGCAGTTAAAATCTATATTTTTAGAACTTGAATTAAACTCTTTAGCTTTATTTATCATTGTATGAGATAAATCAATACCTAGGACTTTCTTTACCTTAAGGTAATCAGCTATTAATTTGGTTAAAACACCGGCGCCACATCCAATATCCAGCATGCTGTTGATCTTCCCAAGTTTAAACAACTCTTTTTTAATTTCATAAAACTTAATTGGAGCATCTTCTATATGCAACGTTGGGTTCTTTTTTATGTAACCTGAATCGTAATCCATATATAGATTATACAATAAGCAGTTAATAGTTATTTATTTACATAGAGGAACAAAATCTTTATTCAGCTTGAGTCCGGATTCTATACTGCAGAGCTTCGGCGACGTGGGAAATGTTTATCTCTTTGTCTTGTGAAAGATCGGCGATTGTTCTACTTACTTTAATTAATCTAAAATAAGTTCTTGCGGAAAGATTGTAAGTATTAACTGCTTGCTTTAAAAGAGTGTAAGCTGAGGTTTCGAGATTGCAAAACATTTTTATATGTTTATTCTTCATTTGAGAATTGGTATAAATTCCCATACCTTTAAATCGTTTGTTCTGAATAATTCTGGCATTAATTACTTTTCCTCTGATTGACTTTGATTCTTCGGTTTCTATAACTTTACCATCCCTTTGAGCTAGTTTTTCTATTTCAACCGCGGGAACATTAACATGAAGATCAATCCGATCCATCAATGGGCCCGATAACTTATTCTGGTAGTTCATAATCTGTCTGGGCGAGTCTTTGCACTCTCTTTTCAGATCTCCCAAAAAACCGCACGGACACGGATTTGATGCTGCGATTAACATAAATGAAGCTGGAAATTTAACAGAGCCAGCCGCGCGTGAAATACTGACTACCCCGTCTTCTAAGGGTTGTCTTAAGGCTTCCAAAGTTGACCTTGGAAATTCTGGAAACTCGTCCAAAAACAATACTCCATGATGAGCTAAAGATATTTCCCCCGGATGGGGATCACTCCCTCCGCCAATAAGTCCGATTTTTGATGTGGTATGATGACAAGACCTAAACGGACGAATTTTAATGAGCGATCCTCTTGGAGGAATATTTCCGGTTACGGAATAAATTTTGGTTACATCCAAACTTTCTTCTTCGTTAAGGGGTGGTAAAATTCCCGGGATAGCCCGGGCAAGCATTGTTTTCCCAGCTCCGGGTGGCCCCTGCATAAAAATATTATGCCCTCCGGCAGCAGCAATTATTAAGGCACGTTTTGCCTGCTCCTGGCCTACAATTTCTGAAAAATCAAATTCTACCTCGGGATTTTCCAGCACTTCCTCCGGTTCAACAGTTTCCAACTTGTCAATATGTTTGAGATTATTTAAATGTGAAATTAGATCGCAAAGACTTTTAACCGGATAAATATTTATATTTTTAATAACACTTGCTTCGTTTGCTGAATCATACGGTACAAAAATATTTCTGACTTCGAAATTCTTAGAAGAAAGTGCCAAAAGAAAAACTCCTCTTGTATGACGAAGAGATCCATCCAGAGAAAGCTCTCCGTAGAAAAAAGATTTTTCAGCGGGCATTCGAATCACTTCGAGTGAGTTTAAAATCCCAATTGCAATCGGTAAGTCGTAACAAGATCCTTCTTTGGGAATATCAGCGGGAGCAAGATTAACAATTATTTTTAAATCCGGAAATTCTACATCTGAGTTTACTAGCGCAGTTTTAACTCTCTCTTTTGCTTCCTCAACAGCTTTACTCGGAAGACCGATTATATTAAATCCAGGGAAACCTTTTTTAAAAATGTTTACTTCGACTTCAATTGGAACCGTTTCAAGTCCAAAATGCGCTGCAGACAATACTTTAGTAAGCATTAATCTAACCTAGGTTTTTCTCTTCGTTTAAAATTGGCAAAAACACATCTTCTATATCGATAAACCTATCTTCAATAAGCCTGGCTAAAACCTGCCTCGCAATATCGTCACCGTGTGTAAGAAAAACCTTTTTAACTCCTTCAATATTTCCTAACCACTTAATCAACCTTGGCTGATCAGCGTGGGCACTCATACCAGAAGATTTTCTGATAGAAGCGTTAATCTCAACTCTCTGGCCATAAATCCTCACGCTTTTTGCTCCATCCAAAATATATCTTCCCAAAGTTCCTTCTGCTTGGTAACCGACAATCAAGAGCCGAGTTGAGATTAGGGGTAAGTAAAAACCAGCGTGATCCAGAATTCTTCCGCCGGTCATCATTCCGCTGCCGGCAATTATTACTTTGGATCCTTCCATCCCGTGGATCATTCTACTTTCCTTAACAGATTCAACCGGAACAAGACCCGGAAAGTCAAACGGGTCATCGTTTTCTGAATGCTCAGCCAACTCCTTACTATAAAGATTGCGAAATTCTCTATAAACTTGTGTCGCTTTAATAGCCAGCGGGCTATCTAAAAAGACGTTGGTTTGTTTTTGAATCTTTCCTTGTCTTTTAAGGTGATCCATCGTGTGCAAGATTTCTTGTGAACGTTCGACAGAAAATGCAGGAATTAACAATACTCCGCCGGATTCTTCTATAGAATTTATTTCTTCAGTTAAAACCTGTGAAGCGTTTTCGTTTGAATGAATTCTATCCCCATAAGTTGACTCCATAACGACAACCTCTGCATCTTTAATTAATTCGGTAGGCTTTAGTAAATCCTCAGGGGTATTTCCGAGATCCCCGCTAAAAGTAATTTTTTCTACACTGTCTCTTGATCCCTGGTTTTTAACCTCTATGCTTGCCGACCCTAGAATATGTCCGGCATCACGAAAAACTACGTCAAAATTTCCGATCTTAAATCCTTGGCCGTAATCAACAATTTGGATATTTTTTAAAATTTCCTCTACTTCGAAACTTGTAAATAAGGGAGTTTCCTTGCGATCTTCGCTGGCAATTTTCGCTGAATCCAGAAGGGCTAGTTCAGTTAAAACACTGGTTGCCTGAGTCATATAGATTTTCCCAATAAACCCGGTTTTAGCCAGAAGGGGCAATCTTCCACAATGATCTAAATGAGCATGAGTTAAAATAACACCGTCTAAGTTGCTATAGTCAACATCCGGTAATGTGAGGTTAAGATCTTTGATTTTATCAAGCCCCTGAAACATTCCCATGTCAACCATAACCCCGTGGCCAGAGTCATCAGTGAGTAGATAACATGAGCCTGTAACAAAACCGGAAGCTCCTAAAAATTTTATCTTCATAAAAAATAGAAAGTTTACGTTACTTTATTCTGCTTGGCTAAAAACGCCTCGATTTCATTGATTATGTCCCCGGGTGTAAGTTGCACCTTTAAAAAATAACCGTCGGCTCCCAGTTTAAAAGCCTCCTTTATTATATTTTCATCACCTAAATTAGTAAGCATAAAAACCGGTGTATCTTTCGTTGACGCCTCAGGAGATTTAAAAACCTTCAAGACATCTATTCCGCTTTTTTGGGGAAGCATAATATCAAGAAGTATTACATCAAACTTTCCCTGACCCTTAACTTTTTCTAAAGCCTGTTGGCCGTCTGTTGCAGTAACTACTTCATACCCGGATTGAGTAAAAAATTCTACATAAAGATCTCTAATATAAAAATCATCTTCAATTACAAAAATTCTTTTCATACCTTATAATATCACAACTTATCTAAAAATTTTGCCTACTAAAAACCCTGCTAATGCGCTCCCAAGTCCAATAACAAGCATCTGAAACCCGTTTTTTATCCAATGGCCTACATATGTTTTTGCCTCGTAAACTCCAATTCCAAATAAAACAACTCCGCTTACGAAAAGGGACATGACTACTGACCAGGGGAGTGGAAGAAAAACGAAAGGCATAATCGGAACAAATGAACCCACTAAAGCAGCAAATCCTACAACAATAGATGTTCTCAATATTGCATTTTTTTCGACCCTCTTTAAACCCAATTCATCCTCCATCATGGTATTCAGCCAGACTTTTTTATTCTGAGTAATTATTTCCACAACCTCTTCCAAAATCTTGCCGGCAAAACCCTTTCTCTCATAAATCTGTCTTATTTCCTCTCTTTCTTTTTCAGGAGCCTGGTTAACTTCTTCTAATTCTCTTTTTAGTTCCTTTTCGTAATAGTCTCTATCTGCCAAGGTCGATGTGTAAGCCACAGCAGCCATCGAGATCGATTCCGCAAACGCAGCTGCAAGGGAGGCTGTCATTAATATTTTATTGTTTGAACTAGCCGTAGATACTCCTAAAACAATGCCCAACACATTCACTAGTCCGTCTTGCCCACCAAGAATAACATCTCTGAGCCAGTTAACTCGACTATGTTTTTCTTCTCCAAATCTCAATCTGCGCGCACTCTTCATAAAACTAATAATACTACCCTTCTTGCCCCTTTTGGTCCGATCTATTTATTGTAAGCACATGCGATACAAACTAACAAGTAGAATTGGTATTGGAGCCTTGGTTTCATTAGGTATCCGGTTTTTTACGTAATTCACTGTAATTTTCTCCATTGTCGACTTTTAGAGATCTTTAAATTATTATTAACCTTACCATGATTATTGAAGTTATATTTGATCTGGAAACAAAGAAGTTTTTTGACGAGATCGGGTCAAACGACCCTTCTCAACTCGGAGTTTCAGTTGTATCTTTGTACAAAAGAACCCTAAATAATAATTTGCAAGAAGAAGAAGGAGAAATCATGTCTTTTTGGGAAAATGATTTTGAGAAGATGTGGCCGCATTTTCTTGAAGCCAACCGGATAATCGGTTTTAACTCTAAAAGATTTGACGTTCCTGCACTCAAACCTTATGCCCCTAACATTTTTCCCAAATTGCCGCACTTTGATATTTTAGAGGAGGTAAAAAAGATCTCAGGTAAAAGAGCATCTCTTGACAAAATCGCCAAACTGACAGTTGGCAAGGCAAAAACCGATAATCCGGCGAACGCAACTATTTATTTCCAGAAAGGGGATAACGAAAGTCTCGCAAAACTTAAAAAATATTGCGAAGGAGATGTTTTATTAACTAAAGAAATTTACGATTTTGGCCTTAAAAATAAATTTCTTAAATTTAAAGATTTTTGGAATGAAGAAAGAACAATAACCGTTGATTTTTCGTATCCAACAGTTAAAGCAAAACCATTCGCCCAAAACAGTCTATTTTAGTTGTTTTTCTTAGCTAGTTAACTTTCTTATTTTTTAAATCAGAAAGTTTCCACATAAATAACTTCGGTATGCTTTTAACATTGTACGCGTCTTTGACAAAGTTGCGGGCAGCTTCTAATAACCCTCTAGAGGTTTCTTTTGCGAGTTTAATATACAAAGATTTATGTTTCAAATCATCCAGTTCTTTTGCCAATTCATATCCGTATTTTTGGAATTCACGACTAATATATTTATCTTCATCATTTTTAAACTTGTATAAAATATCCCCGACTTTCGAAAAACCTTTAGTCATTTTTCAGCTAACAGTTTAAACAGTTTGATTGTTATTTCAGCTATAATTTTGTCTCTTATCTCTATTTCCTCCTTAGTAAAATTCTGCAAAACATACTCATCACCCGGAATTCGATTGTTAGGATCTCGATTATCAACACCAATTCTTACTCGCCAGAAATCGCTTGTTCCCAATTCTTCCTCTATAGACAAAAGCCCATTGTGTACTTTCGGCCCCTTGCCAAACTGGATTTTATAGCTTCCGAGGGTGAGGTCAAGATCGTCGTGAACGACATACAAGTTTGTATGTTGTAAGTTGTAGTGAGTAGAAAGATTTTTTACTGCAACGCCAGAATCGTTCATAAATGTTTGTGGTTTAGCAAAAAGGTTTGCTTTATACTTGAAAATTAAGGCTTTAAATTTATTTGAAAATTGAAAATTAGAAACCTGCCCGTCCGGCAGGCGGGTTGAAAATTTTAATGCCATGGCATTGAGCACGATAAACCCTACATTATGCCTCGTATTCTCGTATTTTTTACCAGGATTACCGAGTCCGACTAAAAGTTTCATGAAGTAAGTTTATCACTTCTTCGTCTGTTACTTGTGGAAAGTTTTCGTAGAACTCGCCGACGCTATGGAACTCCAGAGGAGTTTCGAGAACGATAAGCTCGTCCGCAAGTTTTTTAAACTTTTCTACACTATCTTCAGGCATTACAGGAACGGCAAGAACTATTTTACCAACTCTTTTTTTCCTCAAATATTTTATAGCCGCTTCGGTTGTTGCGCCCGTTGCAATTCCGTCATCCACCAAAATTACGGTTTTTAGCCTGCCTGACGGCAAGGCAGATCTAAGTTCAAGTCCAAGATTATTAATTCCAAATTTTTTTTCCTTTTCTTCAACCTCTTTTTCCTTTTCTCTTATCGCTTTGTTTAAATACTCCCTACTTATTTTCAATTGACTGACTAACGATTCAACTAATACAACTGCTCTGTGGGGCCCAACTGCTCCGATAGCAAGCTCTTCCTGGCCTGGAGCTCCAATTTTTTTAACAACAACTGCGCTAAGCGAAATTTTGAGCTTATCGGATATCGCTTTTGCAACTACAACTCCGCCTCGAGTAATACCTATAGAAATTGCCTTTTTGCGGTAGTTGGCCAACTTTTTGGCTAGAATGAAACCCGCCTCTCTCCGACTTTTAAACACTTATGCTATTTTACTTTTGCAACAAGCTGTCTTGCAATCTTTCCGGCAAAAGGCACCTCCCATTCTTCTCCCATCCATGCTTTGTAAATTAAGAGAAGCCATAGAATAAAGCCTATTATTCCAACTAAAGGAACAAAAACAGCTAAGAAAACTGTCAGAGTCAATATCCAATCAAGAACAAAAAGTCCCATAAACACAACCATCGATTGCATGGCGTGAAAGCGAACATACTTATCCTTTTCCAGAATTAAAAAGATAAACCCGGTAAAAGGACCGATCATATAAGAAAGTGCCGCGGAAGTGTTTTTTGGCAACCCTAACCTTCCTTTTGATTTATCAATCATATTTCACCCCCATTCATATTTATATCTTTTCAAAAAAGAGTCTCTTGGTCAATGCCCGTTTTCCAAATTTTAACCTTTCCAAAAACTCCGTCGTAACCTGGATCAATTACAATATCTCCGGAACGGACTCTTTTAACTCCCTCCACAACTCTGTCTGTAGTAATCCGTTTTAAATCTGTTAAGTTAGTTTTTAATAAAATTTCAAACTCGTTTGAAAAAGAATTTATCAATCGATCGTAAACTGCCATTACTTTCTGGCTACTAACAGTTGAATGCAGCGACTCTGCGATTATTTCCAAAAGGGGAACAAGCATCACGTATGGTGGTCTCTTGCCTTTTCTGTCCTTCATCCAACGAACACCAAACTTATCAGCTTCATTTTTAGATTCTATGTCACTTACAGTAAGGGCCTTTACACGGGACATAACTCCGGAGGTCAAATTCTTCCCGCAAACGGGGCAAACATTTCCTTTAGTTTTTGAGTCTTTTGGAGAATAAACAACTTTACAATTTCTGTGTCCTGAGTAATGGTATTTACCTTCCTCGGGATAAAATTCGATCGTATAGGCAATCTTAGATTGTTTTAAGGCATTAAAGATATTTTCATAACTAATTTCGGGTATCTCGAATATTGTTGCTTCGCGTCCTAATTTAGCCGGTGAGTGAGCATCTGAAAAAGAAACAATTGAGCGATTTTTAAGTTCTTCTATTGTCCAGTTCATTGCAGGGTCGCTCGATAACCCCGTTTCAACCGCATAAATATATCTAGCCAGATTTCCGAAAGCTTCATCTAAATGATCATATCCGCTCATTGCGCCGTAAAAGCCAAACCATGGAGTCCAAACGTGAGCCGGAATAATAATCGCTTTAGACTCAACCGTCAGCACTATTTCAACAACTTGAGCTAAAGATAATCCAATTATCGGTCTGCCGTCAGAAAATAAATTCGCTCCTTTCCTAGTTAGTTCATCGTTGAATTTGTGGACTTTATCAAAAGTAGGTAAATAAATTAATAAGTGCACCCTTCTCCCCTTGCCATTGTGCGAGTAAATACAAGAAACTTCGCTCGTAAGTAAAAATTTTTGGTTGTTAAATTTATAAATCCCTTCACTATCTTCTTTTAAACCTGCCTCAAGTTCTCTAAGCCACATGGGGTGGGTAAAGTCTCCAGTTCCCACTAAATCTATGCCTTTCCTCCTCGCCCATTGACTAATTGTAGAAATATTCATCTGGGGACTTACCGCCCTCGCATATTTCGAGTGTACTTCAAGGTCAGCGATTACCTTCATTATATAGATCTACATTTTCTGCATCTGGAAAAGTTTTTGGAGTTCTTTTAAAGTTGTTGCTTGTTCAGGAGCCTTATCGTTCCTGAACCCAACCAGTCGCGGAAAGCGGAGACCAAAACCCGAAGCGTGTGTCGGACTTTTAGTCAAGTCATCCCCGGCTAACTCAACTACAAACTTCGCGTCTATCCAAAAATCCGGTGTGTATATTTTTTCTGCTTCGTATTCTTTCGGTTTATCCTTAACTTTGTACTCTTCCATCTGCTTTCGAAATTTTTTAAACTCTTCGTCCGAGAGTCCTGTACCGACCTTAGTTAAAGTCTTAAACTTGTCTCCATCTTTAACTCCAACTAGAAATTGACCCAGACCGAACACCGCTCTTTTTCCTTTACCGACAGTAAAACCCATAACGACACAGTCTATAGTATCTGTCAGTTTTCCTGAAGCGCTTTCTTCTTCTTTCATTTTTACCCATCTCCATCCGGTCCGGCCCGGAACATAATATGCATCTGCCTTTTTAACAATGACTCCTTCAAGATTTTGAGCAATCCTTTCACGGTATTCCTTATTTATAACCGCCGGATCGTCTGTCAAAATTTTTTCATCTATAACCAATAGATTATTGGGTTTTATCGTATCGGCTAAAATTTCTCTCCTTTTGCTATAAGCAATATCCATCAAGTTTTTATCGTCTTTCAGAATAATGTCAAAAACTTGAAATCTCAGGGGAATATCTTTTGCCTTCTGGGCTATATCATACTTTCTTCTGCGTCTCATCGTAGTTTGAAAATCGGCTAACTTAAGCATTTCAGGATCCATTCCAACCGCTTCACTATCCAAAATCACACTTTTAGCGTCTATATATTTTCCGATATCAGTTAATTCCGGAAACATTTCCCTGATATCGTTTAAGTTTCTAGTAAATGCCTTAACAAAGTCATCCTGCCCCCCTCTTTTAAAATGAATTAAAACTCTAAGACCATCAAACTTTGGCTCAACAAAAACCAACCCCATTTTTTCTATCATTTCTTTTGTGCTTTTGATTCTTTGCGCCAGCATTGGCAATATCGGCACGCCCACTTCGGGTTTCATATTTTTTACTGCCTGATCAATCCCAGACTTACGAACTTTTTGCGCCAAAAGCCCAACGTCAGGTATTACCTGGTAAGCTTTTTCTAAAACTCCGCTTTTACTTTTATTTCCGGTTTCCATCCAAGACAGTGCGTCTATTATGGTTTTGTCCGAAAAACCCAGCCGAAGTTTCCCAACAGGAATTCTCGAAACAAATCTGCTGCTTAGCGGATTAAGTTTTGATAAAAGATCGGCCATTTTCTCTATCTTTCTTTCCTGGCTGCCCTGACCTTCATCTTGAGCCATCTCGAGTAGGTGATTATAAACTTCTGTCACCGAAAAAACCGACCCTTCATAACTTCTGCTTAATTTCTGGGAAATATTACCCAGGTCTCCCACTTTCTTATAAATTTCTTTAACTTTCTCTATATCCCGACCGTAAGCCTTTGCAATAACCTGCAACATCATTCTCTCCGCAAGATTAAAAACTATACTACGGTAATTTGGCGCAAGCTGTCCAAGAACCAGGTAACAAATTTTATCTATTTCTTCAACCGTAGATTTCTTAAAAAGTTCGGCCAGAATCTGCGTGATTTCGTTTCTGGAAGCAGTTTTTTCCAGCTTTTGAAGATATATACTTAAATCTGAAAACCTCATAATTAGATATTTCGTGTACTCATTGAGCGCTGGCCAGAACGTATCTGGCAGCTTTTGTTCTTCCCTCTTTTTTGAGTATACCCTTATTCAATAAATTAGTTAGGTCTCTCAAAACAGTATCCTCTGAAACCATTGGCAAAACTTTCTTAAGATCCACCATTATCGCGAATCCCTGGTTAGCCAGATATTCGACAAGTTTCATCTGGCGCTCTGAGAGCGCCACCTGTTGACCGATTTTGACTTTAAGACGGCTGTCCATTGAAATTTTTCGGACGGTTTCTTTAATTTTGTTAAGCTCAACAGCAAGCACTTCGGTAAAGTACTCCAGCCAGCTCGTTAAATCCCTTTCGGCTATGTTCTCAGTTTGTCTGTCAACATTGGCAAAAGCCATATAATAATCAGCAAGATCACGATCAAAATGTTCTTCGACTGAGAAAAATCTTTTAATATCATACCCTTCCTTGAGAAGGACCATTGTCGCGAATGCCCGAACGGTTCTGCCATTGCCTTCAACAAAGGGGTGAATTGTAACCAGAACGTAGTGCGCAATTCCTGCTCTTAATATCGGGTGGTGTGATTTACCCTCTTCTGAATTCAACCAAACTAAGAAATCTTCCAATAAATATGGCACCTCTACAAAAGAGGGGGGCTTCAAAATTACCTCACCTGTTCTTTCCTCTTTAATTACGACCTGGGTTTTTCTTAAAGTTCCCACTTTACCGACTTCAACTATATTTTGCACAGTCTGACGATGGATCTCGGTGAGTTGGGAAAGGTTATAGCCTTCAATCTTATTGCTTAGTTCATCGATTAGCTTAACTACATTTCTATAATTTATAACTTCTTGTACATCTCGATCGCGGCCAAAAACCTGCTCGCCTTCCAAAAGTTTTTTTGTCTGCATCAAAGTTAGATCGTTACCCTCTATGTGAGTTCCGTGATGAACTGTTCTTATTATTGCATCTGTTTGAAATTGTTTTTCAAAAGAGGGAACAATAGGCGAGTTTTCGATTGTTTCTTTGGCGGCTTCAATTGCACTAATATTTTTTAAAATTTTATTGGAGATAATATACCTGGGTTTATACATGAACTCAAACTAATTATCGCATTTTATGCGGAAAAAACAAGGGCACGGCGTCTGCCAGATCGTCGGCATTATAGTTTGTACCGACTTTTTTGTACAAATCATCTGCTGCTGCTTTTATAATATAAGCGGCACCCGAGGCTGCCAAAAATGGATCATTCTTGGCCAAAAGTGCGACAGTTAAACCCGCCTGAACGTCACCAGTTCCGCCTTTTGTAAGCCCGGCATTTCCCCCTTTAACAACTACACTCTGATTAGGTGAACAGACTATCGTCTCTATGCCTTTAAGAACAATCACACAATAATATTTTTTTGCAGCATCTTGAGGCATAATATTACCAAATAGTATTCCAAACTCTTTCCTATTCGGTGTCAATATCGCATTTTTAGGAATCCAATCCGCATCCATCGTTTGAAGGCTGCCCGCATCAATAACCCATTTTTTATCAGGAAATTTCTTCAATAATTTTTCTGTAATACTTCTAGTTAAACTGCCAGTTTCGTCAAAACTCACCTGCCTGCCCCGCGAAGCTCTGGCGAAGTGGGGTCTCCTTTCTCTCCCAAACCTCATAAATCCCGGTCCAATCAAAACAGCATCAGATTTCTCAACATACTTATCAATGTCTTCCCACGGGATCCAAATAAAAGAAAGGAGTTTTGATTTTAAGCGCTCGGCAACCCTCCCGGTCGAAGGATCGGGTGAGGTAAAGAAAACCATATCAACTATTCTTGAAGCTACTTTTAGAGAAAAAAGCGGTGCTCCATGAAATAATTTACTCCCCCCAATAATCGTTATTTGTCCGTTATCCTCACCTGAGGAATTATCTGCCGGTTTGTAGAGGTTTTTGAGAAGCTTTTTATCAAATTCTCTCATTCTTCCTCTTTTTTCCTTTTCGAAACTCATAACCTGCAACATCGGGCGGGATAACAAAGGGAACATCTGGACCAGGACCAACATTTAATTCGTCGTCAACCACCAAGTAATCAGTTGGACTGCGACTATCATCAGAAAGAATTTCCCGATAGTCAATTCCATCTATCCTAACAATTTTTCCGAATCTTGGAGGCATATTCAAAGTTTGATAATATTACCCTTCATCTCTCCAACAAAATGTTCATCGGCGGTTGTTATTATAGTTTGCTGTTTGCCAACCACATTCATTACTATATTACGATGTTGGTGGTCCAACTCTGAAAAAATATCATCCAGTAAAAGTGTTGGCTTCCCTACCTGCGCAGGCAGGTCGCCTGATTTTAACTCAATAAAGGTTAGTTCCGCAAGTTTAATCCAAAGAACCCCCATTCTCTGCTCACCCCTACTGCCATATCTTGCTAAATCTTTTTCTTTAAATTTAAAAACAAAATCATCACGGTGTGGTCCGACCAATGTTGTTGCTGATGCAACTTCTTCTTCAGAATATTGAGCCAGCCGAGATTCGGATATAGCGCTTTTATCATACGTTAAGCTGAAATTTTGATCATCCAGTCCCTTCTGAGAGTTACAAAACTCTATAAACTCTCCTCTTTTATTTGAAATATAATCTCCGTTTTTAATTAGAAGCTTGTCCCAAAATAGAAGTTGATTTCTCGAAAGATCTTCCTCGCGAATGCGAAATAACAATCTATTTCTTTGTCTTAGTCCTTTTTCGTAAGATAAACTTGCCCGTCTGTATTCCCGATCAACTTGCGACAAAACCGTGTCCAAAAATCTTCTTCTTAGAGAAGGCTCTCCAACGACCATATTCATATCCCAGGGGCCAAATAAAACTACTTTGAAATTCCCGGCAAAATCAATAAGTCTTCTGGGAATCCCATTGACCAGTAGTCTTTTTCTTGGAGTCTTTTCAATTTTTGAATCACCAACTTCGACTTCTCCCCTAGTAAGAATACACTCAAGATCGACATTGGTACTGATCCGTCCTTTAATCCGTGATATATCTACATTGTAGTTAATCATTTCCTCTTCTAGGCGCGCATGAAAGCTCTTGCCCGTGGAAAGCAGAAAAAGCGACTCTAAAATATTTGTTTTCCCGCTCGCGTTCGGGCCGACGATTACTGTAGTTTTTGGGGAAAACTCAAAACTTTTCTCTTTGAGATTTCTGAATTTTTGTAAAATAATTTTACCTATCACAGAAGTGATTATAGCTTATTTTTAAATTGACTTCTGGCAATTTAGGTAGAAGTAGATGCCACACCCCACTATTTATTTCTCAAGCTTACCATTTACAAAATTCAATACCTTTTCAGCTATCTGAAGAGCTTCTTTTGCAAAACCTTCTTTATTGAACCTAGCTACATCGCCGACGTCAGGATATCTTGTTCCGATATAATAGGGTAATAGTCAATATCTAGCACCAAATTGACTAAATATTAACGCCAATAATTCATTGCGTTTTTCTATTAGACTCATGTCTCTGTGATTGTATCTCCAGACATATTCTCCTAAGAAAAGTGGTAA
>Ga0209542_10000146_pt1 | contig 174586 bp, 157 predicted proteins | sample RifCSPhighO2_01_FD_184028 | JGI IMG/M metagenome (GOLD analysis project Ga0209542, IMG submission 184028) | Soil microbial communities from Rifle, Colorado - Rifle CSP2_plank highO2_0.1 (SPAdes) (version 2) | ecosystem: Environmental > Terrestrial > Deep subsurface > Rock core/Sediment ... | reverse complement strand
GCATCGAGTGGTTGTTTATTACCAAGGTCAGTGGTCAACCCAGTCACTTGTGATTGTGCGATTGCAATCGGAGTCGTCGCAGCCGCAGTTAATCTACCTTGAGCATCCACAGTAAATGTTGCAACACCTGTTGCTGATCCGTATGCCGCTGCAGTCACCGCAGTGTCAGCTAAATTCAAAGTTGCAGAACCAGTTGTAGCACCACCAGATAATCCTGTTCCAGCAACAACATCAGTGATATCTCCACCAGTTCCAGAGTTGCTAGCAATCGCAGTCCAAGTTGTTCCATTGTCGCGATAAATAATTTGTGCTTGCGTATCTAAATAAATTCGTCCATCAGTTCCTGCCGCAGGACGGCCTGCCGTATTTCCAGATTGCATAGATGTGACAACATTGCCAGCGCCAGCACCAGAATTCAAAATGGCAGAAACAATTCGTGAATCATCACCCGCAGCAACAGTTCCCGCAGCAGTACCAACGTTAAGTAAAGCGGCTCCACCAAGACCTAAGCTAGTTCTGACTTCTGCCGGAGTTTTCAAAACAAAATTAGTTCCATCACCGCTAATAAAATTATTTGCAAGTGGAGATAAACCAGCGATATCAGTTAACTGCGCATCGAGCGGTTGTTTATTACCAAGATCGGTTGTTAAATTTGTGACTTGTGATTGCGCGATCGCAATCGGAGTTGTTGCGGCAGTAGTTAAGCGACCTTTAGCATCCACGGTGAATGTTGCAACACCTGTTGCAGATCCATAAGATGCGGCGGTTACTCCTGAAGTTCCAAGAGTAGGATTAGGGTAAGTCCCAGTTAAATCACCACCAGCTGTTGCACCTGATTGCAAAGCTCCGGTGATACGCGCATCATTTCCGGCAGCCGCTGTTGTTCCTGTGGTGCCATACGATACGCTGATGGTTCCAGAAGAAACGGCTAAACCAGTTCCAATTTGTACGATACCTTTAGATCCTGTTGTCGCATCGGCAGCTGCGGCGGCACCACTTGCAGCACAAATAAGACTTGCGCCATCAAAGGTCAGTACGTCAGAGCCCACACATGTTGGGATTGTTGTTATACGTAAGAATTCAGAAACAGGGAATCCTGCCAAAGTTTGCGAATCTCCGGCGTAATTTGCAAAAGGAACGCTATTCACATTAATTGCTGGAAGTGTTTGCCACCCAGCTGCTGATCCATCATGAAATTGAGCGATAATTTTTCGATTCTCTGCGCCGGAGACGTTCGGTGAATAAGATCCTCCGCCTTGACAACTAAATGAAGGCTGCAAATTATTGAATACATTTGTGAAAGTATAGGCTCCAGCAGGAAATACCTTGGCGCCATTTCCCAGGTTAAAGATAGCCAAGCCTGCAGATGATTGCATATCAACACCTGAGAAATCTTCGACATACAAAATACAAGTTCCCGTTGGATCAACGGTTGTAAAACGAAAGTTAACGGAAGCTGCTTCTAAAGCTGTCCCATCTGGTTTAAATATTTTTGTCTGAAATGATAAATTGGTGGGTACAGCATGAGCCGCAACCGAAATCAGGGTGGTTATAATAGAAACTATTATAGATGATGGTAGCTTAACGTACTTTGACATCACTCTACCTATCGGTAATAAACAAAAAAAGGAGTAGGGGTTGTTAAGATTTTTTTTTCGATTCAAGATGAGACGCACTTAAAAATAGCTAGCCGGATGTCTGGTTTTGGTATCTATTTCTCTGAAAGCATTTTTTCTATTTTATCTAATCTAGCTTTCATGATTGAGTTTTCCTGCTTTAATTGTTTGTTTTCAACTTTTAATTTCTCAACTTCAGACAGATCTGCTTTTGAAGCTAACTGCCGCTGAACTTTCTGACGTTCATCCATCCACTTGTGATAAAGCTCTTTCACCGCATTAAAAATAGTCCAAATAATCGCATCATTCGTCACATGATAATAGCCCTCTTTGTCTTGGCTAACAGCTTCGGGAATGACTTTCAAAACTTCTTGAGCCTTAATCCCGACATATTTTTTATCAGAAGGAAGATTCAACGGATTTCCTGTTTTGTAATTAAAATAGACTGTTTCAATTCCTTCTAAAGCATGAAGTCCTCGAGTATAAGGAGCCTGAATATCTTTAAGTCTTACATCGGAAGCAATTGTCCACGTGCTGGTTCCCGGTTTTGCAGCAGAATCCGTCGAGAGCTGCAATTGGTACGTGGGGCTTATGCCGATACCGACGTTACCACCACCAGCATTTATGATCGTATTCGCTGCAGAGTTATTATTTAAATACAGCGCATTTGTCGCATCCATTTGTTCAATTTGATTCGTATCAAAAAGTAAACCTATCGATGTACCATCTTGAATTCTTAGGGCGGCTATCCCATTTGCTAAATTTGAACCCGAGTTAATATTGTTTGTAGATAAAATAGAAAACTTACTGGTAGCAACACTTGTCCCAACACCGACATTGCCGGAGTTCAAAATCCGCATGTGCTCACCAGGAGTACCGTTTAAGGTTGTCATAAAATAAAGATCTCCATCTGCGGAGCCGACTGTATGATCCGTAATTTGAGTACCAATAACTCCAGTGTAAATAGCTCCTGCACTAGTATCTCGTGAGCCTAACTTAATACTGATGTAATTATTATTTGTCGTATCACTATTTTCCAAACGCAACCCAAAACTGCCAGTTAAAGCAGTGTCACTGGAGCTTTCAACGACGTGCAGTTTATTAACAGGAGCCGCCGTTCCAATACCAACTTTACCAGTTTCATCGATGATCATCCGTTCAGAACCAGCCGTATCAAAACGAATTTTATTTTCGTTTGCAGACTCCTCAACCTGAATTTTAGTATCAACGTCAGTGTCCGCAAAACTTTGAACAGATCCGCCATTGGCACCGGCAGGGATGAAGCAACGATAAACATAGCTGTTGGCGTGATTAAAAGCTTCAGGAGAAGAATCCGTATTAATAACTCCGCAAGATGGATTTGTGCCATCATAGCTGGCTTCGCCTGTCCATTGCCTTGCTGCTATTGTGATAAGTCCTTCTGCTACGGCAATTCGAGATTCATTATAATTAGGAAGGCGGGCACCATAAGTGCTCCAGCAATTGGTCAGCGCGCTTTGACAGCTTGCCGCAGCGATAGTCGCATCCTTGATGCATCCCAGTGTTTGTCCTTGTTTCAATAATTTTGAGAAACCAACAGGACATGCAAATTGAGCTACGGATGAAGATGCTGTCAACGAAGTCCAACTGCCAGATTTCAGACCTTCAAAATCAGCTCCTGTCCAACGAATTGTTCCATCGTTTGTTCCTGAGCTATTGCCGATCTTGATGGCTCCATTAACATCCAGAGTTTCAACCGGTGCCGCAGTTCCAATACCAACATTGCCACCAGTTAGCACTGTGAGTTGGTCCGATGCACTGGTGTTTTGAACTGCAAAAGTTTTTGTGGCAGAGGCTCCGATATATCCTCTGTTTGTTCCGCCTTCTACAAAAGAAATTTTATTTTGAGTTGAATTTGTTGAATCAATAATAACGGGACTGCCAGTTCCTAGGATATGCAGCTTAGAAGTCGGACTTCCTGTTCCAAGCCCCATATTATTAGACGTATCAAGAACAATTCCCGTATTGTATCCAGTTGGACCATTTCGAATAGAAAGAATATTGGGATACAGTGCGGCTGGACTTGTATTTGTGATTTTATAAGCTGTGGCACCAGAATTTGTCAAAGTCACTTCTGATGCGCCTGTGGTTGAAGTTAAGTTAAGTAAACTCGATGCCGCGGCACTCACAGTTAATCCACCACTCATCGTATCGCCAGCTTTATTTACTGGAGTGTAAGCCAAAGCATTTGTCACATTGGTTCCAGTCAATGAAATAACACCTGACGCCACTGTGATATTTGATCCGACTTGCACAGCACCTTTTGCAGCGGCAGTTGCATCAGAGATACTAATTGCTGGAGTGGACGTTCCAGTTGCAACACTGATGGGTGCCGTGCCAGTCACTTCTGTCACGGTACCGTTATTTATATTGGCGCCATTTATTTTAAAATTACCTGTGACGTTCACATCACCAGCGATATCCAATTTGTAACCTGGTGTTGCTGTTCCAATACCTACTTCGCCAGAAGAATTTATTCGAATTCGTTCAGCATATGTTGCCGCTCCAGTTTGTTGTCCGATAACGATACTCGGAGTTGAGCCGGTCGCATTGGAAACGGCTCCGATATATGAAGATTGAAGAGTTGGAATGGCATTGTAGGCTTCGAGTTTAAGGAAACTTGAAGCATTATCAGTTGCGGCTGTATTTCGTATTGTCATATCAGCTCCGCTAGGTGCAGCAGTCGCGCCAGTGTCTGTGTAGACACTGCTATCTGTATTGTAGATGCTGGAGTTTTTAGAAAAAATAACTCGTCCCGTACCTTTGGGTGAAAATGTCAAATTTATATTTGTATCGCTTCCCGCGGCAGCAATAGCAGGTGACACGCCAGTTGCACTGGGAGTAATTGTTGTGTAGTTGACAGCTGTCGCAGCTGTGTTGATTTGCAATCCAAGTCTGCCACCGGCAGACAAACCAAGCGCATTAGTTCCTGCACTATAAAGTCCGGTGTCGGGATCACTAGAGAATGAAATTGATGGAGCTGCTGCAGATCCATTACCTGCAAAAAGACTTGAACCCGAAATATTTCCACCCACATTCAAAGCTCCAGCAATTCCGGCTCCTCCAGAGACAATCAATGCACCTGTTGTTGAGTTCGTTGAAACAGTCGCCGAATTCACAATCAGTGAATTTCCAGCAGATGGTGTGATGGTCACACTGCCGCCAGAGTTTGTAATATTACTGATATTATTTGTGATCGAGTCAGATCCATTCAGGCTGGCAATGGATCTGCGCGCACCACCAGAGGTCAAATAAAAATTAGTGCCGTCATATTCCATAGCACCGTTTTCTTCGGTGGCCAGTAACACTCCGGAATTAAATTTCAGAGGAGCCGTTCCTGCAGTTGCAGTTCCGGCTTTTAAATGCAAAGTCGCTGTGGGTATGGCTTCGCCGATACCAGTGCTGTCGCTTAAAATAATTTTTCCTTTGGTCACATGTGATGTTGATTCTAAAGTTAAATTTCCGCTGGCACCTGTTCCGCCGTAAAGAATCGGAGAAATCAACGAAGTGGTTCCAGTGACATTTGCAAACGTCGGTGAATCCGTAGTTGTTAAGCCAGTGACTTGTGATTGCGTGATCACAATCGGAGTTGATGCCGCAGCTGTTAAGCGACCTTTCGCATCCACTGTGAATGTGGCAACGCTGGATGCTGATCCGTAAGAAGCTGCGGTTACTCCTGAGGTTCCAAGAGTAGGATTCGGATAAGTTCCAGTTAAATCACCACCAGCTGTAGCACCAGATTGAAGGGCTCCCGTGATTCTTGAATCATCACCCGCTGCAACAGTTCCAGCAGCAGTGCCAACATTTAAAATTGCAGCTCCACCAAGTCCTAAACCAGTTCGTGCTTCAGCTGGAGTTCTTAAAACAAAGTTTGTTCCATCGCCGCTGATAAAGTTATTTGCCGTCGGTGAAAGTGCCGCGATATCCGTTAACTGCGCATCAAGCGGTTGTTTATTTCCGAGATCAGTTGTCAGCCCAGTCACTTGTGATTGTGCGATTGCAATCGGAGTCGTCGCAGCCGCAGTTAATCTACCTTGAGCATCCACAGTAAATGTCGCAACGCCTGTTGCAGAACCGTAAGCAGCTGCAGTCACCGCAGTGTCCGCTAAATTAACTGTTGCAGAACCGGTTGCGGCGCCACCAGATAATCCAGTACCTGCAACAACATCAGTGATATCCCCTGAGCCTACATTTGTAACCTGATCCCAAGTAGTTCCATTGTCGCGGTAAATAAGTTGAGCTTGTGTATCTAAATAAATGCGTCCATCAGTTCCAGCAGCAGGGCGACCAGCAGTGTTTCCGGATTGCATCGAGACAACAATATTGCCGGCACCAGATCCTGCATTTGTAATTTTTGTTGCAAGATCCGTTGTTAAATTTGTCACTTGTGATTGTGCAATTGCGATCGGAGTTGTTGCAGCGGTGGTTAAGCGACCTTTTGCATCAACTGTGAATGTAGCAACACCTGTTGCAGATCCATAAGATGCAGCGGTTACTCCCGAAGTTCCCAAAGTAGGATTAGGATAAGTTCCAGTTAAATCACCACCAGCACTTGCTCCTGATTGAAGAGCACCAGTGATACGTGAATCATCACCCGCTGCAACTGTTCCAGCAGCAGTGCCAACGTTTAAAATCGCTGCTCCGCCAAGTCCCAAACTGGTTCGCGCTTCAGCTGGAGTTTTTAAAATAAAATTAGTTCCGTCACCGCTGATAAAGTTATTTGCAAGCGGTGATAGTCCTGCGATATCTGTTAATTGTGCGTCGAGTGGCTGCTTGTTACCAAGGTCTGTTGTTAAATTTGTAACTTGCGATTGCGCAATCGCAATCGGAGTTGTTGCCGCCGCAGTCAAGCGACCTTGAGCATCGACGGTGAAAGTTGCAACACCGGTCGCAGATCCGTAAGCAGCTGCCGTCACTGCAGTGTCAGCTAAGTTAACTGTTGCAGAACCCGAAGCGGCACCACCAGATAATCCAGTACCCGCTACAACATCAGTGATGTCTCCGCCAGATCCCGCATTACTTGCGACAGCAGTCCAAATGGTTCCATTATCACGATAGATAACTTGAGCTTGTGTATCTAAATAAAGTCGGCCATCTGTTCCCGCAGCTGGCATACCAGCTGTAATTCCCGATTGCATAGACACAACTGTATTTCCAAGTCCAATTCCTGAATTAATAACTCTTGAAGATAAATCAGTTGTTAAGTTTGTAACTTGTGATTGCGCAATTGCAATCGGTGTTGTCGCAGCGGTAGTTAAGCGACCTTTAGCATCCACAGTAAAAGTCGCAACGCCAGTCGCCGATCCATAAGAAGCCGCAGTGACACCCGAAGTTCCTAAAGTAGGGTTAGGGTATGTCCCAGTTAAATCACCACCAGCTGTAGCACCAGATTGAAGGGCTCCCGTGATTCTTGAATCATCACCCGCTGCAACAGTTCCAGCAGCAGTGCCAACATTTAAAATCGCAGCACCGCCAAGACCCAAACTCGTTCGGGCTTCAGCAGGAGTTTTTAAAACAAAGTTTGTTCCATCACCGCTAATGAAGTTGTTTGCAAGCGGAGATAATCCCGCGATATCAGTTAACTGTGCATCGAGTGGTTGTTTATTACCAAGGTCAGTGGTCAACCCAGTCACTTGTGATTGTGCGATTGCAATCGGAGTCGTCGCAGCCGCAGTTAATCTACCTTGAGCATCCACAGTAAATGTCGCGACACCTGTTGCAGATCCATAAGAAGCTGCAGTCACCGCAGTGTCCGCTAAATTAATAGTTGCAGAACCGGTTGCGGCGCCACCAGATAATCCAGTACCTGCAACAACATCAGTGATATCCCCTGAACCTACATTTGTAACCTGATCCCAAGTAGCTCCATTGTCGCGGTAAATAATTTGTGCTTGTGTATCTAAATAAATTCGACCATCAGTTCCTGCCGCAGGACGACCCGCTGTATTTCCAGATTGCATAGACACAACAACATTTCCAGCGCCAGATCCAGCATTAGCAATTTTTGCAGCAAGATCAGTTGTTAAGTTTGTCACTTGTGATTGCGCGATTGCGATTGGAGTTGTCGCCGCTGTTGTTAAGCGACCTTTTGCATCGACAGTAAATGTAGCAACACCTGTCGCAGATCCGTAAGATGCTGCAGTCACACCTGAAGTTCCTAAAGTAGGGTTGGGATAAGTTCCAGTTAAATCACCACCAGCTGCAGCGCCTGATTGTAGTGCGCCAGTGATACGAGAATCATCGCCGGCTGCAACAGTTCCCGCAGCAGTACCGACATTAAGTAGAGCCGCTCCGCCAAGTCCTAAGCTTGTTCGTGCATCAGCAGGAGTTTTTAAAACAAAGTTTGTTCCATCGCCGCTGATAAAGTTATTTGCTGTTGGTGAGAGTGCTGCAATATCCGTTAATTGCGCATCGAGCGGTTGTTTATTACCAAGATCAGTTGTTAAGTTTGTAACTTGAGATTGCGCAACCGCAATCGGAGTTGTTGCCGCCGCAGTCAAGCGACCTTGAGCATCGACGGTGAAAGTTGCAACACCTGTTGCAGATCCATAAGCAGCCGCAGTCACCGCAGTGTCAGCTAAATTCAAAGTTGCAGAACCAGTTGCAGCACCGCCTGATAATCCTGTTCCGGCAACAACATCAGTGATATCCCCTGAACCTACATTTGTAACCTGATCCCAAGTTGTTCCATTGTCGCGGTAAATAATTTGTGCTTGTGTATCTAAATAAATTCGACCATCAGTTCCTGCCACAGGACGACCCGCTGTATTTCCAGATTGAAACGATGTAACAACATTGCCAGCGCCAGCACCAGAATTCAGAATCGCAGAAACAATTCTTGAATCATCACCGGCAGCAACAGTTCCCGCAGCAGTACCAACGTTAAGTAAAGCCGCTCCGCCAAGTCCTAAGCTTGTTCGTGCATCAGCAGGAGTTTTTAAAACAAAATTAGTTCCATCGCCACTTATGAAGTTATTCGCAAGCGGCGAGAGTGCTGCAATATCCGTTAACTGCGCATCGAGCGGTTGTTTATTACCAAGATCAGTTGTTAAATTTGTGACTTGTGATTGCGCGATCGCAATCGGAGTTGTTGCAGCTGTTGTTAATCGACCCTTAGCATCCACAGTAAATGTAGCAACGCCAGTTGCTGATCCGTAAGAAGCGGCGGTTACTCCTGAAGTTCCTAAAGTAGGGTTCGGATACGTTCCAGTCAAATCACCACCAGCACTTGCTCCAGATTGTAGTGCGCCAGTGATACGCGCATCATTTCCGGCAGCCGCTGTTGTTCCTGTGGTGCCATACGATACGCTGATGATTCCAGAAGAAACGGCTAAGCCAGTTCCAATTTGTACGATACCTTTAGATCCTGTTGTGGCATCGGCAGCTGCGGCGGCGCCACTTGTGACACATGTTAAGTTTGTTCCATCATATGTTAAGACATCGGCTCCACCGCAAATGGGTAATGACGTGATCCGTAAAAAATCACTTGCCGGAAAGCCTGCCAGAGTTTGTGAATCTCCGGCGTAATTTGAAAACGGAACGCTATTCACATTAATTGCTGGAAGCGTTTGCCAACCAGCCGATGTGCCATCATTAAATTGAGCGATGATTTTTCGATTTTCTAATCCAGAGACATTTGGTGAATATGATCCTCCACCTTGACAACTAAACGAAGGCTGCAAATTATTGAATACATTTGTGAAAGTGTAGGCTCCGACAGGATAAGCTCGTGTTCCACCACCTAAGTTGAAAATAGCCAAACCGGATGATGCCGACATATCGACGTTATTAAAATCTTCCACATACAAAATACAAGTTCCCGTTGGATCAACAGTTGTAAAACGAAAATTAACAGAAGCTGCTTCCAGTGCTGTCCCATCTGGTTTAAATATTTTTGTCTGAAAAGATAGGTTGGTGGGCACAGCATGAGCTGCAATCGAAATCATGTTGATTATAATAGAAACTATTATAATTGATGGTAATTTAACGTACTTGGGCATCACCCTGACATATCGGCATTAAACAAAAAAAGGAGTAGGGCTTGTTAAGATTTTTTTTCTGCTTCAAGATGAGACGAACTCAAAAATAGCTAGCCGGATGTCTAGTTTGTGCGGAGCCCGTACTTATCTAAGATAGATTTAAGAGTTCCATCTTTTTTAAGTTTTTCGACAGTGGTTTTAAGAGTTTCAAGTTCATTTTCAGAAATTTTCTTTTTTGAGTACGCCACCATGAATTCTTGCGGTTCAAGTTTAAGGACAGGCTCAATTTCGATATTATTCTTTTTGGCTAAATAACCCAGAACACCTTCAGCGCCGATAATAGCGCCTTGTTTTCCATAGCGTCCACCACCAAGCTTTTTCACCATTGTTTCATTATCCACTTCTTCGTTGATAATCAGTGTTTTTACTTCGGCATTATGTTTTTTTGCCATTTTTAGACTGGAAGAGGATCTGACAGCGCCAATATTCCAGCCAGCAAGTTCTTTAATGGTTGAAACTTTTGAAGCACCCTTAACGCCCAGATACGACATGTCCGTCACAATAATTGCTGGTGAGAAATAGGCATAAACCTGACGCTCAGGATTTGGAATCAAACTTAAGACGCCATCGATATTGCCTTCTTCAAGCATTTTCATCGCGCGAGCCAGTGGCACAATTGTAAAATGACATTTGTGTTTGAGTTCGTTACAAACTTTGCGCATAACATCGACCATGCCACCGGTCACTTGACCGTTTTCTTCCCAGTTGAATGGGGGATAATCCTGACCAGCAAAATGAAATTCTTTTGCCGCGGTCATTGTTGATAGAGAAAGCAGTAATCCGAAAGTCCATATTTTTTTCACATTGTTCCTTTGTGTATAGTCGAGATCATATTTGAAATGGTCTAGGTAGTGAAGTAATTTATTTTGAAATTAGAAGCATTCTCAGTTTCAATTAAACCACAAGGTGGAATCATGAAACTTCTTAATCTATTTTTAACAACAATTCTTTTTTCAACAATGCTTATGGCAGCTGACACTGTTAAGGTGGGATATTTTGTTTATCCTCCGCATTTAATTCCAACAAAAAATAATAAGGCCCCCATCGGAGCTGCTGTTGATGTCATAGAAAAGTATGTGGCTCCTAAGGCAAAATTGAAAGTGGAGTGGGTAGGGCCTTTGCCATATGCCAGATTATTAACAATGCTTGATTCTGGCGAGATTGATGCCATTGGACTGACGGTTTCGACTCCAGAGCGACAGAAAAAATATCACTTTTCCAAAAATGCTCCGCTCTGGGGAGTTCAAGGAATTGTGGCTCTTAAAGGAGCACAGCCAGACAAAATCGCCAAAGGTGAGGATCTCAAAGGTAAAATCATTGGAAAACTCCTCGGTGGCTACTTACCGGAGTTTTTAGAGAAAAATAAAAATCATTTTATGATCGAAGATGTTGGCGGAGATAATTCAGCAGAACTTAATTTAAAGAAAGTCCTGGAAGGTCGTATTTACGGATCTTTTTTTGCATTTCCAGATGTATTGCTTTATTACGCGAGTGCTGAAAATCAACTCAACAAAGTTCAGCTGGTTCCGTATCCAGGAACAGAGATCAATATCCTAGGTTATTTTCCAATGTCACAAAAATCAAATCCCGAGTTGGTTAAAAAAATGATTGCAGCAGTTGATAGTTCAACGAAAGAATATGACTATCTGAAAATGTCACAAGCGTATATCGATAAAGCAAGCAAGAAGTAATTTCTATTTTGTATGAATTTTTACGGCGCCGATGTCGGACCAGTCTGAAACTTGACCATCCTCTTCGGTTCGAACGCGCCAAAAGTATTCGCCCTGTGGCAATTTTGATTTGATCAGAAATTTTGTATCTGGGACCATGTAGGCAAAATTTAATTTCTTAAAATCAGAATTTTTTGAAATTTCCAAGCGATACTTGACATTGTTTTTGGCTGCATTTTCTGGAGAATTCCAACGAAGCCAGACAAATTGCCCATACTCTTTTTGAAAATAATAGGACATTGATTTTAAAGCTGTATCGAGCAGTGGCTTAGAAACTTGATACACCTTTCGATAGACAATTTCGCCAATCGTCGTGGTCGAACTGATTTTTCGACCAACCTTATTGTAGGCAGATACTCTGAATTTATAATTACCGGTTTGTGGAACCTCCACAAATCCTTCAGGTTCATGAGTGGTTATGCTTTGAGGATTTGTAAAGAGTTCATCTCGATCGACCTCGATCAGGTATTTTTCAGCAGTTGGAATAGAATTCCATTTCAGAGGGAATTGTTTTTTTTGTCCGGCATCCGCTGGAGATCGGGCTTGATATTCGTCTTCGATGCGATCTTGATCTGCTTGTATTGGCGGATAGTCGATTTGTATTTTAAGAGGGTCCGAGTAACTGCTTTCAAGACCTGTTGCGGAGCTGGCTTTTAATCTGAAATAGTACGAACCGCCCACAGTGGGTTTAAATTGATAATCATTCTGTGTTAGGGGGACTAACTTGGTTGTTTTAAATTTGATTGATCTCGAAATTTCCAACTGATACTGAACAGCGGATTCAATGGGATCCCAGGTTAATTTTGATTTCAAATTATCTGTAAAGACCAGGCGTTGATTTGTCTCTAAAAATTGGGGTGTTGCAGGCGGTTTTTCAACAACGGGTTCAGGGATTTCGACAGCAGCCACGGGCAAGGGTTCAGTGGCAGCTATATCAGCCACGGGAGGTGTGGCAACAATTTTGTCAGCGACTGGCATCATCGCAATTTCCTCTTCAACTTCCACAGCAGATTCTTCTATGGCAGGGTCCTCATTTATTGATGGTGCAGGGGTTGCAGCGATGGTGATTTTTTCAATTTGTGATTTTGGAAGTTTCTTTGTCACTGTTTTTTTATTAACTTTGATTGCACCAGTTTTGACTTTCATTTGGATCGAGCCACATTGGCCTTTTTTTGAAATTTCAAAATCAGCTGAATTGGAATCGACTGTGTAGGTCTTGCCGCAATCGCTCACAACAAGCGTTTTTGCTAAGCCTGTTGCTGTGACTTTTCCGAAGGCCAAATCAATAGCCAGCTGGCTATTTTTATTTGAAAAATGAACTAAAGAATTCTCGGAAACTTTGATTTTTTTCCCATCAGTAAGAATAATTTCTGATGAAGAACGTTCACCTGTAAAAAGGCTATCACCAGCAGTAATTTTTCCATTCTTACTCGAAGATTGCCAGAAATAGTCTTTTTTGGATTTGTAACGAACATCTGATGTGACTCGACTGACTTTACCAATGATTTCATTTTTGTTGGTCGAGCGACTTTGGAAAAATTCGGGATGGCTTAACAAATAGAGACAAGCCAATATGCCCAAAAAGCAAAAGACTAGGATCGGTCGATCTGACTTGTTAACTGGTGAAGACATACTCCTATTAGTATCGGCAAAAGCAAAAGATTCTTAAAGAGGAAATCCCCACCTTCAGAACTTCTTGACCAGACTTGGACTCGACGTGGACCAGATACGGACTCGACAAAGGCCCTTGTGTTATTCGAAAGGCTGGTGGCAAGTTGATTGTTGTCTTTATATGGCTCAAATTAATGGTATGGACAATCTCTTTAGTCTGCGTCGAAAAATTCTTATTCTTTTGATGAGCATTAGTTTTGTTTCTGGTTTGGCATTTTTGATGGTGTCGATCACAACATTTAAAAATGACAAGATTGCGTATATTTTTGAAACGAATAATAGTTTGATTAATAACTTATCTAATCAATTCAAAAATGAATTTAAAGCCGCAACACTTTCGGCCAAATCAATACTTGTAACAATGACTCCTGAAGGTGTTTTTTCGATGGGCTCAATTGCCGAAGATCACGCTGTTGACGCTATTGAAGTCTACAAGATTTCAGCAATGGATAAAAGTTTAAATCGTGTTTCAACAATTTCAAAGCCTGGAGTCAGTCATTTAGATGCTGAGACAATTTCTGCCCGGAATCTGATTGCTCAAAAGAATAAAGTACTGTCGATTCTCAGTGACGATGTGTTGATTGTCGAAAAACTTCAACAAGGCACTGATACCATGGCGGTATTTTACTATTTTAAGTCAGATGCGCTGCGGACATTTTTTGAAAAAGATAAGTCATACGTCTCTTTTGTGGTGGATTCTACAGGGCGAATAGTTAAATCGGATTCAAGTTTAGATGTCAGGTATGTTAATCAAAACTTTTTACCTTCATTTCAAGAGATTAAATCATTGGGTTCGTCCACTTTAAAAATTAAAACAAAAGATAAAAAAAATTGGCTGATGACATCGGTGGCGATGGGATATGAGGACTATTATCTGATATCTATGGTTGACGAAGATCAAGCCTTAGGAGCATTGAAAAGCTTAACAACAAAATCAATACTTATTTTTGCGATTATCTTTTTCATTATCATCATAATTGGTGTTTTTACCTCGACAGTACTGACTTCAAGATTGTCTATGTTGACTGCGGCAACTCGTAAAGTTATTGCCGGTGATTTTAATGTCGTGGTGGCGCCAAAAGGGAAAGATGAAATCACTGAGCTGACATCATCTTTTAATAAAATGACTCAAGAGATTGTGCGCTTGATGGGAGAAACCGCCAACAAAGCACGGATGGAATCAGAACTTAAGACAGCACAAGCGGTGCAAGAGACTCTTTTTCCTGAGCCTGAGGTAAAATACAAAGAAATGCATATTAAAGGACAGTACATTTCAGCCAGCGAGTGCGGCGGAGATTGGTGGTACTACTCTGAAGACGAGCAAAAAATAAGTATCTGGATTGCTGATGCCACCGGACATGGGGCCTCAGCAGCCTTATTGACTAGTGCCGCGCGGTCTGCGGTTTCATTGATTGAAACAATGAAGGTTCAACCTGTCGAGGCCATGTCCTTATTGAATAAGGCCATTTGCAGTGTTTCTAAAGAGAATATGATGATGACTTGTTTCTTGGCGGTGTTTGATAAGAAAACAAAAATTTTGCAGTATGTAAATGCATCGCATGAAGCACCTATTATTTTTAAACCTCTCGAACAAATTAAAAAGAAAGATCTTATATTTTTAAACGAAGTTGTTGGTTCACGCCTAGGTCAGCATGTTGATTCTGAATATTTAGGCGCCGAAACTCAATTGGAATCTGGTGATCGAATGCTTTTTTATACGGATGGTGTTCCTGACATTCAGAATCCACAGCAAGAGTCCTTGGGAGAGCGTGGATTTATTAAAATACTAACCACAGCGCATAATCAAAAACTGAATTTTGTGGATTTTGCGGAAGATGTAAATACATCTCTCGCTCAATTTCGAGAAAAATCAGAACTGATTGATGACGTTACTTACTGCTTTACGGAAATAACATGAGCTACAGATTACCAAGCCCTGACCGGGACCAGATGATTAAACTTGTGAATTCGAACAGTCATGCTTTTCAGCTAAGCTCGTCGCCTAAGGATTCTATCCATCAATTGGGAAAGGTTTGCACGTTGTTTGGTGATGGGCTTACAGATGCTCAGTTGTTAGAGCTTATTCTTTATCGAAACTTTCGCAGTATCGTTCAAAATTCTTTTCAACCGGCCCCTGAAAAGCTGGAAACTATGAAACGAATAAGTGTGGATCCAGGAAAATTTTTAGACTTGGATTTCCAACTTCTAGAAATTGGATCGGCGACAAAGGACTTTCCGTTCACTCAGCAGACCAATCGCGATAGCGTGATTCGGGAAATTTGTGAGTTTGCGTTGCTTAAACCCGAAAGTGCCCGTGCGACAAAGGCTCTGCAAACACTTGAAGAGCTTCTTATGAATGCCCAAGTCAATGCACCGGCATTGCGACCGACAAATGACAAAATGCTGTCTTATATCAAAATTGAGTACACAGATCGTCTTTTGGCTATTTCGGCATTTGATTGTTATGGATCGTTGGATTGTAAAAAATTTTTAAAGAAGATTGAAGCAGGTATGGCATTGGGATTAGGTAAATCTATGAACTTAGGTAAAGGGGGCGCTGGTCTGGGGTCATCTCTGATATTTCAGAATTGCGATTCCCTATTTTTAGGAGTCACGCCGAATCGCAAAACGCGAGTCTCCGTCATTATGCCGTACAATGTGACCGAACGAAAGTATGAGGGTCTTCAGCGCTCGATTCATGTGTTAGAAATTAAATAGAAGGGGGATAGAATGTCACGATGTGAAATAGCAGTAAATGGCAATGAAGTTTCAATTTCAGGAATTATTGACGATACCTTTGGTGTTGTTGCAGCTCAGTTGCCACTGACTGGAAAGTTAAAGGTCAATTTAAAAAATCTTAAATCAATCAACTCAACGGGTATTCGAGAATGGATCAAACAGATGCAGCGCATGAAAACGGCATTTATCGAATTCTATGAATGTCCTAAAGTTTTTATTGATCAAGTCAATATGGTCCAAGGATTTGTGCCAGCCAATGGAAAAGTAGAATCTTTTTACGTTCCTTTTTTTAATGAAGAAAATGAAACAGAAAAGAATGTTTTGTTCAAATACGGTGAACATTACACGGAAGGCAAACTCAATCCGCTTCCAGAAATTAAAGATGATACAGGAGCTGTGATGGAATTAGATGTTGTTGAAGCAAAGTATTTTAAATTTATTAAGGGATAGCGATGACTAAAGGCTCGGCATCAAAAAATTCAGTTATGAATCCGCGACAAGATTTGTATGAAATCTATGCCCATCCTGAATATTCATTGAAAAAGAAAAAAAAGATCATTGATTCGCTGGATGATCTCGATGGTTTTGAACTGGCTTTTGTAATTGGTTATATTCTCAATATTCAACTGACCGGGCATTTAAATATTATCAGTTCCGACGATGAAGTCACGGGTATCTCCGTTCATCAAGGGGTCATCACGTATATCGATTTTCCAGATAAGCAAACTTATTTTGGAGAGCTTCTTTTGCAGCACGGGTATGTGACTAAAAAAGAACTAGATACCGCATTAAAAAGTACAGAAATGCATGTTGGTCAGTATTTACTTAAAATGGGTCAGATCACCCGCCAGCAAATTGACTTTACATTTCGTCATCAAATGGAGTTGCGCCTTTCAAAATTAATTTGCGACAAAACATTCAATGTTAATTTTTCAGAAGCAACGGAGACCTCTATTTATATTAAAATGACGGCATTGGATTTTTATAATTTATGCTACACCTGGCTTGAGTCTCATTTTCAAACCGGATGGTTAAAGGATCATTTCAGTCATTGGGAAAATAGAACAGTTCTATTTGTAGAAGGTTCCGCGCATGAGAGTGATTTCTTAAAACGTCCTGATTTTGTTGAGTTACCTGATTTTTTAAATCAGTTGAAGTTAAAGAAATCTTTCGCACAGTTACAAGAACTTTATCATAGCAAAGAAGCCCCTTTCTATCGTGCGATGTATTTGCTAGGTCTTATGGGAATAATTATTTTTCAAAAAGATGGTGAAATCCAACATAAAAGCAAACTTGAAGAAATGTTTCAGCAGTTGAGTGGAAAGACTGGAATTAAGTTGCACCAGGCTTTGGCTGATTTGACTGGAGTTCCGGCTGCGAATGCCGAGGCAATCTATCTGGCCTATTCTAAGTTGATCAGTGAAAATGCTGACGATGGTCCACCCGATGTGAAAACACAGCTCGTTAAAATTGGAATCGATTTTCTTTCAAGTGGAGAGCAGTTTGCTAAAGTAAAGATGACATCAAAGTCACAAATTGAACTGAGCATTTTACAGAATGCCCTTCAATCTGTGCAGACAGACCTATTGCATGGAAAATTTTTTGAAGCTTTTGGAAAACTTAAAAAAATAAGTATCGAAGCCACTGCAGTTCCAAGTCTTAAGTTGTATCTCATCTGGGCTAAGCTAGGCCATGCCATGGCGACTGGACTAAAAGTTGATGTTCCCACATATGAAATGCAATTAGAGTCGTTGAGTGCTGAAGACAAAGAATCTGCAGAATATTATTATGTCCGAGCCATGTATTTTGAATTGAAGGGAGATCAAAGAAGCAGTCAGATCTATTTTCAAAAAGCAGTATCTCGCAAATCAATGTTTGCAGCTTTTCCTATTGGCCAAGGTTATTTTAAAAAAATCTTGAAATTTATGGGAATCAAGAAATGAAGCTATTTAACGGTGTGTTGTTTTTAAGCTTTATGGTTCCATTTTGTGTTTTGGCGCAAGAAAACATACCGTTTTTGTATTTAAATCAGTATTTCACCTATGAGGTTCAGAACGCTTCCAGGATGACATTGGATGGAAAAGTCATTGATTTGGAAAAATTTGAAGTCACAGTGACACAGGATAAAGCTTTGGTGACTTTTGAATCACTAGAGAATTGGATTCTGCCGACATCGCTTTTTATATTTAAAAATTCAAAAAATGAAATTATTTCCAAGAGCAAAGTCAGTAAATCGACATTGACGATGCATTTTAAATTGCCGGCAACAGCTACATCAGCTTGTCTCATGTCGACCTCGCATTTTTCAAAATTTGAAGTTTGCAAACAGCTTAATTCAGTGGAATCCGAAGCTGAAATTTCAGTAAAAGTGGATGGACAACAACTCGATACAGCGGGTTCCGTCGTGTTGAAAGAAAAAGCACAAGCTGTTTTTTTCGAAGCCCATTTCGGAACTGGATTTTCTGTCACTTTAAATACAAAAAAACGAAGTATCATTCCTATTTCTATTCAGAAGAATGCGACAGATGATTTTTTTTCAGTTCGGTTTAGAGATACTAACTTGCGCGAGGCGAACTCATGGGATGATAAGATCAATATTGACCAATCTTCTGTGACAATCCAGTTGGATCCAGTGGTGAGTTTGCGACAAGATCTTTACTTTAAAAATCCAAATGTAAAAACGAGTTCGATGAATTTCACAAAAGCTGAATCAAAGGTTATTGTAAAAAAAATATTAAACAGAGAAATCAAAACAGAAGTTTTTGGAGTTTATTTAGGACTGCGTGGTTCTAGCGCCACGATGAACGTGTCTTTGAATAGTGATTTGGGCCGAGGCTTTCAAGCTACATATCAATGGCTTATTGATAAAAAAATGCATGGATATGTTCAAGGAAATATGTATCAAACAACAATTGTTGTCGACGCCAATACGAGTGTGGGGAACGCGTCTCAAACACTGTACTCAGCCGCGGCGGGCGTTAATTACCACTGGCTGAGTCAAGTTGACTTCATCGCGGAAGTGCGTTTGCAAAGAGATTTATTTTTTGCTACCAGCGGAACAAGCCCGACAGGAGTTGATATGGTTGGCGGCTTGAATAAAGTGATTTCTGTCATTCCCGTTTGGTCTTTCTATCAAAATGAAAAACATCAAGCTTGGGTGGATGCGGGGCTTCATTATCTGATGTCAACGACAGCTGAAAATATTTCCGTGAACTCGGGACTCAAGTATCAATTGGGTTTGGGATATGCCAGCGCATTTCAAATTGGTAAGTTTTCAGCTCAGGTGCACTATCAGCGCCGCGATCAGAATATAGAAGGCTTTACGTTTTATGAAAATGCGGCTCATTTTGGCTTGGGTTATCACTATCAATTTTAGCGTTTCAGGTTGAGATATTTAAAGTTTTTACTGTTTTCAGCCGATCTATTAAGAGTCATGAAAAAACTGTATATACTTTCAATTTGTATTCTATTGCAGGGGTGTTCAAACCCTTTTGGACCTAATTCATTAATTGAAACTATTTCAGATGGCGTCGCTAGTATTTTTGGAAAAACGTCTTCGGACTTGGTTTCTGGTGGAACGCAACAATTCGAAACTGCGGCATCCTACAAAGGTTCTGTGTCAGTAGGTAATTACGTCAATCAAGAACAGCAAGTGACAAATGGTGGATACAGAGTCATCACCACCATTAAGTAAGAATCAATTAATTTAAACCAATCGCATTTTTAGTGATCCATTCCCGATGAGTTAAAACATTCATATAGATTCCATATCCATGACAAGGTTCCGCCACGTTGGATTCGGTGGAAGTGTTTTCAGGATGGGTCACATAAGAGGCCACTCCCAAAATAATAAATTCTTTTGTTTTTTTATTAAAAATAAACCCTGGACTGCCGGAATCTCCTGAGCAAATTCCAGTTTCATCAGTCTGATTGATAATGATCGTGGGATCATTTATTTCGAAAAACTCAAATGGTTTTAAAAGATAATAAAGTATGGATTCTGCTGATTCTGATGAGCGATCAGAACCAGATACCTGAGTTCGACCATAGCCAATCGTAACAAGTTCCATATTTTCATAAGTCTGATCGGAAGTGGCTAATTTTGAAATGCGATCATCATCTAAATCTTTTGCCAGTCGAATCAGTGCGAAATCATTTTCCACGGTGGGTGTCGTCCGGTAGTTCTCGTGGATTTTTATTTTCTCGACTTTGATCCAATCCTTCTCATTGAAGGATCCTTTTTTAAATGGATTCAGGCTCAAGACGGCATTTACTTCTGAGGGTTCCCATTTATCCACACAATGTGCAGCTGTCAGTAAAATTCGTTTTGAAATCGCTGAGGCCGAGCAAAGTCCCTGAGTTTTAAGGGATGTTCCAGAATTGGTTTTTGTCCGTTCCACACCAAGGGACAGATAGATAACTTTTTTCGAAAATTGAGACGAAATTTTAACATTTTTACCGCCAATAATTTCATCGTGTTCGGCTTGATTAAAGTTCAGGTGAGTGGATGTTTCGCATCCAGTAAAACCCGATATAAGACCTAGCACTAAAAGTAACGTAAGAAATTTTATAAAACCTGTCTCATTGTTCGACATATTGATTTCCCCCAAAAGGCGGTCTTCTTCACTCTGATTTGTTTTCATAAAAAAAGCACCTGCCTCAAGATGATAATAAGCAAGCCTTTTGCCAGACTGGTCTATCGGAAATCGTGAAAAAATTGCACAATAGAGAATACGGTAACCAGTTGATTTTTCGATGCATTTTAATTTCGAAATGGGTCAGATTGATCGTTGTTTAACCGATAAATAAAATGATGAAGAGTTGGACGTTTTTTCGCATTATTTTTATTTTAACATTTATGGGAGCGTGTTCACGCAATCCCTTGGGCGAGGATTTGACTCAGACGATCGTTAATATGGGATTTCGATTGTCACATACTTGCGTCACTTCATTAAATCAAGATGTCACTTTTAATTGTTCTATTCAAACTGATGACGCCACATTGACAGATTTGGTTTGGACATTAGAACCAAATACAACATGTGCGTGGGCTGGAATCAATGCCGCGACTGGTGAAGTTACCGGAACTCCAAATGATGATAACGTTGGCACGTGTGTGATTGAGGTAGGATCTCGAAACACTATGCGGCGCGCTTTAAATATGCCGATCACCATGACTGTTCAAAATATTGCCCCCGTATTTACACCCATTGCAAATGCGACCAACATTCTTGAAGACGCTGCTCTTAGTGTGATTCGTGTTGATGCGGATGTTGCAAATTCTGAAGAGGGTTTTGGATTCTATGGATTCTCTCATGCGACAGCAACGGCTCCAAGTTGTTCTGCGAGTGCGACAACGCTGACAATCGATCCAACAACGGGAGCTATTTCATTTCAACCAGCGGCCAACTATTTTGGAACGTGCAATATCAATGTGTCTTTTGATGATGGCAATGGTCAGGCGAACAGTGTCACAACATCTGAGTTTTCAATCACGGTTGATCCTGTCAACGATGCTCCAGTTTTAGCTGCAATTCCAGATCAATCTACATTTGAAGGAAGTGCCCTTCCCATCAACTTGAATGTCAGTGATGTGGATGATGTGATTCTCTGTTCGGCATTGAATCTATCTGCAACCTCTTCAAATTTAGCTCTTGTTAACGCAGGCAGTATTTCATGGAGTGGGACAGTTCCTAATTGTATTCTTACGGTGAATCCCATTGCTTTTCAAAATGGCGTGACAACAATCACAGTCACAGCGACTGATGGCACTTTATCCAGTACGGATTCTTTTGATCTGACTGTCGTGCCAGTTCCAGATCCTCCGGTATTGGCTCCTATTGCAAATCAAAATGGGATTGAAGATACCGACATTACGTTTGCGATCAATATCACCGATCCAGATACGGCACTGACTTGTAGTGGTGCAAACTTGAGCGCAACCTCTTCCAATGTGACTTTATTGCCAGTTGCAAATATTGTTTTTTCAGGAATTCCACCCAACTGTACGGTGACCATGACACCGGCTTTAAATCAAAATGGAATTTCAAACGTAACCATCCAATTAACTGATGGCACGACGTCTGTGACGCAAAATTTAACGGCAACATATGCGCCAGTTAATGATTCTCCTCTGATATCAGCTATTGCAAATGAAACAATTGCTGAAGATAGTTTTGTTATTATTAATTATACTATATCAGATGTTGATAACACGTTAGATTGTTCGACATCAATGTCTGCGACGTCTTCCAATGCAGCTTTGATTCCAGTGGCCAGTATCGTATTTTCAGGAACAGCTCCTAACTGTAGTGCAACGTTGACACCGCTTCCAGATCAGAATGGAATTTCAAATTTAAATTTCACTGTCAGTGACGGAACCTTAACTGTAAGTAGTGCCATGGTATTGACTGTGAATGCCGTCAACGATGCTCCGATCATTTCTGCGATTACAGATGAAGTGATCAATGAAGACAGCTTTGCCAGTGTGAATTTCACAATCACAGATGTGGATGATGTTCTAACTTGCGCAGGTTCTGTTTCGGCAGTTTCTTCAAATCTTGGGCTTTTACCAAATGGAAACATTGTCTTTTCGGGAACAGCTCCAAACTGTTCTGCGACCTTAACGCCAACACTGAATCAAAGTGGAATTTCAAATATTGATTTTACGGTATCAGACACTGTTTTGACCGATGTCAGTTCATTTACCCTAACGGTGAATGGTGTCAATGATGCGCCAACTATTTCACCGATTGCTAATGAGATCACAAATGAAGACACAGCAACGGGAGCTGTAACATTTACGATTACTGATGCGGACAGCGTGCTGTTATGTACGTCGGCAAATTTAAGTGTGGTGTCTTCAAACACAGGGATATTGCCGACAGCGAATATCGTTTTCGGAGGAACTGCTCCGAATTGTACAGTCACGATGACACCATTGCCAGATCAGTTTGGTGTTTCAAATATTGATATCACGGTGATGGATAATGGTGTTCCCAATTTGCAGGCCGTCAGCTCATTCTCTCTGACAGTGAATCCAATTAATGATGCTCCAATAATTTCGGTTATACCAGCGCAAACAACATCAGAAGGTGTTGCACTCGTCGTGAATTTTACAGTTTCAGATGTGGATGATGCTTTGACGTGTACGGGCTCTATATCGGCGGCATCTTCAGATGCCGTTCTTTTGCCTGTAGGAAATATTTCTTTTGGTGGAGTGGCTCCAAACTGTACAGCTACTTTAACGCCAGCTGCGAATCAAAATGGTGTGACGAATCTAGATTTTACAGTTTCAGATACCATTTTGACGGCAACCAGCAGTTTTGCATTAACTGTTACAGCGGTTGATGATCCTCCAACTATTTCAGTGATTGCTGATCAAACTGTTGCCGAAGATGGTTCTGTAGTTGTGAATTTTACAATAACAGACATTGATAGTGCCATCACATGTACGTCTTCAGTTAGCGCGACATCATCAGATTCCGTATTATTGAATGCGGGATCGCAAATTATTTTTGCGGGAGTCGCTCCAAACTGTACGGCCACTTTGAATCCAGCAACGAATCAGAATGGAATCACAAATATAGTTTTCACAGTCAGTGATGGCGTCACCAGTGTGAATGAGCCATTCAGTTTAACCGTGACTCCCGTGAATGATGCACCTGTCATTTCTGCATTGTCCAACACGACTATTGCTGAAGACACTTCCACGGCTGCTCTGGCGCTGACCATAACAGATGTGGATAATACGCTTGACTGTGCAGTGTCACTTTCGGCGACATCGTCAGACACCACGTTGTTGCCAATCGGAAATATCGTTTTCGCAGGGACTGCGCCCAATTGTACTGTGGTTATGACTCCTGATTCAAATCAAACGGGATCATCTAATGTTGTTGTGACAGTGACTGATGGAACGGCAACAATGACCAGTCCAATGACTTTGACAGTCACGCCTGTCAATGATGCTCCAGTTATTTCTGTGATTGCAAATCAAACCACACTTGAAGATACAGCGACAGGGGCCGTTGCTTTTACAATTTCAGATGTGGATAACGTGTTAACGTGCGGGGGATCGGTATCAGCTTCTTCAACAGATCTAACAGTTCTTCCAGTTGGAAATATTGTTATTGGTGGTGTTGCGCCAAATTGTACAGTCACAATGACTCCGGCGGCAAACCAAAGTGGAGTTTCAAATGTGGTGCTCACGGTGGATGATGGTTTATTGAATGCGACCAGTGGATTTAGCTTTACGGTCACTGCTCAGAATGATGCTCCAGTTATTGCAGCCATTGTAAATCAAACAACACCTGAAGACACGGCAACAGGTGCTATTGCCTTTACGATTTCAGATGTCGATAATGTTTTAACTTGCGGCGCTTCAGTCAGTGCAACGTCGTCAGACGGTGTCTTGTTGCCTGTTGGAAGTATTGCTTTTGCAGGAGCAGCGCCAAACTGTACGGTCACGATGACTCCAGCTGCTAATCAATTTGGATTATCAAATATCGTGCTGACTGTAACGGATGGATCATTAAGTGCAACCAGCAGTTACAGCTTAACCGTCACTGCCGTGAATGATGCTCCGGTTATTTCGGCGATTGGACCACAATCAGCAACTGAGGGTGGCTCAGTCATTGTGAATTTTACGATTTCAGATGTCGATAATGCACCTACATGTGCGGCTTCGGTTTCAGCAACAAGTTCCAATACCACTTTGATGCCTGTTCCAAGCGTTGTTTTCGGAGGTGTTGCACCTAATTGTACTGCAACGTTGTCTCCCGCGGCGAACGAAAATGGCACGAGCAACATGATTTTTACTGTGACGGATGGATCTCTGACAGCAACAAGCAATTTTGTTTTAACGGTTTCAGCCTATGATGATCCACCAACAATTTCTGCCATTCCAGATGATTCCGTCAACGAAGACACATCTCTGATGATCAACTTTACAATCAATGATATTGATAGTGTCTTAAATTGTAGCACGTCGATGTCGGCAACCTCTTCCAATGTAGGTTTAATTCCAGTAGCGAATATTGTTTTTGCTGGAACGGCACCTAATTGTACTGCGACCTTGAATCCCGTATTGGATCAATCCGGAGTTTCAAACATTGTGTTTACAGTGGCTGATGGCAGTTCAAATGTGACTGAGGGTTTTGCTTACACAGTCCTTGCGACAAATGATGCTCCAATTATTTCTGCAATAGGTAACGATACCATCAGTGAAGATTCAGCAACGGGTGCCATTGCATTTACGATTTCAGATGTTGATAATATTTTAAATTGTGCCACATCACTTTCAGCAACATCTTCAGATGCCACGCTCTTGCCTGTGGCTAATATTGTCTTTGCAGGGGTGGCGCCCAATTGTACAGTGACAATGACTCCGGTCGCGGATCAATTCGGAGCTTCAAATGTGGTGCTCACTGTAACAGATGGAACATTGGTTGATACAAGCCCAATGACATTAACAGTGACAGCGGTAAATGATACTCCGATCATTTCCGCTATTGGAAATCAAACCACAGCAGAAGACACGGCTACAGGAGCCATTCCATTTACAATAACAGATGTTGATAATATTTTACTTTGCACTGCTGCAAATCTAAGTGTGACTTCATCGAATATCGCAGTATTACCCACAGCCAATATTGTGATTGGTGGGGCCGCGCCTAATTGTACAGTGACGTTAACTCCAGAGCCTGATCAAAGTGGAGTTTCTAATATTGTGATCACAGTCATGGATAACGGGACTCCAAATTTGCAAGCCACCAGTAATTTTAGCTATACGGTGACTGCGCAGAATGATGCTCCAGTGATTTCTGCTATTGGAAATCAAATCACAGCAGAAGATACTGACACGGGGGCTATTGCATTTACAATTTCAGATGCGGATGACACTTTAACTTGTGCGACATCGGTCAGTGCGACTTCGTCGGACACCACCGTATTGTCTGTCGGCAATATTGTGATTGCAGGAGTGGCGCCGAATTGTACCGTCACGATGACTCCGGATCCAGATCAGTTTGGAGTGTCAAATGTTGTCTTGACGGTAACGGATGGAACACTATCAGCCACCAGTAATTACAGTTTAACCGTGACTGCGGTGAATGATGCTCCGATTATTTCCGCTATTGCCAATCAATCCACGTTTGAGGCAACGGATGAAATCATTAATTTTACAATTAACGATGTTGATAATGCATTAACCTGTGCGGCTTCAGTTTCAGCGACATCATCAGACACAACACTATTGCCGGTTGGAAATATAGTTTTTACAGGAACAGCTCCAAATTGTATTGCGACGCTATCTCCTGCTCCAAATCAAAATGGTGTTTCAAATATTGTGTTCACATTAACAGATGGAACTTTGGTTGATACGGCGGCATTCAGTTTGACGGTCACGCCTGTGGATGATCCACCAACTATTTCAGTGATTGCCGACCAAGTCACACCTGAAGACACTCCCATTGTCATTAATTACACAATCAATGATCCAGATACCGCATTAGATTGCACCACTTCAATGTCAGCAACGTCATCAGATACGACGCTATTGCCGGTCGGTAATATTGTTTTTGGTGGAGTGACTCCAAATTGTACAGCCACAGTTTCACCGGCGCTGAATCAAAATGGCCTTTCGAATGTTGTTCTCACGGTGACTGATGGATTTACTCCGGTAACGGAAGCTTTTTCAGTAACAGTCACAGCGGTGAATGATGCTCCAGTTATTTCAGCGATCGTGAATCAAACAACTGCTGAAGACACGGCAACAGCGGCTATTGCTTTTACGATAACTGATGTTGATTCTGTTTTAAATTGTGGAACTTCAATGTCAGCGACGTCATCTGACACCACGTTATTGCCTGTGGCTAATATTGCATTCGCTGGAACAGCACCAAATTGCACGGTGACGATGACTCCGGCTGCAGATCAAAATGGAGTATCGAATATTGTATTAACTGTTACCGACGGAGTATTACCAGCAACAAGCAGTTACAGTTTAACCGTAACTGCTCAGAATGATGCCCCGGTTATATCGGCAATTATAAATCAAACTACAAATGAAGACACAGTGACAGGGGCGATCGCATTCACAATTAACGATCTTGATTCCGTACTGGATTGCACCACTTCAGTTTCTGCCACGTCTTCTGACGGAGTGTTATTACCGGTTGGAAATATCACATTTGCAGGTGCAGCGCCTAATTGTACAGTGACAATGAATCCGGCATTGAATCAATTCGGAGTTTCAAATATTGTATTGACCGTTACGGATGGATCATTAAGCGACACCAGCAGTTACAGCTTAACTGTGACGGCAGAGAATGATGCCCCAGTTATTTCTGCAATTGTAAATCAAACAACAAATGAAGAAACAGCAACGGGCGCCATTGCTTTTACAATCACGGATGTGGATAACGTCTTAACGTGTGGAGCATCTATGAGTGCCACATCGTCAGATACGGTCTTGTTACCAGTTGGAAGTATTGTTTTTGGTGGAGTCGCACCCAACTGCACTGTGACGATGACTCCGGCAGCAGATCAAAGTGGTCTTTCCAATGTTGTTCTGACGGTGACGGATGGATTATTAAGTGCAACCAGCAGTTTTAGTTTAACAGTCACTGCACAAAATGATGCTCCGGTTATTTCTGCAATTGTAAATCAAACAACAAATGAAGATACCGCAACTGGGGCTATTGCTTTTACAATTTCCGATGTCGATAGTGTTTTGACCTGTGGCGCTTCGGTCAGTGCAACGTCATCAGACGGCGTCTTGTTACCAGTTGGAAGTATTGCTTTTGGTGGAGTCGCACCTAATTGCACAGTCACGATGACTCCGGCGGCCGATCAATTCGGAGTTTCAAATATTGTCTTAACAGTGACAGATGGATCATTATCAGCGACAAGTGCTTATTCATTAACAGTGACAGCCGTGAATGATGCTCCAGTTATTTCTGCGATTGTGAATCAGTCTACCAATGAAGACATCCCAACAGGTGCTATTGCATTTACAATAACAGATATTGATAGCGCATTATTATGTACATCGGCCAACCTCAGCGCGACGTCATCGGATACAGCAGTCTTACCTGTCGCAAACATTGTATTTGGTGGGACGGCTCCAAATTGCACGGTGACGATGACTCCAGATTTAAATCAAAATGGAGTTTCAAATGTGGTGATTACGGTCGTTGACAATGGGACACCAAATCTTCAGGACACATCGGCATTTTCATTAACAGTCACAGCTGTGAATGATGCTCCAGTTATTTCAACGATTATAAATCAAACAACAGCTGAAGACACGGCTACAGCGGCTATCGCATTTACAATAACAGATGTGGATAGTGCTTTAACATGTGCCGCTTCAATCAGCGCGACATCATCGGATGCGGTGTTATTACCAGTAGGAAATATTGCTTTTGGAGGAGTGGCTCCTAATTGTACGGTCACAATGACTCCGGCGCCGGATCAAAATGGACTTTCAAATATTGTATTAACTGTTACCGATGGGACTCTGACAGATACAAGCAATTTTAGTTTGACGGTGACTGCAGTGAACGATGCTCCGGTTATTTCAGCGATTGTAAATCAAACAACTCCTGAAGACACAGCCACAGCGGCTATCGCATTTACAATGACGGATGTGGACAATGTTTTGACTTGTGGATCATCCGTCAGCGCGACATCATCAGACGGCGTCTTGTTACCAGTGGGAAATATTGCTTTTGGAGGAGTGGCTCCTAATTGTACTGTGACTTTGAATCCGGCAACAGATCAAAATGGACTTTCAAATATTGTATTAACTGTTAGCGATGGGACTGAGACAGATACAAGCAGTTTTAGTTTGACGGTGACTGCAGTAAATGATGCTCCGGTTATTGCAGCGATTGTAAATCAAACAACTCCTGAAGACACGGCCACAGCAGCTATCGCATTTACAATTACGGATGTGGATAATGTTCTGACCTGTGGATCTTCCGTCAGTGCGACATCGTCGGATACCGCTTTATTGCCATTGGGAAATATTGTGATTGCTGGAGTGGCTCCAAATTGTACGGTCACGATGAGTCCGGCATTAAATCTAAACGGAGTTTCAAATATTGTATTAACTGTTACCGATGGGACTGAGACAGACACCAGCAGTTTTAGTTTAACTGTCACACCAGTGAATGATGCTCCAGTGATTTCTGTGATTGCAGATCAATCAACTCCTGAAGAATCAGCAACAGGTGCCATAGCATTTACGATTTCAGATGTTGATGATGTCGTCACATGTGCGGGATCAGTCAGTGCAAGCTCTTCAAATTTGACACTGCTTCCAATGATCGGAATTGTGATTGGTGGAACTGAACCAAACTGTACCGTTACAATGACTCCAGCCGCAGATCAAACAGGCATTTCAAATGTTGTGTTAACAGTAACTGACGGTTTACTGAGTTCGACCAGTCCTTTTGACTTAACAGTGACTTCAATTAATGATGCTCCTTTGATTTCAGCGATTGCAGATCAAACGACAAGCGAAGATGTGGCAACGGGTGCCATTGCATTTACGATTTCAGATGTTGACAATGTTTTAGCTTGTGGAACATCAGTCAGTGCCACGTCATCAAACGGAGCACTCTTGCCAGTGGGAAGTATTGCTTTTGGTGGAACGGCTCCGAATTGTACAGTGACGATGACTCCGGCGTTGAATCAATTTGGTGTGACCAATATTGTATTGACGGTGACGGATGGTTTATTGTCAGCAACGAGTGGATACAGTTTAACAGTCACACCTGTGAATGATGCTCCAACCATTTCAACGGTTGTGAATCAAACAACTCAAGAAGACGTTCCAGTTGATTTAGCAGTAACTATTTCGGATGTGGATAGTATTCTTATTTGTGATCCAGCCAATATTTCGATCTCATCATCAAATACGACATTATTGCCACTGACAGGATTTACGATAACAGGAACAGTTCCGAATTGTAATATCCATATTGTTCCGAGTTTAGATGAGACCGGAGTTTCAAATATTGTGATCACGGTTAATGATAATGAAACTCCAAATCTTCAAGCATCGACTGCATTTACATTTACGGTCACGCCAGGAAATGATTCCCCAGTTCTTTCTAATTTTACTGATGCCACGATAGCAGAAGACGGAACATTAATTAAAAATTTCACAATAACAGATGTCGATAGTGTTCTGGATTGTGTGACATCTATGGTGGCGACATCAAGCAATCAAACATTACTTCCTGATGCAAATGTTATCTTTTCAGGAACAGCTCCAAATTGTACGGCAACGATAACTCCTGCTGCGAATCGTTTTGGATTGACCGATATTATGATGAGTTTATCTGACGGAGCTGGTGGACTTAACAATCGACTTTTTACAATGACGGTCACTTCGGTCAATGATAATCCAGTGATTTCAGCGATTGCAGATCAGAGCATTAATGAAGACACTTCGACTGGATCAATTGCTTTTACGATTTCTGATGTGGAGACCGCCGTCAGCTGTACGACATCTATGACTATGACTTCAACCAATACTGCTTTGGTTCCGGTAGCGAATGTGGTTTTTAGTGGAACGGCTCCCAATTGTACTGCCGTGATCACGCCAACTTCAAATGTGGATGGCACTTCTAATTTGGCTTTTGTGGTTACGGATATCGGTGGCTTAACAGGGACTGCGGCTTTTGTTATAACCGTTGTGGCTGTGAATGATACGCCAACCATTTCAATAATTAATAACCAAACGATCAACGAAGATTCTGCAACATCGGCATTGGCCTTTACAATTGCAGATTCTGAATCAGTATTGTCATGTGCAACGTCTTTGTCGGCAACGTCATCAGATGTCGGATTATTACCAGTGGCCAACATTGTTTTTGCAGGAACAGCGCCAAATTGTACAGTCACAATGACTCCTGTGGCGAATGGTAATGGAGCTTCAAATGTGGAAGTGACGGTGACGGATGGATCTTTAACAGCCTCACGGATTATGGCATTAACTGTGACAGCTGTGAATGATCCTCCAACAATTTCTGCAATTGGAAATCAGACCACCAATGAAGACACAGCAACAGCAGCGATTGCCACGACGATTGCTGATGTGGAAACCGCTTTGACGTGCGCTGGATCATTGTCCGCGACGTCATCGAATATCACTGTCTTGCCAGTTGCTAATATTGTCTTTGGTGGAGCTGCTCCAAATTGCACGGTAACAATGACTCCAGCAGCCAACGAGTTCGGGGTTTCAAATGTTGTCGTGACGGTTAGTGATGGGGTTGATACGGCGACCACTTCATTTTCGTTAACAGTCAATTCTGTGAATGATGTTCCGGTTATTTCAGCTATTGGAAATCAAACATTAAAAACAGATGGTTCAGTTGTTCTCAATTATACGTTAACAGATTTAGATCATACGATGAACTGTTCAACCAGTGTGACAGCAACATCCGGAACAACCACAGTGATTGCAAATGCAGATATCACAAAGGGTGGAACAGCGCCAAATTGTACATTAACAATTACACCATCTTTAAATTTAGCGGGAACATCGACGATTACAGTGACGGCAACGGATGGTATTGCAAGTCCGAATACGACTTTTGTTGTGACAGCGGTCAGTGTTTCAAGTCTTGCTGTTTCTCCAACGCCATTTAGTATGGTGAATACAGGATCAACTCAGCAAATCACAGCGACTGCGACTTATTCAGATTCAAGTACTGCAGATGTCACAACAAATGCCAATGCAAACTGGTCTTCCAATGCGACAGGTGTTGCGACCGTGAATAATGCAGCCTCAAAAGGTTTAGTCACAGCTGCAGCCGGAAATGGCAATGTGAATATCACAGCCACTCATAAGGGGCAAAGTGCGATTGCGGCTGGAACAATTTATCAGATGACTGGAATAACTGTTTCTCAATCAGTCGTTACTGGTGGAATCAATTCCAATCAAGCGGTCACAGCTCAAGCGATTTTAAATCCATCAGGCACTTCGGATATTACGGCTGTGACAGCGTGGTCAACTTCGAATGGATCAGTTGCCACTGTCAGTGGTGGTGTGATTTCATTATTAAGTGCGGGAACAGCAACTATTACTGCAACTTATGCGGGATATTCGCAAACTATTTCAGTCACCGTTCAAAATAAAACTTTGACATCGATAGCTGTGACACCGGCTAGCCCATCGGTTGCTGTCAGTGGAACTCAAGACTTTGTGGCGACCGCAACATACTCGGATGCCTCAACTCAAGTTGTCACCACCAGTGCTGTTTGGAGCTCATCGAATGATGGAATTGCAACAGTATCAAATACAGCTCCAACGATTGGTCGCGCAACCGGCGTGGCATCAGGATCTGTGACGATCACTGCCACCATTGGAGCTATTTCAGGATCGGCGACGTTGACTGTGACTGGGGCAACATTGGTTTCAATTGCGATCACTCCATATGATTCTCTGGTAACAAGTAATGGTACTTTTCAATTGGTAGCGACAGGAACATTCAGTGATGCTTCGACTTCAAATATTACTGAACAAGTGACTTGGAGTTCTTCGAATACTTTAGCGGCAACAATCAGTAATACAGCTGGAACGCGAGGACGGGCAACAACACCAACGTTCACGGGTTATCGCACAACGACGATCACAGCCACTCAGGGAGCGATCAACGGAACCACTCCATTTGGGGTCAATGGTGCAACTGTTTCATCCATCTTGGTCACGCCAACAGTTACAGTGATGCCGGGATCAACTTATAATTTGCAAGCCTGGGCTAATTTATCTGATGGTGGAACAATCGAAGTCACAGAATTCGCAGTTTGGACCAGTGGCACAACTGCAGCGGCTACCGTTTCAAATGGTAGCGGTACAAAAGGTTTAGTGACAGGGGTTGCGAATGGAACATCCGTGATTTCTGCTGTTTACAGTGGTGTCACAGGAACCCGCACAGTCACTGTGGCTGGCTCTGAATCTGTTACCGAAGTGGGAACTGGTTTGACAGGTATGTATTATGTTTGGAGTGGAGGATCTCCTCCGGCGTCTCCATTCTTAGCTGGAAATAAACGCGGTGAGCGTATCGATGCCAGAATCGCATTTGCTTGGGCCACTGGAAATGCACCGATGGGTGTGGGTAACCTTTTTTCTGTTCGTTGGACGGGACAATACAAAGCCGTTGGCGCGACAAATTATTTCTGCACTTACTCTGATGATGGAGTTCGGGTGTGGATTAATGGTGCTCTTGTTATAAATAATTGGACAGATCATGCTCCGGTCTGGAACTGCAGTGGTAATATTGCACTGACGGCGGGGACCAAATATTCAGTTGTGATGGAGTACTTTGAAAATGGCGGAGGTTCCGAGGCTCATCTGACACGATCAGGTACCAGTGCCGCCGATGCGCAAAATATCGGAACACGGATTATTCCACAAGCTGACCTTTATCCGCAGTAGTTGTAAGTTTATAGTCCTTTCAAATTCATCACGGGATTCTTGATTAATCGACTTTGGTCGAGTGATCAGCTGAATTATTTCTGATAGCATAAAAGCAGTGATTATTCGAAATCTCAGTCTTTTATTTTTTCTTTGTTCAGAGTTGGTATTTGCCAAAGTATCTGATTATAAAAGTCTGCCTTTTTTGGATGAGAATTTAAAAATTGGTGTCGGACTTGGATACTCCAAGTTAGAAATTGGTTCTGAAGTCGGAAATTACTTTCTTTTGTCTCAAGCCAATCCGCGTTTTGAAATTCAGTACGACACACCTAAAATAGATCGTTACGCTCAGCGCTTTACATTATTTCTGGAGCAGCTCTTGTATCGACCTGAAAACGCAATCCTTCAGTTAAAATACAAACCCGAATTCTACAGCTACGGTATAGCGTGGAAACCGCGCTGGATCAGTGAAGGCGAAGGCTTTGCCTATGGATTTAAAATCGCCGCAAAATCATCTGCTGTTATCTCCGAACAACCAGATCCATTTAATGTTTATGGCGATATTGCCACCAGATATTCCGGAGAAATTGGTGCAACCATCGTCTGGTTCGGTCAAACCGTCGCCAAACTGCCGCTCTCCATTGATTTCGAGTATCTCTACAGCGGCACCATCGCTCACAATTCCTTGCTCGATTATCAAGACGGCTCTATTTATCGCTTCGGAATCGAATTCGATTTCGGAAAACGCAGCGTCCTCTCCAACTGGAATTTTCGCGCCTTCTACAGCTACGAAGACATCCACAACGACTACAAAAACTTCGTCGACAAAGAAGTCGGCCTAATCCTAAACAAAACCTTCTTCTTCTAAAAGGTACCAGCTCACTTTTTTGCTGGCGACGCGTTAGAAATTAAACTGAATAGATGCTAAAATAGGTAGGTGATGACAAAACTTGGAAAAGTATCGTGGACATTTTTTTCAACAGCCAAAGAATTTAAAGTGTCTGATTTGTATTTAATTTTGCGTGTTGAAATCTTTGCGCCAAGATGAATTTGATCACCAATATGCTCAATATATCCAAAGTCAGCTTGAAAGCCTTCGCCATTTGTCCATCGCCCAAGTTTTGCTAAAATATCATATGTTACAAGAACAAAGAAACCGGTCTCTGAATAGTATCCAGCAGATGGACCATAAGCCTGTCCGGATTGTGTACCGTTCTCATTGCGTCCTTCAAAAAAATATCGCGCTCCAAAAGTGGGACCACTTCGAACCAAATACATCAGCTCTAGACTAAACTTATTGGCAAAAACATGTGCTTCATTTACATCAGTGCTATCATAAAAACTTCCAGAAACCTGACCCAAAATGGAATACATTCGCGGAGCCATACGAGCTTCAGCTAAAGACCCCAACAGTAAAACCAAAAGGTACCAGCTCACTTTTGAATAAATAATGCGGTACAATACAATTAAATATTTCAGAAGCTGATCTTGAAAAGGGCTTTGCATCCTAAAATCGTAACATAGAGTTTGAAAAATAAAAAACCCAAGGTTTTTAAGCCCTGGGTTTTTCAAATTATAATGCGGTGCTTGACAAAAAGTGAGCAGGTACCTTTTTACTTTTGCTCAGCTAAGCGTTTTGCGGCGTACTTTTTGGCAAGTTCGTCTTGGATATTACGTGGAGCTTGAGCGTACTTAAGGAATTCCATAGAGAATTCGCCTTTTCCTTTTGTAGCAGAACGTAAATCAGTTGAGTAACCAAACATTTCAGTCAACGGAACTTCAGCTTCAATTGTTGCATTTCCTTCAATAGAAGTTGTGCCTGTGATGACGCCACGACGTTGATTGATCTGACCAGTTGCTGGACCTTGATATTCTTCGGGAACAGTTGTTTCCAATTTCATAACGGGTTCAAGAACTGTTGGTTTAGCTTTTTGATAAACTTCACGCATTGCCGCCATTGCTGCAATTTTAAATGCCATGTATGAAGAATCCACATCATGGTAAGCGCCATCAGTTAAATGAACTTCAACACCAACAATAGGGAATCCGATCAAAGGCCCCTTAACACATTGCTCAGCAAAGCCTTCTTCAACAGCGGGGATGAATTCTTTAGGAATACGTCCACCCACAACTTTATTTTCAAATTTGAAAGTCTTGCCATCTTCTTGTGGTGGTAATGGCTGAATCAAACCAGAAATCTTTGCGAACTGACCCGATCCACCTGTTTGCTTTTTATGAGTGTAATCATAATCTGCGCCCTGAAGGATTGTTTCACGATAAGCCACTTGCGGTTGACCGACAACAACTTCACAGTTGAATTCACGCTTCATACGTTCAACATAAATTTCTAAGTGAAGCTCGCCCATTCCAGAAATGATTGTCTCATTCGATTCATCATCACGGTGAACGCGGAAAGTTGGATCTTCTTTACGAAATTTTTGTAAAGCTTTTGTAAAGTTGTTCGATCCTTCTTTAGACTTTGGAGCAATCGCTAAGCTGATAACAGAATCGGCGATGTGCATTGATTGCATTGAAGCTTCAATTTTATCATCACAGAAAGTATCACCTGAAGCGCAATCCACACCGAATACCGCAACAATGTCACCTGCATAAGAAACTTCGATGTCTTCCATTTTTGCCGAGTGCATACGAACCAAGCGCGGAACTTTCAAAGATTTCTTGCTGGATTGATTGATAATAAAATCGCCCTTACGAACTGTACCTTGGTAAACGCGCATGTAAGTTAACTGTCCAAACTGAGTTTCCTGAAGTTTAAACGCCAACATAACTAACGGTTTATCATTATTAGTTTCTAAAGGAAATTTCTCTTCGTCTTTGGTTAAATCCAAAGCGTGTTCAATTTTTTCAGATGGGTTTGGTAAATAATAAGTTACAGCATCCAATAAATGCTGAACGTTTTTATTTTTAAAAGCAGATCCACAAAATACAGGAACTAATTTTAAAGCAATAACGCCTTTACGCATAGCTGCGCGCATTTCTTCAACAGTTGGCTCTTCTTCCATTAAGAATTTTTCGGCAATGCCATCATCCACATCAGCTAATTTACCAATTAAGATTTGACGGTGTTCCTTAGCCAAATCAGCTAATTCAGCTGGAATTGGAATTTCTTTTATTGTTTCTCCGTCTTCGCCTTGGTTTTCATAGGCTTTCATTGTGATCAAGTCCACAACGCCAGAGTGTTTGTCTTCCAAGCCAATTGGAATATTAGCCATAAATGCATTTAAACGTAATTTTTCAATTAAAGCGTCTTTAACGCGATAAGGATTTGCACCCTGTCGATCCAATTTGTTGATGAAAGCTAAACGAGGAACATTATAACGCTTCATTTGACGATCTACAGTGATGGACTGTGATTGAACACCCGAAACACCGCAAAGAACCAAGATCGCTCCGTCAAGAACGCGAAGAGAGCGCTCCACTTCAACTGTAAAGTCAACGTGCCCCGGCGTATCGATTAAGTTAATGGTATGATCTTTCCAATGCACCTGAGTCGCAGCAGACTGGATGGTGATCCCTTTTTCTCGTTCAAGATCCATGGAATCCATCGTCGCGCCGACGCCATCTTTACCTTTTACTTCATGAATTTCATGAATACGGCCGCCGTAGAATAAAATACGCTCTGATAAAGTTGTTTTCCCCGAGTCAATATGAGCCGAGATACCAATATTACGAACCTTCGATATTTCCCATGTTTTCGACATAACTATCCTTTTTTTTGTTCTTAAATTTTAAGAATTAATAATCAAGAGTATTTAGGTAACATTAATTTTATTTCAGAGCAAAGGGTGATTGAAAAGACTTCCTCGTGACAACCCCTTTTTGCCAAAATCCAGACCGTTTGTGTAAGTTTTTTAAGCAATACTAAGGGCGTAATGGTTCAAAACGAATGAAAAACTCCATAGCGTTCCTGAGCGCAGTTGTTTAAGCTCTAAGAGTGGCAGAAAACACGTCTCAAAAAATCGATCTTGATCAGCATTTGCGTGTGCACTTTGGCTTTGAATCTTTTCGATTTCCGCAAAAAGAAATCATCACTCGAGTTCTTGAGAATCAATCCTTACTGGGACTAATGCCCACTGGAGCTGGAAAATCTCTGACTTACCTGCTGCCATCAACTCTTTGTAAAAAAACAGCGGACGGAAAATTCATCGAGATCGTTTTAGTTATTTCACCATTGATTGCACTGATGCAGGACCAAACACAAAAAGCACTTTCATTTCAGATTAAAGCGACCTTTATCAATTCATCCCTGAGTGGTCAGGAGAAGCAGTCGCGCATGGAGGGGATTGCCGCAGGTCAATACCAATTGGTTTTTTGCACGCCCGAACGTTTTCGGAAAGAAGAATTTTGGAAATGTCTTGCATCCATAAAGCTCAAGTTATTTGTGGTTGATGAAGCTCACTGCGTATCCCTTTGGGGGCATGATTTCAGGCCGGATTATTCCAAGCTGCAGGGTTTCCGAGAACGATTAGGAAACCCGCCGATGTTGGGTTTAACGGCAACCGCAACTGAAGATGTGCGTCAAGATATCACTCAACAGTTTAAATTGTGTGAAGAAAAAGAAATTATTTTCGGAGGTTTGGCTCGTCCTGAATTGTCCCTGAATATTGTAGAAACCTATAGTGATACCGAGAAAAATGAGGCGCTCTTAAAGTTAATGAGCGACAACCAACAAACCAGTGGAATAGTTTATTTCACATTAGTTCAGACTTTGGAAAAAGCCGCAAATTTTTTGAATTCAAAAAAGATTTCATTCTTAAAATACTATGGTGATCTGCCAGCGGATTTTAAGAGAAAAAATCAAAATCAATTTTTGACAGGTAAAATGAAATGGATTCTGGCAACTCCGGCATTTGGTTTGGGAATCGATAAAGCCGATGTGCGAAATGTGATTCATTATGAAATACCATCGTCCCTGGAAGCTTATTTTCAGGAGGTTGGTCGGGCTGGGCGCGATGGACAGAAAGCCTGCGGATATTTTCTGTACTCCGAAGATGATTTGATGATTCAGATGGATTTCTTAAACTGGGCTTACCCTGAACGTGAGTTTATCGAAAAAGTTTATGATCTTATTGAAACGCAACCATCAAAAGTTGCAAGTCAGGGGTTTGATTTTTTACGTGAACAGATGGTTTTTAAGAATAGAAAAGACTTTCGAGTGAATGCCGCCGTTTCTATTTTACACCGTTGGGGATGTCTTGAAGAAGAAGAAACTCCATTTGGTTTTCGTGCTGTCGCGGCTCCAACACCTGAGCATTTTAAAACTGAAGATCAATCCCTATTGAAAAAAGAACACCAGAAAAAACTGTTATCTCTTTTAAGATGGATTCAAAATACTAACGAGTGTCGCTTAGTGCAAATTTATGCCTATTTTGGATTTCATCATCAAAAGCCATGTGGACATTGTGATGTTTGCAAAGAAAGCACGGCTCGTGCTTAATTTCCCAAATCCTCGTGAGCCCACTAACGAAGGTGTCATTGGTATTGGGGGCACATTAACCGTAGATAATTTAGTTCAAGCCTATGATCATGGAATTTTTCCGTGGCCTCACGATGGCTATCCACTTTTGTGGTTTTGTCCGGATGAGCGGGGAGTGATAGATTTTGCAGACGTTCATCCACCAAAGAGTTTTTTAAAATGGTATCGAAAGCACCGCTCCGAATTCGTAATTACTCAAAATACTTGTTTTCGTGATGTGATCCGCAATTGCAAAGAGCAAGTTCGCCCGGGGCAGCAAGGCACGTGGATCAATTCTAAAATGCAGCGAGCGTATAATGAAATGCATTTGTCAGGTTATGCTATGTCTCTCGAAGTTTGGCAAAATGGGGTTTTAGTGGGTGGAATCTATGCTGTGCAATCTCAAAAATATGTCTCGTGTGAGAGCATGTTTTTTAAAGTTTCTAATGCTTCGAAGTTAGCACTCTATGAGTTGATTCAAGTTTTGAAATCATGGGGGCATACGTGGATGGACATTCAAATGGTGACATCCGTGTGTGAAAGTTTCGGTGGTAAATTGATCCACAAAGATGAATTTTTAGACCGCATCAATGTTGAGTAACGTATGAAGTGATGTGTCTAAATTTCAGACAGTAATTGCATAACTGATATTTTTAGCCAGACCTTGGTCTTTGAAGTGAAAAATATAAATCTCAAAAAGCGTCCAACTTTTTTTCAAAAAAATCTGAAGTCGAAACTATTTTTATTCACGTCATTTTTTAATGCTTAAAGTCTTAAGTCAATAGTCGTGCTCACCGAAAGTATTGGTGTCATATGACTGAGGTGCAACATGAAAAACACGAATAAATACACTCAAAAATTTCTTCCTGCAATAGTTGCAGTAACAATGCTGAGCGCCTGCAGCAGAACTGACTTTGCAGAGGTCGCTGTCGAGGATCAACTGAAATCAGAAGTTCCAGTTGTTGAACCCTCTGAGCCATCGCCAGAAGTCACCTATGGCTATAAGCTTTCGAATGGTGAGTGTGCGAGCGATTCTTCAACTCAGCTTTTAAGTTGTTCAAAATGCGAAGTGCCTCAAGTTGTGCCTGTTCCGCAACTCTCAGCAAAAGCTCAGGCATTATTAGATATCATGGCTCTATCATGTGACGTTCCGAATAAATCGGATCAAAGCAATTTTCGTCCGACTCGAGCTATGATTTTAAATAAACTCAATCGCGCATCTCCAGAGAATTATCCTGAGACACATCGGACTCCAGCTATTGAGTTGATGGTACAGGGTTTGACAAATCCCGAAGACGATTCACTTCGTAAAAAAATGTTTGGGGGATTGTGGTATCAACCACCGTATTCAAATTCGTTTGAAGTTTACTTTGGGATCACAGTTCAAGAAGCCAAGGGAACATTCTGTTGGAATGGTGATAAAATGGACGGAGTTATTAGTAATAGAACAGGAATCTACTCTGTTGAATGGTTAAACTGTCAGTATGAATCGAGTCGATGTGAGGAGAAACCAGAATGGATCTTGGGTTTTGGGTATCGTGCACAGCTCGAGAAATCATTGGAACTGGGTGTGACAAATCCATACACGCCACCAACGCCTGAAGTTCAGAAGAAATGTTTTTGGGATAAATTCGAGGGCTCTGATTTAATTGCTGCAAAGTTGCAACTGAAAAAATGGAAATCTGAAGGCCGCAAAGTATCCATGTCTGTTAAAAAGAACGGAGTGGGGCAATGTGGAGATGCCTCTGATACAAATATCACAGAGGGATCAATCGTAGAAATGGCAACATATCGATGTGAGTGATCTTAGAGAGGTCAAGGCTCTACGTTCGGCGTGGACCTGGCCTTTACTCGAAATAATTCTTAGAATAGACTGAGCCTTCAACCACCCGGAGAATAAATGAAAAAAAATATTTTTTTTATAGCAGCTATGGCGATTGTTACTTTTTCAAATGATGTTCAAGCTCAAGCCCAGGCAAAAGTTAAAACACTGAAAACTTATGCGCAGGATTCGGCCCTTGTAAAATACAATGTAGCTGATGCTGCAAAACCAGGAATCTGCAGTGAAATCATTAAAAAAGTTGAATCTATTGATCCCGATATTAAAATTACGGGTGCCACTGAGTATGCACCATTGTCGCGCGTTGAGCCCATGCTCGAGAGTGGCCAGATCGACGTTTTCTTTTGTTTGCTTAAATCTGCTGAACGCATCAAAAAATACAACTATGCATCCATTCCACTTTATACGATTAAACATGTGATGGCTGTTCGTGCCGATGACGATGTGAAAATCAGTAATTATGAAGATGTGCGAAAGTTAGGAAAAGAAGGCACCGTGCTTGTGACTTTTGGATCCACTTTAGTTAAGACAGCTCAAGCTGAAAAACTCACAGTGGATGATTCTGCTAAAACAGATGAACAAAATTTTTCAAAGCTATTGGATAAACGAGCTCGTTTTTTCTATGGACAAGATATGACATTATTGACGGCTATTAAGAATGCCAAACTTGAAGGTAAAGTTAAAATAATAGAGGCCAATTTTAAAGAAGAGCCTTTGTATTTAGCGACATCAAAAAAATTATCTGAAGATATTTTCAACAAGCTTCAAGCCGATCTTGAAAAATTGAAAAAATCGGGTGATTTAGATAAAATTTCTGCCAAGTATAAATAGATTTTTCTTAAAGATTGTATCAATTTAATACACCTAACGTAGAATCGTTTTTATAAGAGGGTTAACGTTAGGTATCTCTATTCTTGAGATTTCACAACTACTCCTATTCGTCTTGCTAGCAGTAAACTATACTTGATTTTAACGGTTAATGTGTAATGTACGTAGCAGGGACACATCATGTTTAAAAGTTTATTCTTTATTTTATTTTTCTATTCTGCGGTGACACCTTCGCAACTGGCGCCCTTGGTAAATAGGACAGGTTTTCCACAGACTTTTCGCGAAGCCAATGAATGCTTTTTTGGTAACTATCATTCTTTGCTGGAGGCTCTTGAAAACAATATTATTTCGAACTTGCACCGAATTCGAATTATAGAACGGGCCCACGCCTCAGAGGCCGAAAATTCCACCTCAAATAAGAGCCTACGCATGACGAAACATTCGAATGTTTTAACGGGGACAAATGCCGGACTCATCCGTCAAGTCGACTCATTAAAAGGAAAATGCCGTTACTTTCCTAAATGGAATTGAAAAGTGACATCGACATAATTTGGCGCTGTCAAACTCCTAGTCATCGTCCATGGGCTCAGCATAGGGTTAAGAAGCTTTAACACTAGATTCAAAAGCCGTGTTTTTTGCAAAAGGATCTCATCGAACCATTTTTCTAATACGGGAGCTTCGATGAAAACAAAAAACTATGTTCGGACTATTGCTGGGTTAACGTTAGCCACTTCGATGGCAGTGCCTTTTAATTCGTGGGCTAAGGATTCACTCGCCTTGAAGTTAGACTATAGCTTGTCCACGCCATTGAAGTCCAAGGTCGAAAGATCTCATCAGGTCAGTGATTCGAACAAGCTGGGTATGACTCGAATTTTTGAAGCTATTGTCGAGACAGATAGTTCGTATGCAGCCGCTCGCCATGAAGCTGAGGCTGTTCGCCAACGTCTGCATATGGCTGAAGCCGCTAAAGGGGCGCGAGTCGATGCTACGGGTGGCTTGTATCACACCCAAAGTTTTTCGGGGAACGAAAGTGGTGCGGGTGGCAATCTCATGATCAATTTGACTTATCCAATCTATCGCCAAGAAAACAATATCAATATGACAAAGGCCGAAATTCAGGTGCAATTGGCTGAACTTCGCACGTTACTAGCACGGCAAGATTTAGTTTTAAGAACTGCAACAAATTATTTTGATATTTTATCCGTGCAAGTGAATGCAAAAATTGACGAAGCTCAGGTCAGCTATTTACGCAAGACTTATGATCTTGAAAAAATTCGTTTTGATCGCGGACTGGGTACAAAACAAAATGTCACTCGACTAGAAGCCGAATTACGAATTGCTGAAGCTCAGTCCCAGAAAAGTAAATCGGATCTTGATTCACGAACATATGATCTGAGCCAAAGAACGGGTTTGAAGATAAAATCACTCAAAATGGTTTCTGAAAATGCACCCATTAGTGAGCCCAGTCCTAACAACCGCGAAGCTTGGGCAGATCAAGCAGCCAAAGACAGTTTGATCGTGCGCTCGCAAGACTCTTTGTATGAACTTTCAAAACAAGATATCGGATTAGCACGAGCTGCCTATAGTCCGTATGTTTACTTCGGAGCCAGTGCGGGTATTGATCGTACAAGTAAGAATCATTCGATGTTTAGCTCAAACTCTTCGACAAGTCGTGGGGCAACTGTTGGGGTTTATATGACGATTCCATTATATGATGGTGGGTCAAGATCTGCAGCCACCCGTGAATCTGGGGCTATGAGTGAAAAATTTTTAGAAGACCGCCGAGGCGCTGAAACAGCGATCACATCTCAGGCTCGCGAAAATTTCACGGCGACAATTTCATCAATTGAAAAATCTCATGCTTTAAAGTCAGCCTATACGGTAGCTAAAGATAATTACACAACGACGGCTGAAGGTTATCAATCAGGAACAAGCACATTGACAGATATGCTACAGGCTCAACAGATGATGTTTCAGACTCGCCGTGATTATAATCTTGAGCGTATGAGTGCTATTGTGGCCTCTCTCAAGTTAAAGTTTACATCAGGACAGCTATCTGAAGCAGATCTAGCTTTGATTGATAAAATTTTAGAGTAAAAAAAAGCCCTTGCGGGCTTTTTTCATTTTAAGGGCGGCGATAGTAATTAAAAATAATACTTTCCGAGAGTTCTTTTCCAACAGGGCTGAAGCCATTGTCATTTGGTCCCACCAGTTCTGGTGAAAGTGAAATTTCCCAGAAGTTAACACCAGCAAACCATGGCCATTGAGGATCCCAAAAACTTTCAAGTAAAGCTCGCATCGCACTGGCTTGGTGTACGATATTGACTGTTCCTGATCCCGCGTAAGCAAAAGGATCAATAAAGCCGGCTTCGACGCTGCGAAAACCAACTTCTTTAAAAATCATGGGTTTATCCATATCGACAGCCAAAGAAATTTGCGTCAAGGTATTGTCCATCTGAGTTGCAAATGAATCTGTTCGCTCTTTGAGTTTTTGAGTCAATGTTTCAAAATCTTTTGGAAATATTTGATTTGCACTGGCCAGCGATCGGTACATATCAATACCAATTGCATCTAATTCCTTCCAAAAGTTTGTCAGGTCCTCCCAAATTTTACGTTCACTGGGTTCCATTCGATCAGCTAAATCCACAATGCGGTATCTCCAACGCTCTAATTCGCCACCAGAGGCCGATAAACCGCCACTGTTCACGCTGTCATCGGTAAAGTTGATGTCATACATCAAGCGAGCATTGGGTAAAATTTTACGAACGTAACGTAATAATTCAAGCCAACGTCCCGGAAATCCATAAGGGTATTCTGTCCATTGATCTTCCACGCCAACAGTCATTGAATAAAGCTCTGCACCCACGGTAAATTCTTCAATTTTTGCGGCTTTTGCAAAAGTTAAATAAACATCCAAGAAAACGCGGAATGATTCAAACCAACGATTTGGATCTTGAGGCTGAATATTTCCATGCCACCACAATTTACTGGTGCCATCAGATAATTTTTCAAAATACGGAAATTCACCATTGGGTCCAAAGACAAAAAATATGGGACGGATGCCAACAGTCATGCCTAATGATTTGATGTATTTGGCTAATCGAACCATGCGTTTTAATTCGTTACCGCGATCGGCTGGTGGAGTCATTGGAATGATTTCATTACCGTGACCACCTTTCATGATGGCGCGCACATTCAAGATGACATGATTGGCGCCAAGGCGCTTAGCATGATCAACAGCGATTTGCGCAGGAGTTTTGGGATCAGTCGGAGTGGCGGCAGAGTCAAATTTTATCGAGTCATTATCAACCAAGTTAAAGCCGCGAATACTCGGAGCGTTTGCAAAGGCATTAAGTCCCCAGAATAAAAGTGATGCAATTATGAGTTTCATTAAGTTCTCCTGTTATTTCTTTTTAAGTAAAAATTCTTGTGGGGCAATTCCAAATCCGCCGATGATGACAAATCCACGCAAAGCATTTCCGTCGCGTTGGATTCGGATATGACCAAAAGCCGCAGGCTTCAAACGTCCGGTTGTTAAATACACCATGCCATTTGTTCCAGTCGTTCCCATATTTAAATCAAATATGGGTCCATTTTGATCGATCAATCGCCCCATGGTGTAACCATTGAAATTACTGAGCAACAATGTGACATCGGATTTTGTTCCTCCAGGGAAAGTCATTTTTCCAACGTATTCACCTTCGATGGATTCTGTACCTTGAATCGCTGTTTTAAAATAGTTCGGGTAATTTTGGATTTTACGACCTTTGAGTTGTCGTTGACGTCCGGACACACTTTGGTCTTCAATTAAAATTGTGCCATCATCTAGAAATTTAAACTTAACTACGGGTTGCGGAGATGGATCCAAATCAGGCTCGCGATCGGCACCCAAAAACTCGCCGGTTTTTAAATTGTATGTGATATTGAAGAATGTTTTAAAAACAGTACGATCACGGTCAGCCAATGCCCCATAGATCAGTGACTCTTTAACCTGAGTCAGTGTAAAATTCCACTGATGACCGGCTTCATCTGTTAAGGCATAAGTGCCTTCCAACGAACGATCTGTTGCAATTAAGGCTGCTGCAATACGACCAACATACAAAGATAAATCAATCGATTCTTTTGGGAAATTCAGAGCTTTCAGTTTTTCAACCAGTAGCGATGCCACATGCAAATATGTTTGAGCATACGAATTCTTTGGTAAATGATCTGGTGATGTCAATAGACTCGCCAAGCTGACCACATGCCGAGGCATTAGTTGTGAAAGCAATGCTTCAAATTCATTGGGCTTAAAGGCCACTCCAAAAAATAGCATTTTTGAAACAGTTTCAACTGTGACATCACCAATTTGCTGCTTCAGCCATTGCGGTGAATTTTTAAAAATAACTTTACTGCGGGTATCTAAAATCTGTAAACGTTGCAGAACCATATGCAACTGGTCTTGATTTTGTTTTTCAAGATTTTGTAGTTTGACTTGAATGATTTCTAAATACTCTGAGAATCCAGACGTTACGGAAATTTTTCCGATCCAAAAATTTGTCTCATCATCACTGAGATTTTCTGTTTTTAAAAAAGAATTGGCCAGCTCTGATAAAATACGTTGATACGAAGTCACTAAGTTTTTCTGCGCTGGAAATGTCACAGTGGCCCAGGCAATCAAGGCATCGATACTGATCGCAGCCTGCTTGCGTTCGGTATCTGATTTCAAATCACGAATAGAATAATCCATAATATCAATAAAGATGCTGGCGACATCCGAGCTCATCCATTTGTGATAGGCCATTACTTTTTCTGTGGAATGCGTGCCAATGGAAAGCCATTTGACTCCGTGTCCAACCAGTTTCAATCCTAATTTTTCAACACCAAGCGGATAAATTTCATCCAAAGAAAACTGAATTGCTTGAACTTTTAAGTCATTTAAAATGGCAAAGTAAGAATCGAAAAGCACGGGATCGCGCATTTCGGGGTACGCTTGCTGTATATCCAAAATAACTTCACGCAATTGAATGCGCCCTTCAGAGGCCCGCTGAAGAAGCTTTTCCGGTGAATCCAAGCGGAACTCGGCCCGAGCAACAGTTCCAATGAGTAAAAGGACAATCAGTGTCAGATAAGTTTTCATTTTTTGTATCATTTGCGAATTACCGTTTCTTTGCGTTTAGGGGCTGTATTAGTTTTAATAAAATCTTTTAAATCAATGAACTCGTAACCCAGTTTTTTAATTTCAGTGATAAGAAGTTTTAATTCGGTAGGATCTCCAGGATAGAAACCGCGTCCTCCCGATTCAAAACTATCAAATAAAAAGGGATGATAAAAAAATGAGGCCCAGGCATCACGAATAACTAAATTGCGTTTAGCATCTCGAACCATTTGCTGGACGGAGCGGGTTCGGACCACATGAGCATTCTTAAAGGGTTGCGAGTTTCCTAAATTTTCGGGAATCAGTCGCTGGCCATAGATATCGCCAAATATTTCATAAGGAAAAATTTGACCACTCCAGCGATCAGATTCAATGGTGACATTGAGATTTTTAAAATAATCCAATCGATGTTGGTGCTGGGCTTCGCTCATATCTTTGAGCCAAAGATCGCTTTCAGATGCTGTCGGCGCCATGGCTGTTGCCGCATGATTATAATAAATTACTCGTCCGACGTTCCACTGAAAAATTTTGCCAAAAATAATATAGTCTAAACTTGAAGCTTGATAGTGTGGTGTCAGCCAGGCCAACACTTCAATTTTAGATTTGTTTAGGGTGTAAAGACCTTCGCGCATACGATTCAATAGCCAACTTGAATTATCAAAGCCCAGAGGCTTGTTAGCGGTGGCATCCCAAAACTCAAAATCAGAACCTGAAATCCCATCATGGGGATTTTTTTGTCGACCCAGTTGGTGAGTGACGCCATGCCAGATAAATCGAGCTCCTTCGCTTTGGGCTTCGCGAATCCAATTCATAAAAGCCACATGACGATCCATAGGTATGAATTCTTCTGTAGGAGCACGATCGGTTCGATAAAGTGGATCAAAAAATAATGGAATCAACGAAACATGCATAGGAACTTTTTCGTCTTTAAGAACTTTCTGGATATTGTACAAATAATTAAGCGGCGTTACTGGATGGACGTCTTCGACACGGAGAAAGCCCATTTTTTTTGTGTGCCGAGGTTTTTCATTTAAAATATCAAACAGGAGATCTGTAAAAATTAAATAGCGATCAGACTCATGCATAAAACTAAATGGGACATCGGCAACATAGAATTTATTTTCAGCTCGAAGTACATACGGTAAAATGCCTTGATGGGCACTGTGTTTGGCGGTGGCCAGCCACTGTGATTTTCCAGGAATCGTTTCTTTCATCATGGCCATTTCATAGGCGGCAACAAATTGATATGGAGGCGTGGCGCTGAACTCACCAAATTTTTCAAACTCTTCACCTTTGTACTGAAAGGTACGGTAAAAACTGGGTTGTCCCACAAGGTCTAATTTTTCAGAATCCATTTGGGTCAGTTGAAGATACTGGATTCCGAACATTTTTTCTAATTCAGCAGGTCCGAATTTCCAAATGGAGTAACCCAACCAGGCAACATTTTTGGTGGTATTTTTATAATCCTGAAAAAAAGCATCTGGAATTTTATTCTCAAAATAACTGGCGATATAAATTGTGGCGCGACATTCATCAATTTGACCGGCGCGGTAATCTTCAATGGCACCCAGTTTTTGATCCAAGTGAGGAAAATGTCCCAAAAGATTTTGCACAAAATTGGCATAAGTTTTTCCCATCCAATAATCAGCAACGGGGCCGCGGTCATAGTAAATGTTCACACAATCGGCTTGAACTGTCGTGGTGATCAGTAAAAATGCAAGTGCAGAAAAAATGGACTTCATGAGATAGCCTCTTGGTTATAGTTTTTTTGACGAGGCTGAGTTTGATTGTGTTGAATTGGAAATTCGGTACCAAAATTTTCGGGTATGCGATGAGTTGTTTTGACCCATTTCATTTGCTCACCAGATTTCACATGATGTCTAAAATTTTGAAAAGCTTTGAAAGCGGCTGCTGTATTGATCAAATTACCAACAATCCATCGAATTGGAATTCCGGGCAGAAGCTTGATTCCATAAATCGAATACATAAAACGACCACGTTGAAACAAGCGCCACATCATTGACGCCAAATTAATAGCTCCTAAATAAATAAAAGCATCTGAATGTGAAAGGATATCAAAATAAGGACTGCGCAATCCCAAAATAAAAAGTGGAATCAAAAAAATAGATGAAGTCACGAGGATGGCATTTAAAAAACTGCGACGATCGCGCCATAAAAAATACTTTGCAGCCAGAGTTCCTTGCCATTTTAAAACGGCCTGACCTTGAAAGGCAATTCCAGTGGCCCAGCGTGTTTTTTGACGAACGGATGAATGAAATTCATCCGGAAAGTACTCGCGAGTTGCAATATAGTCGCGTTGATTATTTTCTTCTAAGTAGTAATTTAAGAAACTGGCTTTAAACTTCAGTTGATGGGCTGTCAGTCCCAATACATAATCCTCGGTCAAGCAATCAGACCGCAAGAACTGACCATCTTGAACATTGGAAATGACTTGGATCAATTGTCGGGTCATTGCGGTCCCAACTCCAGCAGAAGGCACTCCGCCGCCTAAAAAATCTCGAACCAACATTTCTTTAAGGTGGGATTCCGCAAACTCATCAGCGTAAACTCCGGCAGTCCAATGATTCCAAGGTGTGGGTAAAGAAAAAACGGGAACTTGCATAAAACTGAATTGATCTGAAAAGTAATTAAATAATTTAAATGAATAGCTGTGGATCAGATCTTCTGAATCATGCATCACAAAAATTTCGTAGGGAATTGTGCTGAGCGAATTGATTTTTTGCATCATTTCATTCAGCATTTGTCCCTTTGTGGTGGGGCCGATGATGGGATTTACGATCACATGCACATTGCTAAACTGCTTTTCAAGTTGAGAGGCCGCTTCCCAAGTTAAAGGATCATTGGGATAGACCCCAATGAAAAAGCTATAGTTGTGGTAATTGATGCTGCGAATATTGCCTGAAATCATGCGTGACAGAACTTCGTGCTCTCTCCAGTTGGCAACAAGGACAGCAATTCTTTTTTCAGGGGCTTTTTCAATTTTCTGTCTCAAGGTTGACGTGATGGGCTTTGCTTTTAAATTGAAAAGTAGAGCGCATAAATCAACAAAAAGGTCATCCACCATAAATAGACTGATGGCTGCAGCCGTAACAAGGGCCCAAGCTAATATAATGTATTCATAGGAAAAATGTTCCATCGGAATCATCGCCATTCTCCGTAAATCGCCAGGAGAGCCTGTATGTCTTGATTACGAGTTCCTAAAATATTTTTATAAACTTGCAACTGCACGGATGTCGAAAAAAGTGATTTTTGAAATTGCAAGCCGGGGCGAATTTCTTGATAGGTTTCGCCGAAATCAGCCGTTGGATTGGCTGCAAAGGCGCCTTCAAGGTAAACACTGGTTCTCAAGAAGGTTTCATCAGCGCGATAAATGGCGCGACCCCATCCTGTTGTGCTTGGTGAGGTTGAATCAATTTGTGGAATATAAAAGGATTCCGCATAAACTTCCCACACCCATTGAGGATCTAATGACAATGCCGTAAAAGATCCCAAGTCATAGTAAAAAAGGCCAACCCGGGATTCAGAATTGTTTTTGCTTTGTTCACCCATTGTTTGCGATTGAAAGCGCTGTTCGAGGCGCAGGTGTAAATGCGTGACAAATTCCAATTCAAGACCAATATGAAATCCATTTTTTGTGTCATCGTATTGACTGTTGGTCGCATCGATACGAATGAGATGGGCCCCAAAATAGGGAGTCGGAGCATATTTAATTTCATCGATGGGCCAGTTGAATTTTTGATCCAATCGGTTGTCAGATTGAAAAACCAAGCCGGATCGGTGAGTGGTTTCGCTGGCCAAAGTCGTTCGGCTCTCCAAAGCGAGTAACTCGGTATTTATCAGGATCGTGAGAAGTGGAATAGTCAAAAGGCGTGTAATTACTAAGGATTTTACAGGTGAACGCATTCGTGTCATTGCTCCAGGAGCGGAGGTTTAGCACAAATTTCACAGGGCTTTAACAGAAATGTTAAGATTACTTAAAACTTATAGGGCACTATAAAAAATACAGTTTTAACAGCGTCGCCCAGCAGATACTTGTAAAAATTAGCCCCAAAAGAGCAATAACTCTAGACGTTCCGTTGATGGCGTTTTGCTTAGGTGAGGATTTTGCGGCACTGATGTTTCTGTCAGATAAACCTTGCAACAGATTGATCCGTTGCAAGCGGTCTAATTTATAAAAATGCACAGCAATTAAATTTTCAGAATCATTTTCGCTGTCGATGCGAATCACAATGGCGTAGCATGCCATTTGTTTTCCGGCGGGGACGACAAATTGGATTTTTATGATTTCACCGATCATAGGTGAGAGGTCACTGGGAGCAATAAAGGACAGACCCGTCAGTGAAATATTACGAACCTCTGTTTTTTCTTCCCAGGGCCAGCGTTCAGAACCCGCATAGCGAATTAAATTATTATCTTCGGTGTTGAGGACATATCTTGGGGAACGGCCGTGATATTTTGCTAGCTGGGTCATACTTCATTATCGGCGAGTCCATGGCTAAAGCCGAGGTCAAAAAATGGGATGTCAGAATAAATATTTTTATGTCTCTTTTTGATACAGATTTAAGGACTCATCAAGGTTTGCGAATCGAGTCTAACCCGATCTTGACTTGGCTCCACTGAATTTTACATTCATACTCGTGGTATGTCTGGGATGAATAAAAAATACGCCAAGTTGGCTCTAGGTCTAGTGTTATTTCTGGTATTTTCGGCAGCCATCTATCGGGCGTCAGTTTTTCGAATTTCTCAAAATTTTGCTGTTGTTGATGAGGGGAAACTCTATCGTTCGGCTCAGCTGACGACAGAAGAACTTGCCGACACAATAAAAAAATATGGTATTAAAACGGTTATCAGTTTGCGGGGGTATCCATTGCAGACCCGTTTCTACGAGCAACAGGATGTGGCTCTGACGCGAATGAAAACTGACTTTGTCGCCATTGATATGAGCGATCTTTATTATCCCGACGAAGAAAATTTACGCCGTATTTTTCAAGTTTTTGAAAAAGGCCCTTTTCCTATTTTAATTCATTGCCGAGTAGGGGCTGATCGAACAGGAATGGTGGCGGCTCTTTATCAACGAGCCTATATGAATAAATCTTTAGAAGAAGCCTTAGAGCAACTGACATTTAAATACTGGCACGTCCCTTTATTTAAGCCTGCAATGACTGGTTTTGTTCGCAAGTTTAAAGATGCTCATTGGGCCATGAATGACTATCGTATTTGTGCTCCTGAATTTTCCCTTTACCGAGAAGAATCCCGTGACTGTAAAAAATAAATCGAAAAGCAAGAATAGTCCTACAACTGGAAAAGTTGATCGTGCTTCAAAATCACGTCGAAAAAAGAAGAACGATATCATCGAACATCCTCGGTCATCAGCTCTTATTTTTAACAATCGAGAGTTGGGATGGCTGAATTTTAATTTGCGAGTTTTGGCCGAAGCGGAAGATTTGCGGAATCCATTGCTCGAGCGACTTCGATTTTTATCCATTTCTTCAACTAATTTGGATGAGTTTTTTATGAAGCGAGTCGGTGGATTAAAACGACATGTTGCCTATGGAATTTCAGCAAAATCATCTGATGGGCAAACTCCAGAAATGCAGCTGGCGATGATCACCCGTCGTTTGCAACCGATGCTTAAAAAACAAAGTGACTTGATTGCAAAATTGACAGAAAGCCTTCGTGTCGAAGGTTGTCATATTGTGGGTTATAAAAGCTTAAATGAAACTGAAAAGAAATGGGTAAAAAATTATTTTCTAAAAAATATTTTTCCAGTTCTGACGCCTCTTTCGGTTGATCCTGGACATCCATTTCCATTTATATCGAACTTGTCAACATCGTTGGGTGTGGCTTTGGCTCACTCCACAGCAGATTCTGATTATTTATTTGCGCGAATAAAAATTCCAAGTGTTTTACAGCAATGGGTGTTGGTGAATCCCACTAAAGATAAAGGTGGCGTCAGTAAGTACATTCATTTGGTGGATATTATCAGGGAATTTGTTTCGGAATTGTTTCCAGAGATGGTTGTTAAAGGTTCGATTATTTTTCGATTGACCAGAAATGCTGATTCCGATCGAGAAGAAGAGGATATCGAGGACCTGTTGGCGATGATTGAAGAAGAGTTGCGACAACGACGCTTTGCCGAAATTGTCCGGTTGGAGCTGGGTGAGTGCAATTTGAAGTGGTTGCGTGATTTTTTAATTTCTCAGTTGGAAGTATCAGAAAGTGATATTTTTTCAATGCAAACACATTTTGATCTTATGGATTTTGCAGCCCTAGCTGGTTCGCTCAGTTGGCCAAAGCATAAATACCCAGTTTGGTCACCAGTCGTTCCGCTGGGCCTGAGTGATCCTAATTTTACAATTTTTGGTGCCATTAAAAAGAATGATATTTTGATGCATCATCCATTTGAGAGTTTTTCAGCGAGCGTTGAAAAATTCATTCATGATGCTTCTGAAGATCCAGATGTTTTGGCTATCAAGATGACCCTGTATCGCACCGGAGATAATTCTCCGTTTATCAAAGCCCTGATCAACGCTGCCGAAGCCGGAAAGCAAGTGGTCTGTTTGATTGAATTGAAAGCCAGATTCGATGAAGAGCGAAATATTTACTGGGCGCAAGAGCTTGAAAATGCGGGTGTGCACGTGGTGTATGGTGTGGTTGGATTTAAAACTCACGCTAAGACCGCTCTTGTTGTGCGCCGAGAATCTGATCGTGTGCGGTGTTATGCCCATATTGGCACAGGCAATTACAATGGCAGCACAGCGCGGTTCTACACAGATATGGGACTATTAACATGTGATGAGCGAATCACGTCAGAATTAGTTGAATTTTTTAATTACCTGACAGGTAAATCATTAAAGCAGAACTACCAGCATTTGATTTTGGCTCCGGTGAATATGTTTACCAAGATGAAAGAGCTCATCAATCGTGAAAAGAATCATGCCTTAGCAAAACGGCCCAGCTTGATTATGGCCAAGTTTAATAATATGGAAGAAAATGATATTTCCTTAGCTCTCTATGAGGCCAGTCAGGCACAAGTGCCGATTCAACTTATTGTTCGAGGATTTTGTTGTATCAAAACCAATGTCAAAGGCGTCAGCGAAACAATTCATGTGCAATCAACGATTGGGCGTTTTTTGGAGCACTCGCGAATTTTTTACTTTCGCAATGGGCAAGTCGATCCTGTTGATGGTGATTTTTATATTGGTTCAGCGGACTGGATGTATCGTAATTTGCATGCACGAGTGGAAGCGCTTTGTCCTATTTATGATCGCGCTCTCAAAGAAAAATTATGGAATGTGTTGCAATTGTATTGGAACGATACCAGCGAAACCTGGATTATGAAATCGGATGCTAGTTATGAAAAAAAAGTAAAACCATCAACTGAGGCCACTCGATTGCCAGTCCAAGAAGAGTTGATGAAGCAAGCACGGGCATATCAACTTTTTAACGAAGACGATATCAAGAGTGAGAATTAAGAAGCGAATAAATGGCACCTTCTTTAAGACCAACGCAGGGTATTTTAATACGTTTAATTTTATATTTTTTTAGCAATTGAAGAGTTAAAAATAGGGCGGGTTCAATCACGTCTAAGCGGTCTGGCTTTAAATCCAACTTTGTTAGTCGGTCTTGCGGCGACATTTTCATAAATCTCTTGTAAATAATTTTAAGCTCGCTTGCCGAAACTAGGGTGTTGGGCCCTTTTTTAAGAAGGGTGAGTTTTAGTTTTCCAATGGCATCCAAATTCCCACCCGTGCCAACGGCAAGTTCAAACTGACGTTTGGGTAAAAAGCGACTGGCTTTTTTGAGATTTTCTTTACAGATGACCTGGGGTGTTTTGTTTTGCACAGCGGCCTCGGCCAATGTACGAACCATTCCCCATCTGAAGCTGCGCGAGAAATAGATTCTATTGCTGTGAACATGAGTTAACTCAACACTTCCGCCACCGATATCGATCAGTAAACAATGCTTATCGTTTAAACAGGTGTTGTGTTTAACAGCTTGACGAATCAAACGAGCTTCTTCAGTCCCAGAAATCACTTCAATTTTAATTCCGCTGGTTTGTTTAATTTTTGTTAGTAGGGGGCGCTTGTTTTGAGCGTCACGAAAGGCACTGGTCGCTAACGCGATACTTTTATCAACTTTAAACTTTTTCATAAGGCGAGCCATTCGCTTAAAGGCCAAAACCAGGCGTTGCTCAGTTGGAGGGGTTATTTTTCTGTATAGAAAAACATCATGGCCAAGGCGAATCGGTTCACGGTGCTTTTTAAGGACCGTCCACGTCCCGTTCATGTCGATCTCGATAATCACCTGACGGATTGCATTTGAACCTATGTCGATCGAAGATATGCGCATAGTCGATTTTCGCGTTGAAAGAAGACAGGGGTCAAGAAAGAAGCTAAGCTAGCCCAGAAAGTAGGACAAATGGAAAGAACAATTGATTCCCAGCTCGAGGATTTGAAAAACTTAACTGTTGAAATGGGAGGCCAAGTCGAGAAGGCTCTTCAGACTGTTTTGAATGGAGTTTCTCGAAGAGATTTGCAGCAGTTTGCCTCTGTTCACACAATCGAACAATCCATCAACGATCTACAAATCAAAATTGATAATGCCTGTCTTGAAGTTTTGGCAAAACAAGGACCTGTCGCCCGTGACTTAAGATTTATTTTATCAATCATTAAAATCAATACGGATCTCGAGCGCATGGGTGATCAGTGTGTGAATATTGCCTATATTGGTAAAGACGTTTTGAATCGCTCGAATAATATTTCTTTTCAAGATATCGAAGTGATGGCTTCAACAGTTAAAACAATGGTGAAGGCCGCTTTAGATAGTTTTGTGAAAATGAGTTCTACCATGGCCAAGGATGTTTTGGTTATGGATGATGAAATTGATCGACTCAAAAATAAGGTTGTTTCTGATGCCATCAGTCGAATGAAAATTCAGCCAGAGCAGGTTGAGAATTTATTGGATCTGATTTTAATCGCTCGAAATTTAGAACGATTAGGTGATCATTCAACGAATATTGCTGAAGACGTTATTTTTGCACTTACTGGAAAAGATATTCGCCATCAGGCGTAGAGAGAAAGAGCTCGTCGATGGAAAAAGTCAGCTACCAGGCCTTTATTGTTGAAGATGACGTAGCCATTGCCAATCTGTTAAGAATTCATCTGACAGATTTAGGATTTGCTGTGGATGTGTTTCAAAATGCAGAGCCAGCATTATTTTTAGTTCAAGAAAAAAAATACCAGTTAGGGCTTTTGGATTGGATGCTTCCCTCGATGCAGGGGATTGAATTGCTTGAAAAAATTCGTGCTCTTAAGTGCAATATCAAAATTCTGATGCTGACAGCAAAGGCCGATTCAGATTCTATTGTGAAAGCTATCGAAGCTGGTGCTGATGACTATTTAACAAAACCTTTTGATGAGAAAGTTCTTTTGGCTCGAGTTAGAAATTTAATTCGACGTCTGGAGTTTGAAAAAAATATTCTAAAAGCAGCATCAAGCAGTACGGATAACGCGATGGTCGAGAAAAATTCACCAGACCGGATTGAATTCAACGATCTTTCGATGCATTTCACCCAGCACACAGTAGAACACAAAGGACAGGAAGTTCACTTAACTCCGTCTGAGTTTAAATTGCTGGAGGCCTTATTTAAGGCTCAGGGGCGTGTGATGAGTCGCGAGCAGCTCATCAGTTTGATTCAGGGTGACGATGTCAATGTGACGGGGCGAACAATTGACACCCATGTTTTTGCGCTTCGTAAAAAACTAGGATCTTGGGCGGATCATATCGAAACAATTCGCGGAGTTGGATACCGGGTTCTGGTATCTGCGTCAGATCCATCATCATCGGCAGGGGAGCTTTAGACTTCGATGCAACAGATGATCTGGATTCTCTCATTGTTGCTGATCGGAATTGTGAGCTATTTGCTGAGCTATTTGCGTTTTCGCACGATGATTATTCGACAAACCAAGCAGATGATTCTTTTAATGAAGGCCGAAGAGAATGAATTTGCCTCGATCAATAACGTTTTTGATCAAACAGATGTGGATTTTGCTGATTTGGAACGAGCGGCACTCAGTCTTCGTAAAAAATATTTACGGCTGCGTCGTCAATCTCAAGAAGAGCGAAAAGGCTATGAAACAGTTTTTTCAGGACTTAAAGAGGCCATTGTTACTGTTGATCAGAATTTAAAAATTATCTCATTCAATTCATCTTTTTTAAATACATTCAATTGGGCGCCAACGAAGAATCAAAGTTCTTATTTTTTACAAGATGTCGTTCGGGATCCTGCTATTATTGCAACATTCAAGAAAACTTTTGAAATGGCAGAGATGCAAAAAAATGAAATTGATTACCTGCAATTGTTTGTAACTCCACTACCATCACGGTTAGAGAACGAAACCTGGTGTCTAGGTGTTTTCTATGATCTTTCTGAAATTAAAAAAACAGAAAAAATAAAAATTGATTTTGTCGCCAATGCATCTCATGAGCTGCGAACCCCATTGACTGTGATCAAGGGATATTCGCAATTGCTTTTGAAAAAAATTGCAAATCAGCCAGAGTATCTCGAATTGGTTAAGCCGATTGTTGAAAGCAGTGAAAGCATGTCCGAGCTGATGGATGATTTATTAAGTCTTTCCAAATTGGATCAGGGGTCTTATTTGCAAAGGGAAAAGTTAGCAACAGCACCAGTGACGGATGAAGTCTTGCGCGAGATCGAAGGTCTACTTCGCATGAAGGGGAAAAGCGTCGTCGTGCATAATCAGGCCGAGACTCTGTTTGCTAATAGTGATGCTATTCGACAGATTCTACGAAATTTATTAGTGAATGCTATTCGATACACTGGCGAGGGCAGTGGAGATTCGTCTCAGATCGAAATTCACTGGCAGAAAAAAGAAAAAATGACATGGCTCAGGGTGAAGGATTTCGGACCTGGTATTTCAAAGGATCAGCAAGACCGAGTTTTTGAAAGATTCTACCGCATCGATAAAGGCCGTGGTCGCGACCAAGGGGGGTCAGGTTTGGGATTGGCTTTGGTGAAGCACCATGTTCTGAATCATCATGGGCGCATTTGGCTGAATCCCGAAGTGCAACAAGGTGCCGAGTTTATCTGCGAGTTTCCAAATGAATAGCGCTTTTGATTCCTATTTTGAAAAAATATATACGGATCGTTGGCCAGCAATTCGAAGGGCCTTGGTTGAAAAAAATAAACAAATTTCACGGCCGAATAAATTTGCTGAATTGGATTCGGGATTATCTCAAAACTATGTGATGGACCCAGCCAGTCAGGTTGTGGCCAGGGCTTTAGAGGTGATGCCGACGGATGTTGTTTTAGATATGTGTTCTGCTCCGGGTGGAAAAACATTGGTTTTGGCAGAAGAGATGAGTTTTAATTTTTCAAATCAATGGCAGCTCCCCTCTGGTGAATTGATTGCTAATGAAATGTCCGAAGGCCGTCGTGCTCGTTTGATGCGGGTGTTGAATGAACACATTAATCGTGAAAAACGATTATTTATTCACGTCAAAGGTTTGGATGGGAATCAGTATGGGCTGAGGCAGCCTGAGGTTTTTGATCGGGTGCTGGCGGATGTTCCGTGCAGTGGAGAACGCCATCTTATGGAAAATCCAAGTGAAATGAAATTATGGAGCGAGAAGCGGACTAAAAATTTATCTGTTAGGCAGTATTCACTATTGTCGTCAGCTTGGTTAGCCGTCAAAGTGGGTGGACGCATTGTTTATTCAACGTGTTCAATTTCTCCGTTAGAGAATGATTCTGTTGTTGCTAAGTTATTAAAGAAAAGAAAGCCTCAAATTTTGAGGCCTGCGTTTTTAAATGAATTGGATTTTTTAGAAAAAACCGAGCATGGTTATCAGGTGTTGCCAGATCGATGCGGTTTCGGTCCCATGTATTTTTCAGTTATTGAAAAAACTTAACTGCTGCGACGAGACAGAAGCATTTGCCGGTAATGTGCTAAATTGTAATAGCCATAAATTTTTGTTCGAAAGACACTGATCACTTCATCTTGAATTTCTTCAATCACAGATTCTGCGAACTGAGGAATCGCGAAGCCATTGCCTTTCTCAACTTCATCAAGGTACAAATGACAGATCCGGTCGATAAATTCAGAACTTGTTTCGGTACGTGAGTCTTCTGCAAAAAGTTCTTCTTCCATAATTTTAGCAATTTGTGATTTCATATCGATTTTCTCGGATACTTCCGCTACGCTCTAAACTGTGAAAACGCCTAGTTTTAATGAGCTTCAGACCTTGGTCGAGTACTTCTCGGATGAGCTTTTGGGATCACAACTGCAAGAAATTCAATCCACCAACGAAGGCTTGGTGTTGGTGTTTTATCGTTTTAATCATGAGCCCAAGACGGCCTACGTGGTATTCGATTTAGACATTCAGTTTCCATTCATGGGACTGTATTTTTCAAATCCCTGGCCTCATTTAAAAAAGATAAAACCTTTGGGATTATTTTTAAATTCACATGGTAAAAATTTAGCACTCAGTCAGATTCGGTTACTTCCCAACTATGGCCGAGTCCTGCAAATAGAGTTAGGCAAAGCGGGCGAGGGTTTCACACCAACCAGACTTGAATTCCGCATGATTCCTAAGCAGGCGAATTTGATTGTTACTAAAGATAAAAAGTCGATCTCGTGGTATCCAGTTAAGCCATTAACTGAAATGGCTGTGCCCGTATCCGATGGGCCTAACGAGATTGAAGATGTTCGTTCGATCCCATTTATTTTAAAATCGTGGTTTGAGCGTCGGGGGGCAGGTAAAAAGCAGATCGAAAAGACAATGACTGTAGGTCAGAGTCCATTTGATAAGTGGAAGGCTCAGCGTCAGAAAGATTTATCCAAAAAGACAAAAGCCATCTCGGCTATTGAAAAGCAGATTCAAGACTACATTGATATTCCATGGTCTGAAATTGGTGACCATTTAAAATCATTTGGTACCAAAGACCTCAGACCAGAATGGCATCAGTATTTAGATTTTAAAATCAGCGTGTCTCAAAATATTCAAAATTGCTTCGCAAAATCAAAAGCTGCAAAAGTAAAGATCTTGGGCGCTCAAAAGCGATTGGCTTTGGTGCAATCTGAAATAGACCGACTTTCTGATTTGTCGCCCGAATTATTTGAATCTCAGTTGGTAGAGAGAAACCGAAAGCAATCACAAACTCAAAAATCCAACCGAGTTGTTGAGGGACGTTTTCGAAAACTGGTTTTGGATGGATCAGGTTTAACGTGTTACATGGGGAAATCGGCAAAAGATAATTTGGATTTGCTTCGACGGTCCAAAGCTTGGGACATGTGGATGCATCTTAAGGACTATCCCAGTGCTCATGCTATTATTCACCGTCAAAAAGACCAAAATATTACCCCTTCAGATCTTAAAAAAGTAGCGGAATGGCTGGTGCGAGAAAACTTCAAAGATCGAATTCAGGGGACGAGGTATGCTGTCGTGTATGTCGAGTGCCGACATGTTCGTCCCATCAAAGGCGATAAGTTGGGGCGCGTCACATATCATGAAGGTCGCGAGATCTTGATTGCGCTGTAAATATTAAATAGAATAATCCTGTTCGATCAAACAGTTACAAATCATTAACGAAATCAAAACGAGAATATGGAGTGTTATCGTATGATTGAAGTTCATCAGTTGTGTAAAAATTATGGCGAACGGAAAGCCATAACAAATCTAAATTTTAAAATTGAAAAGGGTGATGTTGTTGGATTTCTAGGTCCCAATGGGGCTGGAAAATCAACAACAATGAAAATCATAACAGGATTTATGGCGCCAAGTTCAGGTGAAGCTCGCGTCAGTGGCTATGATGTCTTTGAAAACCCCATCGAGGTTAAGCGACGCATTGGTTATTTGCCTGAAACTCCCCCCCTTTATACCGACATGAAAGTCCAAGATTATTTGCGATTTGTTGCTGAATTGAAGCAAGTCGATAAAAATAAGGTGGCGGCTTACGTTGACCGTGCTCTTGAGAAAACTCAACTGACGTCCGTTCGAAATCGATTGATTCAAAATTTATCCAAAGGATTCAAGCAACGTGTGGGGATTGCTCAAGCGCTTGTCTCAGATCCTGAAATTTTGATTATGGATGAGCCCACCGTGGGACTGGATCCCAAACAAGTCGCTGAAATTCGTGATTTGATCAAAGAACTTCGCGGAGAACACACTATCATTTTATCAACTCATATTTTACCCGAGGTTCAAGCGGTGTGTAACAAGGTGATTATTATTCATCAAGGTCAAATCGTCGCTCAAGATTCTATTGAAGGACTTGAAAAAATGAACAAGGGGTCTTTGGTAGTCAGTGTTAAGACCAGAAATGCCAGTTCACTCGCAGAATCTTTAAAAAGTTTTGACGGGGTTGTGTCTGTTGAAAAAATTTCCGACATGCATTTTAAAGTTCAACTAAAAGAACAGGACGAATTGATTGAAAAAATCGCTAGCGAAGTGATTCGTTCCGGAGCTGGGTTATTAGAGCTACTGCCAACACGTGCGAACTTAGAAGATGTTTTTTTAAAATTAACATATGGGCAAGGGTCATAAGTATGAAAGGTTCAGTGGTTATATATAAAAAAGAATTGTCCGGTTTCTTTCAAAGTCCATTATTTTATTTTATTTCTTTTTTAATGACGGCGTTGATGAGTGTTATGTTTTCGATGACATTGGAAAAGTTTTCTTTTTTAGCTGCGAACCCCATGTTGCAAATGGGAGCTTCTGGGCAACAGCAGAATATTCATTACGCGGTTTTCTTGCCTCACTTGTCGATGATCAATCTGATGTTGATTTTTTTGGTTCCAGCCTTGTCGATGCGTCTTTTGGCTGAAGAGAAAAAACTGCGTACATATGACCTGTTGCTCACATCGCCAATCACATCAACCGACATCGTTTTAGGAAAATTTCTAGCGTTATTGACGACGTTATTAGCTTTGATTGGGGTGGCTATGATTTATCCTCTGGCAACTCGTGGTATCGCTGCTTTTCCGTGGTCACCCACAGTGATTGCAGCCTTTGGAATATTTTTGGTGTCAGCGGTCTATGCAGCCATGAATTTATTTGCATCCAGTTTAACGGATAATGGACTGATTGCTTTTGTGGTCAGTGTCATTTTGAATTTATCAATCTGGTTTGTTGGAGCCTTAAGTGAATCATTTGATGGCGGAATTTTAAAAAAGGTTTTTGAGCATATTTCGCTTAATACTCATCTGTCGGGCTTGATCGAGGGAACATTGCGCACGAATGGTCTTATATTTTTTGGAAGTTTAATTTTTCTATTTTGTTTCTTGGCAGAACGAGTTGTTGAATCTGCACGTTGGAGGGATTAAAAATGAGCGGAAAAAGTCGACTGGCTTTGGGTCTGAGCCTGATATTCTTTATGGCATTGGCGGGTTTATTTTTTGCTACGAAAGTATGGATGCCCTTTATGTGGGGGTTGCTGGGTCCTGGAGTTTTAGGATTATTTTTGGGATTGTATTTATCTCGTCACAGTGTGATCGAGTTTTTTACAATGAAGTCAACTAAGCAGGGCCTCAATATGGGGGCATTGATTGTTATTGTTATCACGTTATTAACCCTGGTGAACTATCTGGGGGCCAAGTACTACAAAGTTTTTGATCTTTCAGGAAATGGAATGAACACGTTGTCCGATCAAACCAAAGCTTTACTCAGTGGTTTGGATTCAGAAATGATGTTGCGTTTTTTCTATAAAAATGGCGCCGATAAAGTCGAAGACAATAAGAAGCAATTTCGAGATCTTGTAAAAAAGTATCAGGATCAGTCTTCAAAAGTTCAATTTGAGTTTGTAGAGATGAATGAACAGGCCAAGTTGACCCAAGATTACGGAGCTTCACGGGGATCCGGCGAGGCGTTTTTAGTCTACAAAGAAAATAAGAATCGTATTGAAAACTACACGGAACAAGACCTCACGAATGCCATTATCAAAGTGACTCGCGGAGAAAAGAAAAACATTTACTTCATCGAAGGTCATGGCGAAAGAAATACAGAAATAGATAAAGATGAATCGGGGATGTTTGGATTAAAACAGCTTCTCGAGAAAAATTCTTATCACGTGGGTCAACTCTCATTAGCGGCACAAGGTGGAGTTCCTGCAGATGCCCATGCCGTCATGATCATTGGGCCAAAGCAGAATTTTCAACCAACGGAAGTGAAGATGCTTGAGTCTTATTTACAACGAGGCGGGGCGATTCTGTTGGCTTTAGAGAATCGAAATACAGCTGGTCTGAATGGATTGTTGTCTCGTTTGGGATTAGAGTTAGAAAGTTTCTATGTATTTAATGTTTACAATACCCCTATGGGACAAGTTGTAAATGCACAATCACCCACTGTAGCCGTTAACTACTCGTCGACCCATGCGGCGACAAAAGTATTTACTGCGAATCAGATGACTGTTTTTAATCAACCCAATGCATTTAAGTTATTACCCCTTTCAGAGACTGTAAAAACTGAAGTTTTAGTCAAGACGCCAAAAAGTTCAGTGGCACTGAAAGAGTTAGATAGCACGGATTATTTTGGTGAGCCTCGCGTGTTTAATTTGGCGGTTGAGGTCAAGGGTAAGCTTAGTCCAGATGATAAGGAGTTCACTGTTATTGCATTTTCGGATGCTGATTTCATGAGTAACTTACTGTTGTATCAAAATTTGAATCGTGATTTAGCATTGAACTCGGTGGCCGCTTTAGTTAAAGAGTCTGATTTGATTTCGATTTCTCCCAAAGAGCCGCAGGCCACTCGGCTGATATTATCGCCGCCGGAAACAAGTCAGTTTATAAAATTTGTAGTGTTGGGGTTATTTTTACCGACACCACTTGTATTTATGATGGTGAGTTTTTTTCTTTGGTATCGCAGACGCCATGCTTAATCAAAATTTATAGAGGTAATGGGTTCAAATGAAATTTAAAACAACAGCCATTCTTGCAATTATTACGCTTGGTTTCGGTATCGGGATTTATTTCTTCGAGTATCAAAAAGAAATTAACGATACGATTGAAAAAGAAAAGGCCACCCGAATTGTTGATTTGGAAAAAGATCAAATTAATTTTATTGAAATTCAAAAGGGTCAAAACAAGTATGTTCTGCAAAAAAGTGTCGAGGGTTGGAGTATTTTAGAGCCTGTGCAAGATTCAGCAGATAACGATCAAGTGGAGCAATTACTTGAAAAATTAACATCAGAGAAATATTTGACTATCGCCAAGGAAACAAACGATCCTAGCTTGCTGAAGTTAGCAGAGTTTGGTTTAGAAACTCCCTATGTGACATTTAATCTAAAGAATAACTTAGGTAAATCTCGAAGAATTTTTTTAGGTTCTCAGAAAAATTTCGAAGGTCACTCATTTGTGCGTGTTGAGTCTGAAAATAGAGTTTTGGTGGCCTCGCCAGTATGGCACACCCAAGCAGATCAGAACTTGATGACCTATCGCGAGAAACGGCTGTATCGATCAAACTTGGGCGCGATCGAGAAAGTTAAAATTCGATCTCTGCGCGGCGAGTTCGAATTGCAAAAGAATAATGGAAAATGGATGGCTCCAATGTATCCGATGATTATTTTAGATCAGAATAAAGTTCGCGAGAAACTGAAACAAATTGCTGAAGCAACAATTCGCGATTATTTAACCGATGGGGAACCTTCGAGGTCATTGTTAATTGAAAAGAAACTGGCTGAAGCTCCTATCCGAATACAGTTTCACACACCGCAATCAGATTGGTCAGTAATCATCAATCAACACGAACAAGAAAATGCCGTGTATGCAATGACAGATCGACCAACGAATCTGTTGCGATTAGATAACGCAAAATGGGAAATTTTCGGAAATTTGGATTTGGATAGTTTGCGAGACCGAGCCAGTGCCTTTGAGTTCCCTATGAATGAAGTGTCTAAAATTCATTTCAAGGATCAGGGGCGGGACTATCAATTTGTAAAAGAAAATAATATTTGGACATCAGTGCAGCCAGCTCCGGAAAATCACGAGTTTTCTGCTGTTGAGTTGGTTAAGCTATTGAGCCGCATTCATGACTTGGAAATTTCAGATTTTTTGGATTTGGAATTTAAGAACCAATCCACACGAGTATTTTCAGGAAAAAGTATGATTATCTTGAAATCAGATTCAGATAATCTCATTTTACAAATTAATTGGGGTCCAGATTTAAAACTTAAAAAAAACGGAGTTGAAAAAGATTATTATTATGCACGAACCAGCAAAGCCAGTGATATTTTTGCATTTGAAAAATCAGTGATCTCAACTGTTGATTTGAAGCAAGCATTTATCCCAAAGGAAACTCCATCCAATGAAACAACAAAATAAAATAATTGTAAAATCTCCGACTCGAGTGGATCTTGCCGGAGGCACATTGGATATGTGGCCACTTTACAATTTTGTATCGGGAGCTTCGACGATCAATTTGGCTATTGATATTTGGACCGAGGTCGAACTGACTCCACAATCAGATCCAAGCATTACAATCGAATCTAAGGATTTGAAGCAACAGTGGCAATTTGCTGATTTGGCCGCTTTGAAAATGGCACTTGATCCTAAAATTTTATTCTATCAAAAAGTGATTGAGAAGTTTGAATTGCCGTCGGGTTTTTCAATCTCGACAGCCTCCCAAAGTCCTATTGGTGGCGGCTTGGGTGGCAGCAGCAGTTTGGTGATTTCAATGATCAAGGCATTTCATCAATGGCTAGGAACCACGAATTTGAGTCCACATCAAGTCGTGCACTTGGCACATAATATCGAGGCTGAAATCTTAAAGACTCCAACAGGAACTCAAGATTATTATCCCGCGATAACGGGTGGTTTAAGTTTTATTGATTATACAGCGCGTGAAATTCGACAGCAGGTTCTGCCAATCAAGGGCACTCCGTTTGAAGATCATTTTCTTTTGGTTTACACAGGACGGTCACATCATAGCGGGTTAAATAATTTTGAAGTTCTTAAATCAGCAGTCGAGGGGGACTTGAAAGTTCTTTCGGCTCTGAAAAAAATCAAAGAAATTTCCGAACAGCTCAAGACTGCAATTTTACAAAAAAACTGGTCCATGCTTCCCAGCTTATTTCGTCAGGAATATGAGGCCCGTCTTGAGTTAACACCCGCATTTACGAGTCCAGAAATTGAAAAACTAGCAAAAATGACTATAGCTGCTGGAGCATTAGCAGTTAAAATATGTGGAGCTGGTGGTGGAGGTTGTGTGTTGGTCTGGGTTTCACCACAAAACCGCGAGAAGGTTGTGCAGGTATGTCAAAACGAAAAGTTCCAGTGTCTAAACGCACTGCCAGTCGAGCTTTAGAAAGACCCACTGAATCGGTTGATTCGGATGTGCCGGCGCATATCACTAACGATGTCGTTCGATTTTTAGGAATATCACTGGCTGGTGGTAAATCCGACAAAGCCTGTGTTGCCTTGATCGAATACTATCCTAAAAATAAGAAAATATTTTTATCTCGTCTTTTTGAAAAGTTAAAATCTGAAGAAAAAATCTCTGTTGATCTTAAAATTCATGACCTGATTGATCAGAATAAAGAAACTTTAGAGTATGTGGCCTTTGATATCCCCTGGAACTTGCCAGCCTGTTTAACGTGCGTGCGCCGTTGTCCAGGCTATGAAAACTGCAACGAAGAGCATATTCAATGGATGTGGAACTATCATGATGAAAAATTAAAAAAGAAAAAACCAAAGAAAATATTTACCCCTTACACGCAGCGATGTGTAGAAATGTATTTTTCTTCAGAATTGGAAGAAACCTTTACATTGCATCATGCGATGGGTTCCAACTCGGCCCCTTTGTTGGCGCGAGCGCAGTTTATTAAAAAAAGACTCGATCCCAACTTGAAATGCATTGAAGTCAATCCCGGGTTGACGCTATGGAGAGTTGGACAAATGATGAATATGATGAAATCGCAGTTGCGAAATCATCGAGCAGCATTTGGTGGTGATGAATCAAGAAAGCAATTTTTGCACAACTTAAATGAAAAGAATCTCACTTTTATTTATCATCAAGATATGAAGCAAATGATTGAAAATAGTCATGCATTTGAAGCCTTTCTTTGCGCATTGACTGGTTTTTTAAAATATAAAGATTTAACAGAAAGTCGTCCTAAAAATTTTCCGAAACAGGAAGATTGGATTGAATTTCCAAAAGAAAATATAAAAGTCAAAGATTTTGAATAATAAAGGATGCCTAGCAAATGAAAATTAAAGTGATTATTTGTCTTCTCTTTTTCGGTGCAGAAGCCATTTTGGCGACTGATGAAGTTTGCTTCAAGAATCAAGATGAGTATCAAGCTATTAAAGAGAAGCTTCCAAAGATTGTACAAACTATTCCAGTGTATTTGACTCATAAATCATTTTTAGCCTCGGCCGTCGGAAGTGTTCAGTTTGTTGATGGCACTATTCGCTTTTTTTTCAATGGGACATCACTTGTTGTCAATGAACCTATTGAAAAGAATATTAGTATTTGTGCGTCTGATAAGATGATTCGACTCGTTTTTCCTGTTAAACCAGATGAAAATATTGCGATCAGTGGTCCCACTGAAGTCAAACTGCGTGGCAAGCTGGCCATGACTTTGACGAATGAAGCTGGTTTCAAAAAAATATCTCGGGTCATAGCAGAAAGCTCATCGGGGTCAGGAAATAATAAGAGTCCTTCTGGGATTGGAAAAGGAAATCAATGAAAAAACAATTTTATATTATCTTAGCAACGCTGTTGATATCAGTTCTTTCTGTAGCCCAATCGGGAAAACGAAAACCATCATCGATTGATATCAAATCATCACATGAAATAATTTTTTATGCAAAAAGTGAATTGGGTTTTTCAGATATGGGAAAAATTGTCGAGTATCAAGGAAGTCTTGTGCAGATCAATGAACCCAATTCAAACCTGAACGAGGCCGATTTATATAAATTTCCAAAGGAATCCCGCACGCTGATCACCACAAAAATTTGTTCCGAGTATGTTGAAAAAATATTTGGAAAAGCCGAAGATCGTTCTTTGAAGGTGGATAAAACAGTTCAATTATTTCAAACCCCTGTGGGAAAAGCCTGTGATTTTCAAATGACGGATTCCTATCACCATGCCAAGCTTCCCTATCGATATGCAGTGATTGGATTTGTTCATGGTCGTTTGATTGCTTTAGTTTGGAGCTTTGATCAAAAGATCACCACCGAAAATGTTGAACAGCTTAAGACTTTTTGGAAATCTCTTAAGTAAGAGTTGGTAAAGGAAATCGCTCTTAAAGGCTTGACCACTTTTTTAATTTTTCTAAGGTTTCTTTCTCACCATACGTCATATCTTTCCAACTTCTGCCGGACAGTTGCTGATACGATTCGATGATTGCCAGGACCAATCTTTGCTTAGTAACTTGGTTAATTTTCATGTCATCAATGACGGTTTCAAGCTTTTGCAGATTTAAAATTTCACGAAGGCCAGAAAGTTTGCTGACATCAGCTTTAGTAATTTGGATCTGTGACACAGCTTTGTCGATCTGGTCTTTATTTCCAGGCTGTCTAGGGTCGATATTAATTTTTTGAAGTTGCTCGCTAATTTCTACTAAAACCTGACCTGATAGTTTCTGCTCAGTCGCGAAAGCAGCCGGGTCATAGTTTGATGAAACTCCAACGACTGAATCAATCATCCCAGAATTCATTTCTCTGAATGTCGGCTTTGTCGTTGAAAGTTTGCTATTCGATGACAAAGCTTTAAGAGTTTCATTAACTGAATCACCAATCGATACAAAATTCATATTAATCTGAACAGCACTTGGAATTTTTTTTCTGGCCACTTCAATTCTTTGCATATCAATCGCTGAGCCACCGTCAGTGAATAAGATCATATTCGCCTTTTGAAATAACTTTTCACGACCTTGACCTGACTTGTTCTGATAGCTTGATGAAATTAAACTGTAAAAATTTTCAATGACTTTTTGAATATCAGTTCCGCCCACTGCTTGAGTTCGCATATTCATTTTTTTCGCTAAGAAATTCTTTGCATCCTCACGTGACGAGATATGAATGCCTTCGTAAATCTTATCATTAAAAGGTATTAAATAAATTTCATGCGTTGGTCTTCCAATGGCATCGACCTCTGACAAAGCCTTGTCTGCAAAAGTCATAAGAAGTGCATCTACTGTTTCTAAAGGATGACCTTTCATAGAGCCTGAAATGTCATAGTACACAACTGAGACTTTTCTTTCGATTGGATTTTTAGGATTTGGAACTCGGCGTGTTTCAAGACTTCCCATAGCAAACTGACGACCTTGAAGTGTCGGCGCAAACATATTTTCACCAGGGCGTAAGTTCCAAAGCATTTTTGCGAAATCCAGTGGATTTCTAGTAACGATTAAATCTTGACGTGGTTTTGGAAGAATACTTCGATTTAAAGTAGGCTCGTCCCTCCACTGTGGTTCTTGAGATGAATTTAATGTCATATCAACAAAATCATTCACGGCCCCCATTTGAAGAAGTGGCTTTAATTTTCCAGAAACTAAGTCGTTTGCAAGTTTGATATTTGATGAAGTGCCTAATTGGTCAAAACCTTTTCCGTACTGACGACTCAACCACTCTTTTGAAACATTACCTGGTAAGTCTTTTAAAAGCTGATCAACCACATCAAATTCTTTTGAGTTTTTATGCTTCATTTGATCCAACATTGAGGATATTCTTTGGATTGTCGTTAAAGCTTCAATTTCTGCACGTGTTAAATTACGGTATTCAGAAAGTGTTAGTAGAAGACGTTCCGCGATCATCATTTTTTGTCTTGCATCGCGAGATTTATTTTGTCCGAAGTCAACTCTGATTTCGTTAATCAAATGACTTAGCCCATGAAATTTAGAAAATTTTGATTCATTTAAAATTCCAGCTATTTTTTGTTCAGACCTTTCGACTGGATTTTTCCAGTTCGGCTGAGCTTTTAAGTTTGTTAAAACTTGATTTGATTCATCAACGAATTTAGTTTGATGACCATCGTATATTAAATGTTCCAAAAACATCAATTCATTACGATTTAAAAGTTTATCAATCAAAGCTAAGTGCGATTCATCTTTTTGTCGTTGCGTTGATTTGGCTTTAATGAGTTCGTCAATTTTTCTGGTTTCGCTATCGATGGCTTCATCTTTTCCAGATTTATCGCCTTTACTTTCGCCAGCTTCTTTTTCATCAGTGCCTTTATCTTTGCTATCAGACTTAGATTTTTGTTCACCTTTTTGTTGGTCAGGCTTGCTATCTTTGGGCGGTGATTCTTGCGGCTCGTCTCTTTGCAAATCAGTAGGGACTGAGTCAGAATCAGGTGTATTGTTTTTTGGCGTCATATCAAATGGCTTCCAGTTTTTACCATCATAGACCTCAAGCCATGCGTGGGCTGGATCAGAGGATCTCACAACATGGAATTTATTATTTTCTATAGTTTTTATGCCAGCCGAAGTTCTGCCTCCAGCTATGCGTACTTGGTGACCTAGAACATCTCGAAGTAAAATAGCACCGATCCACGCGGCCCCATCACAGTTAAATGCGCCGGCATTAGCCATCGCCATTGGTTTTGGCATTTGAGTTAGAAGTGAATTCATTTTTTGATCAATTTTGGAAAGCTCTGCCTCATCAATCTTATCGCCTTTTGAGTAATATAGAAATCCACCATCTAAAGAGATGTATTTTTCCATTCTCAAAGCCGCTTCTACAGCGGAAAGGCCTTTTAAGCTTTCAGTAAAAGTGATTAAATGCATTGGCCAGTGAGCTAGGACGTCAACCCCAACAGGTCGGCGCAAACTTGAGTTGTGCTGTTCATCAATAATTCGACTTAGCCCTAATGTAACTTTTTCTTTACTGCTGGGGTATAGTTTAAATTCTCCAGGGCCAATTTCTTTAATCTCATAGCCAGTGTATTTTCCGGGAACAAGTGTGTATCCATAGGGAACTGGAACATCGACTTCGGATTCGCCAAGAGAATCAATAATCATTTTTTTCGTAAAAGAATTTTCTTTCACCAGAGCGTTTCGTTGAACAGGATTTGATGACCAATCTTTAAGATCAAAAAGATCATAAATTTTTTGTCTTAAAAGACGCTTTGGCACATCAGCATCGGTCATCAAAATGTCGGCGTTTTTTTTCTTTCCGCCATCTTCAGAACTGATGTCCTTATTTTCAGGCTTGTATTTATCTTCTGCTTTATTCCATTTTGGTGGTTCGTCATCTTCGGGCTGATCTTTATCTTTCTTTTCCTGCTTCTTTTTGTCGATCTCTTGTTTTTTAGTCTCTTTTTCGATTTCCTCTTTAGTTCTTGGAAATTCAACGCGAGATTCGATTGAAGAAATATATTTTAAAGCCTCAAGGCTTGCAAAAACTTGAAGGGCTGAGTTTGGTTTACCACTTACTGAAATAATCAGATTAGCGGCTAGCCTTTTTAAAGTAATAAAGTCAGCATGACTTAATTTTGGCAGCCGATCAGCTTCGATCAGTGTCTTTAAGAGTGGAAGCTCTAGGACCATTGATTTATAGACGGCCCCAATTCTATTGGCATCAGTTCCAGCCGTTTCTAAAGGGTTTTGAAGATGAGTAACGTGCTTTTCTAACGACTGTCTAATCTTTAGCCACAGCGCGGGTCTTGGATTTAAATCAGATTTTTTATAAAATTGTTCCCAAGATTCATTAGTCAAAGTTAAAGATTTGTTTTGAGTTTTAGCTGTAGAAGTCGGTGAAAAAAGATCTTCGCAGCGATTAGTCGCATGAGCGTTGGCACTTACAGTATGAAGAGCTAATATTAAAGATAAGTGCGAAATAAAATTTTTCATCATAAGTATTTAATGCAAGACAGGGGCCTGGTGGCTGTCAAAAAATCATCTAAGTGAATCAAAGTGATACATAAACAGATGACGGCATAATTATTGAACCTAATGTAATTATGGAGACTCCAATGCCTAAAATATTTGGTTTAAAGACATCTATACTATTGTTAGCTTTAACTGGAAATGCAATTTCAGTAAAAGCCGCTAATAGATGTGAAGATCTGTTTGCAAATAAGGGGTTTCAAAAAGCGTCGCCGCAGGCTGTACTTCAACCCACAGCAAGATCATCTCAGATGTCTTGGGCTGAATCTGTCAACGCATTAAAACAGATTGATCAAGTGGTTTATGGCAGATCTCAAGTTATTGAAGCATTAACGACAGCCATTTTAGCTAAAGAATTCGTGTGGATCAATGGAGAGCCCGGCGGTGCTAAAACATTTTTATCTAGGATCATGTTTCAATCCGTATTGAATTCAATTCCTGAAGGCGATAAAAAAATATTTCTGCTGCAATTTCATAAACTTATTTCAGAAGGAAAAATTTCGGGATTTCAAAAATTTTCAAGTATGATGAAAGAAGGAAAATACGAAATTGAAACCTCAAGTTCTCTTGTCGGAGATAAATTTTTATTTTTGATCGCTGATGAAGCTGAAAAGTCAAATCCGGCTGTTTTAAATGCCCTTTTATCTGTATTAAATGAAAGAAAAGCTTTCTTAGGTTCAAAAATCGTCGACAGTATTTTGGCCAGTGGTGTGTTCACATCAAACAAAACAACAGGTGAATTTATTCAAGGCTTCTATTCTGATCGTCCATCAGGTGAGGCATTGCTGGATCGCATGGCAATTAAAATCCATATTCCGAATCAGCAGTTATCAAGTCGCGAAACGATTGCGATGTATGACCTGGTTAAAAATCCACAAAAATTAAAAATCAATCTTCCTCTTAGAGAATTAGAAATTTTAGTGAATAAAGTTAAAATTTCAGACGACATGATGGCAGACATCGTAGAAATCGCAAGAAATTTTGATCGCTACGTCACGAGCAAAGCTGATAAATCACGGGAACAAGTCAGATACGGTGAAGCAGAAAGTGAATACTTTCCGGCCAACCAGTTCTCGAATCGCTCAGTCAGACGGATGATTCAAGTTTTTAAAGCTTCACTTGTAGCTCATCAGCTCATGCAAGGTGTGCCATTTGAAAAAGTGCGTCTAACGCCACAAAAAGAAGATTTAGCACTTTTGGCTAAAAGTGCACTCTATATTGGTCCATCTCAAGTTAGACTTAAAACTTTTAAAGTCACTGAAATTAAAGACGGCAAAATATTGGCTGGTGGAATTCAAGTCCAATCGGATTTGGGCATAAAATCACAGCTTCAGGTCGAATATTCGCCGTATGATGGGAAGCTTTTCCTTCAAGATCTGGAAGGAAACACGCAAATTATTTTGAAATTAGAAAATCAGGCTGGCCAAAATAAGTGGGTTGTTGAAAGCAAATCACCTGAATTTAAAGATTATTCGGTGGATGATAATAGCATTGGCAATCGACTTAATGAAATTTTAGCTGCTAATAAAGTAAACTTAGCTAAGCCGCAATTTGAAATTGATTCCGCAGCGATTGATAAACTTTTAGCTAAGGGTACAGTAAAAGAACGAACGGCTAAAGAGCTTGAAAGTATTAAACAAGATCTTCAGCAATTTGCAGAAACTTTAAATCAACAATCTGATAAAAACACACAGCGCCAAATCCAAGCCACACAAAAGTTACTGCCTCCACGTTCAGCTAAAGAGATCAGAGCTTTTAGACGTGAAATGATGACAGCACCAGAAAAAGAGCGTGTTGGCAGATACTATGATTGGATGGGTTACGAAGTGAAGGCCATCAAGCAAAGATTTGTCGAGCTTGAACACTCAATCGAAGCACATTTGACAGGGATTTTATCTGAAAATCATCTTTATGTGTTCGGTCCTCCGGGCGGAGCAAAAACCGCTTTAGCTGAGGTGATTTTAAAATCAGAACTTAAGAAATTAAATGCTGATCAAATTGATGCGTTTACTAAAAAGATTTTGACTAGTAAAAAAGCGGATCAAAAATTTATTCATGCGGTCTTACAAAGAATGAAACAAGAAAAGCCAAAAGTATTTGAGCGATTTTTGCTTCAGTTCCATAAGTTACTTCCAGAAGGAGTCTTAATCGGCTTTCCAAAAATTGAAAAGCAACTTAATCATGGTATCGAAGAAATTGAAACTTCAACGAGCTTAGCTTCAGAAAAGTTCATTTTTGCCATTTTAGATGAAGTTGACAAAGCCAATCCACAAACGATTACAGCCCTTCTTTCAATTTTAAATGAGCGCGAAGTTTTTGCGGGTAACCAAGTGATTAAAACGGCATTAAGAACTGCTATTTTAACCTCTAATAAAATGCCGAGCGAGTTTTTAGATTCGTATCACGAAGACAGATCAACGGGTGAAGCGGTCATGGACCGTGCGGCGAACAAAGTTTACGTATCGAACAAAATTTCATCTGAAGCTGCGTTAACACAGTTTTTATCTAATCTTGAAAAAGGTATTTCACCAAACTGGAAAGGTCTATTAGGTGTTGGCGAATTGAAGCCTTTAGTTGATCAAGTTGAATTTGAAAATCCAGCCGTTAAAGAGGCGTTAGCAAAAATTCAAGAAAAGTTCTTGGCTTTGAGAATAAAAAAAGAAGAAGAAACTAGAAAAGCTAACAAAATGGACCCTCGTGAATTTCCAGATTACTACGTTTCTGCTGCAGGAAGTGCTTCTGATAGAACCGTTATTAAATTGATCGATCAATTCAAAGCGCGGTTCATCGTTCATCAAATGATGCAAGGTGTGGCTTTCAGAGATATTAAGACCACAGTTCAGATGAAGGATTTAAATCTTTTCTTTGAAGGACTTGGCTACTGGGCACCGCAAAAAATTATAAGCATTTCTCATCCGGATGGCACATTAGAATTTAAAAATGATTCTCAGGTCATCGAAAGACTTTTGGGATCAGGAGTGTTGGATTCACGCACACGATTTCACTTAGAAATGATGATTGATGAGGCTCGTGATTATATTCAAGTTGTAAATTCTGTCACGCAGGATTTTATGTCTGAATACAAATCTGAAATTACTAAGTATCCTGAGTTATTTCCGAGTTTAAGCCAAAGTAGTCAGCGTAGTAAAGTTCCAGCGGATATTCAAAAATCAATAGGCATGGCAATCGAAAATTTATCAAGATTCAGACTAAAACTTGAAACTGACAAAGTTCAAGGCGCAAGTTCGTTGCAATTAACCGCGCTTAAGCAAGATTACGTAAAAAAAGAGGCCGAACTTATTAAGTATTTGGAAGATCATAAAATTATGACACGTGATCAATTAAAAGAAAAAATGAAAACGATTATCTTAAGAATCCAGGCTGAAACTAAAGACACGGGAAAACAGGAAGAAAAGAAAAAAGAAGAGCAGAAAAAAGTTGTTAAAGAAGCTCTTGACCCAGTGAATTTTGCCAAGAAAATGACTTTCCATGAGATTAAGCCTGGAAAATTCATGATGGGTGAAATTGGATCACAGGTCAGTACAGAAATCACAAAACCATTTGAAATGATGGCGACACAAGTGACGCAAATGATGTGGGCCAGACTTAAGATTGCGATGGGCGAAAAAGATTTGAATAAAATCAATCCGTCGAATTTCAAAACTGGAACTGATAGTACGACAGTTCATATCGAAGGAATTGATGTTCAAATGAAGGCGGATCATCCGGTCGAACAAGTGAGCTGGGAAGATGTTAAAGGATATATTGAAGGCTTAAATCGGCTATCAAGCACAGGTGATATGAAGACGCAGGATCTTTTAGAAAAACTTATTTCTGGTCATAAAAAAGGCGACATTTATGATTTCCCTTCAGTGGCGCAATGGGAGTTCGTGATGCGAGATCGCGGAAATGCTAACAAAAAACATTTCGATCGCGATGACGAGGTTGATGTGCCTAATCACGCTTGGTTTTCTGGAAATGCAGGAAGTCAGACTCACGCGGTAGCAACGCTTCAGCCACGAGTCATTGATGGAAAGCCTTTTTATGATTTGGAAGGCAACGTGTGGGAATGGAATAAAGACTCTTGGGATGGAAGTAGTAAATTACCTGGTGGAAATGATCCATTAGGTATTTCGGGCTCTCACCGCGTGGTACGTGGCGGTAGTTGGAGCTATATTGCAGAGCTCTCGCGTTCGGGTTTTCGCGGCAACCTCGGTCCGAGTTTTCGGGATGGCGATGTTGGGTTCCGCCTCGTGAGGACTAGCCCGTAACTCTTGGCCCTACTAACGTCGGGTTTTAAAAAAAAAGAAATCTCTTAAGTAAGAGTTGGTAGAGGTTTAAAAACCGAACGCAACTCGGGAATTTGGATCGGAATTTTTTCAAAAGATCCGATCCATGTTTCCGGTGTTTCCATACATAAGAAAATATTCCACTTCGAACTATTCTCTTTGAAACATTTCAGCATAAATTGAAACATTTCCGCTCGAACACTGGCATCATAGCGTAATTTATTTCCTTCGCTGGGAAACATTTCCGCAGAAGTCACCAAGGACTTCATGCCAAACCGTTCGCGCATCATATGCCTTTGCTCCGGTTGAAATCGTAACGCACCCATAGAAATAATACTCACGTCGTCAGCACTGAAATATTTTTGAATTTGTTCTGCTAAAAAGGAATAATTTTCTTTCCATTCAGGATGCCAAATCATGGGATCAATATGAAAAGCCAATTGAAAGCCTTTATCTTTGCATTTTCGGGCTGCGGTCAGGCGTTGCTCGAGTGATGCCGTTCCATGTTCTTCGCGTTCGATAATATAGTCCGGATTCACGGACCAGCTGGCAATGGTATTGCCGACTGTTTCCAGATCCAAGAATTGATCTACAAAGTGAGATTTGGTTTTAAACTCTAAACTCCATTTTGGATACTGATTGAAAAATGGAATCAGTTTTCGCGAATACAATGTCAATTGATCTAACGACAAAGAATCAATCACTTCGCCTGTACCAACTCGAAAAGGGTGTTCCGCAAATTGATCCGCCATTGATTTTAATTCCAACAAAGCGTCATCGATATTTGTAAATATTTTTGTTTGTTTTGAATTTAAATAACTTTGCAAATAACAATAGCTGCAATTCATATTGCACTGACTGCCAAGGTTAAGAACATGGTAATTACAACAGGTCAGGGCTTTTTTTTGAGTGGCTCCTGGACAGCGTTTAAAAAATTGACCTTTGAAGGTTGTTAGCAACAAAGATTTTTTTGAAGCATTAAACTCGTCAGCTGACATGATGCCTTTGTTTGCGGTGGCGTCGATATCCGAATCCAGTTCAACAATAATATCCTTGGGGTACAGAGAGCGAATGCGATCAGCAACTTCAGAATCTCGACTGCTGGGCGAGATTTCAATTCGTGTAAAGTTGGGAAGTGCATTAAATAAATAGTTCATTGACCCATCTCGATTTGAACGCGTTCTAAGGCTGCAATCAATTTGGTGATATCAGTTGCAGAACTCACAAAAAAACGAACTTCAACTCCAGCTCGATCTCCACGACGTTCAAACTTAACTTTAGCACCTTGTGGCCAAGGCATTTCTGTAAATTTATGTTTCAAGACATCATCATGATGAGTTGTCATGGGATAGCGAAGGTTACGCAAATAAGTGCGGTAGGTGTCCAGATCTTCGGTATAAACAAACAGGGCTTCGGTATAATCCATCAGAATTAGATCTGTGACCATTTCAAGTAATTGAAGTCCTTCGGTAAAGCTGGGCTTTAGATCAGCTAAGGTATTCGATAATCGATGAAATAAGTCCTGCTGAAACTGTGTTTTTAGCGCACGCGTAAAAATCAGGTCAGAGTCTTTCACTTTTTTTTCAGATTTCCAGAGATCAAACGAGCCGGGTATTGAATTCACCATGGCTAGTAGCTAAACCATTTTCTTTCCTTTGGCAAACTTGGCATTTTCATCTTAGAATTTAAGGATATGACTCACTGGAAACAACGCTCTACCACGAATTTAGATGTGGTTTATTTTGATTACGAGCCAAAAGCTCAAATAGAGAGCAGTCCGGAAGTTTATGTCTGGGATTTGGATAAGACGTATCTGGATACATCTATTGATTCCTTGGGGGGATTGTTTCGAACAATATTCGAAAAGGCGTTTACCAAAAAAAATGTGCCTGGTACACAAAGCCTTATTCGAAGCCTCGGGCGCTACCGCAAGAAAAATTTCCAAGAAGAGGATCTGCCGATTTTTTTTGTTTCAGCCTCTCCTCCGCAAATGGAATCAAAAATTTATGAAAAGTTTTTGCTGGATGAGATTCGCCCTTTGGGGATGTTTTACAAAGACAATCTCCGCAATTTGGCCCCTAAAAGAATTTTATTTTTAAAAAAACAAGTGGGTTACAAAGTGCAATCGTTGTTGCAACTGCGCACACGTTTGTGTCCGGGTGTACGAATGATTTGTTTCGGAGATGATTCTGAATCTGATGCCAACATTTATAATTTATTTTCAGACATTTGTGCAAGACGCCACACGGAAGCTCAATTGACTGAAATCCTAGATGATTTCGGTGTGACCCATGCTCAGATAGATGAGATTTTACGATTGCAATCTTTGATTGTTATTCAGGATCCCGTTGAGAAAATTTATATCAATCTGGCGACGGATACAGATCCCGAATATTATTTAAAATTTGGCCGCAGAACTTTTCCAACTTCGAATACCTTTCAAGTTGCTCTGGATTTAGTTCAGGATCAAAGGCTTTCCCTTGAGGAACTTGGAATGATCATTGATGAGCTCACTCAAAAGTTTGGTTTCACCAATGATCAGTTGGTATTTGCTTTCGAAGAATTAACTCGGCGTCGAATCTTAGGACTTTCTAGTTTTGAAATGATTAAGAATTATTTTATAGAAAAAAAAATGATATCCATGTCATGGACGACAAAAGTGGAACCTCTTCGTGAAAAAGTCATCGATTCTGGTCATGTGTACGAGTTAGAAGGCTTTTTTGAGCCCTGGATTCCAAGGCATATAGATTATTTCAATGACTATCGCTAGCTTACAGAATTATTCAAATTTAAGCGGAAATATCGTGTGGATTGGTGCTCCTGAAAAACTCTTAAACTGAGTTCTGGCAACAACTTCAAGTAAACAAGATTTAAAAGACATGTCGGCGATATCTGATTTTGAAATTTCAATTTTAGAGGTCTGACCATTTTTCTCAATTTTAAAAGCGATCAGCACTTGTCCTCGCGCCTGGGGATTTTTTTGTAATGTCTGGCCATAGCATTTGAAAAAATCTGTCCTTTTAGCAGTCATCACGGTTTCAATATCGGTTTGAGAAAGGGTGCTTGTTGCGATTTGTGTTGGGAGTTGGTCTTTCAATTTGGGAGCATTTTTTTTATCAACCAAAGCAAAATCAACAGCAGATAAGGATTTGCCATCTTTACGAATCCAAAAAGAAGGTGCGCGTCCAAATTTTTCAACAAAAACATCACCGGTTTTGACAATGATAACGGGTTCTTTATTGTCCAAAACATCAATTAAAACTTCGGTATTTTCACTCAGACGAAATTGACCTTCATTATTAAACTGAATCAAGGCATCGGAGCCACCTTCAGTTCGAACAACATCTTTGGGGTGCAGAGCATAATTAGTTTTTAAGATGATAGGTTCAGGCATTTCATAGTTTTGGACATAGACAACTCCTGTTTTTTCACTCAGAAAAGCCAGGTCTTCATCGGCAATAATTTTACGATCAGATGATTTTGGTCCAAAAATAGATAACAAGATTATCAGAATTCCCACACCGATGAGTGCGGGAACTAACCATTGTTTTGGCTTCATTGACTACTTTTTTTGTTCTGTCGCTGCGGGTGGAGCCGCTGGCGTGCTTGGAGCTGTTTCAACTGGAGCAACTGCAGATGCTGCAGCCATTGGAGCCGTATCAACAACTGATTTTTCTGAACGGGCCGACATGATAGAAAGTGTAATACAAGTTAATGCAAAAATAGCCGCGATCGCTTTTGTCATCGTTTGGGCCAATGTTGTGGCGCCGGTTGCACCCAAAACTGAATTTGAGCTTGCGGAAGATGTGAATACGCCGCCGCCCTTAGAGTCTTGAATTAAAACCAAAGCAACTAAACCAAGACAGGCTATAATATGAATAACAGCTAAAAATGTGATCATAGGGCTCCCTTTAAGATTCCGAATAAACGAAATTTAATAATACAAAAGAAATGTAAATTATCCGACAGAGTGGTCGCTCGTCCAGCGCTAGATGAGTTATTGTGAATTTGCCGCGCTGTTTAATGATGACTTAAATGGCCAATTGGGCGATATCTAACTGCATGATTTTTTTAGCTTTTGAAGGGTTGGACGGCTCTGGCAAATCATCACTGATGAAACAGCTCGAGGACCAACTCAAATCACAAAATATCACGTTTATCAAAACACGCGAACCCGGAGGCACCCCGATGGGTGATCAGCTTCGTGAAATTATTTTGCAAAAATCAACGAATCCACCCACTCCTCGTGCTGAACTTTTGCTTTATCAAGCGATCCGAGCCCAGCATGTCGATAATGTAATCCGACCCGCACTACAAAAAAAGCAATGGGTTTTGTGTGATCGATTTTCGGCTAGTTCTGTTGCCTTTCAAGCGGGAGGTCGCCAAATTTCAGTTTCTGATGTGAATTGGTTAAATGAATTTTCGACGAATCACTTAAAACCACATTTACAAATTCTTTTAGATCTTACCGTGGGGGAATCGCAAAAGCGTCGTCAAAAGAGATCAAATGAAGTCGGTGTGGCCGAAGACCGCATCGAAGCCGAGGCTCAAGATTTTCATGAGCGTGTTCGGCAAGGATTTTTGACACAAGCTCAAGAATTTCCAAATGATTGGTTGGTTCTTGATGCCTCCAAGTCTCCGCAAATTTTATTTCAAGAATTATTAACTGAACTTCGAAGGCGCCAATGGCTCGGCTCTTAGATTTTATTGTTGGTCACCAGAAAAATATTGAAAAACTGCTGAGTCTCAAGCTTCAAAAACGTTGGCCCCATGCTTTTTTATTTACTGGGCCTAATGCCATTGGAAAACGTAAAGTGGCTTTGGCTTTTGCTCAGATGCTGGTTTGTGAACAAAGTGAAACAGCCTGCGGAGACTGTGGCCCCTGTTTAAGAATTGCAAAAGAGCAATCTGAAAATTTACTTCGATTAGCGCCAGATGCAAGCATGGCAAAGCCTGTAATTAAGGTCGAAGCCGTGCGCGAAGTCTTGGATTCATTATCCCTCTCAAGCTGGAGCGGAGCGCGTGTGGTTTTGATCGATGAGGCCCATCGCATGAACCCTCAGGCGGCAAATACGCTCTTAAAAACATTGGAAGAGCCTTTTGAAAATGTTTACTTCTTTTTATTAGGACCTGATGGGCAACAGTTCTTGCCGACGATTAAGTCGCGCTGTCAGATGATGAGTTTTCAACCCTTAGTTGTAGCGGATCTTAAAAAGATTAAACCAGGATTGGCGGATTGGGCTTACCAAGCCAGTCGCGGTCAAATCGATCGGCTGATGCAATTGACTTCCGCAGATGGTATTGAGCGTCGAACAGAATCATTCGTCTTTTTAGAGCAGTTTTTTTCAGACACAGAATTTTTGCAAAATGGCAATTGGCGTGTGAATGTCAAAGACAAATCGTGGACATTGGCAACGATCTCAGCCTGGTTGCAGATTCTGTATTCTGTTGTTCTCGCGCAGGCCGAACAGAAATCTGGCTCCAGTCTGATTTCAATCGAACACTCCAAGTATTTTGCAAAAATCAAAGATATTTCCAGTGAAAAGATTTTGAGTTTGGCAGATTATTTGATCGAAGCGGAAAGAGATATTTTGGGAAATGCTGACCCCGTGTTGGTTTTTGAAAATATGTGGGTGAATTATGCTCGAGTGGATTGATATACACTGCCATTTGGATCGCCTTGAGGGCGGACCAGAAGTTGCTTTTAAATTGGCGCAAGCAGCAGGTGTAAAAAAACTGATCACAATTGGAACAGAGCCCGAAGATTTGCAGATCGTACTGGACCTGGCTAAGCAATTTGCCCCGGATGTGTATTGCACTTTGGGAATTCATCCCCACGAGGGAGTTAAGTATTCTGACGATGTCGGGAAATTTCTACGAGAAAATGGCTCGCATCCTTCGGTCGTGGCTATTGGTGAAATTGGTTTGGATTATCACTACGATCAATCTCCACGAGACGAGCAAAGATATGCCTTTCGAGAACAGCTTAAGATTGCCCAGAATTTGCAACTGCCTGTAGAAATTCATACACGAGATGCCGAAGAAGACACAATTGCTATCCTGAGTGAGTTTGAAGGCAAAGTGAAGGGCGTTATCCATTGCTTTACAGGCACGGGTTGGTTGGCGACAGAGGCCTTAAAGCTAGGGTATAATATTTCTATTTCTGGAATTGTAACTTTTAAGAATGCTCAAAGTATTCGAGATACAGTACAAAATATTATTCCGTTGGATCGTTTGCATATTGAAACTGATGCACCCTTTTTAGCGCCAGTCCCCATGCGTGGTAAAAGTAACACATCTGCTTACATGGTGCACACGGCGCAGGTAGTAGCGGATCTCAAAAATGTAACTTTGCAACAATTGTCAGAACAGGCAAAGCAAAATGCAAAGCAGATGTTTAAAAAATTGATCTGGGACTAGTCCCGGTATTATGGTGAATGGGAATAAAGTTTTAATTTAATTGAGGATGAAGAAGGAGATCACATGGCTCAAAAAATCAAAGTGGGAATCAATGGGTTTGGTCGAATTGGTCGTATTTTTTTTCGCGCAGGCTTTGAGAAGTTAGATATTGTTGGGATTAACTCGCTCGACAACGCTGCAGGAATGGCCCACCTGTTAAAGTATGATTCATCTCATGGAATTTTTGAAGGTGATGTTTCTCATGAAGATAATATTTTGATTGTGAATGGCAAACGCATCCCTGTTTCTCAGTGTAAAGATCCAGCTCAGATTCCTTGGAAATCAATGGGTGTTGAATTGGTGATGGAATGCACTGGTGTGATGAAGGGCAAAGAAGACTATCAAAAACATATCACAGCAGGCGCTAAAAAAGTGATGGTATCAGCGCCGGCTGATGGCGTGGATATGACTGTTGTTTACGGTCTTAATCACACTGATTATGATCCGGTAAAACATACATTTTTATCAAACGCATCGTGCACAACCAATTGTTTGGCTCCGCTTGCAAAAGTTTTGCATGACTCATTTGGGATTGAAAGTGGAACGATGATGACTGTGCATTCATATACAGGAGATCAGCGGATATTAGATTCTTCACATAAAGATCTCCGTCGTGCACGTAGCGCGGCTGTGTCGTTGATTCCAACAACAACGGGTGCGGCAAAAGCCGTGGGTCTGGTGTTGCCGGAATTGAAAGGCAAGATCGATGGTTTGTCTATTCGTGTTCCAACTCCAAACGTCAGTTTGGTTGATTTCACATTTAACTCAAAAAAAGACATGTCTGTGACTTTGATCAACGATGCGCTTCGTGCTGCAGCAGCTGGTCCGTTGAAGGGTGTTTTGGCTGTTGAAGAAAAAGAATTGGTCAGTGTTGATTTTAATGGAAATTCAAACTCATCTATCGTGGATGCAAAAACAACTATGGTGGTTGGACCGCGAATGGCAAAAGTGTTGGCGTGGTATGATAACGAGTACGGTTTTTCATGTCGCATGGTTGATATGGCTTTGTATATGGCTTCGAAATAGATATCTCAGTAAGGAATAAATATTTATGTCATCTGGATTAAAAGGTATCAAAACGGTTCGCGACTTTGAAATTACGGGTAAAACTGTATTCTTGCGACTGGATTTAAATGTTCCTATTAAAAATGGTAAAATCACGGATGAAACGCGGATCAAAGCCAGTCTTCCGACAATCAATTATTGTCTCGAGAAAGGTGCGAAACTGATTATCTCGTCTCATTTGGGTCGTCCCAAATCAGCTGCAGATAAAGAGTATTCATTAGAACCAGTGGCCACCCGGTTATCCGAGCTTCTGAATAAGGAAGTGGTTTTAATGGAAGAGCCCAGTTCAGAGGGTGTGAAGCATATTCTTTATGGAAATATGAAAAATGAAATCATTATGCTTGAGAATTTGCGTTTTGATCCAGGAGAGACAGAAAATAAAATTGAATTGGCTCAGTACTGGGCTTCTTATTCTGATATCTATATCAATGATGCTTTTGGTGCGAGTCACCGGGCTCATGCCAGCATTCATGCGTTGCCAGAGATCATGCAGAAGAAAGGCATTGGTCTACTGATTGAAAAAGAAGTGAAAATGCTGGATAGTCTGATGGAATCTCCCAAGAAACCGTACATTGCAGTTTTGGGTGGAGCAAAAGTTTCTGATAAAATTCCAGTTATCGAAAGATTGATCGACATCGTTGATGGTTTTGTTATCGGTGGAGCTATGGCCTACACCTTTTTAAAAGCGCAGAATATAGCTGTTGGAAAATCGTTGGTAGAAACAGATAAAATCAAATACGCCAAAGAGATGATTCAGCGAATAGAAGCCCGTGGAAAAACATTATTAATCCCTGTGGATCACGTGGTCAGCACTGAATTTGGCAATGCTGAAAACAAGCGAATCACATCAGATGCTTCTATCAAAGAAAACGAAATGGGATTAGATATTGGTCCTAAAACAATTAAAATTTTTACAACTTTATTAGAAGGTGCAGCCACCATTTTTTGGAATGGCCCCATGGGTGTTTTTGAAAATCCTGCCTTTTCCGAGGGGACTTTTGCCATAGCTAAAACAATGGCAAACTCTAAAGGAATGAAAATAGTTGGTGGCGGGGATTCTGCGGCTGCGGCAGAGGCTTCTGGTTATGCAGATAAGATGACTCATATTTCGACGGGCGGGGGAGCCAGCCTCGAGTATCTGCAAGGCGAAAAATTACCGGGTTTAGAAATATTACGACCGCGCAAACAAAGCGAAGTGATGCCGTGAAAAAAATATTTGCAGCCAACTGGAAACTCAATAAATCTCCTCTCGAGGCGACTAAGTTTATTCAAGATTTTATGAAGCTGGCTGCAAATGGTGTTTTCAATCAAAGTGATGTCTTGATTTTTCCATCCGCATTTTCAATGGATGCCGTTTCCAAGGCGTGTGCTGGAACAAAAATTCAGTTTGGGCCACAAAATATTTTTTCAGAAAAATCAGGAGCCTTTACCGGAGAAAATTCCGCCGAAGTCGCCGTCCAATTAGGAGCACAGTTTTTTTTAGTGGGACACAGTGAACGACGACAACTTTTTAGCGAAGTTGATGCCTTGTTGAATCAGAAAGTTAAATTACTTCAATCATTGAAGGTGATACCCGTATTTTGTATCGGAGAAACACTTGATCAGCGAGACGCTGAATTGACAGAGACTGTCTGTTTCTCTCAAATCGAAAAAGGATTAGCAGGCATTGACACCACCCAACGGTTGATCGTCGCCTATGAACCAGTCTGGGCTATCGGTACTGGTAAAGTGGCCACCCGCGATCAAGTGGCCGAAATTCACCAAAAAATCTTTGATAAGTTGACGTCCATGGGCTTTCAGAATTTCCAATTATTATATGGTGGCAGCGTGAAGCCTGAAAATGCAAAAGAGCTTTTACAAGTTCCGCACGTGCATGGTTTTCTGATTGGCGGGGCTTCGCTAGATCCCAATACGTTCTATAAAATCTGTCAAAGCTAGTAGATTAGTTCATTCATTTTTTGTATGAATTCCAATTTCACCTAGAATCAGATTCCTTAAATAAACTATTTAAACTTAAATTTAGCACACCTCGATTTCAAATAACGGCTAGAAAAGTTCTAAGTCGTGCGACTTATTTTATTGAGCCGCGCAGGGCTTGCGTTCTGGTCTTCGCAGCAACATCTCGCCTGATACTCGTAACTAAGGTGTGGGGTTCCGCCTCGTGAGGTCTAGCCCGTAACTCTGGGTATTATGATTACTAATCGCCCCTATAAATTGCATGATTAAGTTCTGCCGTCATCAATTTGCGCTTTTCAGGATTCATTTTTTTCACATTTTCAAGTTTCCACTGTATTGCCGGAAGTGATTCAATTTTTTCTTCTGGGAACAAATTCCAATCAGGTGCCCCTTCAGAAAATGAAATGAGAAATTTCCTATCTTCGTCTGTAAGATTTTTATGAATTAACTTAATCATGCTTGCCCGAGTTTTTTCAAATTCTTTATAGGTAAAAGGAATCATCGTCATTCCAATAAATTCTTTTTCAAATAAGGCTTTTTGATCTTTAAGGGTGGGGCGAATGATTTCGTGAATCGGTCTTTTGTGACTCAGCAGATAACAGATCAATCCTCTTTTTATTTTTTCCGTTAAGCCTTCATTTTGTAGAAGCAAAAATACATCAAAAAGATCGCGCGGATGCTGTCGATCAAGTGCTGCGGCAAGCTTTCCGCCGTAAAGGTCGCCAAGATCAACTACTGAAATTTCAGTTTCAACTTCGAATTCGTCAATAGCGGCTGGTTGCAAAATCCGGATACTAGGCCGATACAAAGAACCCCGAATAACTGGATTTGCTTCAATCTTAATAGTAACTCCATTTCGTTCAATATAAATTTTGGCGTCTTCTTCTTGAGTATTTCGTTTTGAGGACATCACCTTTGAGCCACGAATTTTAGATTCAATATGAGTTTTAATGCGAAACAGGGCCGCAGCAGTTAAAGCAAGTGCTTCTTGTCTGGACTCTTCGCCCATGTAGGTAAGATCGATATCAACACTAAGGCGGGGCATATTTCTTACAAATAGATTGATTGCAGTTCCACCTTTTAGTGCAAAGCATTTTTCTTGGCCAATAAATGGCAAGACTGCCAATAGAAGTTCAACTTGTTTTTTATACTGATCTAGGCTCACGCGCTTCCTCTGGTACGGTTATTCTGTATTTCGAATCGTAGTAACCGTTCTTGTATATAAGACGTTTTCCAGCACCCAGTTCGATGCGACTTTGATTTAATTTTTGAAACCAAGAGTGGTTAATTCGGTTTGCTAAGTGTAAGAAGAGCCTTTTTACTTTTACTGATTTGCATTTTTCAAGAAGTTCTTGAAGAAGACCTGTCCGAAGTGAGGTCAGCCCCTCCATGATTTTTAAAGCCTCATCGTATTCATTTTCTTGGGGGACTTGATCCAGAAATTCAAGTATGGCTCTTTCTGCTGACGAGATGGTAATCGATATCCGACCACTCGAATGAACTGTATATCCAGCTATTTTTTTTCCAAAGTTTTCGTCGAGTTCTTCGAATAAATTACTTGATGCGAAGTTAATTTCAGTATTCCATGAATAGTTTTTAAACCAGGTGGGAAGCTTATAGCCAGATTTTCCTATAAGCGTTAGCGTGGCTTTTCCAAACTTTAAGTAGTGCGCCTTCCCATGAAGATCCAACGCTGTTCGGCCCCCAACATGAATTTTGAGGTTCACTTGCTTCTGTAATGCTTCAACACCGCCAAGCCAGCTAATGCTATCATCCATTTTTTTATAGGCGCCTGGGCCAATCCCTTCAATCCAACCACTTTGTTTGTACTTATAGAGAAGCTGCCTAGTTAGGCCTTTTTTTTCAAGCCAAGCCGTGGTCATTATCGCCCCATCGGGCCAAGCAGTGATAAGTTGGTTTATTTTAGATTCACTTTGTAAGCTCACAGTTTACTTATCGGACATAAATCAAACTAAGGCAAGAGTTTGGTTTACAAATATACTTAAAAGTAAACTTAAAGGCGACATTTTAGACTAAAGTCAAACTTTTTTACCGATTGAGGGGGCTAAGACATCGACTTCGTAGATCGCGTTCCAGTATGAAACATTTTTGAATACGTTCTTCGCAAGTTTATAATCTCAGTCCTTGCAAAAACGGCTATCGCGTCAAGTCACTAGACATCCGAAATCGAGTTTTTGGCTTTAATCTCAATCAGGTGCATTTCAAAGTTAGAACTTTCGGTGCTTTCATTGCAACAGGTGTTTTGACTGCTATGATGAAGAGGTGAACATGACCAATACGAAAAGCAAAATTCATATACGCCGCTGTCATGTTTGTTCGACTGTTAATGAACAAGAGAATGACTTTGTTACCAAGTGCGATGGATGTGGAAAATCCCTGGCTCCATTTATGTTTTTTGATGAGCGGAACGAATTTGATCCCAGTTGCCGCGTCACTGCGGGGAATATGAACATCGACGAGGTGCGACTAAAGTCGGGTTCATTGTATGATCATATGAAATCTCAGTATCCACCTTTATGGGGAATCACTGTATACTGGTGACATGAAAGTTACTTTACAAGATATCCAAAGCGCCGAAAAAGTTATTCAAAATATTGTCGTGAAAACACCGTGCTCTTATTCGTTTTCAACCTCAGAGTTGATTGGTACCAATGTTTTTTTAAAATTAGAAAACAATCAACGCACTGGCAGTTTCAAGCTGCGCGGAGCTGCGAATAAAATTGCAAGTCTTTCTGATGCTGAAAAAAAACGTGGTGTGATTGCTTGCTCTGCAGGAAATCATGCTCAAGGTGTTGCTCTGAGCTCAAAGATGAATGGAGTCAAATCCTATGTCGTCATGCCTGAAACTGCATCTTTATCAAAAATCCAAGCAACAAAAAATTATGGTGCCGAGGTTATTTTATATGGGCAAATGTTTGATGAATCTCGTGATCATGCCTATGCCTTAGCTAAAGAGAACGGGTATGTTTTTGTTCATCCATTTGAAGACGAAAAAGTCATTGCAGGTCAGGGGACTATGGCGCTTGAAATTTTGGATCAGGTTAAAGACTTGGATTCCATTATAGTGCCTGTGGGTGGTGGTGGTCTTATCAGTGGAGTTGCTGTAGCTGTTAAGACCCTTAATCCAAAAATTAAAATTATCGGTGTTCAAGTGGATGTCGTCAGCACCATGCAACAGTTATTTTCAACGCATCAGTTTGAGCCAGTGACGCAGATTATTTCAACTTTGGCAGATGGAATTGCGATTAAAAATCCAAGCCAGGTGATGTATGAGTCTTTCATTAAACATTATGTTGATGAGATGGTCACGGTATCCGATGCGCAAATTGCCGAGGCCATTGTTTTTCTTATGGAGCGCGTGAAGACCATCGCTGAAGGTTCAGGCGCTGTCAGCTTGGCCGCGGCGATGACATATAAAAAAAGCCTTCCTCTGGGGAAGCGCACGTGTTTGCTGGTCTGTGGTGGTAATATCGATATGAATATTGTAGCCCAAGTCATCCAACGTGGTCAGATCGAGCGTGGACGTCTGTGCGAGTTGTCTGTGGTTGCACCAGATGTTCCTGGTAGCTTAAGCAAGCTCACTCAAGTTTTTGCGGATCAGCGCGCCAATGTGCTGGAAGTTCATCATGATCGCATTCGCAGTGGTTTAAATTTAAAAGAAACGCGAATTGATTTTGTTATAGAAACCACAAGTCATCAGCATATTGAAAGTATTCGCAATGCCATGATCAAACTGGGTGCGCGAATAATTAAAAACTGATCTTCCAATTGATTTCAAAAGTGTCATTCTTAGTGAGTGACACATCTGACTGCAATTTATTGCTGACGCCATCAATCATCAGAAACTCAGGTGTTCCCGAGTGAGGGATCAGTTTTGGTTTCAGCACCACTTTTTGATCTGTTTTAATTTGTATTTTAAGATGAACTTTTCCTTCAATATACTGAGCAACAAGTGGAATCAGTATATTGGATTGAACAAGGAAATCTAAATCTAAAAATTTCAATTTTTTAGAGTCTCCGGAAATCAAGTAGTTGGTGTCATTAACTTGCAAATCCATCTGAAATTCAGGATTGAGTTTAAAAACACTGGGTGCGCTTTTATTTTGACGAGTTAATGTCGAGACCAGAAATGAAATTTGCTCAGTGACTGTTTTTTGCAACAGCAAATTATAAGTCCCCAGTGCATTTGCTTTCGAGACAATGGACTGGGGTGGCAGTGTCAGGCGAATACTGTCTAATAAGGGTTGCGCCAACATGTGTTCCATTCCATAGTGATCAGCCAGTGATTTGATCAAAGCACTTTCGACAATGTGGGATGCCGCTGAAATGGTTTTTACAGGACTGGATTGTGAAAAATCCGCATGAATGGTGCGTTGATTTTGTTTTTCATCAATCGTCAATCGCAGCTTGACGGTTTCTGTCGCCGAGACGCGACTGGTGACTTCGTTTTGCCCCAGCGCCCGTGTATTAAAAAGTTGCTCAAAGACTTTGGAGACTGTTTTAAAGTAATTCTGTAAATTCTTTGGTAGCGATATCTCATGAAGATAGGTGTGCATGTGTGCGAGGTGTTCAATGGCCTTCCAACTGGATTCAAAAAAATCAGTCAGTGCTTTGGCGTTTGGATTTTGATCCACCAAGAATGGCCAAATGGTTTTATTGCGAAATCCTTTTTCAAATAGGGGCGTGGGCGGAATTTTAAAATGGATTTGACAGTTTTCTTTTACAAAAACCAAGTAAACTTTCTCAGTAAGCCGGGTTGTAAAAAAAATATTTTGAAAATTAAGTCCGCCATTTTCGGGATCATTAAGGATGAACAGATCTCCGATTTGAGGATTTAAATACTTTTTCATGATTTGAAAAACAACCAGTCGACTGGTTGTTGATTGCAAATGATCGGTATCCGCCGAGGCTATTAGTTTTCCCTCGTCAGTGATTAATGAAGCCGATTTGAACGGAGATAAAATGATTTTTAAAATTTGCTGTGTTTCGTGAAAATTCACGGCTGAGATCCTTTTGCTTGAAGCATAATTTCATGAGTCCACGAGAAGTTTGAAGCCGATAGCTTGGGGGTTTTTTTAAGATCCTTCGAAAAGAAACTTCCCAGATCACCAATGATTTGGGTCGGTCGTGATTGGAAACTCTGCAGGATCCAAGTCGTAACAGAAAAGCGGAGCCAATTTTTAATATCTAATTTTGAAAGCCGAATATCATCCAGAGTCTGTGCTTTCTGTAAAATCTGAAATTGATTATTTACTTTTTGTTGAATGCTTTCTGTGGCCAATTGCGGGAATAGGCTGGCAATAAGTTTATTGTCTTTCAATTCTTCCGAGAGCGCATCTAGGATCAGAGTTTTCACAGAGCGTCCTGCGACAATGGGGCCAGGTTCAAACTGAGGCGGGGCTTTGGATATAATCAGTTGGCCAATGGAATTCACGGTGAGTTCGCAGTACGGAGACATCGTAAATTCTTCGCACTTAGGGTGTGGATAATTGATTGTTCCCCAGGGACTCTGCCACTGATTTTCATCTTCAAGTGCGATGGAATTCCAATTTTCCAAATCAAAATAGTAGGCCTGCTCTAATTTGGATCTTTTTAAGTAGTTTTTAATGAAGCATTGTGAGCTGAAATACAAATCAATATTTTCAAATGTCTCAGAAAACTGATCCCCAATCCAAAAATGAATTTTGGTTTCGGGACCAAAAGCGTCTTTAATATCCGAAAGAATTTCTTCTTTAGTTCCTTCGCTTCCGGCATTGAGCAGAGTCTTTCGAACAGATTCAAAATCAAAAGGGTTGGGAATCGAAAAAAGTTTAAAGTTCTCTTTCTCGAAAAAACTTTTAATTGTATGAATTTGTTTTTGTGTAAAAAGAGTTTCTGGCAATTGGAAAACAACTTTATTGATTTCAGAATTTACTTTTTTCAGTCGTGCGAGATCTGCAGCCAGTGATTCTTCAGTTGCTGAAGGTTGAATTGGCAATATCAGAGCCGGCGCTGCCAAAGATTGTTGCTGGGTATTTGTCAGCGAATAAGAATTTTCAAATCCTTCGGGAACGACCTGAATGACACTGCCACCTAACCGAAATGATTTGAGTCGGTCCATATATCGTGTCACCACAAAGACTGATTTAACAGGCGTATCAGGCAAAGCTGCCGCCGCCTGAGCCATTAAACTTTTTAATGAGGTCTGCGGTAAGTAAACAGATTTTTCAAATGCAGGTTGAGAGTCTTTAACAGAGCTTTTTGGATTGAGTAAATCAAACGCGCAAGTGGTCGCATAGGATTCGCCTAGATACAGGGCAATTGCAGTATGGGTCATAAGTGGTGAGAACTCGTACTTTCTTTTGTTGTACCAGGTATGATAGAAAGACTGAGATGAAGGGTCAATCATGAAAGTATCTGCAGAGATTTTAAATTTAGTTCCCTACAAGCCCGGCAAGCCTATTGCTGAAACTCAAAGGGAATTTGGGTTAAAAGAAGTTCACAAATTGGCAAGCAATGAGAATCCGCTTGGACCTAGTCCTAAGGCTATTGCGGCCATTCAAGCATCGCTGCAGCAGCAGCATCGTTACCCCGATCCGTCCTGTTATGATTTGATTCAAAAGATTTCAAGTAAATGGAATGTACCGGCGTCTCAAGTGGGAATTGGTAATGGATCAAATGAAATTATTGATCTTTTGATCCGTATTTTTTGTGAACCCGGTGATTCGATACTGACCTCGCAGGCCGCTTTTGTCGCATATCAGGTTTGCGCGCAAGCTGCGCGAGTTAAAGTGCGAATGACTCCACTTCGAGATGATTTGACTATTGATTTGAAAGCCATTGCGGATGATTTTTTTCGTAATCCAACGGCAAAAACGCGGTTGATTTTTATTCCTAATCCTAATAATCCGACGGGGACTATTGTTGGGGGAGCCGAGCTATCCGAATTTTTAGTTCGATTAGGAAATCGTGATGATGTGCTTTTGATTTTTGATGAGGCCTACACAGAATATGTGCGGGATTCTCATTTTAAAGAAGCGGCAAAGTTTTATAAAGAGTATTCGAATGTTATTGTCCTAAAAACATTTTCAAAGGTTTATGGTTTAGCAGGATTTCGATTGGGTGCTATGCTTTGTCCAGAGTATGTTTTAGAGCTCTATAACCGGGTTAGAAATCCATTTAATGTGAATGATTTGGCTCAAGTTGCCGGAGTGGCGGCTTTGGATGATGAGGACTATCTGAAGCAATCTCAGAAAGCAGTTTGGGATGGGTTGGATTACTTCTATAAAGAATTATCTCGATTGAATTTGAAATTTTGGCCATCAGAAGCCAATTTCGTTTTGTTCGATACAAAACGAAATGCACAGGAGGCATTTCAGAATTTGCTTAAAAAAGGTATTATTTTGCGACCTGTTCAGAACTATGGCCTACAAACTCAGCTGCGTATGACTGTTGGTCATGCAGACGAGAATAAAAAAGCTATCGCAGCTATCGAAAAGATGCTGACCGAAGTTCCGGAAGTCGGGTAAAGAACAGTCATGGGATTTGTAATCACGATCGACGGACCTGCAGCATCTGGAAAATCATCAGTCAGCCGAGAGCTTGCTCGCAGCTTGAATATTCCATGGGTATCGACGGGTGCTTTTTATCGTGGTTTAGCCTATGCGGCGATCCGTAAGGATATCGCTCTCACGGATCGAGAAAGACTTTCTGAATTAGCAATGTCCAATGATTGGAAGGTTGAAATGACTCCTGAGAAAACCAAAGTTTGGTTTGAATCAGAAGATGTCACAGATAAAATTGGCCAAGAAAATGTTGGCAATGCAGCCAGCACCATCAGTCATTATCCTGAAATTCGCCAATCCTTATTGGATCATCAACGCAGCTGCGCATTAGGCGTCAAGGGTCTGGTTGCCGAGGGCCGGGATTGCGGCACTGTGGTTTTTCCACAAGCTGAAGTAAAAGTGTACATCACGGCCTCGTCTGAACATCGCGCCAGCCGGCGGGCTCAAGAGCTGGGAACTGATCAAAAAGAAATGGCACAGTTGCAACAGGTTCGAGATAAGCAAGATTCAACTCGAAAAGTGGCCCCTTTGCAGGTTCCTGAGGGTGCCCTTGTTTTGGACACCACAGAGATGACATTTTCTGAAGTCTTTGACCGGGTTCTTGAATTTGTCGATGGCAAACTTAAAAATTAACCTTCGTCCAGCCCCTCTGAGAATTTCTGATTTTCCCCCTAAACTCTTAGATTGACCCGCTCCGCAAAAACCCCTAGAACTACCATTCAACCTTTGAGCTCCAAGAGGGCTCATAGCGTGGGAGGAAAAAAAGAAAGAGCATGAATAAAACGTTAAGCAAAAGCCAAAAAGAGAAACTATCGGTCCTAGCACTCCTGGATGCAGAAGATGCAAAGATCCCAGCAAATCCTGGTTTGAACAGTCAAGCTTCAGGTGGAGAGTTCGAAGAACTTTTCGCAGCAGCAACAAAAGAACAAGATTTCAGAGTTGGTGACGTTGTCGCCGGAACTGTTGTTGAAGTTCAATCAGACTATGTCTTGGTTGATATCAACTACAAATCTGAAGGTTTGATTCCAATCAATGAATTCCGTGTTGTTGACGGTGTTCGCCAAGTTAAAGCTGGCGATAAAGTTGAAGTATTGATTGACCGTATTGAAAACGAAAACGGCATGATTGCATTATCTAAGGATAAAGCAGACATGATGCGTGCGTGGTCTGATATTTCAAAAGCAGCCGAAAACGAAGAAGTCATCGAAGGACTTGTTATCGCGAAAGTTAAAGGCGGCTTAAGCGTTGATATCGGCGTAAAAGCATTTTTACCCGGCTCGCAAATTGATTTACGTCCAGTTCGTAATATGGATGTTTATCTTGGCAAAAAATATAAATTCAAAGTTATTAAGTTTAACAAAAAACGTGGAAACATCGTTTTATCTCGCCGAGCGCTTCTTGAAGAAGAGCGTGACAGCTTGAAGTCACAAACTGCTGAGACAATGAAAGAAGGCGCTACGGTTACTGGTCTTGTGAAAAATATCACAGACTACGGAGCATTCATTGATTTAGGTGGAATTGACGGATTACTTCACATTACAGACATGAGCTGGGGCCGCGTAAAGCATCCTTCAGAAGTCATCAATGTTGGTGATGAGATTCAAGTAAAAATCTTAAAGTACGACACTGAAAAAGAACGCGTGTCTTTAGGTCTTAAGCAATTGACTCCTGATCCTTGGGAAGCTGTTAAAAACAGTTACAAGATCGGTGCAAAAGTTAAAGGAAAAGTTGTTTCTTTAGCTGAGTACGGAGCATTTATTGAGTTGGGCGACGGAGTTGAAGGTTTAATCCACGTGTCAGAAATGTCATGGACTAAACGTGTAAAGCACGCCAACCAAGTTGTTCAAGTTGGTGACGAAGTCGAAGTTCAAGTTCTTGAAATCGACGGCGAAAATCGTCGTATCAGCTTAGGTATGAAACAGCTTCAGGCAAATCCTTGGGTTGAGATGAAAGAATCTTATTCTCCAGGAACAATCATTGAAGGCGAAGTGAAATCAGTGACTGATTTCGGTATCTTTGTTGGTATTGAAGAAGGTATTGATGGACTTGTTCACATTTCTGACTTCTCTTGGACAAAGCGTGTGAATCATCCATCAGAGATGTTCACTAAAGGACAAAAAGTTCGCGCGGTTGTATTGGGCGTTGATTCTGAAAATGAGCGTTTCTCTTTAGGTGTTAAACAACTTGAGAGCGATCCTTGGTCTCAGATTGAAAGCAAATATGGTATTGGCACTCAGCACGATGTGAAGGTGACAAAAACTACAGATTTCGGAGCTTTTGTTGAATTGGCTGCAGACATCGAAGGTTTGATCCATATTTCTGAATTGACGACGGATAAAGTTGCCACTGTAGAAGATTTCATTAAAGCTGGCGATTCAGTAAAAGCAGAAGTTATCACAATTGATAAAGATGCTCGAAAAATTGGTTTGTCTTCGAAGCTGGTTAAGCTTCGTGAGCAAAAAGGCGATGTTGAAGATTATGCTAAAAAAGCATCAGCAACATCAAAAACAAGTTTTGGTGATATGTTCGGTGATCAATTAAAGAATCTTAAAACAGACGGTACAAACTAGTACCAAGCACAATGTGATCATTGTGTAATTCCAAATCAGTCATTCTGCATAGCAGAATGACTGATTCAGAATGAAAAGGGAACCTAAAAGGGTTCCCTTTTTTTTTGCTTTCAACTGAGATGAGGTTTGAGATGAGCAAGTGGTCTTTCCGCAAAAAGTTTTTCGTGGGTTTGGTTTTATTTTTCGTCGGATTTGGAATTTATAAGTACTTTACTAATAAGAATGAGGAAACTGAGAGAGCATTTTCAAAAAATGAAATTTTACATTTGGAAATTCATGGGGTGATCATGAATGGAAAAAAGTTTTTGTCTAATTTGAAAAAATACAAAAAAGACAACTCCGTGAAAGCCATTGTTATTGATATCAATTCTCCGGGGGGGGCTGTTGGGCCATCACAAGAAATTTATTATGAAATTTTACGAGCTAAGCAGGAAACAAAAAAACCGATAATCTGTGTGTCGACGGGATTGATCGCAAGTGGCGGATATTACGCTTCGCTGGCATGTGATAAAATTGTTGTCACTCCGGGGGCGCTGATTGGCTCTATTGGTGTGATTATGGAATTTGCCAACTTGGAAGAGCTTTATGGCTGGGCTAAGATCAAACGTTACACCATCACCAGCGGAAAATTCAAAGACTCGGGGGCTGAGTATCGTTCGATGCGAGATGATGAGCGGCAGCTATTCCAAGATATGATTAATGAAGTGTATGAACAGTTTCGCTCGACGGTGGCGTCAGCGCGAAATCTCAGTGCATCTGAAGTGGCTGCGGTTGCTGATGGGCGTGTGATGACAGGGTCAGCCGCTGTACGCTTTAAGTTGGCCGATGCTGAAGGGACTTTTGAAGACGCTGTGCGAATGGCTGCTCAAGCGGCTCATTTGGGTGATGATTATCGTATTTTCAAGCCACGTCGAGATAAAATGGGTTTTTGGGATGTGCTTGATTTTGCGGATGAAGACGATGATGAGCTCAATACGCTACAACAGGTGAAAGAAATGTTCACTCAGAAATCAATAGCGGGAGAAGCGATTCACTCTTTATTGAAAGTAAAGTACTTGAATCAACCCCTGTTTTTAATGCCAGGGTATTGGGAATAGGTCTTGTGAAAAAGAAAACCTCTCAAACGAAAATGAATATTCAGTTGGACCATCATATTTGGCCCATGGAGCGAGATATTTTATTTCGTCCAGCGCGAATGAAGTATGTTCGCAAGCTGATCAAATCGAATGAGTGTGTATTTTGTCTTAGCGCTAAGGGGAAGATCAGTTTAAAAACATTATGTGTTTATCAAACAAAGCATTCGCAGATTGTTTTGAATAAGTATCCCTACAACAGTGGACATATTTTAGTTTTACCATTGAATCATGTGGGAAGTGTTTTTGAATTTTCAGACGAGGCTTATTTGGATTTGCAGAGAACGCTTCGACTGGCGATGCAAGCTGTAAATGATATTTATCAACCAGCTGGTTTTAATATTGGAATGAATCATGGAGCGACAGCAGGAGCGGGTATTCCAGATCATCTTCATTATCATATTGTTCCGAGGTGGCATGGAGATTTGAATTTTTTTCCACTTATTGCTGAGACAAAATTGGTTATTGAATCTATTGATATCAGTTACAAGAGATATCAAAAGTACTTTAAAAAAATAGCATCAACGCAAAAACAAAGAGGCAAGGTATGAATCAAGTTCAGATGGCGCCACTGACGCCAGTTGTGAAGAAATTGGTTGTTGCGATGGTCGCAATATGGTTGGTTGTTCAAATTTTTGCAGATAAAATTTTTGGAATGAACATCAGCACGTGGTTTATTTTGCATCCAGATCAGGTGATTGAAAATTTTTGGTTGTGGCAAATGGCAACGTATATTTTTTTTCATGCCCTGTCGCCATTTCATATTTTCTTTAATTTGATGATGTTGTGGTTTATCGGAGCAGATCTTGAGCGGCACTGGGGGGCGCGATTTTTTACAACGTACTTCTTTGTGACAGGGGTTGGGGCTGCAATTCTATACTGTTTTGCGGTGGCTATTTATGCGGCGATCACGGGTGCACAGGGGCCATTGGTCATTCCTGTTATGGGAGCTTCTGGGGCCTTATTTGGGTTAATGGTAGCCTATGGAATTATTTTTGCTGAACGGGTTGTTTATATTTTTGGGGTTCTGCCTTTAAAGGCTAAATATTTTGCCATGATTGCGGCAGCTATTGAGTTGTCATCCATGCTAACTACGGGATTTGCTGGGGGTGAAGTGGCTCATATGGCTCATCTGGGGGGAGCGCTCGTAGGATATCTATTTTTGCTTTTTCATGCTCGATGGAAAAAACAGCAAACCCGATCTAAATTGAAGAAGAAAACTTCGAAATTAAGGCTGGTTGTTGATAATGATAAAATGAGCTCAAAAGAAGATGGCCCAAAGTATTGGAATTAAGCTGGATTTTGATGGTAAAGTGAGATACAAATAAGCCCATTAATTAAACAATTCTCGAGGAGTGAACTATGTCTTTAAATAAAGCGCTTGAAGGTTTGAAATTTGATAAACGACTTTTGGAAATGAATGTGCGTTTAGGTTTAATTAAACCAGAAGATATTATCGCTAATGAAAAGACTTTGGTTGATCTCGAAGCGCAATCTGAAAAATTAGATATCGAAAAAGAAGACAGCGATCCTGTTTAATCATTCAGCTGGGCTGTTTGATTTTTGAGTTCGATCCATTCTTCACGAAGGATCTTTAAAGTTCCCTTATCATTGATCACATAGAGGTTTTTGATTCCGCGGTCTTTGTGGCCGTCGGACTCATAGTCTTGCACAAATTGGAATAAAAACTGATCCTGTAGACTGAAAATATTTGGCGTTGAGGTCGAAATTTTAACGTACTTGTATTTGTTCTTGAGATTTTTTTTATGTGCAAACCATGTTTGCTTATTAAATTTAGGATCTGAGAATTGGTCTGAGTAAAGTTGGATATACTTTTCTAAATCTTGTTTTTCCCAGAGATTCTTCCAGCTGTTGAGCCAATTCAATGCCGCTTGTTTTCGAGTGGCGTGTTCAGTGGCTTTGAGCCAATCAATCTGACTGTTAATAATGAGAAATGTTTTATTCAAAGTGATTGAAGATTCCAATTTTTTGAGTGCATCATTGCGAAGGACAACGCAGCCTCGGGAACCACGATTCAGGGCTACTTCATCAGGTATCGAATGAAGCCAAATTCCAGAACCCGTCTTATTTTCAAATTTATCAAAGACATTAGGATAATTTGTTGTGAAGGCCATGGAACCAAAAAGTTCAAAGGGAATATTGGGTGGAACTTTTTTTTCTTGAAGAAGATAGATTCCTTCAGGAGTTTTTTGGTCATCACGTTTTGTCTTATTTCCGTCATTTTTTCCAATATCAATATCAAATGCAGAATTCAAAGGATTGCTATGCAGGACATCATCATTTTGAATAATGTAAAGAAGGCGGCGGGTTTTGTCGGCTAAAAAAGCATTAGTTGCAATTGATGATTCATTAGATAGGAGCAAAACTTCTGAGGGTAAAAGAGTTTCTGATGTTGAATCTTCAGCCAAAGTTTGAGGTGTCGCAAATAAAAGCAAGGCTAAGAACAAGATCATGGCAGGAGTAAGGGTTTTGAATTGTTTTAAAGTCATTACAAGTTCTTATCGTCAGTTGAAATTCGAATATAAAGTTAAACCAATCATGATTTTTTGCATAGCCAATTATACTGACTTCGCAGTGTTTCAATTTCAGAGTGTTTCAAAGTGAGACACTGCGAAAATTGATTTTTATATTTGCACTATCAATCTTAAGAGGAGGCCAACTTAAGCCGAATGGTTATTTATGCACTTTGCATTAAAACAGGTTTAGAGGCCCTTATGAACGCATTGATTAAGAAAATTGCTATTACATTATTGGTTGTGTCCAATTTGGCGTGTCTGTTTTTAGGGAGCTATTGGGTCTTTATTTCGACATTGGGGCATACGCCACAAGCAATGACCGAACAAGACTTGAGATTGCCAGCAAGCATTCAAGAAAAGTTTGCCGGTGCTCCGATGATCTATACCATGGATAAATTTATTGTGAATTTATCCGGAATGCCGAAGCGAACAATTCGTCTTCAGGTTAATTTGGATATGATTGGAGCGGAATCATTTCAGGAAATTATGGATTTAGAAAATCGCGCAAAAGCCCGTGACCGAATTGTTCGTGTTCTGAATGAAAAAACATTTGATGATCTCGAGTCCATTCAGGGAAAGTTATTCTTGAAAGACCGAATTGTTGAAGAAGTGAATAAAATGCTCGACAAAGGTTTGGTCAAAGACGTCTATTTTACCGATTTTGTAATGAATTGAATTACTTCTTTTTTTTCATCTGCATGACGACATAACCGATCAACGCTAAAATTAAAATAGAGAGTCCCATGAAAATTGGATTCTTTAAGAATCCTTTTCGAGATTTTCCAGATGTTTCTTCTGTGGCTAATAAATCAGCCGGCATCGCTTGGCCAATTCCTGATCCCAGGGTTTCGCCTGATCCACGAAGTGGGCCTAAATCTGGGCGAGATAAAAGATCCTTACTGGCAATAACCCGCAAAGATTTTACAGTGTTATTAAAATTAGTGCTGTGCTTTGAGTAATACTTATTATGGGCGCTGAAGGTCACAAGGATCGCAATTTGATCTTTGATTGTGGCTAAATACCGCGTGTAGTAGTTCTGCACTTCGCTATTGGTGTGGAGAGCATCGAGCCAGGGCTGATCATTGATTCGTGTTTGAACAGATTTATAAACAACCCCTGATGTAAGCCTTTGACCAGCGCGATTGGTGGTTGTGATCGGATTATTCATATGATTTTGATAAAGAGCAAATGTATCCGTCGGACCTTTTTCTTTTGCAGTTAGAATGATGACGGCTTCTTTAGATTCTTGTGGTCCCTCAGCGCGACAGACCCATTCGGTTTGTTCGAGTTGGCATTTCCAGTTGTCGAGCATTTCAAAAGAGATGTAAGCATTTTTAAATGTTCGGCCCCAGCTGAGAGTCGGGATGGTAAAAATGAAAAGTAAAATGAATTGAGTTCGCTTCATGGTGATGGCCCTCGCTTTGATGCTACAAAATTGCGTCAATCTAACTAGTATTATATACATATCTTTGTTAGGCTAGAAAGCGTTAATAAGGGGGATTCATGTTGAATTTGTCGCAACTCCAGACTTTTGTCACGGTCGTCGCTGAAGGCAGTATGACCGCAGCAGCAGACAAATTATATCTGACACAACCAGCGGTCAGCCAACAAATGAAAAATTTAGAAGACGAGCTTGGTGTCGAGCTGATCGTGCGGGGTTCGAAGCAAATTAAAATGACGGCACAAGGCGAAGTTTTATATGATCATGCAAAAAGAATTCTGAGTTTAGTTCAGCAAACAGAAATTTCAATTAAATCAGTTGGTGCACAGCTTCGAGGAGAATTGCGAATCGGTACACTCAATTCAATTGGTCTGCATCTGATGAGTCCTGTGGTGAGCCGTCTTTTGAAATACAATCCAGATTTTAAAATCAAGGTGGATTATTCCACTGGTGAAGCACTGTTGCAGAATTATAAAAAGGGTGAATTGGATATTTTAGTTCTTCCAGAAATTGAGAAGCACTTTAAAACAACACTTTCTGATTCAAAAGCTCAAGTGCTTTTTCAGGAGGAAATGTGGCTTGTGGGTTCTGGAAAAGATGAGTTCTATCCTCCACAACTTAATTTGGAAGAAATTAAAAAAATTCCCTATGTTCATTTCTCAAATGAGTTTCCAGAATTTGATCAGTTACTTAAGAGTAAGGTTGGGACGTTGCAATCAGTTTTTGAATCCTCAAATGTCGGCACTTTAAAGCGTGTCATCGAGGCCGGATTGGGCATTGGATTTTTACCGTCACATTCAATTCGTAAGCAAGTGCGTGGGGGACGGTTAAATCATATTCGCATTTTGGATTTCGATTACAAAATGGATTTTATATATTACTTTAAATCAGCGGGACCAATTGCAGAAGCTGCACAAATTTTGTTTCAAGCTATTTCTGGTGATCAAGAAAAAGGTTAAGCTTAAACTTCTGCTTCAGAACAAAACACTTTCAGGCCAACCCATTCTCGAAGCGATAATGCGAACAATTTCGCTAGCGGTTTCTTCTAAAGCGCGCTCGGTCACATTAAAGACTGGCCAGCGTCGATTTTGTTTAAATAAGTTTTCAGCATACTCGATTTCTTTTAGAATTTGTTGGGCGGAAGCATACTCGCTTCCGGTATCTTGACCAAATTTTTCAAGTCTGTTTTTACGAATGCGTTGAAGTGAATCGATATCAATAATAAGTCCAACAATTTTTCGTTGATCAATTTTAAAAAGTTGCTCAGGAAGCGGAGATTCCATCACCAGTGGAATGTTGGCCACCTTCCAGCCTTTGTGACTGAGAAAAATCGATAGTGGGGTTTTGCTGGTACGACTGATACCGACCAAAACAATATCGGCTTTATCAAGCTCGTTATAAGTTTTCCCATCATCATGTCGAACGGTGTACTCGATGGCTTCAATGCGTTTAAAGTACATATCATCAGTTTGTCTAAGCGCTCCCACTTGGCTGGATGAGGGCACACCAAAAAAATGATCTAGTGTGTTGATCAAAGGGCCTAAGAAATCCAGAGCAGGAATGGAGCGTTCAATACAAATTTCTGCAGTTTTTTTTCTGAGCATAGGGCTGGCAAAAGTGTAAGCAACCATGCCTCGTTTATTAAAACAATCATCAATGACCGCGCGAACTTGATCTTCGGTTCGAATGTTTTTGCAGCGAACAATGTTAATATCTTTTTCAGCATACTGAACCAACGCCGCTCGAATCATCGTTACAGCGGTTTCACCGGTGCTGTCCGAAAGAAGAAAAATCGAGTAGGTTGGATTTTCGGTCGTCATTCAAAAGAAATTTTCATCAAAGTTTTTTGCAAAATTTCAAGTCGTACTTTAATCCACGGTTCAGCCATTTCTGTGGCAACTAATACGGAAAATTGGGGACTGATAGCGATGATGAAAGCATTCATTTTTTGTCGAGAATTGAGAAATTCAAAGTTCATTTTCTTTAAGATACTTGTTGCTGGTGTTTTCACAACTGCAAAAAGCGAAGTTTGAGGTAAATTAAGAGTGATCGCTTTTTGATCCAGACGGATGGGCTGACCAAAAGCAAAAGCCTGGGTGGGGGCATAGTTTTTATTCTGTTTCTCGAGTAAAAAGCCAATTTCAAAAAATGGACAAAGCTGCGAAAAAACATTGGTTCTATTGGTACTTGTAACAGAACTGTGAATATAACTTAAATTTTCAAGTTGAGTGTTGTCAGCATTGAGTTCGAAGCTTTGCTGACTTTCAATAAGGGTCAAATCCTGAGTGTTGGTTTCAAATATTTTTTCTAATTGATCGTTCCATTTTTTTATCATGGATTAAGAGTACTCGATTTACATTTAATCGATGAACGAGATTCGATTTAAACTGGTCGAAAGTTGGGCCGTAATATGATCAATCTGATCTTTGGGGAATCCAAAAAATCGTAACGAGTGAATTTTCAAAGTGGCGCAGGTTTCAACGACCTCGTTAACAGCTTGTTTGGAATCTTCAGGAACAAGCAAGATCCACTTATTCAAAAGATGGCCTTCAGTTCCAATCAAGAGGCTTTTTTGAGACGTCAGAAAATTTTGTTTCTGAATCTGGGTTTCGGCTAATATGGTTTCAAGAGCTGTCGAGGTTGTTGTTTTTTGAAATAAAAGTGAATGAGAAAGCAAAAAACCAGTTCGAAAATCAATGTCTTGCCACCATTTATTTTGAGTTGAGGGGAGCACCCAGAGATCTGATCCCGCATCAAAAGCGGTGCTTGCAGTCAGCTTGGATTCAGCGTTCATTCCGAACAACCTGATCCAAAATACCATTAACAAACGATGGTGATTCTTGAGATCCAAAAACTTTAGCCACTTCAATGGCTTCATTGATTGCAATTTTTGGTTCAATCATTTCCTGAGCATGGAAAATTTCAAAGACAGCAATTCTCATCATATTTCGATCAACCCCGCCCATGCGCTCCATTTTCCAGTGACGGCTGGCGGCTTGGATTTTTGCATCGATTGCGGGTTTATGACTTAAGACGCCTTTGATGATTTCGTCGGCGTAACGGATGACAATGGGTTCTGCTTTTGATCCATGTATTGAAAATAAATCTTCATAAGAAATTTGCGGTGCATATTCAGTTTGAAACAAGATCTGGAGGGCGATTTCGCGGGACTGTCTTCTCATCTTCGGCTTCGACTTTCGTAAGATTATTCTGAGACGCCAAAGTAAAATTGTGTTGCGCCACAGGTGTTAAACTCAATTGGGGACTTGAAGGATCTATTATATCAATCAGTTCGTCACCTTCAAGTTTTTCAACGAATTCTTGAACATCTTTGAAAGTTCTATACACGCTTGCAAAGCGAACATAAGCCACATCGTCTAAAGTTTTTAATTCAGCCATGACTCGACGACCTATGACTTTGGACGATACTTCACTTTCTCCGCGGGTCATCAGCCAGGCTGAAATACGCTCTACTGCAGACTCTAGCTGGGCTAGACTGACGGGCCGTTTTTGACACGAGGCCTGCATTCCTCGTAGAAGTTTTTCTTTATTGTAAGGTTCACGTCGCCCATCCTTTTTAATGATAAAGGGATAGCTGAGCATCACCGTTTCAATGGTGGAGTATCGTGATTTGCACGAAAGACATTCGCGACGACGGCGAATACCCGTGTCTTTTTGGACTCGGGTATCTAAAACTTTGTCCTCGGAGTGTCCGCAGAAGGGGCATTTCATACTCTTACCGTAGGAGAGGCCTTGGTCAGGGTCAATCATGCTCTCATTGCAAAAAGAGAAACTTGTGCGTAGCATAAATAAGTAAGGAGATCAGATGAAAACAATCATGTATTTAATCACGATCCTGACTCTAGTGAGTTTTCAAAACTCTTATGCTGCACCGAAAGTGGGCAAAAGAGCTGCTGCCCGATATTTTCAAGGTGAAGTTGCCAGCAATGAATCTGATGTGGCTAATCAAAAAGTAGCATCAAGCATTGAGCCCCTGTCACCTGAGGATCATTTTTTGACATTTGGATTTAGCAATTATGTGTCTTCAGACTCCTACAAGTGGGGGCAGAACGGCAAAGAGGAAAATGTTGGCAAGTGGGGATTGGATATGATGTATCGAATTGGCCAGTACAACAATCTCATCGACCAAGGAATTCGAGTCAGTTACAACGAGTTTGAAGCCGTTTCTAAGAAAGCTTCGAAATTAAGTTTTATGTACGCGATAACCTTGCCAGATGCGGGTTCTCAGTTCCCATTGTATTTTGGCATGGCTGCCGGTCCCGGAGTTTTTATGACTCAATTAGAAGATGAATCGTCATTATCACTCGATTATCAATTGTACTTAGGACTTCGCTTATTCAATGTGTTTGAGAAAACTGGATTTTACGTAGAGGGTGGTTTGAAGAATCACTTGCAGTTAACCAGTGACGGTCAGTTAAACGGCACTTACGTATCTGCTGGCGCAGTGTTTACCTTTTAAATGGCAGACTTACTTCATTTTCATTTAGTTGAAGCTGTTTCACTTGCTATCGATGAAATCTTTTTGGATGGAAAATACGCCGATAAAGTGATTGAGAGATTATTTAAGAAAAATCGTAAATGGGGCTCGCGCGATCGCAAATTTGTGGCTGAAGCCATTTACGAAATTGTTCGTCATAAACGGCGATTGGAATTCATAGCCGATTCAGATCGATCTATGGATTTAGTGGCTGCTTTTTTTGTGCAAACTCGTGGCGAGCTTCCAGATTGGGAAGAGTTTGATCATATTAATGTCAACGAGTACAAAAAACGAAATTCTGCTGAAAAACCTCTTGAGGTCGCTAATTCATTTCCAGATTGGATGCATCAGTTAGGTTCGGAAGAGTTTGGAGATCAGTGGCCCAAATTAATGAATGCCTTGAATCGTCCTGCCGAAGTTTTTTTGCGTGTGAATACATTGAAAGCCTCGCCAGAGACTGTCATCAAGGAACTGGCAGCCGATCAAGTTGAAGCCGAGCCCATTGTGTCCAAAGATTTTGAATTTCCTGTTGGGCTTAAATTAAAACAACGAAAGAATGTTTTTATCACGCAAGCTTTTCGAAAAGGATATTTTGAAATGCAGGATGCGGCCTCTCAACAAGTTGCTGAGCTTTTGCAGGTGCAACCAGGACAACGAGTGGTCGATGCCTGTGCTGGAGCTGGTGGTAAGTCACTTCACTTGGCCGCCTTGATGAAAAACAAAGGCAAAATAATTTCGATGGATATTCACGAATGGAAATTGAAAGAATTGAAAACCAGGGCTGCTCGCGATGGTGTGGATATCATTGAAACAAAAGTGATTGAAGGTTCAAAAACGATCAAACGACTTGAAGGTGGATTTGATCGCGTTCTATTGGATGTTCCGTGTTCGGGGATGGGTGTGCTTCGTCGCAATCCAGATACCAAATGGAAACTGACTTTAGCTGAAATTGAACGTCTTCAGCAGTTGCAGCGCGAGATTATTTCAGATTATTCAAAATTGGCAAAACCCAATGCGGTGATGGTTTATGCCACCTGCAGTATTTTACATCGTGAAAATGAAGACCAAGTAAAATGGTTTTTAACCACTGATGAAGGTCAGAAATGGACCCTGGATAAAGAAATTCGCATCTGGCCACACACTCACGGCTTCGACGGATTCTTTGGCGCGCGGCTCATTAAGAAAACCTAGAAGAAAATTTTAAGTCCACCCTTAGTGCCAGTTCGTTTCAATGAGGAATTGACTCCATTGAGTTCAGAGCTTTGGCGTTCTTCGTACCAGTCACCAAAAATTCGTACTGGACCGAAATCAATAAAAACTCCGGCATTGAGCTCATCGCCTTTAGTATCACCATAGAAAGTTTCAGAGACGGGCATATATATGCGGTAGTGTCCTTGAACACCAAAATACTTTGTCATGTACAGTTGCAGTGTGACGGCTGGAAAGTTTTGATTCAGACGATAGGCACCATTGCTATCCGTGCGCGTGCGAAGACCATAGTGCAATGTCAGGTGTGTACCCTGAAGTGAATTACCAAAAATGCGAACATTGAGCATGCCTGTGACATCATTGAAGCTTTCTTCAATATTATTCTGATACTGTCCAGTGATACCAATCAGGGTGGCATAGGCGTCAAAAGATCCATCCATGGATTTTTTGGCGGTTTTCAATGTGCCTGAATCCAAAGTGTATTGAATATAAGATCCAGACAATGCAAATTCATACGGCGATGGTGAATTGATCGATAGCCACAAATCCATCAGGGCTCGGCGATCTTTATTTTCCATCCACTCCTTTAAAGTGAAACGTTTGATCGCGCGCTGTTCAGCGCGTTTTTGCATGCTATAGGCGGCATTGTTTTCTTGGGCCGTGGCATGCAGTGCAAGTAAAACTATAAGGAATAAGAACATTAGCTTTTTCATGCTTTCAGTTTATCATGCACAAAAATACTCTCGCAAAAATGCAAGTCTAAGTCTCAGAATAAGAAAGAGTGTGACTTTAAAAGTTCACTACTTTGTCGAGGGTTTGTACACTATGGATCATTCTTGGAAGAGGTCCGTTTCTTACGAGTGCTCTTAATAATGCCATGGGAATTTTTTAAAATTCTTTGGTCTTTTTTCAACAAATGAATTTCGCCCCTCGGTGGCTTCTTCTGTCCCGTAGGCCAAGCGGGTGGCTTCCCCAGCAAAGAGCTGTTGGCCAACTAAACCATCGTCGATCATATTGAAGCCATACTTCAGCATGCGCATGGCTGTGGGTGATTTTTGATTCATTTCTTTGGCCCACTCAAGAGCCACTTTTTCTAGATCTTGATGAGGGACAACTTCATTGACCATTCCCATTTGAAATGCTGTTTCTGCATTATAATTTCGACCCAAGAAAAATATCTCTCTCGCTTTTTTTTGTCCAACCTGTCGAGCCAAATAAGCAGACCCATATCCCGAGTCAAAACTCGCCACATCAGGATCCGTTTGTTTAAAAAGAGCATGTTCCTTGGAAGCCAGTGTCAGGTCACAAACAACATGCAATGAGTGACCACCGCCAACGGCCCAACCAGGAACAACGGCCATCACAATCTTAGGCATAAAGCGAATTTGACGTTGAACTTCCAGAATATGCAAACGGCCAAGCTTGGCTAAATCGACTTTATTTTGTTCGCTAAGTCCTGTTCCATTGCTGTCATGTCCTTCGTACTTGTAGCCATCTTTTCCGCGAATGCGTTGATCGCCACCTGAACAAAATGACCAACCGCCATCTTTTGATGAGGGACCATTTCCTGTTAATATAACGACTCCGACATCTGCAGAAATGCGTGCGTGCTCAAGTGCGGTAGATAACTCATCGACAGTTTTTGGACGAAAAGCATTGCGAACTTCTGGGCGATTGAAGGCAATGCGGACAGTGCCTTGGTCATTGGCGCGGTGATAGGTAATATCTGTGAAATCGAAACCATTTACTTCGGTCCATTGAGTTGCATCAAAAATATCAGAAACTTTTTTATTCATATAACAGGTGTAGCATTGACCATCCGCTATGTCCAAGCCAAGATAAGTAGATCATCACTAAGGAGCTCTGAAATGATTCATGATCTCAGTCCGTTTATTTTCAAATTTCCAGAAACCAGTTTATGGGGCGATCAGTTTGGAATTCGGTGGTACGGATTTTCATACATGTTGGGATTTCTTTGTGCATATAAAATAATCTTGTGGCTTGCGGAGCGTCAACGGGCTGGATTGAATCGCATCATGGTGGGTGATTTTATTACTTACGCAGCCATTGGAACTTTGGTGGGTGGTCGACTGGGATATTGTTTATTTTATGATACCAGTTTGTTTTTTAGTTTTAGACCGACCATTCCGTTTTGGGGAGTTCTTGCCGTGAACGAAGGTGGGATGGCCAGTCATGGTGGGATTATTGGAATCATCATTGCGTGTATCTTGTATGCAAAAAAGCAGGGCTTGAACTATGCTTATCTTTTGGATTTAGCAGCTGTGACAGGTCCTATCGGAGCATTTTTTGGGCGCATAGCAAATTTTATTAATGGTGAGTTGGTGGGGCGTCCAGCGGATCCTTCATTTCCATTAGCTGTAAAATTTCCGAATGATATTTTAAATTGGCCGAATCTTGAATTTGAGCGATTGAGCACGTTGACTCCAGTTGTTGAAAAAATTGGTGTCGAGGCCTCCAAATGGAGTGAGCTGCTGGCAAATTACCGAACAGATATCAGTGCGCGTGATCAAGTTTTTTCAATTCTTTATCGCATCACCCATGAAATTCAAAATGGTAATTCTGCAGCGAAGGAAGCCATAGGAATGGTTTTAGATCCTCGCCATCCATCGCAACTGTATGCAGCTGGAAGTGAAGGATTAATTACATTTTTAGTTTTATTTTTCTTGATGAGAAAGTCACATCGACCAGGTTTTATTGCAGGCTGGTTTATTATTATATATGCCGTTATGCGAATTACAAATGAGCAGTTTCGAATGCCAGATGCCCATATTGGATTTCAGTTATTTGGATTAACGCGTGGTCAGTGGCTTAGTATTGGGATGTTGATCGTTGGAATTGGATGTTTATTTTATTGGACGCGCACCCAATCACAAATTGTTTTTGGATGGAAGCGTGAAGAAAGCGTCAAAGTGGGGCGACGCTAAACTAAAGCGACAAAATATCTTGTTTTGTCGCTGTTTTTTCTTCTCCGGTTTTAAAATTTTTAATTTTGTATTCAATGGATCCATCATTTTGATCAAAAAGTAAAATAGCATAAACATTTTCGGCATCATTTGTCAGTTTGCTTATTTTTTCTAATTTCTTTTTCAAATTTCCAGTGTGAAAACTGATGCATTTTTTATTCTTTGCTGTTAGCGCACTGGCCAATTGCAGAGCTTCTAATTCGGCATTTGGTCCAATAGCGGCAAAGCCAAAAAGAATGTCTTCAGTAGAGGCGGGTAGTGATTTCTCACAAAGATCAGCCAAGCGATCCACTCCGGCAGCCCAGCCAACTCCGGCTGTTTTTGGTCCACCGAGCATTTCCACCAAGCCATCATAACGCCCACCTGAAAGGATAGCTCCTTGAGCGCCCAATTCGGTGGTGGTGAATTCAAAAACTGTATGACAGTAATAGTCCAAACCACGAACTAATTTGGGATTCAACTTAAATGGAATATTCAAATGTTTTAGACCAGCAATAACTTTAGTGAAAAAATCTTTTGATTTCTCATTCAAGAAATTTTCCATCAGTGGAGCGTCAGCAAGCAGTTTCCGATCACCTTCGTCCTTAGAATCCAGAATGCGCATTGGATTTTTTTCCAATCGAACTTGGGAATCTGGTGAAAGTTGAAATTTTAAAGGAGTCAAAAAATCAATCAGTGCTTTGCGGTAATCAGCACGAGATTCAGTATCGCCTAATGTATTGATTTCCAAAATACAACGTTCAGAAAGATTTAATTTTTTAATGATAGTCCATGCTAAATCTAAACACTCAATATCCGCGAGCGGAGTTTCAAGTCCCAACATTTCAACCCCAAACTGATAGAATTGGCGGTAGCGACCTTTTTGAGGACGCTCATAGCGAAACATGGGGCCATAGTAATAAAGCTTCAGCGGAAGATGCTGTGCTAAACCTTCGCTGACAAATGAACGAACAACACCTGCGGTTCCTTCGGGGCGAAGTGTGATAGAGTCTCCCCCTCGGTCAGTGAATGTGTAGGTTTCTTTACTGACAGCATCAGAGGTCTCTCCGAGTGAGCGGTGAAAAACATCTGAAAATTCAAAGATGGGGGTTTCTATTTCATTAAAGCCATAATTTCGGGCTGTTTTGTAAGCAATTTCATCAATTTGACGAAATACTTTTTTTAATGCTGGTAATAAATCCCGTGTGCCGCGGACGCTTTGATATTTACTCATAGATGCGTTTGAGCATATCCTAGTCGGTATGAATATGAAATGGATTTTTGTCGCGCTCTTGGTTTTTTCTGCAGCCATTGGTGGTGGTGTTTATATCTTGTCGAAGTCGGGGCATGGCGCGGGGATCGAAGTCGATTGGCGTTTGCTGGGACAAATGGATTATCTTGCTAATAAGCCGACAACAGAACTGCAAATGATTGATGGAAAAAATGTGAAGATTCCTGGTTTTATAGTTCCACTTGAAGATAGCCAGCGACTGGTCACTGAATTTTTATTAGTTCCTAATCCACAAGCGTGTATTCATGTGCCCCCTCCACCACCCAATCAAATGGTCTATGTTAAAATGAAAAAAGGTGTAGATGCTGTTGTTGGGGCGCCCGTGTGGGTTTATGGTGAGTTTCGAATTTCAACAACAAGATCGCAGTACGGAGAGGTCTCTTTCGAGATATCTGGTGATGCGATTGAGGCCTATCAATAATTAAAATTTAAAGGAGAATTTATATGCGTTTATTCAGTCTTATGGCGGTCGTGTTAGGATTTGTTTTTCAAGCTTCGGCACAACATCATGGAAAATCTCATGTGCATGGTGCCGGGAAAATGTCTATTGCTTTTGAAGGGCTTGCGGGAAAAGTGACTCTGGAATCTCCCAGTGAAAGTATTTTTGGTTTTGAACATGTCGCAAAGAAAGAATCCGATAAAAAAAAGCAAACTGCAGCATTAGAGAAACTTGAAAAATCCATTTCTGAAATGGTTGTATTTGATCCCAAGCTCGAATGTATCTTCAAAAAAGAATCCATCCAGGTTAATACCGAAGGAAAGCACTCAGATGTGGATGCCAGTTTTGCAGTGGCGTGTAAAGTTGATCCCGTGGGATCAACTATTACATTTAATATTCAAAAAGTTTTTGGTAAACTAACAGATGTGGATGTTCAAATTTTATTTGGAGATATCCAAAAATCTGTTGAAGCAACTAAAAATGGCATTGCTGTTGAATTGAAAAAATAATGGAACATGCGCTTGCGATTAAAGATCTCAAATTTTCGTATGGCTCAAATAAAATTTTGAATATTCCAGATTTCCAAATGAGTCGGGGAGAAAATGTTTTTCTTTTTGGATCCAGCGGTTCTGGAAAGTCCACTCTGCTTGAATTGATTGCCGGAATATTAAAGACCCAATCCGGAGAATTAAACGTTCTCGGAGAGAAGCTTCACGAAAAAAACGCTGTTCAATTGGATCATTTTCGGGCTCAAAATGTGGGATACATTTTTCAAAGTTTTAATTTGATTCCCTACTTGTCTGTTATAGAAAATATCAAGCTTCCGTTGATGTTTTTGAAGCATGTGGACACGGCGCAAACAGAAAAACTATTAAATCATCTGGTGGATAGTCTTGAGTTGAAAAAATATATTCATCGTCGTGTGACGGATTTATCAGTCGGTCAGCAACAGCGGGTTGCCGTAGCTCGGGCGCTTTTGAAGCGGCCAAAATTAATTTTGGCTGATGAGCCCACCTCGGCTTTGGATTACAATCATCGTGAAAAATTCTTGCAACTGCTATTTCAAGTTTGTGAAGAGATTGAAACCTCGGTGTTATTTGTCAGTCATGATCGAACCATAGAAAAATTATTTCATCGTTCGGTGGGGTTGGATTCTATCAATACGATTCAACACACCCCTGAGGTGATTTTATGAGTTGGATTCATTTGGCTTGGAAATCATTGAAAAATCGTAAGTTGGCCACAATTTTAACAATTTTTGCGATGATGTTGAGTTTGGTATTGCTGATGTCTGTAGAGCGTATTCGCCGGGCTGCTGAGGCGGGATTCACACAGAGTGTTTCAGGCGTTGACCTAATTGTTGGAGCACGAAGTGGATCGTTGCAAATAGTTTTGTATACGATTTTTAATTTGGGACAGGCGACGAATAATGTATCCATTGAAAGTTACAATGAAATTAAATCGCGTCCCGATGTCGAGTGGACCATTCCTTACAGTTTGGGCGATGGTCATAAGGGTTTTCGTGTGATTGCAACAAATTCTGATTTTTTTAAATACTATCAGTTTCGAAGCAAAGAGCGAATAACCTTTCAAGCCGGAGGCCCTTGGAATGGAATGTTCGATGTGGTGCTTGGAGCTGACGTGGCGGAACGCCTGGGGTACCAAATGGGCTCAGAGATTGTCGTTTCTCATGGGTCAACAACCGGCCAGGGAATCCAAGAACACGATGATAAAAAATTTCGAGTGGCGGGGATTTTAAAGGCCACTGGTACTCAATTAGATCGCGCTTTATATATCTCGTTAGAAGGGATGGAGGCCATTCATTTAGATTGGCAAACAGGAAGCGCGCCAACACCTGATAAGCAATTATCCATTAATCAAATCACAGCAGAAATGGTGCAACCCAAAAATATCACTTCATTTTTTTTAAGAACTAAGAACCGGATTCAAACTCTCAAATTGCAGCGTGATATTAACGAATTTCGCAGCGAACCTTTGTTGGCTGTTATTCCAGGAGTTGTGCTGTCTGAACTTTGGCAAAGTCTTTCTACAGTTGAAAAAGTTCTTAAAGCGATTTCATTTCTAGTGATGGTGGTGGGGTTGATGTCCATGTTGATCGCTTTGATGACATCATTGAATGAGCGGCGACGAGAAATGGCCATTCTTCGTGTTTTAGGAGCCTCGTTAAAACATATTGTCGGACTTATTGTTTTGGAAACATTTGTATTAGCAAGTGTGGCCATTTTTGCTGCCAGCTTGATAAAACTGACGCTGGAATGGATGTTGGGGCCTTGGTTGCAAGTGAAGTATGGTTTGTATTTGCAACAACCTTCATTTTCAATAGTGGAGGTCAGTTATATTTTACTGATGTTGGTCTTGGCATTACTGATGAGTTTAATTCCAGCTTTGGGGGCCATGAAATCAGCTTTAAAAGATGGTTTGAGCGTGAGAACGTAATGATGGCAGAGCAGCGAAATTACATTACTCCAGCGGGATTTGAAAAACTTCGAAGCGAATACACCACGCTTTTAAATGGTGAACGCCCACAGGTGGTGGCTACGGTCGCTTGGGCAGCAAGCAATGGTGATCGCTCGGAAAATGCGGATTATATTTATGGAAAACGTCGTTTGCGTGAAATAGATAAGCGACTTCATTTCTTACAAAAGAAAATGGAATCCGCTGAAGTCATTGATCCAGCAACTCTGAAATCGGACAAAGTCATATTTGGCGCAACTGTGACACTCGAAAATGAAGATGGTGAAAGCATCGTGTATCAAATTGTTGGTGCCGATGAGTTTGATATTAAGCTTGGAAAAATTTCTTGGAATTCTCCGGTCGCAAAGGCCTTGCTTGGTAAAAAGTGCGATGATGAAGTTGTTATAAAGAAGCCTAATGGGGAAGAAACCGTCATTATTTTAGATATTCAGTTTAAATAGAGTAGTAAGAATCAGCGAGAAATAAAATTCACAGTTTGGGTTCGAACGTCAGAAGCCTTGATGCTGACCGCATCAACCATCAAGTGATGGGGAACAGAACCTTCCGTGTATCTGATCAGCTTCAGATTCTTAAAGTCTCGAGACGTAAATTCGATTGAGGTCGCTGAATCAATAATCATGTCTGCATCAGAAACAAATAGCAGCGTGGGAACCTTTAGTGGAACACTTGGAAGCTTCATCACAGATTGGCCCAGTTGAGTCACAGCCTCGGCCGCATCCAGTGGAAGTTCTTGCAGATAATTTTTTGGTTTAATGACGGCAACTTGGATGTCTGGAAAATGAGTTAAAAAATACAAATGTGAGGTTGAAATAACTGGAGTCAAAAAACGAGCGCTTGTTCGCAAAAACTCTGAATAGCGATTGCGAGGTTTGTAGAATGGCGAGTACAAAGTGACCGATTGGGTAGAGTTAAACTGAGGATGACGAATTAAAAAATCATGAATCAACAAGGCGCCCGTTGAAAAACCAATAAAATGAATTTTTGAAAAACATGATTCAAGAAGTTGGATATTGCGTTCAACATGGTTTTGCCAGCTTAAGAATCCATACCTGTTGGCAATGGAGCCACTGACACCATGTCCAGGTATAATATCATTGACCACGGTATAACCTAATTTTGCGAGAGCCTCAGCAACAGGGGACATTTCTTCAGGAGTTCCAATAAATCCGTGAGATAAATAAATAGCTTCGGATTTCTTGCCCCAGGTCCAAGTGGGTTTATTTTCAGAAAGAAACTGTTCTGTGCTGTGGGTTTTATAGGCGCGTTCAAGGTCACTGAAATTTGAAATAAACTGTTTTTGTGCCGTTGTGCATGCGGACGTTTTTTGCCATGCCAGAGGTGCAGCTGAGACAGTGTGAAGGTGATACAAAATAAGAAAAAAAAGAACGAACAAATTTGTCACACTTCTTTTATCCAGAGTCTCAAATTGACTGTCAATCTTAATGTCACTGTCTATGAAATGGTAGACAAGTGACATCTCCTGTTGGACTAGAGCCTTAAACTAAATGTTTCATCCCAAGAAGTGAATTATTCCCAAGACTTGCACGACTATTATTTGCCTCAGTTTCAGACGCGTTGGTGGCCCTCGAATTGAAGTATAAATGTATGGATTGTGATCATTTTTGAGCACTTTATCCAGAAGCGAGGCAATATGAGAAATGTTAAAAATAAGATATCTTTACTTTTATCATTGCTGATTATTTTCTTTGCCAATCAGGGATGTCAGAATCTGTCTAAGAAAAATTTAGATATGAATGAGGCCGCGCGAACTCATCATGCACGTCAACTATTGCAGGGAGATTACTCTAAATCCATAGCCAAAGAATTTGAGAAAGATGCTCAGTTCACATCTTACTTAGAAAAATATATTCGACTAGAAAATGCCAGTTTAGATTCTGAGGAATTAAGTAAAAGTATTCTTCAGGTCAGTCGTGATTACTATTATGACCCCGTTTTTTTGCTGGCAATTGTTAAAACAGAAAGTCAGTTTAATCCCTTTGCCATTGGTTCTGCGGGAGAGATTGGTTTGATGCAAATTAAACCGGATACAGCAGAATGGATTTGTCACAAAAAGAAAATTGAGTGGCGCGGAGCCGAGGCCTTGAAGGATCCTGCTTATAATGTCTTGGTGGGTGCAGTGTATTTTCATTATTTAAAAAAATCTCTAAGAGCTAAGGGCTCCCACTATATCAATGCTTACAACATGGGAATTAATAACTTGCAGCGTCTACCTGCTGAGAATCGAAGTAAGCACCCTTATTATGATAGAGTTCTCGCGAATTACCACGGTATCTACCAGCAGTTAAAAAAAATCCGCCAAACAATTTAATTTTTCTTGAGTCTCAGACTTCATGGAGTAGCCTTTTGTTAAGGATTCCATGAGGGGGACGTATGTCACAAGCTATGATAGCTGTATTTTTATTTTTCTCAACAATGGTATTTGCAAGCTCGCAACAAAGTTTGCAAATGCCCTACAAAGATTCTGAATTCACCTGTTTGAGTGCCAGCGAAGCTGACAAATACACCCGTGACTTCGGAGTGGATGTCAGATCTTTTGGTGGCAAAGAGCTTTGCGATGCTCAGGTGGATACAAAAAAATTATTTAATGATATCAAAATTGTTGAAGGTGGTCAGTTCGCCGAGGGACAAAATAATTTAATCAAAGGTTTTGTCAACAAATCACAGTACTACGATTGGTTAAAAGAACAAACTCGAGGCATCGAGCGCGGGAATGATATTCCGTGGGCAACAGCCTACAATTCTGGTGGATACTTCACCATGCAAGATGGTTGGGCCAAGCTTTCAACATTAGGCCGCGTGGGAACATTTATTCATGAGGCTCGGCACACTGAAGGCTACCGACACATTTCATGTCGTCAGGGTCCTTATCAGGGTGTTTCATTGGCAGGTTGCGATAGCAATTATAACTATGGAGGATCTCACGCTGTCGAGATGGAATATTATGCTCGCGTTTCTGTTCAAGGAATAAATTTTCATCCCGTTTATAAAAAGATGGCGCGTTTAATGGCTATTGCTCGCAGTAATTTTGTTTTTAATACAGCTGTGTTGCAACCTCGAGAGGCCGTCATGGCTTTGTCAGAGAATCGAACGCAAGCGCATGTTTATGATCAGGGGCAATGGTTTATTCGTGAAGTTCCCGCTGTCGAGGGGCGCTTGAAGCGCACCAGTTTTGGAGCCGTGATATTTAATGGCTTAGCCGCATTTGCTATTGAGTTGTACCAGAACTCAGGATTTCCGGATGCTATCGAGGATACCTATTCTTATTATAAGCTGATGGGTGAAACTCAAAATATTAAGGATTTTGAAGAGTTCGATTCTGGAGTCAAGCGCCACGTTGTTAAAATCGGTAACAACAATAAATTAGCAGAATTTGATTTTCCGCAAGGATCATGGGGAAGTGAAAAATCCTTGCCATTTTCAGTGGCAAAATTATCAACAGCTGTTCCTGGCAATGTGAAAGCCGGCTTATTTTTAGTTTCTACAGAGGGAAAAATTTTTAATTATGTCCCAGAGTCTCAGCAATTAGTCAGTCAGCCCGGGCAGTGGGATTTTTCAAATCAAGAGGTCGTGACGTTTAAAAATCAAAATTTAATTTTACGCAATGACGGAAAAATCTATGTTCAATCAGGTGAAAGTTTGCAACCGTGGTTGCAAACTGAAAATTTATACTCGGGTTTAGTCGTGGTGCCAGTGTATGATGCATTTGAAGTTGTGAAAGAGTAGTTCATGAAAAAGTCATATTGGATTTTTGTATTCGTACTCGTCGCTGGGATTTTTTTTGTTGAATATGATTTAACAAAAAGAACCAGCCGATCCGCTTTTGTTAAAAAGAATCCAGCCCGTTTAATTCATACAAAACTGGCTCCGGCCACATCCACTGAGACATCTTATCAAGATCCAACTCGAGCTGGATTTGATTTTCGTTTTCAAGAGTTAACAAATGAAATATCTCAGTTGCAAGACGATCCCGAAAAAGTCGAACAACGAATGAAAATTTTGGCTGAATCCATGACAGACGATGATGTTCGTCAATTGTCTGAAGTCCTAACGAACAAAAAAAATAATGGAGACAAGCGAGCCATGGCGGTCGAGATTTTGTCTCGAAATCAGTCGAATGAATCTTTAAAGCAATTAGAAAATTTTATCCGAAAAAATGAATCCCCAGCAGAAAAGTGGAGTCGTGAGCGAGAATTCGAATCCGTTCTTAAGGCTCAAGCTGTCGAAGGCATTGCAGCATTTCCACAAAAAGATGTGGCTATTTCTTCACTAACGGCTTTGGATCAAAAAATTGAGGAATCTTTTTTGAAAGATAGGATTAAGCGATCTGTTGCAAGTCTTAAGAATCAAGCGCCGCTTCCGGAGAAACAAGATAACGACGCTCTCGAAAAACTAGTTGAATAGACTAGTTTTGACTCATCCTATTTGCGAAATCCAAAAAAACTGCGCTTTGGTTTTTTAGGAACGGGTCCGACCTCTGGTCGACCAGTGGCATCTTTCGTTTGGCCACCGCCTAAGCTAGCGCTGCCATGAGGTTTTGGTTTAGGGCGGGACGGTCCGGCATGAGAGCGATGGCGATGATGGCTGCCACCAGAGCGATTTCCGGCCTCAATCAAAGCTTTTGCTTTTCCTGAAGACATAACTCGTGCATTTTCAACCTGAACGGAGTGGTAGGGGTGATCATGATCAACAGGAATGGCTTGGCCAATCAGTTTTTCAATATCGCGAATAAATGAGCGTTCTTCCGCATCACAAAATGAAATGGCAGAGCCTTCGGCACCAGCACGAGCTGTTCGACCGATTCGGTGAACATAGCTTTCAGCTACATTGGGAACTTCGTAGTTGATCACATGTGAAATTCCATCAACATCAATTCCTCGAGCAGCGATATCTGTAGCAATCAAAACGCGAATTTTTCCTTCTTTAAAGGCATCGAGTGCTCGCTGACGAGCATTCTGAGATTTGTTTCCATGAATGGCTTCACTGGGAACACGATTTTTCGTGAGCAATTCAGAAACTCGGTTGGCGCCATGTTTTGTGCGGGTAAAGACAATGACACGTTTTAAATTCGGATCATTTAAAACAAATCTCAAAAGATCTTTTTTCTGAGATTTTTCCACGTACATCACGCGTTGATCAATTTTTTCTGCAGTTGATGACACCGGAGTGACTTCGACTTTGATGGGATTGGTCAGCATCGAGTTAGCCAATTTTAAAATATCATTGGGCATTGTCGCCGAGAAAAAAAGTGTTTGGCGCTGCTTGGGAATCATCGTCAAAACCTTTTGAATATCACGAATAAAGCCCATGTCCAGCATGCGATCGGCTTCATCTAAAACAAAAGTTTTTAGATTTCGGATATTGATGTGATTCTGAGAAATAAGATCTAATAGTCGACCTGGTGTTGCCACCAAGATATCCACTCCACCAGCAACGGCTTTGACTTGAGGGCCTTGGCCGACGCCACCAAAGACAACGGCTGTTTTTAAGCGAAGTCCCGCACCATACGTTTCAAAACTTTCGTAAATTTGCAAAGCCAATTCACGAGTTGGAGTCAAAACAAGGACTTGAACATTTTTAGGTTGCACAGAGGATTTTGTCGTCGCCAAGTGATTGAGAATCGGCAATGCAAAAGCGGCTGTTTTTCCGGTACCTGTTTGCGCACAGCCAAGAAGGTCTTTACCTAGAAGCAAGTGAGGGATGGCTTGGCTCTGAATAGGAGTTGGCTCGATGTATCCGGATTTTTTAAGTGCTAACTGAATGGGCTCTATTAAGTTTAAATCTTTAAATTGCATAGTCGAACTTGTACAGGGTCATTGGTGCCCTGACAAGGCTTCAATGCACTGGATACCACGGCTGAAATATATACAGTCAGGCGTTTACGTGTGTAAACCTTGATAGGCATTAAACAGGTTTTCTGCAGAAATAGCTAAATTCTTTTTCCAATCACTCACTACGTTCTCTGTGGAATGATCACTGATCACTTTGATCGAGTAAAAAGGCAGCTTCATCTGTGCAGCCACATAAGCCAGGGCGTAGGCCTCCATGTCCATGATATCAAAGCGAGCTCCGCCTGTGAATTCATGCTGAATAAAATCTGCAGATCCACAAATGACTTTTGGAAAATCAGACAAACTTCCAGAGGCCAGCAGTGTTTTACTTTTGGGCGCAAGTATTTGAGATTGTCTTTGGATAAAGGCTGAGCATTCAACAATTTGGCCTTGAGGAAGATCAAAGCTGCCAGCAGTGCCAAGATTTAAAATACCAACTGGTTTTTGTTCATGAATAGCTTTGGTCAAGCCAAAAGCAGCGCGCACCTGGCCAATGCCTGTGTAATAGGGCTGAATACCCGAGGCCTCGAATAAGCCTTGGGATTCGTCACGTAAAGCCATCACAATCAAGAGTGTTTTTGGGTCAAAACTTGCCATAAATAAACTATGCGATGTATGACTAGTTCATGACAAGTCTAACAGCACAAAGAATGGCAAAAGAAATTCTCACAATTTGCGAAAGATTGCACAATCGTAATATGCTGGCTGCAGCAGATGGCAATATCAGCTTTCGCGTGAGCGATGACGAGATTTTAATAACTCCATCAGGTGTTTCAAAAGGTTTTATGGATCCGTCGCAAATGGCCGTGATCACGTTGGATGGAAAAACTCTTGTGGGAAATCCTTCTAGCGAAAAGCAAATGCATCTTGAAATTTATAAAACATGCGCGCGAGCAAAAGCGGTTGTGCATGCACACCCTTTGACAGCGATTGCTTGGAGCGTGGCAAGGCCTGACTTGGATAAATTACCAAGTGATTGCTTATCAGAAGTCATTTTATCAACTGGCGATATTCCATTTGTTCCGTACGCACGACCAGGAACTGCTGATATGGGAAAAGTTTTAGCTCCTTTTTTACCAAAGCATCAGGCCATGATATTAAGAAATCATGGGGCCTTGGCGTGGGGTGAAAGTTTAGACGAAGCCTATCGAGGCATGGAGCGCATCGAGCATTCAGCTCAAATCCTGGCGGCGGCTGTTCAATTGGGTGGTTTACATCCTTTGCCAAAAGAAGAAATTGCTTATTTGTATGAGCTTCGAAAAAAAATTGGAGATGTTTTGTTATGAGTGAACATTCCGTTTCTTTGCGATCAATGGCCCTCGAGGTTGATATTGATAACGCTCAGTTCAGTTTGCGCCTGTTAGATCAAACATTGCTTCCGACGCAAGAATTATGGATTCAAGTTGATACGAACGAGCAAATGATTGAAGCCATCAAATCATTGCGTGTTCGAGGCGCGCCATTAATCGGAGTGGCCGCAGCACTGATGGTAGCCAAGTTGGCTGTTCAAGGTGAAGGTGCTGAGCAATTACTTGTGAGCGCAAAAAAATTATATGAAGCGCGTCCGACAGCAGTGAATTTGATGATTTGCATTGATCGCATGACAAAATTAATTCGAGAGTCATTCTCTGTAGATCAAGTGACTTCACTGGCATTACAAATTTTTCGTGAAGATGTCGATCTGTGTGATCAAATTGCCTTGAACGGCGCATCCCTGATTGAAGATGGAGATCAAATCTTGACCCACTGTAACACGGGGGGATTGGCCACAGCCGGAGTGGGAACAGCCCTGGGAGTTATTCGTAAAGCCCACGAGCAGGGAAAAAAAATTCATGTTTATATTGATGAGACGCGACCTTTACTTCAAGGCGGGCGCCTGACGGCTTGGGAGCTTAAGAAATTAAATATTCCATGCACACTGATTACCGATAATATGGCGGCTCATTTGATGTCGTTAAAAAAAATCACCAAGGCTATCGTGGGATCAGATCGGATTGCAATCAATGGCGATTTTGCAAATAAGATTGGAACTTACAGCGTTGCCGTGAATTGTTTTTATCATCAGATTCCATTTATAGTGGCCGCACCTTACACCACGGTCGATGTCCAATGCCAAAGTGGATTGGAAATTCCCATCGAACAGCGTCCCGCTAAAGAAGTAACGGGTGTCAGCGGAAGTTTTGGTGATGTCACATGGGCCCCCAGCGGTGTGACCGTTTACAATCCGGCTTTTGATGTCACTCCAGCCAAGCTTGTGAGTTACTGGGTTTTAGATAAAGCCGTGTTTTCAAAAGAAAAAATTGATGCAGGAATTTTAAAAAAATAAAAATGAAAGCAAGAGGGAGTTTCAAATGTTAGGGATCATTGGTGGTTCGGGGTTTGAAAAATTTGAAGATTTTGAAACAGTTGAAATTTTAAATCGCGAGACTCCGTTTGGTTTGGCCGCCAGTGGCTTTAAAAAAGTGCGAGTTGAAGGCAAAGAATTTTTATTTATCTCTCGGCATGGTGAGCACCACGAACATTTACCCAGCGAGATCAACTATCGCGCCAATATTTTTGCTTTTAAAAAAATGGGTGTCAAAGCCATTGTCTCATTCAGTGCGGTGGGTTCTTTGCAGAAAGAATTTGCGCCGGGTGATTGCGTCGTCCCTTTTCAGTATATAGATCGCACAAAATCATTGCGTCAGCATACTTTTTTGGGTCAGGGTTTGATTGGGCATGTGTCGTTAGCAAAACCAATTTGTGAAGTGATGGCCGCGCACGCTCAAGAATCAGTTCAAAAATTAAATTTTAAAACACATTTTGGTCAAACATACGTTTGCATTGAAGGGCCGTACTTTTCAACAAAAGCGGAATCCAATTTTTACCGTCAAATGGGAGCACAAATTGTAGGGATGTCTAATTTCCCAGAGTATGCTTTAGCCCGCGAAGCAGGATTGCCTTATTTACCATGTTGTTTTGTCACGGATTATGATTGCTGGGATGACAGTATCCCGCATGTCACTGTAGAAGAAGTGATTAAAGTCATGCGCGGAAATAACGCGAAGGCCTTTGCAATATTGAAGACCATTTTAAAATTAGAAAATATTGCTCAGGAGAGCTTGGCATATAATGGTGGACTAAAAACGGGATTATTTATGCCGATGGAAGCCATTCCCAAAGATAAAAAATCATGGGTTGAAATTTTAATGAAATGAAATGAGAAGAAAATGAAAAATATAGTCCAATCAGCAGTTTTTTTAGTTTTATTCAGCGGATCTTGTCATGTCTTGGCGCTCACATCATCAGTAGCGGCAGAAGATATGGGATACAGAGCCGTGGTTCAAATTGCTATACCGGCTTATGATTCTGATGGCGATGTGACGGGCTATTGCAACGGCACATTGATTTCAAAAAACACTTTGGTGACAGCGGCTCATTGCGTGGTCAGTTCACATCTATTTCAAGGGCAGCCAATCAAAATAGAAGTGGGTCAATACCGTTATCGTGAAACACCGAATGGAATCATTCGAACGGGATATGCGACAACTTTGCGGCATTCAACACCAGTCACTGTTCAATTGCGACCAGGTGTCAGCCCAACGTCACCTCCGAATCGCATTTCTCCAGAAAATGATTATGCTATTTTAAAATTACAAAATGAAATACCAGTGCCCGCAGATTTTATTTTTCCAACAGTTTGGAATCAGAACTTAACAACAAGTATGCAGTCACAAGCCTTTGTTGTGACCATCAACCCTGTAGCTTATATTTCAACAAGCGACACCAAGCGAATGGCCAGCTTGAATTCAATTCAATTTCTTGGAAATTCTGCGAAATCCACATCTGGTTCACGACTAGAGGCGGGTGATAGTGGTGCTCCCTTATTTGTCGTGATTCAAGGACGAACCTATTTGGCGGGTGTGGTCAAGGGTCGCGCCCAAACAGCTTTTTCAAATTGGGATGTTTTTTCTATTTGGTCGACTCGGTTTCAACCGTAGAGGATGTTAATTTCAGGTAAATAGTCAGACTTATTTTAAGCGCCACAGTGTCAAAAAAATCGACACTCGCGTGGATTAAATCGCAGTTATTGCATCCTATCAAGCGCTGATCTTGCATTGCTTTTGGGTAGCAAGGCGGGCGTTTAGTGACTCGATTCGTATTTCTATTTATTTTACTGATGTCGTCGTGGTCAATGGCCGCTGTGCGACTCGTTGAATGGCATGTGAAGAATGCAAATGCTCCGCTTATTTTGCCTGTGCGAAGCACGGAATCTCCAGAACAAGCTGCTGATCGGTACCTTCGGAATTTAAGTCAAAACTCGGGCTTGATGGAGCTTTTTCAAGGAACGACTCCGTATTTTGAAACGGTGAAATTCAAAGAACTTTCTACTCGGCCAGGTGCTAGTGATCAGCGCGTTTTGATGCAGGCCAATCGCCCTGGTGATTACACTTCAGGCTCAGAGCGCGTGGATCAATTTCGATTTTATTTTGAAAGGCTTGGGCAAAAAAATTATTTGCTTCTGATTAATCCAACTCTGGGATTGTCGATTCGCGAAGAGCGTGAAGTGTTCGATCAAGTTTATGAAAAGTTTGGAATATATGCTGGTCTTGGTGGTGATGATGTTGATCCAATGCTGATGAAGCAAGAGAATTTTCACTCGGTCAATACGAATACAGAGCGAGACTTGGCCGAGATAAAGTTGATACGCCATTTTATTCAACGCGGTCAGAAAGAAAAAGATTCCTTTAAGAAAAGTTTTTATATTGGTGTCTGTCGCGCCTCTCAATTGGCATCGGTCGCATTGGGTTATAAGTTGATACAAGATATCCCTTTTCAAGTGGGTGGCCAAGTTGCACATAAAGATGATTGGCATGCGGTCAAGCTGTTGCCAACCACGCATAATATATTGAAAGGTACCGGTGGTACGGATCTGGTTGTGAATAGTTTGCATCATCAATCGGTTATCTATAAGCCAGGTGGTTTTTTGGAATTGGCGGCATTGTCACCAGACGGTATTGTTGAGGCCACTGAGTTTAAGAATGGTCGCGGAGCACTTTTTCAATTTCATCCCGAGTTGATGAAGAATTCATTGGGTTTTCATATTTTATCAAAAGTTATTCAGGCGAAAGAACGTACGGGTGCTGGGCAATGTGCCCATCTTTTTTAAAAGGGAGTTATCAATGAAACGGATAGTTTGGATTTTGGTGTTCTTGGGTGCTTCAGTGGCTAATGCAAAATGTATGATTCCCAATGAAAAATCATCTGTCGATTTTTTAAAATCAAATCAAAAGAACTGTCTTATTCAAGCACGATTTTTAGGTGAACAGCCCGTTAGATCTGATGCAAAGTTTTTTGAGTCTTTGGTAACACCTTCAACAAAATCATCTTTATTGAATAATACTGCGGTTCATTGTCGATTTATTTATCAACAACAAAATGGTGCTTCCAGTAAGTTTCGATGTGTTCGGACGGATTCGGATAATCGACTTTTTGATAGTCGCGGCGAGCTGGTGGCGGAAGCTTTTACATTAATTTCTGATGGTGATGATATTTTTTTGGGTGATGAATTGAATCGAAAGCTGATTTCTAGTGTCACCGGTAAACCCCGTAAAGCACAGGTTCTCAAAGTTCGCTATTCTAAGTGGGATGGTCGTCACATCGAGAACTACACCAGTTCGGCCGCATCACGAATTCTGTGGGCATTAGGTGTGCCAGCTCATAGCCATATCATGACAGAGAAAATCATTTGCTTTGGTTGTGAAAAAGATCCATTCAGGGGGCAGAAACAACCATTGAAAAAAGGTGGTCAATTCGCCCTTCAAGAATTTCCAGAGGCCTCGATCGAGTTCAAGTTTGATGGAAAACGGATGTATTCGCCATTGGAAAAACCATGGGACTGGAAACAAGTGAATTCATTATTGCCATATGCTTCGGAACAAAAACGGATCGAAGTTGAAGTTTTTGCGCTGATCACACATTTTTTAACCTTTACATCTACTAATTCGCTACAGAATGCTTTGGTTTGTGTGCAAAAGTCAAAAATTGACGAATCCGTCTGTGATGATGTTGTGGCAATGTCTCATGATATTGGAGCCGCTTTTGGAACCCGTATAGGAACACTCCGGGGAAAAGATCATCCTCGTGGAGACATTCAAGCCTACAGAAAGAATACGATTTTTAAGAAAGGAACCTGTCAGTTTAATTATCAAAAAAGTGACGGCTCCGTGCCGATGTCATTTTCAAAAAAAGCACAAACTTATTTTTTAGAGCGTGCAAAAATTTTGGATGAGCAGGTACTCAAGACGATTTTTCAAGCCAGTCGTTTGGGGCGTCTTAATTTAGTCGGAGCTAATCGGAATATTTCTACAGCAGAAGATCAATGGGTCTCGGCGATTCTTGAAAAAATACAGGAAATAGCAGAAGCGCCTTGTCAGTGAAAGGATATCGCTGGACGTTCTCCGGTAGCCAGTTAGTATGGTGAAAGATGTCGACATTAATGGAATTTCTCGTTGAATTGGATGAAAAAAAATCATTGGAAATGATCAGTCAATGCTACAGTCAGAAATCGGCATTGTATTTCAAATCAGATACTTCCGCATCAATGATTAAAGCGGTGGTGGATTCGTTATCCGATAAGAAAGTCCTTTTGAATATTGAACCTGTGGATGCATCAGTGTCATTAGACACCAATGTATCAATGAAATTCAATATTGGTACCGAGGTATTTTTTATCAAGGCACCGATTAAAAAGTTTATGAATAAATACTATTTTGATTTGAATTCCAAAGTCATTCAGTTGAAACGCCGTAAAGAGCCCCGTTATCAAATTCCGAAAAAATGGAGCCAAAGTGCGTTTGTCATGAATCTTCTTCCGGATATTCGCCTGGTGAATGCGGTGGTACACGACATTTCACTTTCGGGAATTCGATTGGAAGTCTTGAATCCTATGGTGTCTTTGACGCTAGAACAGATTATCAGTATTCAGTTTCAAATTTATAAACGTTCAGAGATCTCGTGCGATGCTATCGTTCGATTTTGTCATAAGAAAGATCAACAAGGGGTTCTTGTGGGGTTAGAGTTTATTCGCTTGAAGCCCATTCAACAGAATAAAATTGCAAGTATTGTCGAAGATCTGATGACTTATATTGCGACAAATAAAGTCTAAGAGATTGAATCAATATCAGAGTTTTATATCGCCTTTATTAAAGACAATTTGCAGATGAATAATTTGTGATTCTAAATCCAAATCAGATTCTGTATCGCTATTTATTTCTTCACTAATAGAGGAAATGGCTTTCTCTAAAGCCATTTGGACGCGAACAATCGTGCGAGGGGATATTTTCTTGATATACACCTTGCTGACTATATTTTCAAACTTGAAGGTTTCTGGAAATTGAAGATCCCAAAGATCGAGTTGTTTGTAGTAGTTTTCCAATTGCAGATGTTTTTTAAGAGATGGAAACTTCACATTAAAACTAATGCAAGTGACAAACTTATCTTCTTCAATAAAAAGATGGGCATTCAACAGGTCGTTGACGACAGAGTCTAATGTTTTAATGTCTTTGAAGCTGTTGCGAAGCTCGCTGCGAAGTATTCTTTTTTTTCCGACAAGCACAACCATAAAAAGATAGTAATGAAACTTGCTTTTGCAAAGGGCTATAACTTGGGTTGGTGTGATATCATGGTGCTCCACTGTAACCTATTTCATCGCTTGAGAAGCTGTTTGAGGTGGATTCTTCTTTGAGGGGTTCTTTTTTTTCTGATTATGCATAAAGCGCATCTGTAAAAGTTCAACACCAAGAGCAAAAGCCATGGGCAAGTAAATATAAGCTTTTGGAACATGGCCACCCATGCCCTCAATTCCTAAGGTCACGCCAATGGTGATTAAAAAAGAAAGAGCTAAAATTTTCAAAGTCACATGATCTTGCACAAAGGATGCGATTTTTCCAGAAAAAGCGAGGACTAAAATAAAAGAGACCACAACCGAAGAATAGATCACTAGCAGATTATCAGTTAATCCAACAGCCGTGATGACTGAATCAATAGAAAAAACAATGTCCAATAAAAGAATTTGCATGATGGCGGCCATGACAGTCAGGGTGATTTTTTTTAACATGTTGTCATCATCGCGAGCTTCAACCACATGGTGGATTTCTTTGACAGCCTTATAAAGAAGAAAGGCTCCTCCGAGAATTAAAACAATACTTTTATAACTCAGAGATCCAAGCACAGGCTCGCTGAGTTTAACTAAATGACTGGCGCCTAATAACAGGAGTAACCGTGCCCCCAGGGCTAATCCTAAACCCAGCATACGTACTTTATTGCGATTTTCGACGGCCACACGATCCGTAACGATTGAGATCAATAGAATGTTGTCGATTCCAAGTACAAGTTCAAGACCAACTAATAAGGCAAATGTCGCTAATAAATTATAATCCATGCCCTAGAGTATAAGATTGATTTTTAATTTTTGTCATGAATATTCGCTGGGACCTTCGGTAGCGCCAAGAATATCGGCAGCTGTCCAATTTGGTAAATCATCAATGAGATCTGTCAGTAAGAATTCGAACGTTTCCGTGGCTAGGTGCCTTCGTGCGGAGTCTCTTGAAGACACACCATCGGCCAGTTCGCGCCATTCTGCAGATTGCAAAAGTCGACTGCGAAGAGCCAATGTGAGTAAATCAACCCAGGCGGGTTGATTGAAAGTAAAATTTAATGCCAATGCTTCGCCAGTGGCTTCGGTGCGATGCCAGTAACCCCGTGGAACAAATAACAATGATCCTGGTTTTAAAATAAACTCGGATGCATTTTGTGACATCGTTGTTGGCATTTCTTTGGCAGCATAGATGGCTAATTCAGGATCCATAGGTTGTCCCATAGTGAATCTCTCTGTTGGGTTTTCAACATGAAGATTCTCTTCGAGCCACCATTTTTTTGTGCCATGAAGTTGCAGTACAAAATTTACATTCTGATCAAAATGTGGAGCCGTGCCTTTGCCATCCGGAGTGGCGTAAACCATGCACCGTGCAAGTGTTGAGCGTGGCAATCCCAAATCATGCGATAACTGTTTGAGCCACTTTTCTAAAACAGGTGAGATCGAATGAACATTATTGAAAAGCAAACTCATCTTGTTGTTAAAAAGTTTTCGAGCGTTCTGTGGAGTGGTGTCAATAGCGCTCGCTTCATCGGCGACATCAGGTAAGTGTGCCGATACTGATTGGGGCCAAGAATTAAGAAGTGTCTCCAGCGATTGAAGAAATGGTATTTCTGTGAGCTCCGAAATGCTCTGTTGCAGTCCATGAACCACAAAGGGTTTTCCAGGCCAGCTTGAAGTTAAGAAATCATCAACAGAATGAGGAGAAATAAGTGCAGTAAGTCCAATCATGACTTAAAGCTAGCATATGATTGCATCAGAGAGGAATCCTGATGCGTTAGAAAGTTGGGTTTTCTTAACATTTCTTCATCAGCGCTACAGTGGCCCTAATGTTGTGGAAATCTTGACATTAAAACTATCGAATGCTGAAGTTTATTTATTAGCAAAAGGATAACTGTGACGGATCAGAAATTTGATCAATTCTCTGAAGTTTTAGAGAATATGAATGACTCCTATTTCGCAGTTGATAAAAACTGGCGCTTTACTTTTATTAATAAACAGTGTGAAAAGATAGCTCATTTGAAACGTGAAGAGATTCTTGGAAAGGACCTTCGCGACGTTTTAACCGGGTGGGGTTTAAAAGACAGTCCAATTTGGGCCGAGTATCACAAAACCATGTTGGATCGGGTTTTTACGCAATTTAAGAAATTTGATTCCGAGAGAGAGCTTTGGTTTCAATACCATGCTGCCCCCACTTCGAATGGTGGAATGTCCGTCATTTTTACAGATATCACTCATTGTGTGCAATTGCAGAATCAGATTGTTGAAGGTGATCGAGTCTTGGAACAAATATTTGCTGAATCCAGCTCTTGGATGGCTTTTTTGAGTTTACCAGATTTTCGATTTCAGCGCGTGAACCGTTCTTATTTAGAATTAATTGGTAAGGACGAAAGTATCATCGGAAAAACGGTCCTTGAAGTTTTGCCGGAAATTGAAGCGCAGGGTTTTGTTGATATTTTAGAAAAAATTGCCAGAACAGGCGAGTCCTATTCTGCCATTGAAACTCCTATTGGATTGAATATAAATGGAATCGAAAAAATAGTTTATATTGATTTTGTTCAGCAACCACTTCGACGTGCTGATGGAAGTATTTACGGTATTGTGGCGCAAGGGCAAGATGTCAGTGAGCGAGTGAATTCTCGCAAAGCCATCGAGGTTTCTAAAAATGCCATCTTATTGGAGCGCGAAAAAATTATCGAGAGTCAGCTTCGTTATCAGTTGCTGTTTGACTATAGTCCTCTTCCAAAATGGATATTTGATTTGGAAACGTTAAGGTTCATGGATGTGAATTATGCAGCCATCAAACTGTATGGTTATTCCAAAGATGAATTTTTGCAGATGTCGGTTACAGATATTCGTCTACCTGAGGTGACGGCTTATTTTTATGAAACAATCACCGCTGAAAAAGTGAGACCTCTGCCGCCGATCAGGCACATGAAAAAAGATGGATCGATAATCGTTGTTGAAATTTCTGCCTTCGACGTCACGATCAGTGGTCGCAAAGTTCGTATTTGTGCACTGATCGATATGACCGAGCGTGCGGCGAACGAGATCGAGCTGCAAGAACTTTTAGTAAGTTTGCAGTTGGCCAAGGAAGATGCCGAGCGGGCCAATCGATTAAAATCAGCGTTTCTGGCAAACATGTCTCATGAGATCAGAACTCCGCTTGGTGCCATTGTTGGATTTACGGATTTGCTACGAGATCCAAGCCTTTCGAAAGAAGAACATTCAAATTATATTAAAATTGTCACTCGAAATGGCGAACAACTTTCTGCAATTATCAATGATATATTGGATCTTTCTAAGGTTGAGGCCGGACATTTAACATTGGAGTTTACGGAAACAAGGCTGGATGAGATTGTCACGGATGTTGTGTCTTTGCTTCGAGTGAAGGCCAATGAGAAGGACCTGGCTTTAGAATACTTGGTCGAAGACTCTGCTATCGAAAGTATTGTGACAGATTCGCTGCGACTGCGACAAATCCTAATGAATATCATAGGTAATGCCGTTAAATTCACTCATGCTGGTTCTGTTAAAGTTCGCCGATTCAGTCAAATGGATGCGACGGGTGGGGTTCAAGTTTTTTTTGAAGTTTCTGATACAGGAATTGGAGTTCCAACAGCTGAAGTCGAGCGAATTTTTGAAGCTTTTGTTCAGGCCGATGGAACCTTGGTGCGACGTTTTGGTGGTACGGGATTAGGCTTGGCATTGTCACGTCAGCTAGCGCGAAGTTTAAGTGGAGACGTGGTTATTCTGCAGACAGCCGTCAATAAAGGATCGACATTTCTGATTTCAGTTCCAGATCAACCTCAGAAGAAAGTCATTGGCGAAAGTCATTGGAAAGAGATGGATGGGCCTACTGAAATAGCCGCCGGAGTTCTAGACGGAGTTCGAGTTCTTATTGTGGATGATTCTCCAGATAATCGAAAGTTAATCTGGCATTTTTTAACAAAGTATGGGGCCATTGTTGATTTTGCAGAGAATGGACTGTTAGGGTGCAATAAAGCTTTGCTTGAAGATTTTGATGTTGTTTTGATGGATATTCAAATGCCAGTCATGGATGGATATACAGCCACTCAAAAATTGCGCGAAGCGGGATATCGTAAACCTATTATTGCTCTGACCGCACACGCAATGAGTGAAGTGCGAAAGAAATGTTTGAATGTCGGATGCACAGATCACTTAACGAAACCTATAAAACCAATTGATTTGATCAGTGCAATTTCTAAGTATGCTCAGTTATTTTCGTAAACTCAGAAGATACTGTGGTTCCATGATTGATTGTAAAAGAACCCATAGACAGCTTTCTTCTTTTTTTAAATTAAGTTTAAGTAAGTCTTCAAAATAATAAAAAGCTTCACTCAGGATTTCACTGGGGGCTTGTTCGATATTTTCAAAAAGGGCCTGCGCCAATGCGCCAAGTGCCAGATGTTCTTCGAGTGGAATGGTCAGTTGTGAATTGTTTGTAAAGTAGATGTTGATAGCATCGGGGACCTGCACGATAGTTGCTTTCCCAGTCAGTTTTTTAATCCAGTATTCAGCGGCTTTTAGTGGTCGATTCGTCATAAAAAATTCAAAGTAGTAAGAGCAAAATGGTCCGCCTTGCTGTAATCCACGTTCGGGAGCTTTCGAAAAAAGCAACTCAAGCTCTCTGTCATGATGATCTCGAAGTGCGCCGATAAGTTGAGCGCAGACTATTTTAAATTGTAAAAGATTTTTTTCTTTCCAACAGGATTTGAGCTGATCAAGATAATCCACCAAGATCTCGTGTTGCTGTTTTAATTGGGGGACATAATCCATAATACAAGAGTACGGTATTGCCAAATTCAGCCGTATGATATTGGTCATAGCATCAGTTGAAAGAACTGCGATACGTTGGTGCTTGAAGCAGTGATTGCGAAGGGATAAAAATGAAAACAGTTATCGATTTTAGAGACATTCAGCCCAAGGCTCGACACGCCATTTTTCTATCCATTTTCGAAGGCTTAAAGCCAGGTTCAAGTTTTGAGTTTATAAATGACCACGAGCCTCGGCCATTACAAATGCAAGTTGAGCAACTTCAGCCTGAGAATTTAATCTGGGAAAGTTTTGTCACAGGGCCTGATATTTGGTGTGTGCGAATCGTCAAAAAGAATCAGGATGAGCTATCTCAAAAGAAGTCATGCTGTGGCGTCTGTGGTGATTCTTGATGATTTAGGCTTGTGTCAGAAAGTCTCAAATTTTTAGATCAAAATAGGGTTTTGGGACAGAATGGCTCAAAACTCACTGATTCTGCGTGCTTTGAATTTGCATAAGTATTGGCATGGAGTAATAAATCTATGGGATTAGTGAGTCAGCAAAATCAAATCGAAACATTTTTACCGGAGATTGCAGAGTTTTCGCTTTTTAAAAAATGCGATCGAAGTATGCTATCTAAGCTTTTTGAAAATGCACAAATGCGATCATCGAAGCATCGCGAGGTTCTTTACCGAATTGGTGAGTCCGCGACTAAGTTCAGTTTAATACTGCGTGGAGCCTACAAACTGGTTCGCCCGACACCTCGGGGCGAGGATGTTATAGTTTACTTTGCAGCTCCGGGTGATGCGGTCGCGGCATTTGTCATGCCTCAGCCTGATGCGGTTTATCCTGTTACAGCTATTTCAATGGGGCCATCATTGGTTTTAGATATTCCGCGTGACACGTATATTAAGTACTGGGCAAAAAATGTTGAGATTGTTTTGCATATGCAAAATTTGCTTTATAACCGAATGATTTTGCTACAAGATCAAAAGCTTTTTAGTAAATCTCCACTCGAGCAAAAAGTGGCTCAACTTATTTTGCAACTTATTGAAAAATACTCTCGAGAAAGTGATGGCATTTTACCGATACCATTGACTCGTAAAGAAATTGCCGATTCACTAGGATCAACGGTAGAATCTGTTATTCGTATTATGAGTGACTGGTCTCATCAAGGAATCATTAAGACTTCAGATCAGTACATTGAAGTGCTAGATACTGGACGAGTGATTGCATTAATTCAAGAGGGCTAATGACATTGATCATACCGGATCTTTCAATTTCGACTTAAGTTAGTTTTAATGAATCATCAAAAGGAGAAGTTCAAATGCAAAAGTTGCTAGTGATCCTGATATCAGTTCTAAGTCTTGGTGCTCAAGCCCAAATTAAAGGTGAAGAGAATGCGGTGTTAACAGCTCCACCGGAAGTTCCGCCACCCATCACGCGATCACATAATACAAAAGTGATTGTGAAGATGGAAGTAGTTGAAAAGAAAATGCCAATCGCTGACGGTACAGAGTACACATTCTGGACATTCGGAGGAACTGTTCCTGGAAAGTTTATTCGAATTAAAGAAGGTGATATGGTTGAATTTCATTTGATGAATCATCCTTCCAGTAAAATGCCACATAATATTGATTTGCATGCTGTCACAGGACCCGGCGGTGGAGCTGCTTCTTCGTTCACAGCTCCTGGACACAGTTCTGTATTTTCATTTAAGGCGTTGAATCCTGGGTTGTATGTTTATCACTGCGCGACAGCTCCTGTGGGTATGCACATTGCTAATGGAATGTATGGTTTAATTTTGGTTGAACCCAAAGGTGGATTGCCTAAAGTTGATCGTGAATTCTATGTGATGCAAGGCGATTTCTATACAAAGGGGAAAAATGGAAAACAAGGTTACCAACCATTTGATATGGAAAAAGCCATTGATGAACGACCAACTTATGTTGTGTTCAATGGATCAGTGAATTCAATGACTGGTGACGGCGCTTTGAAAGCTAAAGTGGGTGAGAATATTCGAATCTTTTTTGGTAATGGTGGTCCTAACTTGGTGTCATCGTTTCATGTGATTGGTGAAATTTTTGATAAGGTTTATGTTGAAGGTGGAACAAAGCTCATCAATGAGAATGTGCAAACAACATTAGTTCCTGCTGGTGGATCTGCCATTGTGGAATACAAAACGGAAACAAGCGGAAATTTGGTTCTGGTCGATCACTCCATTTTTAGAGCTTTTAATAAAGGGGCTTTAGGGTTGATGAAAGTTGAAGGACCTGAAGATAAAGTGATTTATTCTGGAAAACAAATGGATGAAGTTTACTTGCCTGAGGGAAGCAATATCCAGTCATCCGTTGAAAAAGAAACCGTTACTGTTGCGAAATCTCTTGAAGAGCGCATCAAGATGGGAAAAGTAACTTTTGCAGCCAACTGCGCCGCCTGTCATCAAGCAGATGGTAAAGGAATTCCATCGGTGTTTCCTCCGGTTGCAGCCTCGGATTATTTAAACGCAGATAAAAAACGTGCTATTTCAGTTGTTAAGAATGGTCTTAGTGGTGCCATCACTGTGAATAAAGAAAAATACAATAGCGTGATGCCAGCATTGGGATTAACCGATGAAAGTATTGCTAACGTTTTAACTTATGTGTACACAATGGCTGGTAACAGTAAAAAAGTTGTGACTCCAGCCGAGGTCAAGGCACTGAAAGCAACTGCTCCAGCGGGCGGACACTAACATGAAAGGTGCTGGGCAAATTTTATTGATTTGTCTATTGGTATTTGCCCAGCATGTTTTTGCAACTCAAGAATTTGTAACTGTACCGAAGGGGTCATTGAATCCCTTTTGGTTGAAACCTAAAAAAAATAATCAAAAGTTGATCTACAAAGTCAAATCATTGCAAGTGCAAATCTCGCAAGTGACTAATTCAGATTTTATTGAATTTCTTAAGCTGAATCCCCAGTGGACGAAAAGCCAAGTTCCAGCCCTTTTTGCGGAAGGTGGTTATCTCGAACAATTTGCAGATGATCAAACTGTAAAGTCCGGAGTTCATTTGTTATCGCCGGTGACTTCTGTGTCCTGGTTTGCGGCCCGGGCTTACTGTGAAAGTATTCAGGCGAGATTGCCGACAATCAACGAGTGGGAGTATTTAGCTGCAGCCAGCGAAAAAGTAAAAGATGCCAATAAAAATTCAAAATTTTTGGAGCGAATTCTGAACTGGTATGGACAGCCTAAAGAAATTTCAATTCCACAGGTGCGTTCGATTTATAAGAGTCTTTATGGATTACACGATATGCATGGGTTGGTGTGGGAGTGGGTTGAGGACTTCAATTCCAGCATGGTGACTGGTGAAAGTCGTGAGGACACCACATTTAATCGGGATTTATTTTGTGGGGCTGGCAGCATGAACAGTGGCGACAAAGAAAATTATGCGGCATTTATGCGGTTTGCATTTCGCTCTAGTTTAAAAGGAAATTCTGCACTTTGGAATTTAGGATTTCGTTGTGTAAAAGAGGCTTCTCAAATCAAATCGGAGAGAAAATGAAATTAGGTCTCAGTTTTTTAACAATCATATTTACACTGTTCAGCGGAGTTGTTTCTGCTCAGGCGCTTCCTCAGAACTCAGTTTATCAATTAAAAGATGTGTGGATGACTCACGATGATCGCCGTATCACGTTGAAGGAATTTTATGGTGAACCAGTTGTCATAGCGATGACCTACACCAGTTGTCAGTACTCTTGTCCCATGACTTTTAAAAAATTAGAAGAAATTGAAAAAGAACTGAAAGCCAAAGGGGTTAAAAAATATCGTATGGTGGTCGCTTCGTTTGATTCGGAAAAGGACACTCCCGCAGTATTAAAGGCCTATATGGATAAGCACAAGTACGATGCCAGCAAGTGGTTTTTTATTACGGGTCAGAAAGATGCTATGGTTCGCCAATTGGCTGTTGTGCTGGGGATTAGTTATCAAAAAGTGGATGGTATGGATTTTTCACACTCGAATGAAATCAATTTGCTCAGTCATGAAGGGGTTCCCATAGTCAAACTGAAAGGTGTCAGTTCACCTCATAATGAGTTGATCGAGAAGATAATAGCTTATGAAAATAAAAAATAATTTCGAACCATATCAACTTTTCTTTATTTCAGGTCTTGTGATGTCATTTTTGGGTGTTGGACTTTGGACGGCATTTCAATTTAACTTGGTGGAATCCTTTCCAATGAGTGCGCATGCTAATTTAATGATTACGGGATTCCTTTTTGCGTACATCTATGGATTTTTAATGACAGCTGTTCCAAAAATGTCTCAAACACACGAAGCTAGAAAGTGGGAAGTATTTGTTGGATTAGCGGCTGTTTGGTTACAGGGTGTATTGGCCTATTTTGCACAGCCTAGTATTGCCTACGGAGTTGCGATTTTTCAATTTCTATTCTTATTCTTTTTTATCGCCCGTCGATGGCGGGTGAAAAAAGCAAATCCACCACCTGGATTTGTGTTTGTTCCGATTGGATTATTGGTTGGCCTTATTGGAAGTGTGATTCTTTTGTGGCCTTCGTCAGCTCTATCAGCTGAGACTTTTTTGCTGGGTAAAAATTTATTTTTTCAGGCTTTTGTTCTGAATTTAATTTTAGGTCTTGGCAGTCGTTTGATTCCAGCACTCAGTCGAGTTCAAGGTGCTATCGATATTCGAACAGCCTCGAACGAAACGATGGGATTTTTTTTCGCTTTGGCAGTAACTTTGAATTTGGCTTTTGTCATTGAGGCTTTTGTTTCTTCGGGTCTTGGAAATTTTATAAAATTTGCTGTGATTGCCTGGATGGCCGTTTTTAAGTTCAAAGTTTATCACCCGCGATCTGTTAAGGGGAACTTGGGGCGGGGACTTCGGATAGCTGTTCATTTGATGGCTTTGGGTTTCTTGCTGACGTCAATTTTTCCAATGTACAGTTTGCATTTGATGCACATCACTTATATTGGGGGATTTGCATTGCTGACTATTCTTGTTTCAACGCGAGTGGTGCTGTCCCACGGTCAACATGATATGTCGCTTGAGTTGGTGGATCGTAACTTGAAATGGTTCATGTTTGTATTTTTGATTTTGGCTTTTTACCGAGCCAGTTTAGCCTATTCGGGTTCGAATCGAAATTTAACGCTTATCTTGTTATTTGCCGGATGGATTGTGGGATGTTTAATTTGGAGTCGATCGTTCTTTTTAAAAATTCTTTATACAAATAAAACATGAAAGTAAATTCAACCAAGGAGAAAAACATGAAAAATCAAAGAAGAGATTTCTTAAAAACAATGCTGGTTGCTGTAGGAGCTTCGGTATTGATGCCCAAACTAAGCTTTGCTCAAGAGCGTCGTCGTGGTTCAGGAGCTGGTGATTTACCTTTGGTTGAGCCAGGAAAGGGCATGGCAGCAACCTTACATTATCAGCACAAGACGTCTGATGTGAAGGATGCTAAATTGAAAACTGAGCGCCAAGGAACACCATTTGCGAAGCAAAACTGTTCAAACTGCCTTTTATATACCAAGCACGGAATGCAGGGCGCCGAAGAAGTTGGAAAATGTTCGCTTTTTGCCGGTCAAGTCGTCAAAGCGTCCGGATGGTGTAATTCTTGGGCGAAAAGGCCTTAAAAATAGTTCGATCGATATGATTCAGATCATGTCGTCCCGCAAAGAATTCGGCTTACGATTTTTTTAAGGCGACATGGTCCACGGACATCATCATCAGGAGAACAATAAATGGAATTAGAGCTCATCCGTCACACTGCAAAAGATTCCGAACCTCAAAAAACTCAAAAATCGGAAATAGAATCTCATAAAACAATTTTTATCGATGAATTTTCAGAAGAAATTTTTAATCAAACCTATAGATATGCCGGCGAGAATGATATCAACGATCGCCACCTAGCGATTGCTAAAGATATGGCTTCTGTCGAAAAACCAGAAGATCAGAAGTATTGGAGTCAGAAGTTTCTTGGCATTCTGCAAGATTTTAAGTTCGTTCCAGGTGGACGAATCACGTCAAATGCCGGAACGGGACTGAAGGGAACCACGTACATAAATTGTTTCGTCAGTGGCTTTCGCGGTGAAAACCAAGATTCTATGGATGGCATTATGGATGAGCTCAAGCGCCAGGCCTTGATTCTGAAATCTGAAGGCGGCTATGGGTTTTGTGCGGATGTGATGCGACCTCGTGGGGCTTATATCGATGGAATCGGAGGCGATTCGCCAGGTGCCGTGAAGTTACTGGAAATGTGGGACACTCAAAGTGGTGTGATCACAGCAGGAAGCGGAATTAAAAAAGCCATCGACAAGGGCAAAAAGAAAATCCGTAAAGGCGCCCAGATGGTGACAATGTCGGTTTTTCATCCCGATATTGAAGAGTTCATTACGGCAAAACAGACTCCAGGTCGTTTGACAAAATTCAATATGTCCGTCTTGGTATCAGATGATTTTATGACCGCAGTTGAAAATAATAAACCGTGGAATTTAGAATTTCCAGATTATGAAAAAAACAAAGACGATTATCGTAAGTATTGGGATGGAAATTTAAATGCCTGGAAGCAGCGCGGGCTGCCGGTGCGCGTGTACAAGACATTTGCCAATGCCAACGAGCTTTGGGATCTGGTGATGAAATCAACATACAATCGTAATGAGCCCGGAATTTTGTTTAATGATACCATCAATAAATTGAATAATCTTTATTACGCCGAATATATCAATGCGACAAATCCTTGCGGCGAGCAAGTTTTGCCAGTGGGAGGGTGTTGTTTGTTGGGTTCTGTGAATCTAACTCAATTTGTGGATGCGAAAAATCAAAACTGGGATTATCCAAAGCTGCGCGAGGTGATTCAAACAGCCGTTCGCTTTATGGATAATGTGAATGACAAAACTATGGTTCCATTGCCAGAACAACAAGACAGTTTAAAGACAAAACGTCGGATTGGTTTAGGAATTTTAGGTTATGGATCTGCTTTGATGATGCTGAAAGTGCGCTATGGCTCAGATAAAGCTTTGGCATTAACAGAAGAGCTGGGTTCATTTATCATGAATGAAGCCTATAAAACTTCGGCAGAGTTGGCTCGTGAAAAAGGGCCTTTCCCATTGTTTGATGCTGAAAAATATTTAAATGGACAATTCGTTAAAAAACTTTCTGCGGAAACTTTAAAGGCCATTCGGCAGTTTGGAATTCGCAATAGCCATTTGTTATCTATTCAACCGACGGGGAACAGTTCGATTTTTGCCAATAATGTTTCGGGTGGATTAGAGCCTATTTTTATGTCTGAGTACACACGAACTGTGGTGCAGCCTTATGGTCCTATCGGTTTAGGCCTTCCTAAAGAAATTAAATGGGATATGAAAACATTTTCAATTAGCGGACCAGAAACTAAATGGGAATGGGTCAAAGAGGGCGGAGAAAATGTTTTAGTTACAACATTTGAAGGAAATGTCTGGAAGTATGATCAATCACGCGGTTTATTAAAAGAATCGCGTGTGAGGGATTATGCGGTCCGTTTTCACGAAAGAAATAACACATGGAATCCAGATGCGGATTGGGCGGCTACCACATACAATCTAACAATTGATGATCACGTGAAAACAATGGCAACGCTTTCGAAATACATTGATTCAGCGATGTCAAAAACAGTGAACATTCCTGAAAGCTATCCTTACGACGATTTTAAACGATTGTACTTTGATGTTTACAAATCAGGAACAATCAAGGGATGCACATCTTACCGTGAAGGCACAATGACCAGTGTTCTATCTGCTGGAAGTTCTGCTGATCTGACATTAGAAAAGGGAATTCCACGCACCAAAGCCATTGCTCGGCCTAAGTCCTTGGATTGTGATATTCATCATTTGACCAGTGCTGGAAAAAAATGGGTGGTGATTGTAGGATTATTGGATAGTGACCCTTACGAAGTTTTTGCTTTAAAGCCAAATAGCTTGCATCTTCCGGTGAAACTGAAAAATGGAAAACTGGTGAAAGAAAAATCAGGACTTTATAATTTAGAAACGGAAGATGGTTGGATACTAAAAGACATCCGTGAATTTTTCGAATCGGACGAGCAAGAAGCATTAACACGAATGATCTCAACAGCTTTGAGGCATGGTGCGGATATTGAGTTTATTGTATCGCAGCTGATAAAAAGTGAAGGAACGATCACATCGTTTGCAAAAGCTATTGCCAGAACATTGAAAACGTATATCACTGAAATTAAATCTATTAAGTGCACGTCATGTCACAGTAGCAATGTGAAACTGCAGGAAGGCTGTTTCACGTGTGTGGATTGCGGTAGCAGTAAATGTGAATAGGTGAACTAAGAAAACCGGCGTGCTGATAACCATGCCGGCACATCTCGACCGAAAATCAAATCGACCAAACGTTTTCCGGTGTGGAAAGCTAAACCAAGACCATGTCCGGTGTAGCCTCCATTAAAGAAAACCTGACCATCCGTTGGAAGAGAGCCAATCATGGGTTGGCCATCTTTTGAAAAGCCCATAATTCCGCCCCAACGATGAGAGACAGGTTTATCTTTGAGTGTCGGCAAATGATTCTTTACAAAATCATGAAGCGCATTCTGAATCACCGGAGTGATGTGATCGGAGTAACCCACTTCGGTGGCTTTCTCAAGCTGACGGAAGCCACCAATCAAAAGAGCTCCGTTTGGCATTTGTCGAAAATAATCTAAATAAAAATTCGCATAGCACGGGCCATCCATAAATAAGGGGGCTTTCTCCATCATTAAAATTTGGGCTCGCGTGGCATAGATTTTATCTTCGAAATAAGGATGAATGCTGGGTGAGTAACCATTTAAACTATAAATAATCATTGAACATTCAAAATCACCATTATCTGTTTTTAAAATTCGCGTTCCTTCTGATGTTTGCAAATAATTATGAGCTTCGGTCAGTTCAAAAATATCAGCTTTAATTTTTGTGCGCATCAGCTCCATCAGTAAAAAAGGATTGGTTTCCGCATCGTCTAAATATTTGATGCCGCCAACAAAATTTGTGGCGCCCACATTTTTTTCAATTTCAGTGGAAGAAAATATTTCGACGGGAATATCCAAAGTTGTCATTGTTTTAGCAACAGTCTTGAGTTCATTGAACTCGTTGTCTTGAGCCGCTAGGGAATAGGCACCTCGTTTATAAAATTCGATGGAGCTGCCTTGATCACCAATGATGTGTTCTTGCAATAATTTTAAATTGGTTTCGGCAAATCGCCAGATTTCAAGGGCTTCTGCTTGGCCATGTTTGGAGATTAAGCGATTGAAGTGTTCGACAGATCCACACGTGACAAAGCCGGCATTTCGACCAGAGGCTCCAAAACCTAGTCTGTTTTTTTCAACGATGGCAATTTTTAATGAGGGGTCCTCTTGGTTCAGCCAATAGGCTGTCGAAAGACCTGAAATTCCGGCACCGACAATGACGACATCGTAATTTTTTTTATTTGTTGGATTTGTGCGGTCTAACCAATATGACGTGCTCATTTTCACCTCTTAGGGGTAAAACGTATCTCAAACGTGGCTTAGGATTCAAGCACTAAAACTCAACTATTGATTGGGGCGAGAGGCAATAAATAGCGAAACAGAAATCAGCATCACGGTCAGTCCCACTTGAACTAAAAATAGCGGAACCCAAATCCAGACAAAAACCAAAGAAACCGCGATCATAGGCAGGGCCACCAGTTTAGCCCCTAAAGGGATGGCTCGTTTTTCTTCCCATAATTGGATGATGGGGCCCAGTTTGGGGTGGGTCACAAGCCAAAAATGAAAACGGGGAGACGACCGGGCAAAACTCCAGGCGGCCAATAGTAAAAATGGTGTTGTTGGCAGCAATGGCACAAAAATTCCAATAACACCCAAGAACAATGAAATCAGGCCCACGCTAAAATAGAATACCTGCCAAGTGGTCATATTTAAATGCAATCATGAATTGAGTTGTATTGCAAATAACCGCCAGTCAGACAGCAAAAATGTAGTAACCGGGTCATTTGGACCAAAGTTGTGAACAGCGACTTGACCCTAGACACCAAACCAAATTTAGTTGCGGCGGCTCCGCCTGATCCTTAAGCTTTTAGGGCAACCTAAAAAAAGGATTTTAATGAAAATCGTCATATTGACTATTTTTTCGTTCGCGCTTGGATTAGATCTGCAGGCGACCGAAATGCCTCCGGCTCAGTTGCGCGGACTGATGATGATGCAAAGTCAGATGCAAATAAATCAGATCAGTGCGGATCTCAATTCAAAATTACAAAAACGAAATGACTTAAAGAGCGAATTAAAAGAAATCAATTCCGCACTCAAGCTCAGCCAAACTTTTTATTTGAGTTTTAAAATAAAAAAGCTCAGTCAAGATCAAAAAATGGTTCAAAATGATTTGAAGAACCTCGAAATCGAAATCACAGAGCTACAAAAAATAAAAGATGAACTTATAAAAAATAATTTTAAAAGTAATAACAATAAAAAATAGGAGATTTTTGTGAAGCAAAAAGGATTTTTAGTTTCAGCGGTTGCAGCGCTGACAGCTATGATGCTGACAGTCGGTTGTACGGGGTCCGAATCAAGCGGCAGCAACGGTAGCGAACGTATGGCATCAATTTCTGGATCAGTGGCATCGAGCTCGTTTCAAGAAGCACGTGTCGGAAGCGCTAGAAATGAAAATGGCACGATGTCATTAACTTTGGCAGATCTTGAAGTTTATGTGATTTATTTCACAGGAACAAAAGTTGATGAGGTCAGAGCAGATGTGAATCCGGCCACAGGATCATGGACTTTTGATGTTCCTTTGAATTCCCAAATTACGGCTATCGTCCGAGACAAAACAACATTAGATATTGTGGGTCCGATCACATTTGTGAACTCGCTTGAAAAAGACATGAGTGGCAATGATAAAGAATCATTAACATTTTCATTTAATGCGGGTGCTTCATTGGGAGCGATTGAATTATCTGAAGATGGAAAATTTAAAGTGGCTGTCACTCCAGCCCTTATTGCTGTGGCTAATGTGACGTCAACGGTTCCAGCTCAGGCGTTTGATTTTTCAGGTTCTTGGACATTAAATGCATTTTCGGGAACATTGCCTCCGACTCATAAAACAGCCTGCGCGCCTGGGGCTATCGATTGTCATGGTCCTACGGCCGGTGAACCGATTTACTTGGCAAAACTGACAGGGAAGAAATTTTCTTATACGGGTGGCACATGTGCAACGTATGCAACATCTGGTACGGGTTCATGCCTTGAGGGTGCTGGAACAATTGGAACTGACGATGTCCATGCGGCACAAATCTGGGCGGGCGGATCTGTCATTCAAGCTTGTGGATTTAAAACTGGTTTTGCGGCTGATGATGCGCGTGCATTTGGACGCATTCACTTGGATCCTGCGGATATGCCAATTATTTCTGGTTCAGGTGTGACAGTGCCAACTCAATTGGGTCTTGGACGCGTTACATTTTCAACTCCAGCGGGTTACGGTGAAGAAGGCAATGCATGGATGAAAACAGGAGCCTTGAGTGACTGGGATATTATGGATTGTAAAAATATCGAACGCACCGGAAGTGATTCGAAAAAATATAATTTGAATGTGTGCAGTGGAACCTTAAGCAATGCGGCATCTGGTTATCAAGCGATGGGTCCTGGGGGCTGTATCGATTCAACAACAGGTAAGCCAGTCATTGTTAAGGATTGGATGACTTTGAATGGATTAACTGCGACTCATGGGAATTCAACACATCCAGCTTTGGCAGATATGAATATTCATACCAGCACTTATACGGGCGTCAGCGGGTCTGTGGCCTCATCTGCGGCATTTACGTGCACGCATGTTTACGGAATATTTTCAGATGCTGGGGCTACTGTTCCAGTGCCTTCAGTATACATGGCCTCATTCAATAAAGTAACTGCAGGAGCGACATGTTCGGGTATTGGTGATGATTTACAAAGATACCGTTGTTATGCAAATGCTTATTACAAAGATGACAGTCGAAATGAATCTGGTTGTTCAATGGAATATCGATTCAACTGGCAGGCATCAACAATTGCGGACTTTGTATCTATTGATGGATCACGTGATAAACCTAAAGGTCAGCATTTGACGGGTGTTGTGACGTATTCTCCGGATGGCAAATCATTCACATTGGAAGATGAAGAAAACTTATCTGTTTCCGTACAAAATGGTGAGGCTTCAATTATTTGTCGAATTGCGAATAAAACAATTTTGAAAGCAACGTCTGTGAATGCTTCCACAATTTTGGTGGATTTAACAGAAAGTGCCTTTTTGAAAGACTCAACTATTGCGGCTTGTGTAGGCGAGAAAAACAATTCAACAGCTGATGGCGGCCATGGTTCAGAGTTGTACCGTCGATTGTCTGATGGAAATCAAAAGTTCTTATTCACTTTAAATAAATAATTAATTAATTAATTAAATTCTTCACGACAAGACACATTTTATTTTGAGTGTGTCTTGTTTTGACTGAGAAGTTTTCTTTCAAGACTTAACAGAACAGATGTGCTAAAGGCTTCTAAACTGTATTTCTGATTCGTCGTTGGATTCGCACACAAAAAATCAATTTCAGAGCGACAGAGTAATGGGGGTAGTCCCATTTCAATCAGCCAGTGCTCCAACAGCAAGCGACTACAGCGGCCATTGCCATCCTCAAATGGATGCAATGAGTTGAGAGCTTGGACAAATGCCACGCGAGAAAAAAAATCATGAAAAGTAGTATCGAATAGAAAATTCTGAATAGCTTCAAGGCCTTCGAGTATCAAATCTGGGTGAGGAAATGGGTGCAAATGTGTGTTCAAGTCTATTCGGGGGCGATGATGACTTAAGCCCAAGACCTCTTGGTTGAGATTAAAGAAGTCATCAGGTGTATGTCGTTGAAATGGGAATTTTATTTTTTCACTGGCTTTTTTTAAATTGATGAAAGAGCCTTCTGAAGAAGGCCCTTTCATCAGGCTGGAACTGGTTTTTTGATAATTAATCGGATCAATATCCCAGCGACGAAAATTATTAAGAGTAACAATTTCATCAAACGCGCCGACAAGCAGTTCATTAGATTGCACGGCGGGTAGTTCTTCGAGTGTCGCTAATAAGATAGTTAAATCCGTGGACATTTTTTTAAAACAAATCTTCTGATTAATTTTCTTGGCAAAGAAGAACTTGCTTCGAGCCCTTTAGCGTTTTTCCAGTTAAAGGATCTGCCGGAGTGAACTCAAGTTTCCAGTAACCATCAACTTTGGTTCCCTTTAATTTTCCCAGTTTAATCTTATCATCAGATCCCGTATACCGGGTGGTTACCAACACATCGATGAACTGTGATGTCACAATGCCATCGCCATAAGTTGAAAAAGAACCATCCCAGTAAACATCATCCTTTGTACGAAAATTATTGATCACCAAAAGGGTATCTTCTTTTTCTGTTGTAAAAAAGCCGAACTGGGTTTGAGCCCCCTGGCAGTCATAAGATTGACCCATATCTGCAGAGGCAGCTGTGCCAGTTAATGTTGTTAGGGTCAAAAAAGGAACGAGCGCTTTGAGTTGTGACAATTTAGATTTCATGACAATTCTCCTTATATTAATAAAATAATACTCAGAGGGACTATATCAAAAGATTCCTCATAGTGTTGAGGAATCTTCGGATAGGAATTATTTCCAGGTTTGACAAAAAATTAGACAGTGGTCAAGGGCTCTACTTGTTCTCGAAAGTAAGGTAAACCATCGTTTGATTCAGAAGCATATAGGCAATTTCACCGAATGTGATAGGACCCACGATATTTCCAGTTTTCTTTCCCTCAAGGCCAGCATAAAGGTAGTTCAAAATACAGTTGCACGAGAATACAGGGCTGATTTTGTGCTTTACAAGCTCGGCTTCGAACTCTTTTTCGTAGTTTCCAATCGGAGAAGCCACCTTGTATTCAATCATTGGAAAAACCGGAGCGTACAGGGCCACTGTTTTTTTGGCTTCATCAACGGCTTGAAAGCTGACATTGACCATGGTTCCCATATAGTCTGCGACTAATGGCAATTGAGTGTTGATCGCTTTTTCTTTAAGATATTCAGAAAAATTTCTTTTTACTCCGTTAATAAAACAATCCTGAACCAGAAATCCAGCATCGGGGAAAGTGATCGTATCTCCAGATCCTTGTTTGAAAAGATTGATGATATTAATTTTTCCATATTTATTTTCTGGCAATTGCATATGCATAACCAGGGCTTGGTTGTCTTGGACTTCCCCTGTTTTTCCATTAATAACCTTAGGAGTTATTTTGCCGAGATCTTTAAGGTCAACACCTGTGATCCATCCCAAAAGTGGGCGATCGAAGATGCCTGTCCAGGTGGAGCACTCTTCAGCATACTTGCGATGAACGCCTGTTTGGGCAGGGATCAAACAAAAATTAACACCGTTGCTGGAATAATTTTGCGGAATTTTTTCAAGATCATTTTCAGAATAAAATCTGATATTGATGTCGGATATGATATCAGGAAACTGAGTGACCTGAATTTCATCGTGCGTTAAAAGACCTCCACGTTCTGACATAAAATAGGGAATTGTTCCACCTATCCACTGACCATGAGGTAATTTTTTAAGAAGTGCTTCGTCACCGGCTAAGACTAAAACTTTACCGCTACGGATCAGAGCAGAGACTTCATCGAAATTAAAAAGTGATTTCATTGTATTTTCCATCCTTACTTGTCTCCAAATAAAACTTTGAGATCATTGGCAATAATAGCTTCATTTTTCACAAAAAAATCATAGGCGATTGTAATCGCTTCTTGCATTTTTGTGGAACTTTGATCATTGATGAGGAGAAGTCGCACCCTCATCAACATCATTTTTGTGGCTAAGCTTTGGAGGTTTGGATTCTCAGCGGCAGTCACAATTTTTTTCCACCGAGGATCGGTCTTACTTGGAATCATTTTAGGGCTCCTCTTATTTTTTTGAACTCTATTTAGACTGAAGGAATTTGAAATTTGATTCAAGAAATCTTTTAAACGTCTTGTTTTGAGACTATGGTCCATAAAATTTAACTTTCTATGTAATGTGTCGATAAGTTATCCATGAATTTGGGAATAAACTTATGAAAACTAAAAGTATTTTTAAAAATTTGACAGTGGCCGTACTCGTTCTGGCGATTATATCGTGTCAGAAAGACGGCTTTGCGCCTTCAACAGTTGTTGAAGTGACAAGTTTGTATCAATTAGCATATGGCTCTTCAACGAATGATCGAACATACTTAGCTGATCGCATTGCAGGAAATGCTCCACCTAAGTTTGCAGAAGTTGTCAGTAAATGGAAACGATTTTCAGGTTCAACATATTATCCAACGGTAGAATCTATCGTAGCGACTCCAAGTTACTGTCAAACATCAATGGATGGGACGGGGACATGGGCAAATTCGACTAGTCCTGTTGTAAATCCAAATACGGCAGGGGCTTGTAATACGCAATCGATGAACTCGTTGTCTTGGATTTATTTAACAAGTCCAGATCGTTTATTTAATATTCAGAATACGGCCTACTATAATGGATTTTTCAGTTCCTTAAAATTTGAGACCTATATTTCAGAAACTGTTGTTTCTTCGGCAGGTACGGATGATGATGCTATCGGGGTTTCTATTGCTGTTTATGTGGATCCCAATACTTTAGATGTTCACACGCTGTCAGCATATCGAACTCAGGGGGGATTTCCGGCACCTAATCAGGGTTGGGGAATTCTTTATAAGTTAAACGGTTCTGTTGTTCAAACTTTTGATAATAAATCAGTCGGTGGTGTCAATCCCTCGGGCAGTGGACTGGGTGATGGCCAGGGTTGGAATGGTCGCAATTCAAATATTCGTATCGAGCGAACAGAAAATATTGTTAAAGCGTATGCCAGCCCATGGGGCACTGGTGGTATAGCAGAAGCCATTGATGAGAGCAGTTTAATTCAATTGGATTTATCAGATCCACTCAACGGATTAACCATGTTTTTGGGAGCTCAGTCGTACGGATATGAATCTTTAAGCCAAGCTCAAGCAACCTTTTCTGATTTGAGTTTTCAAACGCCTTTGGTGAACACAGATCCAGATTATCTTTTTGATCTGCGCGACAATCTTGTTTATTCCAAAAAAGCTTCAGGTATTGGTTATGAGCTTGTTCCGGGTGCGAAGGCTTTGGATATCTTAGGTTATCCGAGAATTATTACAAACATAGAAACTCAGAACGAGTTCTCGATTAATTCAAGCACAAGCTACAATCAGCTTTAAACACAGAAGTGACCCTATGCCAGAGTTGGCCGCATTTTATATTGTAGGTTCGGTGGGGTCCCTTATCATGGGAATTTTATTTGGTCTTAGTATGCGGTCCAAGTACCATTCCAAAAGTTATCTCAATTTACAAGAAAATCTAAATAAACAAAACTGCCGCTGGAATGATTTGAATCTATCCATTGAAAGCATAACTCATTCCGATCAACAGACTAACGAGTACGGTAAAGCCCGTATGACCTCGATCGCTATTGTTGCCGGCGCAATGGTTCTGAGCTGGCTGGGATTCTTGATGCTGGTGGTGATCTGGGCTTCTTTAAAATTAGTTTCCGAATCAAGACTCAAAAAAAAGATCTATGGCAGTCGTCTTATTGAACATGATTTGTCTGCGGACGACGTGCAATTGCAGATCGCGTCTTTGGAGTTATAGAGGGAGGATCAAGTTGGTCTTTTTAAAGAAGTTCACAGGATTTTTTTTAATTGGAGCTTTGCTGGTCATTATGCAGGGCTGCATTGTGTATGATCATAAATCAAATCTCAGCAGTTCGCCTGCAGCCGAGCGAACGAATTCGACGGAATACATACAGAGACGTGAAAACATTGAAAATATGGAAAAGGCTGGAATACCGACGTCTTTGGTTGTAAATCCATTTGCATCAAGTGAGCGATCTAAATCGAAATCATCCAGTCAGCAAGATTCAAAGTCTATATCAATAGAATTGCTGTGTGATGGATCTGAGTCATTTTCGATTTATACATCAGATAAAGCGATTTACTGGAAGGCTCTAAGAGACTCAAAAGTTCTTGATTCGGGTGTTTCACGGACAAATTTTAAATCTAAATTGATATTGCCATTAGTGAATCATTTGCCATTCGAATTATTGATAAGCATGCATCCGAGTTTTGAAAAAAATTTCCGCAAACAAGTAATCGCTGAGAATGAACAAATTGTTATGGATTGTGATAAATAAAAAAGCTGCCCATTAACAGAGTTAGATTTCGGTTGAGGGGCGAATGGTAAGATCAACTTCGACCTCTTCATTCGCTATATGATTTTTTTTAAGGCCATCTACTAAGAGCTGAGTTTTTCTAAATATAAAATCAATTGAAATACGCTCGAACTTCTTATTCATGATTTCGCAAACTTGAGCAGGAGATGCTTCAATAAGATTTGCTACCTCTACCTGTTTTAGATCATGCCGTCCTACAATCTCAATCAATTTGTCACACAGAATAGTTTTTAAACTAACTGCAGAATCAATTTCTTCAGAAGTCGTAATATTTTTGATTCTATCGTTTGGTAGAATATCTCCGTTTGCACGCATGAAAAAATGCGAGTTTCTAGAAACAATAGTGCTTCGAGGAAGTGTTTTCTTGGTTTAACTCTGTTATCTGAGTGGAGTTATGCACGATAAGCGGGTTTTTACTTTTCGGTAAGTGCGGGATTTTTCTATTTTACGCTTTCTTCCTCGATATCTATTTTGTAGTCGCCATCGTCGTCGCGGCCAAGGTTGGATTCTGTTTCGAATCCACGTAAAAAACATGTGAATAAATCCGAAGCTCCGGCGTGAATTGTTGGACAAGAATTTGTCGAAGCCACTCGATTGCTGTCGTCAATATTTGTTGTTCCAGAAATCGCAGTAAGATCTATTTTTTTAATTAAATTCGCAGTATGTAGCTCAAGCAGAAGTGTTTTGTTTTGTATGGCCGTCACGAGCTGAGGGCCTGCGATTTCAATAACAGATTCATCCTGGGTTGAATAACTGAAGCTATTGCCATTGACTGTTCCTTGAATATAAATACTTTTACTTATAAATCCAGCAGGGGCGCCGGTCGGCAGCAGCTCTAAGCGCACCAGTTTAACTTTAATTCGGCGCATTTGACTTGTGCTGATTTGACCGGTTGCAAAAGTTGCAGGAGAGTCAGAAAGGAGATCAATAGCATAAGGGCCTTGGAATTCAACTTCTGCGCCATCAATTTCACCGCCGGAAGCTGATTCTTCATATTTAAATTCGATTTGTCCCAAGTTTATCCAGACAGACTGAATGACGACAGTATTTCCTACAGCATCGAAGAGTGTTGAAGGTGGTGGATAGGCGATTGCCACAGGGAAGAGTAGGTCTAAAAAATTTTGTGGTTTTATGAAAGCTGTTGCGGCTGCGCCTGATGCCGTTGCTGCTATAGAAATAAGTGGATTGCCAGTTGTCGTATTTTCGCTTTTATTTTGACAACTGAGCAGCATAAAAAATATAGAAAATAAAATTCGGTTTTTCATATTAGATTTCCTTTGATTTAAGGCTTAATGGAAAAGCAGCTATTTCGACATGATAAACTGCGTCTTTTCTTTCAGTTTTTGAATTAATTTTATTAATATTTAAGATAGCATTGTTAATAATTTCTTTAATCTGCTCAAAATCTTCTTTTGCTATGGCCATCGTCTGACCCATTATTATGCGGTCTTCGCGGGAAATGTTTTCAATTGCATATCCGGCTAGATCTAGCATTTGTCGGTGGAATGCGCCAAGACTGACTTTGAAAATTCCTTCGCGACAATCCAAATGTGAGCGTATCTGCTTTATCGATCCATCAGCATTCTGTTTCAAAAAATTTTGCTTTAACAAAAACTGAATTGCTTGCTGAATTTCAGCGATAGAGATCGGCTTAATTAAGTGATTCTGGATCCACTCTGCGTCCAGTTTGAAATCTTCAAGTGCGCTCATCTCAAAAATTGAGACATAAAACCACTTGGTCAAGTATTCGTATGCTTTAAATTCTTGAGAATTATTTTCACGAAATTTTGCTATTTTGACGATTTGATTTAAGGCCATCAGGCGGGTTTCAGCATCTTCGGATTGATCGACAATTCGTAATAAGTTCAAAAATTTTTTTTCCATGTCATTGAGGTTTAGAAACGGGGCTAGTTTAAAAAAAGTCTTTTCAGTTAATGGTCTCTGGCGCTTTAAAAGCATCGATAAATTCGCTACAGAGATCTGAGATTTTTTAGAAAGTTCACGTAAGTTAAATTCTCTTTTGGTTGATTTTAAATAACTAAACCATTCATTCAAAAAATAAATGTGATCATGAAACTGAAAAAGATCGGGTTTAATTATTTTGCTCATGCTGATCTCGTTTTCTTCTTAACTTCTTTGCCGTGTCAAATTTCCTGAGAGGAGTGATCCTCCTCTCAGGATGAAACGCGTGTCTATTCTACTGAACTATCGTTTGTTGACAGGTGGTTATCGCCGTCAATATCTTTACCAAAGTTAGCATGCTTCTCAAGTCCTTTGCGGATGCATGTGTAAATGTCATTAGCGCTGGAATCGATTGATGCGCAAAGATTTGTACCACTATGTCGGCTTGCAGAAGTTATCGATTCGTTATTCGTTACAGTTGACATATTAATTTGTTTAAAAACATTGGCTAATTGAATTTCGACTAATAGTTGTGAGTTTTCACTCGGTTGGAAGCCATTTGGTCCACCGATTTGGATTTCGGTGGAATCATCCATTAGGATTGTAAAGTTGTTTCCACCTATTGTGCCTTGAATAAAGATGCTGTTATTCAATAATTCCGCAGGGCTCCCGTCGGGAAGGATTTCAACTTTATGTAGCTTCATTTTAATTCGGCGAATCTCTTTTTCAGCAATCAACTGGGTATCTATTGTCAGTGGGGTATTTGATAGTAAGTCGACAACATAGGGGCCGGTAAATTCAACCTCAATCTCTGAGTCTTCAGCACCTTCTGTTTCTGCCGATTTAAATTGAATCTCTTTAACTACAGTCCAGGCTTGTGTCAGTGTGATGGGTGCGCCCGAAGAATCTTGTAAGCTTGTTGGGACATAGGCGGATGCTTTGTTTAAAAATATACTCCATAAACTTGAGTTGGTTGCAACAGTTGCCGCTGAGGTTGAGCTTGTCATCTTAAAAGCGGCAGTCACTTCGCTTGTTGATTGGGTTGGCGCGCACGCTGTGATCGCCAGGCCAATTGTTGTTACCAGAGAACCCACTTTGATATAGTTTTTAAAGTTCATAACGTACTCCTTTGTTTTATTTGTTATTTGCCTTTTTGTTATTTCGTGAACTCTTTTCTTGAGTTTCGTTTTACCAATTCAGCAACAAATACAGGATATCACTTATTTTATAAAATTTACATTTGTGAACAAAATAATCTATATAATTAGAAATTATCGTTATAATTTATATAGTTAAGATGCGTTCTAATATGAGATTATAATATTTATTATAAAAATGTGAACACAAAAGATGAAATTGTTATTTCATAATGAGATGGTCTGGTAAGGAGAAGAACTGGACATTTGTATGTCTTCTCGATATTTTGTTAACAAATACGTCACCAGGGGTGCTGTGAGAGTCAAATCTCGATGCTGAGAGAACAACTGTTCAACCCTTTATACCTGATCTGGGTAAAGCCAGCGGAGGGAGAGCCGACAAATGGAAGATTCAATAGTTTATTTTTTTCTTCTGCATGTATCTCATAAAGCACGACCTGTGATGTCCATCAACAGGAGTCTTTATGACAAACAATCTCAGTGTCGAATCGGTATGGAATGATCTTCAAGCGATAAAAGTAAAATCTCCGCTGATTCATAATATAACAAACTATGTTGTGATGAATTCTACAGCGAATGCGCTTTTGGCGCTGGGGGCATCTCCAATTATGGCACATGCTCAAGAGGAGTTAGAAGACCTCATTGGTATTTCAAATGCGCTTGTCATTAATATTGGGACTTTAAGTTCGTACTGGATTGAGAGCATGAAGATAGCTATTCGATTGGCAAAGGTTCGAGGTATTCCGATTGTCATGGATCCTGTCGGCGTAGGGGCTTCTCGACTGAGAACTCAAGTGGCTCAAGAGCTATTGAAACTTGGTCCTCCTACTGTTATTCGTGGAAATGGTTCAGAGATATTAGCCTTAACCTCAGATCTGGTCCGCACAAAGGGTGTTGATAGCACGGCGGCGTCTCAATCAGCCTTGGATGCGGCTCGGGAACTTGTTGAGCATTTTTCATGTACTGTCGTTATTAGCGGTGAAATAGACTTGATCGTGAATAAAACCGGAATTTTAAAAATCAACAATGGTCATCCTATAATGACAAAGGTGACGGGAATGGGTTGCGCCGCAACGACTTTTGTTGCGGCTTTTAATACGATTAATCCATCGCCTCTGATGGCATCGGCTCATTCCATGGCAGTGATGGGGATTGCGGGAGAAATCGCTGAAAGTCGCTCCTCAGGGCCGGGATCATTTCCAGCTGCATTTTTAGATTCAGTTTATAATTTGAAAAAAGAAGATATTCAAAAGCATCTCCGGATGAATTTATGAAACGTTTTTCTGATTGGTCTTTGTATTTAGTCACTGACCGCAAGTTGTGCGGAGAACGCTCGCTGGAGGACATTATTCTCAGTGCCGTGCAAGGTGGTGTTTCTGTAGTACAGCTTCGCGAAAAACATCTGACATCCAGAGAGTATGTTGAGCTCGGAAAAAATGTTTTAAAAATTTTAAGACCTTTCGAAGTTCCACTTATTATTAATGACAGGCTTGATATTGCGCTGGCTATCGGAGCCGACGGCGTTCATCTTGGTCAAAGCGACATTCATATTGCCGATGCTAGAAAAATTATGGGACCAAGGGCCCTGATCGGGGTTTCAGTAGAAACAATAGCGCATGCTTTTGAAGCTGAAGATTGGGATGTGGATTATATCGCAGTCAGTCCTGTTTTTCCGACACAAACTAAGACTGATCTTACATCCCCATGGGGTCTAGAAGGATTAAAGGCAGTTCGCGAGATCTCTAAACATCCCATAGTGGCTATTGGTGGTGTTCATCTTGATAATATTAAGGATGTTTTAAATGCAGGGGCTGACGGAGTCGCTATTGTTTCGGCGATTATATTGGCGTCCTCTCCAAAGCAAATGGCTATAAATTTAAAAACAATTATTGGAGACCACTGTGCCATTAAATAATTTAGGAGAGTTTGGGCTTATTCAAAAAATCAAAGAACAATTTTCATTGAATCTTCCCCAAAGCGTTGAAGGTATCGGTGATGATTGTGCCATTATTCCAGAATCGGATCAGAGTTCATTGCTTGTAACCACGGATATGCTGATTGAAGATGTTCATTTTTTAAGAAGCGATATTTTACCCCAAGATTTAGGTTATAAATCGCTTGCTGTTAATGTTAGCGATATTGCCGCGATGGGTGGCGTTCCGCAGTTTGCTTTTTTATCCTTGGCATTACCTTTAAATCTTGATGGCGCGTGGTTAGAATCATTTTTTTCTGGTTTCAAGGACTTAGCTTCAAATACAAAAATTTATCTTTTGGGTGGCGATACAAATCAATCAAAAAATGGAATCGCCATTAATGTGACTTTATTAGGAAGAGTAGAAAATAAATTTCTAAAAAGAAGATCTGAAGCCAAACTCGGAGATATTATTTGTGTTACGGATTTCTTAGGAGACTCTGCAGGTGGATTAAAGATTATTTTAGATAAGCTTCCAAGAAGCGCCGATGCGCTCCATTTAATAAAAAACCATTACCGGCCTCAACTGAATCTGCAGCAGGGCCAATGGCTTTCACAACATGCATCTGTTCATGCCATGATGGATGTCTCGGATGGAATTGATTCAGATCTTAAGCGAATTATGGAAAGTTCAAAATGTGGCGTCGAAATTAGAATCGAGGATATTCCTGTTACTTCTGTTTTAAAGAAATTTGCAAAAGGTCATGATTTTGATTTTTTACAATTGGCTTTGGCAGGTGGCGAAGATTACTGCTTGCTTCTAACAGTCGATCCAAGTGCGTATGAAGATTTGAATAACAAATTTCAATTGCAATTCAGTCGCTCCCTTTTTCCGATTGGTACCATCGTAGAACAGGAATTAACTTATTTGCAAAACGGCATGCCATTTAAAATTAAAAACAATGGATTCGATCATTTTAAAAAGGCGGATGGCCATGAATGAGCTTTCTCAAAAGCAGTATTTTAAAGTTTTAACGATAGCAGGATCGGATAGTGGTGGTGGTGCAGGTATCCAAGCCGATTTAAAAACTTTTTCTGCATTAGGTTGCTATGGGATGTCTGTCATCACAGCACTGACGGCGCAAAATACAATGGGGGTGAAATCCATTCACAGTGTGGATTCAAACTTCATCAAGGACCAGTTAGAGGCCGTTTTGGAAGATATCGGCACAGATGCCGTAAAAATTGGAATGCTTCACTCTTCTGAAATTACTGGTACTGTGGCAAAAATCCTTCGGAAGTATAAAGTGCAGAAAATTGTTATTGATCCCGTGATGTTTTCTAAGAGTGGAGATCAACTTTTAAAGCACGAGGCCATTGAGTCTCTCAAAGAAGACTTGTTTCCCTTGGCTGATGTGATAACACCAAACCTTCCGGAGGCATCGTCTCTTCTGGGAAGTCGCATTCTAAGAAAAGAACAAATGCAACAAGCCGCAGAGGATCTTTTGAAATTGGGGCCCAAAGCGATCTTGATTAAAGGTGGTCATTTATCTACCGAGAAGAGCGACGATCTTCTTTTAGCAAATAATTTTTTTACGTGGTTTGAGCAGAGTCGCATAAAAACTGTTAACACCCATGGAACAGGCTGTACACTTTCCTCGGCTATTGCCGCGCATCTTGCTCAAGGTCATGGGATCGAAAAGACTGTTAAGCTTGCAAAAGAATACCTAACGAACGCGCTCGAAATTGGAAGTCATTATAAAATTGGACAGGGACATGGCCCTGTTCATCATTTTCATCACTGGTGGGAAATATGAAAAAACAGATCTCAGGAATAAGTCTTTTTACATTATGGTTTGGTGCAGCTGTTTCATTAGCTGAAATGATGACCGGCAGTTTAATTGCTCCATTGGGTTTAAGAAATGGAATTGTTGTTATTCTATTAGGGCATTTAGTCGGAGGTCTTTTTCTATCTTTAGCGGGATATATTGGCTTTCGTGAAAGAAAATCAACTCTTGAGTCGAGCCGTTTTTCTTTAGGGGTCCGGGGGTCTTATATAATTTCCATATTGAATATTGTTCAGTTAATTGGATGGACTGCAATCATGCTAATTCAAGCGGCCAAGGCGATGCAGCCACTTTCGTTATCAATCATGGGCTATGAAAGCTTCAAGCTCTCTGTGATTTTTTTAGGGTTTCTTGTCTTTTTTTGGTCTCTCAAAATGGAGAAGGGGTCTCATAAGTTGAATGAGCTCAGCGTTTTTCTGCTTATGATCTTAAGTTTAACCATGGCGTATCTTTCTTTTGGTCCGCATCAGGTACAAGTGATACCGAGCTCGATAAGTCTTGGGCTTGCTTTTGAGTTAAGTATTGTTATGCCACTATCATGGACGCCGCTAATTGCGGATTACACTCAACAGGCTCGTAGCGCAAAAGGAAGCTTTTGGGGAAGTTTTCTTGGATACTTTATAGGAAGTTCATTAATGTACTTTATCGGACTGAGTAGTAGTTTGTATTCGGGATCAACCGATCCCATCCAAATGATGACGAGTCTGAATTTAGGTGTTGCTGTACTTCTTATTGTTGTTTTATCTACTGTGACCACCACGTTCATGGATGTTTATTCTGCGGTTCTTTCAACGGTGAATATTTTCAAAAATATGTCACGCTTTTGGCTCATATTTATTTTTTCCGGTCTTGGAACTGTATTAGCGCTTTATTTCCCAATGAATCAGTATGAAAAATTTCTGTATATGATAGGGTCCGTGTTTGCACCCACATTCACAATCATTTTTATGGATTACTTTTTATTTAAAAAAGACAGAAGTCAGAAGATGTATAATAAAAGTGGAATTTCAAGTATTGGGGCCGGAGTCTTTTTTTACCACTGGATTCAAAACTTAGATTTTATAATCGGCGCAACTCTTCCCACAATTTTTGCGACAGCAATTTTGTACTGTCTGCTGCGATTTTTGGATGAATAATGTCGTTATTTTTCTGTAGAATCAAATCACTTTTTACATGCCGACAAGATGATATCGTAAATTTTTTTATTGGCTTTTGATAAAAGTTTATTTTTATGACAAATTAACGAAATCTTTGCGCTGACCAATTTTCCGCTAACTTGTCTCAGCGCAGAATATTTTTGTGCCACTGAGTGTGGTAGAAGAGCCAAGGCAAAGCTTGCATTAACCGCCCCCTGCGCCAGTAGTTCATAGTCCTTAATAAAGACTTTTTTTAAAACGCTATGTTTCTTTAAAAGGTGACCCAACATTTGAGAGTCGGGATTTATAAAGAAATGTGTTGGGATTTTCCCTGAATCACGCTGATATGTGGCTAAAAAATCTATCCCAATATCTTTTTGAATAATTTCAGGATTCTTAATATCAGAAATGACTAATCCAAAATCGATCTCATCTTCTAAAGTTTTTCGTGTTGTTTGAAATGAGGATAAAGGGTTTACTTCAATTTCAAGTTGAGGATACTGACTGCAGATGTCTTGGATTATGGCTGGCAAATAGGTTTGACCAAAAGAGGGATGTAAACCAATCTTAACAATTCCGGTGGGCACATCGGAAACATTTAATAGCAGCTTAAAATTTTCTTCCCAACTTTGTTTTGTATCTTTTACAGCTTTATAAAAGCGTTCTCCAAAAGCCGTTAGCGCTAATCCTACGCTCTTCCTTTGAAAAAGTTTTTGCCCTAAATCTTGCTCTAATCTATGGACAGCGCGAGATAGTCCCGACTGTTGTATTCCAAGGGTTTCCGCAGCCTTAGAGATATTTAAAAACTCGGCTGTTGCCAAAAAATAGACAACCTCTTTTTGCATGACATCCATGTACTTATACTTATCGAATCTATGAGCTTTAGACATATTCATTTTAAGAATACCAGGTATTCATAATCAGATCTATCAATAAAATTAAAATACGTTTATTGTTGCACCAGGGAAAATAATCCCTCTAACAAATGGAGAAATTTATGAAATTGAAATTAAGTATAGTCTGTTTAGCACTATTGGGATTTAGCGCACCTATGCTTGCTGGTGGACTTCCAGATTGCCAGCTAATTGATTCAAAAACTGTTGCAGAGGTTTCAGCGACGTCTGGTGACGGCAGCCAATCTATTGCATTTTTGGTTAAGCGAGAAAAAGTTTCTTGCGAGCATTTAGATAAGGTCACTGAAAGTTTTACATTAACACCTTCGGCAAATCTTGATCAAAATTTAGCTTGGAAGCGTCTTAATTTGGCGGCCTACGACCAAGATGCAAATCAAGTTTATACTAATGACATGTTTATTGGTGAACTTTTTGGATCAACACTTTTAAAGCCGCGACTTCCAATTGAAAGCAAGCACATTGTTATTCAAGTTGAAGGTTTCGTAGATATCGGTCTTTCTTTATAAGAAATATGAGTTGTCGCACTTGGTAATTACCATAATCAAGTGCGATAAGTTTTTAAGATTTATATCAAAGTTCGTCTAATTTCTGTAGAGATCATCATCATTTGGGCTTGATGCGTATGATTTCTTTGTTTTCTCTGATTTGATTAATGTGTATCTCGTTGAATTGGATTTAGCATATTCAGGCAATACGGCACCAGTTCCAGAAACTCCACCACGAGGCATTTCTACTGGATGATTATAGTTTACAAAGCGACCAGAATCGATCAAAAAAGCGCCTTTGAAAGCAGACTCTGATAAGCTGTAAGTGTCACCTGATTTACCAGATCTTGCGGCCTTGTTGTCTCTAAATGCTTGGCCAACGGGATACTGTGATGCTAAATAACTGCCTTCTTCTAAAATATCAGTAGAACGTATTTTTCCATCTCGCAGTCTTAATTCAACAGCACCTTTTGCAATTGAATTTGGATTATCTTTTCGGACTTGGTCTTTGGTGAGAATAAAATCAAACTTCACGAGTTCTTTTTGGCTCTCGTAGGCTTGCAACTGGCTGTCTTCAGTTGCTTCTAAAGCATAGACTCGAAAAAGATCAGTGCCCGCAGGAATGAAAGACTGAATATAGGCGACTGCACGATTCTCGAGTCGTGTGCAACCATGCGAGCGTGGATCGGTAAAAATATTGGCCATAAAGCTGCGCGTTTGTTTAATAAATGTATCAGCGTCAGAACCCCAGCCAATTGTTCCGTGAACCCATTGTCCATAGGGGTTTGGAGTTACCATCGCCGCATACCAGCCAAAAGCACCGCGCATTTCGCCCTTACCCTGGGGCATAGTGCTTTTTTCTAACCAGGCTTTAAATGAGTTCCCGGCTGTCGGAGTGGCCGGGTAGTTAGGGTCAAACCAACTCGGGTATCTTCTGGCGCCATCTTCGTAGAATTTAACCCATTTTTCAATTTTATATGTACCAACTCGAGTCCACATATCTTTAGTACCAGAAATTTTACCAGCCACCATGTCTGTTTGAAAAACCATACGATGCGCGCAATCCGGTGATGTCGTACAACGTTCATAAACACGCATTTTTTCAGTCGCAATATTCTGCACAATAAAATATTTAGACGGCGTGGCAGCCTGTGCCAGTGTTGAAACAACGAGAGTCAGTGCGAGTAAACTTAGATTTTTCATCAATACTCCTATGAGGTTTTTGTAACGCTAGTTTTTAATTTTTTACTGACATCGTGTAATCGTATTTTTTTCGATTACACGATCATTTGGTCCATCAAAAATATCATAAGAAATCGACTGATCTGCTTGATTAGATATATCTATAATAGAGTATTCACCGGCTTGTTCGAAAAGATTTAAACTGATGTTCTCAAGAAGTGTCGTAGCATCCTTAGGACTTCCCTTGTAACAAAGATTTCCAAAAAAAACATCCTGTTCGCAGTCCACTAATCTTTCATAAATAGAATCTGCATTATTTGAGTTTCCAGTTTCATTTTCAGTTGAAAAATCAGATAATTTTATAGAAACATCAGCGTTCAGACATTGAACTTCAGATGCCATGGTGACCACGGAAAATAGACTGATTAAAATAAATGTTTTCATAAAATACTCCTTGATTTGGAGCAAGTTAACACAAGTAAGAAAAACTAATGGATAAGATTTTATTGCCGAGTATTTATTATTGAATTGTAAAGAAAATCGACACTGTAAAAAAGGGTAGGGAATCAACGATTCGTATCTTTTCTTAATTTCATTAAGTGTAGTTTTTGCTTTATTAGGGCTTATAGTTTCCATAGTGCTTAATGGCTCATTTTAAGGGTTATTAATTTTTACATTGTAAATTATATTGAAAGATATCCTATTGTAATTGTTTATTATTTATGGTTTTGTGTTTTTATGAACAAAGATTTATCAGATCGTAAGCCAATACTTCATAACTACAAAAGTATAGCCTTATTTATTAAGGATCAGATTTTGTATTTAAAAAAAACAGTGCCTAGATATTCAGTCCACAGGCAATGTCTAGGTTTAAGAAAAATTTCTCCAACATTGGTTTCATTAATCTGTCCCGCTTTTTTGTTAATCAGACTTTTGACGCAATAATTTAGGAGATGTTTTAATTCAGAAACTCTTTCTAAAATAAGCTGAGAAAGAGGTCCTAATGAGTTCAGATTCTGAGAATACACCACGCCGAAAGTTTTCACCAGACCAGAAATTTAAAATCATTAAAGAGCAAATGACGACAAGAACTTCAGTTACGGATATTTGCAAAAAGTATGATATCAGCGCTGGTAATTTTTATAAGTGGCAAGAAAAGTTTTTAAAAGGGGCGCTTGATAATTTCAAAAAATCTGATGAAGGTGCCACAAAGGCAGAGCTTCGGAAAATCGCTGAGCAGGAGCAAAAAATTCAAAAAATGCAGGCTGCGATTACTGAAATTGTCCAAGAAAACATTGAGTTAAAAAAAAGTCTTGGGGAATAGATAAGTCAGCTTTTATAAATCCAATTTTACGATTAGAAATTATTGCCGATGTTGAGCGAAAAAAAGAAAGGTTTGAATTTTTAAGTTTAACTCAAATTTTAAGTTTTTATAATATTAAAAAATCAACATACCATGGATGGGTCAGTTTTCCAGAGGCGGCGCCTAGAAAAATCATAACGGACAATATTGCTTCAGTTAGACAAGACGAAGTTGATGCGGTCCTGAAGCATCGTGATCTGTACAGTGACATCGGCTATAGGAAGTTTTGTTGGCAGATGGTTGATGAGAATATTGCGCATTTATCAGAGTCAAAAGTCTACGACATCTTATCCGAGAATAATCGACTTCAGGGCTGGAACAAAGTCGACAACGGTGACACCAAAAAAGAATACCAGCACAAGCCAAAACACGTTCATCATCATTGGCATACGGACATCGCGTATATAAAAATAAATGGAATATTTTACTTTTTAATTATGATGTTGGATGGTTACTCAAGGTACATGCTGGACTGGGAATTAATGTCCGACATGCTGGGTTCAAGCGTTGAAAACTTTGTTCAGCGTGTGAAAGATAAATATCCATTTGCAAAGCCAAAATTAATCAACGATAACGGCAGTCAGTTTATCAGTCATGAGTTTAAAAAATTACTTTGCAGACTTGAGATCCAGCAAGTTTTTACCAGACGGAATCACCCGCAAACAAATGGAAAAATCGAACGCCTTAACGGCACCGTAAAACAAGAAGCTATCAGACCCAATAGCCCCCAATCATATCAAGAAGCCTGGGACGTGTTAAACGATTACAGCTATCAATATAATCATCAGCGGTTGCATGCGGGGATTAAATATTTGCGCCCAGCGGATATGTTTTTTGGTCGAGGAAACCAAGTCTTGTCAGAAAGAAAAATAAAAATCGAATCTGCCAGAAAACTTAGAAAACAAAAAAACTTTGAAGAAAGAATGAAAAATATGCATTAAATTATCCTAAAAAATTGATTGAAAAGTCCGAACTAAAAAAAGCTAGACAAATCACCCAAGGGAAAAGAAATTTAACCTTAGACAGGATCGACGAAGTTTCAAAATTATTGCAACTGAGCTATGCTGAAAAAATTTTCCTGAAAGAATGGCTGCAAAGAATTGACCCTTATTTTGAAATAGAATTTCAGGAAAAATTAGAAAATAAAAAAACAGAGAAAAAGAAAAATGTCTCGCTGAATTTACTAAATGATTGGCTAAATGTTTACGTCAAAGATTGTTTTCAGCTAGAAAACATACAAAAAAATCCTGAACTTATTTTTTCACAGCTTGCACATATTAGCTCCAGAAAAAGAATTCAAAAAAGTTTAAATTTTTTACTTCGTGAGGGGTATTTGAGAACAACGATTGACGGACGTATTGTCATTGAAACTGAACTTGCAATTGCGGAAAGCCCAACGCCTTCACAAAGAATACGTCAGTTTCATAAAAACGCTTTGAAAATTGCGCAAAATTCAGTTGAAACAATACCGATGAATTTACGTTACTTGAATACTTTGGTTTTGCCTTTAAATCCTGAAAAGTATCAAGATTTGATCAGTTTAATTCAAGATTTTTCAATGCAATTGAAAAAGTTTACTGAAGATATCACGCCATCAAACGAAGACCAGCTTTATCAATTTAATTTAAACTTAGTCCCTACGGGAAGGAAAGATATATGATTTCGTTTTATAAAATGCTTGTGATGTCTTATTTAGTGCCAAGCCTTGCATTAAGCTCAACTTTTGTTGGTAATGGTGGAAATGCAAAAGATCTAGAGTTGAATATCAGTTTGAAAGTCATTTCACAAACACTAGATGTGATCAAACCCGATATTAAATCAGAGCTGTGTCTATGCCCAGATTCTTTATCTAGTTACCCAGTTTGCCGAAGCTTAGAAAAGTTAACAAAAAAACAAATCGAATTTTGCCAAAATTTTTTAGTCGAAAATGCGTCTGAAATTTCATCTAGAATAAAAAAAACGACTCAGTTTGTTTGGACTGAGAATTCCATTTATGTCAAAGAGAAAGGGCAAAATCTATCTGTAGATGCCATCACTGAGTTTAAAGAAAACAGAATCACAATTCAAAAGAATAGATTTATTGCGCTTCCGTCATATGAAAGAAATTTTTTAATATCACATGAGATTTTTCATTTATCGACTTGGAATAAAAAACCAATCCAAGATGAGCAAATTATTGGTCCCTTTAATTCAGAAACAGGTGGCAGAGAGCTTCTGAATGCGGCAGCAGCTTCAATTGTGGTCCTCTCGAATTCAAAAAGAATAGCTCAGCAACATGTGAGCGATTTAAATCGATCTAGAAAAAATAAGAAGTATTGGATTCAGTTGGACTATTCAGGTTTTAAGGCACAAGAGGATTTAGATACTTTATATATTCCTGAAGACTATCGTGGCTACGTTTTTACGGGGAAGTATTATTTCACAGAAGAAGCGGGCTTTTTTGCAAAAATGGCGCATTACAGTGCTGAAAAAACGACTCTGGATACAATCAAAACTTCGGATAGCCAGAACTTATTTGGAATAGGTGGTGTCTATCGATTTTCACCCTCAACGAATGAAATGTCCTTTTGGGGGCAAAGTTACATAGAAGGAGCTCTGTCATTCGATTTTCTGACTTCTGAGTTTAAACTTGATGAAGACCCTCTTCATGTTCAAGAAAAGGCGTCGTCAAATTTTTTGACAGTTCAGTGTACCTATTTCATGCCTCTAGAGCATGATCTATGGTTACAAGCAGGTTTAGGTTATAATTCACCACGATATTCTTTAAACAAAGAAGTTGATGCTGAATATTCAAAAGGTCGCTTAATTACAAACTTAGGAGTCAGCTATGCTTTCTAATAAATTAACTTTAATTTTTGCCAGTTTAGTGACTGGGCTTTTATTTTCATGTACTCCAGTGGCTCAAGATAATCCCGATGATGATTATCGTATCGGTGAAAAGCTTGAATCAAAAAGTAGTTTAACGTCATATTCCGGTGATGCGACTAAAATTGTCGCTTTATATGATTCAACGATTTCAAAAATTCAATTGTTTGATTTGGAAAATAAAAAGCATATTAAAACTCTAAATTCTGGGCTTGATAAAGCCGCTAAGGATCATTTTTTATTGTACAACGAAGCTGGGAACTACGTAGTTGAATTAACTCAAAAAGGATTTTCGCTGATTAAAAGCACTGGGGAAGTCATTGATAATCCGATTAAATTATTAGGCATGCCAACATCTGCATCTTTTCGACCAGAAATCGGACTTCTGGTTATTCAAGATGATGCGAACTCTATTGGTATTTTAAAAATATCAAACCAAGGTGATATTTTAAAATCTTGGGTTGGTGGATCTAAAATAGATCCACTGTCTTCATCTAGTTTGGCCTCAGGGGATATAAATGAAAATGGTGAGCTTTTGGCATCACTAACAGATGGCCAGATTTTAAAAATTAATTTGGAGTCTACATTGACTTTGCAGCAATGGATTTTTGAAAAAAAGGGAGCCCTTGCTACCAAAGCTAAATGGGTTGCAACTCTTCAAGGTCAGCCTGACCGAATTTTATTAAGAACGTCCTTAGTTGAAAAAGAGCATACTCTTATATTGTATGATTTGATGACTCAAAGCATGGTTGAATCAAAAACTTTTCAAGGTTATTTAGAAAATTCTGGAAGATTTTTTAATCCGCATGTAGTTATCAATGATAATGTAAATCAGGAAATTATTTTTATAACAACAGATGGAAATCAATTATTTTCAAGTTACTTTCAACGCAAAAGTTCAATGTCTAATATAAATGTCATTTCGTCAGTCTATGACAAAAATACAGAGAACTTGAGTTATGTTCAAATCGACAGGTCTTATTTAACAGAAGAGGGTTATATTTCTTTAAATGCAGTTAAAGAAAAACGAACTTTCAAAAAAATTAGAATGACTGATTATTTACTAATTTCTGAGTTTACAATTCCGAACAATACGACAATTGATTTTTCAAGCGATTTTGTTTTTTCATTATATCCCAACAAAACAGGATATGCGACTGTTTATAGTGGCGATGGCATTGTTAGCCATGAGTTTAAATTTTTTAATCGTAAATTTTTGAAGAAATAAAATTGGTAGGGTTGAGCACTCTTATATTTGTCCATCCTACTTTGGTGAAAGTATGATGGACGCGTCGCTTGATTCTTGTAACCAATTATGGCTTGTAAGGTATTTTAAAACTTCTGGAAAATCAGTGAAATCTAAATTTGAAAACTCGTGGGCAATATTTGGTCAAATAAGCAAGTTTTGTATCAATTTTAGGTCAAATAATAGCTATAATATCAATATTTGGTTAAATGGAGATAATTATATCAATTTTAGGTATAAAGATCTTTAAGACTTAATCCCTAGCAATAAATTAAAATCTTCCTTCGATAGAGCACCGCTCGTTGCTTGGATGTCTTTAACTTTTTCTGCGGAATCAAGTAGAGCGAGGAATTTTTTATCTTTGCGGTGTTTAAGAAGTTCAATCTTTTCCTCGAGTGATTCATGCATGATGTATTTGAAAACCTGGACGGCTTTTGTTTGGCCTAATCTGTGGGCCCGGTCTGAGGCTTGATTTTCGACAGCGGGGTTCCACCAAGGCTCTAGGTGGAAGACATAACTTGCTTTTGTCAGGTTCAGACCTACGCCTCCTGTTTTAAGAGTCATCAGAAGAACAGAACCTGCAGGATTCGCGTTGAATTCTGCTAAAATCATTTGTCTTTTCTTTGTTGGGACGGCTCCGTGCAACACATAAACGGGGATGTTGTTACTACGTAATATTTTGGCAGTGTGTTCCAGTGTTTGAAGGAACTGGGTGAAAACCAAGGCACTTTCACCAGATTCGACAATTTCGGAAACGGATTCTAAAAGCGTGCTCAGCTTGGGTGGCACCAGAGGGTACTTAACGTTCGGGAGTGCTCCTGGATCAGAACACGCCTGTCTGAGGCGCAGCAAAGCGGTCAGCATTTGCAACTGAACGCTGGCCTTGTCATTGGTTTCTATCGTTTCTTTGACTCTGTTGTTATATGAAAGTGCAATATCTCGGTAGATTTCTTTTTGTTTTTCCTCAAAAGCAATACTGATTTTTGTTTCTTGTTTTTCAGGAAGCTCGGTTAAAATTTCTTTTTTATTTCTTCTGAGTAAGAGCGGTCTGATCTTTAATTTAAGGTCACGCATTTCTTCATGAGTGATCATATCCGTATTGACAAATTTACGACGGAATTCTGTCAGTGGTCCAAGGCTTCCGGGGACTAATAAATCCACCAATGAATAGAATTCTCCGTAGTGATTTTCCATCGGAGTGCCCGTTAAGCAAATTTTAAAGTGTGCGATAAGGGCGCGGGCAGCGCTTGTTCTTTTGGTTGTCAAATTTTTTAAATTCTGTGCTTCATCATAAATGGCTACACGCCATTTGTACTGGCTTAAAAAATCTCCGTGCTCCATCAGAAGACCATAGGTGGTGATCACCAACATTTGGTCGCCACGTCCCATTTTTTTTGACACCAGGTCGGCATTTTTTCCAGAAAAAATCATAAATGGAAGGTTCGGCGTGAATTTTTCAATTTCCTGTTGCCAGTTAAAAATCAAAGACGACGGGACCACAATTAAAACCTGTCCCAATTCATTTTTACTTCGAAGAATTTCAAGAAAAGTTAAAGTTTGAAGGGTCTTTCCAAGACCCATGTCATCAGCTAATAAAGCGCCAAGGCGTAGTTCATAAAGGTCTCTCAGCCACTGAACCCCCAGAACCTGGTACGGTTTTAATAGGCCTTTGATCGTTGATGGAATTTCAATTGTGGGAGTATGAGTTCCCAGGTTGTCGTAAAAATCACAAAGCTTTTTCCATTCATGATCTCCACGTAATCCAACACCGGAGGCTCGTAAGGATAGGAGCTCAAGAGTTTGGTTTCGCGGGAGCTTATAAATTTTTTCGCCATTTTTCTTGGTGAGAGTTTCCGTTTTCCCGTTTTGCAGTCGCTGCCAGAATCTTTCAAGTCTTTTCAGGGACGGCATCTGCTTTTGAGGAACCAGATAGAATTTTCCGGCGTACTCAATAACGCCACCACCGCCTAAGTTAAGAATTTGGTCTGGATTAACTTCTTCGCCACGTAAGAAGAACTTGGGATTCAACTCAAACCAATTAAACATTTTCTGGTCACGGTCAGTTTCTAAAACAAAATCAACATGAAATTCGTCTTCATTCAATTCCTGAAGCGGTTGGTCCTTATAGAATAATTTAAATCCGTAAGGAACCAAAGTCTGTAAGCATTCTAAGGATTCATGAAGATTTGTGGGCTTTTGCGCATTCCCGGTTGGAAAGAAAAATTCGTTTTCACTATTTGAAACTCGTCCAAGTAAAGGTGATCGTGCTCGCTTGAAAACCTCGCCACCAGTGACAAGTGCAATTTGTTTTAACAATTCAAAAATCACGCGGCATTCGCGTTCAACAACGCCGTCTAGGATAATTTCTCCATTTTCAGAATAAAAAGATTCACTTGATTGAATAGATTTAAAAATAGTTGCGATATAATCCTCAAAACATTTTAAAACCGGAGCAGAGCAAAGCTCGGGAAGCGAACTGTCACGAAGGAACGTTTCTCCAGGGCCAGAAATTAATATCTGGTGAATGCGACCTTGTAGAGTTGTGAAAAGCTTATCTTTTTCAGCCGGTCTTCCATCGCTTAAAGCTCCGGTAAAATGCACAGACATTGTTTCGAGCACGAGGTACTGTAGAATTCCCAAGTTTTTTAATAGCTTTAGATCCCATTCTCTTTTAGTCAGTGTTCTTGCGGCTAAATCCTTGGCATCGACTTTTAATATAAACGCTAAGCCCTGTGATAAGGTTTGGAATAGCAATGCTGATTTTGAGCTCCAGCCTTTACGAACTAAATTCTTTTGGCCTATAACACGGGCCTCGTGCTGAATATAAAATGTTCCGGATTCGTTTAGCCTGATTTCCGTGGCGCTTTGGTTTTCAGTCAAGTGACGGGATTCGCCACTTATTTTCACATCAATAAATCGGCCTCTTAAATAGTTTAAAACAGTTTTTGTTGCAAACTCACCAATGACATTCACAGTCGGCATATCAGGAACTCTAATTAGGGTGGGCTCTGGCAGCACGGACAGCATTTCTTGAAGTAAATTAAATTCTTGAAACCATGGGTGAACAATAACTGTCCCACTTTTTGGTTCCACGGCAAAAGAATGAAAAAAAGTTATTGGTTCTTTTCTGAAACATAAGAGTTTGAACTCAGTTTCAAGGGCGTTATCACTACGTTCTGAAAATTCCACGCGCCAGTCAAGTTCTTGGGACGGATTGAATTCAAGGTTTGTAATTTTCATCGCCATCGTCGCAGACGGCTGACCTTGTAGGTAAAGTTCGATTTGACCACGCCTGTTGGCTTGCGTAACTCGGTCTAAGAGCGACTGAACGATTTCTTCTAACTCCACCTCGGCCTGGCTAATAAAAGCACCATCCGCGCTTTGAATCAGGGGCCACTTCGAAATCGCTCCCGTATGAGTTTTATTTTGAGGAAGTAGATCTAGAGAAATTTTTTTATGTAAAGGGTGTCTTAAAATTTCCCGCGCACTGATTTGCATATCGTTACTAAAATTATAATTAACGATATCAGCCAGGCGATTTTGTTTATTGATTTCATTTAAGTAGTGTCCCGAATAGGCAACTAGTTTTTTACGAAACACTTCGGGCAATTCAAAGAGTAAGTGCGAGGTCATTTCTTTATCTTTTGAAATATCGCGGGGTTTGTATCTAAAGACATCTTGTTTTAAAAGATGAGCCAAATTTTTCCCCTGAAAAAGCGGAAACTCGTGAATATAAAGACTGATGGATTCAAGACCAACATCTTCAAATTCTGAAGTCGGTTTTGTGCTATCAGAAGTTTCTCGCGAAAAAAGAAACCGTTTAAGCTCGTTTGACAATTTACTTAATGCCGGATGTTTTAACTCGTTTGATTCCGTTGTCAAAACCTGCCAAAGCAAAACATAAGCCGCCCACTGATGAGGACAGGTCTTTATTCCTTCTTGCTCACAAGCATGACAAGAAACGGTAATGGGTCCAGAAACTACATTCTCAGTGATTTCAACAGCGCGAAAATGGGTCGTATTGTCTTCTCCAAACTGCATTTCAATTCGCACAAGCGGCGAAAGATGAAGTTCAGCATGGCAAGTCGTGAACTGTCCCTCTTCGATAAGTCTTAAAGCGTCCTCATAGGTAAGTCTTTCCGCCAATGGAACCCGCTCGCTGGGATGGCGAAGTTGTGAAATATCCTGAAGAGTAAGCGGACTAAGAAACATTAAAATCCCGTCTTTGAAAAGCGACTGAATAGAATACCGCGATTTTTGATTCTTGTCACTGCGGGGTACTAACTCATTTATCCGCAAAATACGGCGCGTTAGAGTCTTGGAGACGAATATGAAGCTTAAGCGTGGGGTATATGACTGGCGTTTATTTTTTTCTGATTTAAATCAATATCAGTGTATACTTGATCTTTGGCGCGGGATTCACTGGAGGCTCAAACATTTGCCAGTACTGTTCTAGAAATTGAAAATATTCTTCCATTGTTTTCATATTTTTAAATTCCCTAGATTCACTATTTCATTCCACTCTTGAAATAGTTCCGCATACTTTTTTACTAAATTTAAATCAAGGTTAGGTAGCTGAAGTAATTTTTGAATATCCGCCTTGTCTTGAAGGCTTCGTGAGTGATCATTTTTATAGGCTTGGATTTTTAAACCAATGATGTCTTCAGCGCGTAAAACATGAACTCCTAGTTCCTTGTTTTGAATAGCTTGGTTTAAGATCGAATGAACATCAGAAAGCGTTTTGCGCAGATTGATCATAAACATATGTTAACAACAGAAATAGATGATTAAAAAGAAGAAAATGGTAAGGGCCAGTTTAAGTTAGTCGAACTGACTGAATGCGAGGCGAATTCTTGCTATAGTTGCAAAGAAAAGTAAGAGGAAACTTGTGCCCAAAATTCTCCGTCCTCATCTAAATCGTTAAAACAACAAGGTCCGGCTTTACTGGCAAGCTTTGAAATTCTTCAATTCTACAATCGCGTCCAAAGATTCACCAGCTTTAGACAAATTAAGTTTAGCCTTTAAGTTGCGAATTGCGCAGGAGATTTCGCGGACTTTTGAATTTTGAATCTTACCTTGAAGTAAATAGGGCGAAAATGGAACAATATGATCACGAGTCCAACGATCTGAGATCATCTGAAAACCTGCTTCGTATGCAGGACTGACTGGGATCTCTAATTTTCGAACTAAGTTCCCGTTTCTAAGTCGATCAAATGTAAGGATTTCGTCTTCCATGCGACTCATTTCAATTAATTTATTCTCTGACATATTTTCAAATTCGGTTTCCATTGTCATCATGCCGGAGTTAAAACCGTTTGGATCGATGAGTGACCCTGGTACAGTCGACGATAATTTAAAACGCACGGCAATCATTTCTCTAATCTGATTACTATTATTATCAAAAAAATCACTACGGCAAACCACACTTGCAACTTCATATCGTCCAAGGCTGAAGGCCTTAGCTTCACCATTTTTAGTCGCCATCACATCACCACTTGCGATGATGATTTCAGAATTTTGAACTAATCTATGGTTTCCACATGATGTGACATCTTGGGCTTGGGCCGATAGCGAGATTAAAATTGCGAAACTAATTGGTGTTAAAAAAAGTTTTTTCATGAAATTCTTTGCTAGGTAAAAAAGTTAAAGACCGCAGATAAGAGCAGTCTAATCTTGAAAACAACGACAACTGTTAACGATCGTCTTACTTGTTTCAGCGACGAGTTCCATGGAGAAAGTATCTTCAGAGTAATTTTCACAGTTAGATGGATCAATATATTGCGCATCAAGCTGTATCACGCCTTTATTGTCTTCGAGTTTAATAGAGATTTTCTGCTGAGCCTCATTAACAGATTGGATGACAAGCCCGTTACCCATCGAATAGGCCCGAACTTCGTCCGGGGATCTTGAATTAGGGTTATAAAAAATTAAGTGCAAACTGGCTTTGTTATCATTTTCATCCACTTGGGTGAGGTCGCCACAAAGAACAGCCGTAGTCGCGTTTGCTTGGATCGCTATAAAGCTTAATATTAAAATTAAAACTTTCAATGTGTTCATCTGGAACCCCTTTTTTTAGTATGAAAGTAGCAGACATAAGGAAGTACTGAAAGTACCGTTGTAATCTATATAAGACTGTTAAGTAGTTGAACAGTTATCAAGTAGTAATCTGCAACCAATTCCAGCTGCCTAATACGACTTAAAATTTTCAAATAGAAGTTATTTTTGGAGAGCTCCCAAGTCTTCGATCTTATTGAGCCACTTTTCTCGAAATTTTTCACTTGATAGTCGAATTGGACCTATGTTTGTAATTCGAACTGGTTTTATTCCGCAGAAATCAAATGTCATCCGCTTGATGGCTTTGTCTGATGGGGAGCCATTGAGGAGCCAGTAAAACCAAGGCGGTTGATCCAGCGTTGAAATCACCCTGGCCGATCTTCCGGAGAGTAATTTGTCCCACCAAAGAGAGTTCTCTCGTTTTTTAAAAGCAAAGCCAGGAAGAAAAACGCGATCAAAAAAACCTTTTAAAATAGCGGGCAGAGAGCCCCACCAAACTGGGTATACAAGAACAATGTGTTCAGCCCATTTGATTTTATTTTGAGCCTCGATCAAGCAGGGCTCGAGATCAGTCCGTTGCCGATAGCCATACCGTAAATTTGGATTGAACGTTAACTGGCTAACAAAAATTTCTTGAATTTCAGCTCCTGCTCTTGTGGCACCTTTTTTATATGCAAGATGAAGTGCATGATTAAAACTTTGCTCATCGGGATGTCCCTGAATGATTAGAATTCTTTTTCCCATAAGTTATCTAAGCAAGTTTAGAAATGAGTGTCTAGAGCAAATCCTTGTTGCACAAATATTTTTGATTTGGGAAGCGCAACGAGCTACGATTGTGTGATGAGTCTCAATGAACGAAGCATTTTTTTTCTTGATGGAATTGGTGCTCTTGGTAGCGCAACTTTTACTGGCTTCGTACTTCCATTACTATATCAGTGGACTAGATTGCCACCGTGGCTTTTGTACTGCTTGGCCATGTTTCCATTAATCTACACAGTTTACTCTTTTAGCTGCCATTGGCTTGCAAGGACGATCAAGCCCCTGATGTTGAAAGCAATTATCATAGCAAATAGAAGTTCACTGTGGTCGAAAACAGCTACGGGATGGAAACTTCGTTTTCATCAGGGAACGCCTGCACAATAACTTGTTTCAATCGCGGCTTTTTGATCATCATGAGCTTGCATTTCTGATCGGCGACGCGGTTCGTAGGGATTACCTTCTGGACTCTTTATAAATCAGATTTCATAATAGCTCCATGATCATTCTACTAAATGGAACTTCAAGCTCAGGCAAATCCACTTTGATTAATGCCTTGTCTAAAAAACTAGACGAACTCTATTTCATCTTTGGAGTTGATAAATTTCTTGAACCATCGATGCCGATTCAGCTGAATATGGATATTCCTGATCATCTAAAGATTGTTGATAGTTCTATATCTGCCTTTAACAAGGCTTTGGGAATATATGCCAGCCATATTGATAACATGATAGTGGATCACGTTTTTCAGAATCCCAATTGGATATATGAAGTGGCCGAATCCCTCGCAGACTCTGATGTATTCTTTGTTGGAGTAACGGCCCCACTCAGCGTGCTTGAGCATCGCGAAAGCCAGAGAGCAGATCGCCAGTCAGGCACAGCCCGTTCTCAATACGAACAAATGCAGAAGTTTGAATATGACTTATTAGTGGATACATCGAAATTAAGCCCCGAAGAAGCAGCGGACCAAATTATTAAAAATCTAGCTGCTGGCCGAGCTCTTAAGAAATATGCTCGTTAAACAGGAATGCGCCCCGCCAACCGGCCCGTGCAAAAAATTTGGGGTCATGTTGTCTGATCGGCAGGGCGCATTCCAATACACTCGCTTTTAGAAGCAGGGCTTAGTTTTCGCGAGGTCGCAAGAATTGCAAAATGTAGTCATGGTTCAGTATCAGCTTCGAAAAAAGAACTACTAGCAAAAAAAGCAAAGCTTGAACAAGATAAAATCCAAGAACTTCAAAATCAAATTAAACAAAATACTTCAACAGAAACAATTGAAACCATGAAATCGATGAATGTGTCTGAAGACATCGTTAAACAAGTTCAACAAAAAATAGAAGCTGAAGCTCGTGATAAAGTTCAATCCGTCATGGGTCATGCTGGTTATGAGACTTACGACTAATCAGAATTATCGGGTAAAAAAATTATCGACCCCGTACTGGGAGTCACCTCATGTTAGGTGGCTCCCTATTTTCTTGTCCAAAGTGAACAAAAGGCTCAGTTCTGTTGACCAGTAGCATGAGGACAAGTGCAACGGTCACGGTTTCAGTCGTGTAGACAGGGGTTAAATCATGGTTAAGATGGTCTTCAGGTTATTGGTGATATGTATACTTTTTGTCAGCGAACTTGCGATTTGTTGTACTGAAGATGAAGCATTAAAAATCGGAAAAACTCAAATAAAGGCTGATTTGAAATCCAGGGGAATCGCTAAGGTTCGATTTAATGGGTATGCTGCTATGGAAACTGGTGGAAATCTAATTTTAACTGGAGAATTCTTTTTTAAATGGAGCCGTCCAGGGTATGTTGCCGAGCACGTAGGGAGCTATCGAATAGAAAACTGCCACCTCGCTGAATCCGGGTGGGGATCCTTAGGCGATGAGGAAAGTACTAATTAAACCTCTTCGCTGTGAAGCGGGCTGAATAATAGGTTCTGTCGAAATAGTGCGGGCTTAATTCGATACTTTAAAAACAAAAAAAGCTCAGGGGTACTGAGCTTTGAAGTAGGTTGAGTTTAAATAAAGATAATAAATACTTTATCTTAGGCCGCTATTTTTCTGATTCGAATTTCAGCCAAAAGCCCAACGGCTTCAACTAACTTAAGGACGCGGTCAATGGTCACTTTTTGTAAACTACCAGATAAAATTCCTGTGACAGCGCTTCGTGGTAATTTTGATTTTTTAGCGATATCTGCATGTGTCAGTTCTTCTTTTTTTGCAGCTTGAAGAACAGCAGAAATCAACTGAGCCTTAATAACGGCTTCCATTCCACGAGCTTGCGAAATACCAAGCATTTTTGCGATTTCAGAACCAGAATTTTTTTGTTTCATCTGTTTATCTCCTTTAATCTTCGTTTAGCCAGATCAATATTAGGTTGCGGCGTCTTTTGAGTTTTCTTCATAAAGGCATGCAGTAAATAAATTAAGCCAGCCCCAGCTAAAATATAAATGACTCTGTAAATTCCAGCACGATCTCGAACCGTAATTCATGAACACCTTTACCGATCGAAGGCATGGGCCGCGACAACGGCATCGATAAGGATTGACCATTATCTAACCGAGCCAAAGCATCGGCCAGATCACCGCGGATATCTTCAGGAAAATCTGCAATTTCTTTTAGGCACTGCGGTAAAGGTCTAATCATCAATACAGAATGTCTCATAAATAAGACATTCTGTCAAGTGGGGGTAATTATTGTGGAGTATTTATTTTTAAAGCTTAACGGATCTTCAATAGATTTGATCTAACAGCGAATCTGTTGAGAAAATCGTAAAGCACAGGGTTACTGCGCTTTACTGATCGTTGATGTGAATTTTAGAAAGTGTTATCTGGACAGCTCCACAGGTAATTCAAACTCACCATTTGATTTCGGGTAAAACGGATGGACACGGACAACAGCATCAGTATTCAATTTTCCATATAAATGGG